>Ga0193753_10003038_pt1 | contig 12747 bp, 6 predicted proteins | sample H1c2metaG_FD_144925 | JGI IMG/M metagenome (GOLD analysis project Ga0193753, IMG submission 144925) | Soil microbial communities from a riparian zone of the East river system, Colorado, United States - H1c2 | ecosystem: Environmental > Terrestrial > Soil > Riparian zone | place: USA: East River... | reverse complement strand
ATCGTGTAAACAATCGTCCAGTGACTTAGAAGCAAATAATGTAGTAATACAAATTTTCAGCAGATTTGGTTTAACAGGTGGCCAGTAAGTGCGGGCTGTTAACATCCGGGTTGGTAACCAGGTCATGCTGCAGGCGGATTTGCCTGCTCCGATCCCGCTGTCAATGATTGCCTTGTATGCAAAGTTTTGGTAGTGGTGTATAAAAAAACGAGCTTGTAGACCGAATAAATCAAACTAAATGTTCTAACGATGGAAAAGCATTCAACCCGCAGAAATGTCCTGAAGCAATTAAGCCTGGGTTCCCTGGCATTGGGTACAACAGGATTTTTATCCTCATTCCGTGGAAAAGAAAAAATGGAAGAAGAAAACTACCAGTTGAAAGGCAATGTCAATCACTCGGTTTGCTGGTGGACCTATAATTTCATGCCCCTGGACGAATTGTGCAAGGCAGTGAAAAAAATCGGGTTCCATGCCATCGATCTTGTTGGGCCAAAGGACTGGCCTGTGCTCTTGCAAAATAATATTTTTTCAAGCATGTGCAATGGTGCAGAAATTAATCTGGTAGACGGCTGGAACCGGAAAGAATTTCATTCCACTTTAATAAAAAATTATTCAGATCATATTGAACTGGTGGCAAAAGCAGGATATAAAAACCTGATTTGTTTTAGTGGCAACCGAAGGGGAATGGATGACGAAACTGGTTTAAATAATTGTGCGGAAGGTTTAAAGCAAATAATGAGCCTGGCAGAAAAAAACGGGGTTTCTATACAGATGGAACTGCTGAACAGTAAAATAAATCATAAGGATTATATGTGCGACCGCAGCCTGTGGGGAATTGAACTGGTAAAAAGAATTGGCTCGGCAAATTTCAAACTGCTCTACGATATTTATCATATGCAGATAGATGAAGGCGATGTAATCCGTACAATAAAGGAGAGCCATCAATACTTTGGGCATTACCATACAGGCGGTGTGCCCGGCCGGCATATTATTGACGAATCACAGGAATTATACTATCCTGCAATTATTAAAGCCATTATGGAAACCGGGTTTACAGATTACCTGGCGCAGGAGTTTCTTCCCACATCAAATGAAAAAGAAGCTAAAATTAAAGAATTGAAAAAGGCAGTAAGGATTTGTGATGTATAAAAAGTGTTTTCATTCACCTCCATCAAGTATCAAATCATCTTCCAGCAGGATCATGTACAGGAATAGCAGGATTTATTTAAAACCATGTATAGCTATTTTAGGACGAGTCAAGCCGTACCAAAATCGTACAATACCATATCAAAAACGAACACTTCTTATCTTGAAGCCTGCCACTAATGAGTTGATTTTTAACAGGCTGATAAAATGGCTTCAGATTAGATACAGTTTTCCATACAAAAGTTTGTACTATGCTCAAGATGTACTTTACAACCGCCTGGCGGAACCTGGTAACGGATAAGCTGTATTCTGTGGTGAATGTCCTCGGCCTTTCCATTGGCATCAGCATCGCGGTGCTCATTGGTTTATGGATGTATGACGAGCTGTCTTTCGACAAAACTTTTAAGAACTATGATCATATAGCGCAGGTGATCCAGAACGTGAGTAACAATGGTGAAGTACAAACCTGGCGGAATATGCCTTACCCCTTAGCAGAAGAATTGCGTAAAAATTATGGCAGCGACTTCAAACACATTGCGATGGCCGTAAATTGGGGGAGTCATGTTATCAATTACGGCGATAAAAAACTGAAATCGACGGGTGGGTATTTTGAAAAAGAAATGCCGGAAATTTTTTCGCTTCAGATGTTAGCGGGCAAACGCGATGCGCTGAAAGACCCTTCTTCTGTGCTGGTATCAGCCTCCGCAGCGAAAGCCTATTTCGGTGACGGGGATCCTATTGGCAAACTGATTAAAGTAGATCAGCAGGAACCACTGAAAATCGCTGGGGTCTACAAAGACTTCTCCCGTAATTCCACTTTGTACAACCTTGACTTTATTGCTTCCTGGGACTTCTGGTACCGCATCAGCAATAACTTCAAAGACATGGAGGACCCGTGGCGGCCGAATTTCGCCACCCTGTTTGTACAGATAAATGACCAGGCTGATTTTGCTACCATATCTTCCAGGATTAAGGATGCAAAACTGAAAAAAGTCAATGAGCAATTGCAGAAAAAAAAGCCGGCCCTTTTCCTGCAGCCCATGAGCCGCTGGCACCTGTATTCAGAATTCAAAGATGGTGTAAACAGTGGGGGCGCTATTAAGTATGTTACTATGTTTGGGATTATCGGCATCTTCATTTTGCTGCTTGCATGTATCAATTTTATGAACCTGAGTACGGCCCGGAGTGAAAAAAGGGCAAGGGAAGTGGGCATCCGCAAAACGATAGGTTCCCGCCGCATACAGTTGATTATACAATTTTTTGCCGGCTCCCTGCTAACGGTGCTGGTTGCTTTTGTACTGGCCCTGCTATTTACCCGCCTTGCATTGCCATTCTTTAATGGTATAGCAGATAAGAGCATGGAGATTCCCTGGAACAACCCATGGTGCTGGCTGACGGGCGCCGTATTCATTGTATTAATTGCGCTGGTGGCGGGCAGCTATCCTGCCTTTTACCTTTCTTCCTTCAAACCGGTAAAAGTACTGAAAGGCACTTTCAAGGCTGGACGGTTCGCGGCTTTGCCCAGAAAAATACTGGTGGTTATTCAATTCAGTGTTTCGGTATCGCTTATTATTGGCACGGTGATAGTCTATAAACAGATTCAATTCGCCAAAGACAGGCCGGTAGGCTATTCCCGTGCGAACTTAATTGCATTGTACACGGAAGGAACAGCCATCCATGATCATTTCAGTGCTGTTAAACAGGACTTACTGCAATCTGGCGCTGTGACCTTCATCGCCGAATCGGAAAGCCCCACCACTGCCATTTGGAACAGTACCAGCGGTTTTAGCTGGCCGGGTAAGGACCCGAACCTGTCCACAGACTTCGGTGTGGTGAACGCTTCGCACGATTACGGTCAGACAATCGGGTGGAAAATAAAACAGGGACGCGGGTTTTCAAGATCTTTTCCTACCGATTCATCGGCCATTGTTTTAAACGAAGCCGCTGTGCGTTTTATGAATTTAAAAGAACCGATTGGGGTAACGCTGACGCGCTGGGGCAAACCATTAACCGTTATCGGTGTGATTGAGAATATGGTGATGGGTTCACCATATGATGACGCAAAACCAATCATGTATACATTGCTGGACTACCCGGGCAATTTGGCTATTCTCAAATTGAAAGGATCAGTGAGCCCTCAGACGGCCATAAAGAAAATAACTGCCATATTTAAAAAATACAACCCGGACCAGGCCTTCGCATTCACGTTTGTTGATGAAGAGTACAATAAAAAATTTGGTGATGAACAACGCATCGGTACCCTTTCCGGCATCTTTACCCTGCTGGCTGTTTTTATTTCCTGCCTGGGTCTTTTTGGATTGGTGTCATTTGTAGCGGAACAGCGAAAAAAAGAAATCGGCATACGAAAAGTATTAGGTGCATCAGTATTAAATGTGTGCAGCCTGCTGTCCGGGGATTTTATAGCGCTGGTAATGATAGCCTTCCTGATTTCCGTTCCGGTATCATATTATTTTATGGACGCCTGGCTGCGCAATTACAGCTACCGGACCAACCTGCCCTGGTGGATATTTTTACTTGCAGGACTTGGCGCGCTAATGATTACACTCGTAACGGTTGGTTTCCAGGCAATCCGTGCTGCGGTTGCCGACCCGGTGAAAAGCTTGCGGACGGAATAAAACGCCCATTGGTCTTGCTTTGAACAGATAAATAAATAAAGCCCCCATACTGCTTGCTGATGGGGGCTGATAAAACCAACTGTGATCCGCTTTGCTAAAAACAGGTGTTGTATTATCTGATTATGCGTCTTGCACTAGGGTTATTTTATTATTTCCTGTAATCATCGCATTAGTTATAATACAGAAGGAGGCATAAATTTACGTGTGTCCCTTAACGTGGCGATGTGTAAAAAAGAGAAAGCGGGAGAATTAATAATATATTAATTCCATGCACTGTTTTCTATATGCAAATGAGTTGCTAAAATATAGACAAACCCTTAGCAGGGCAGAGACAGGCGGCTGCAGCAATAACCCAATTCATTATTTTTCAGCAGGATATCTTTATACCGTTTGCATTTTCCCAGGTGAATGGATGCAAGCGCACTGGTTGGAGTTCCGCTGCAACGGGAATGGCCTTTGCGTATTGATTGTATCATTACCATTGTCAAACCAGGAGCGGCATTCCATCGTCATGTTCAAATGCGGGCTATACCCAGGGATATGTATGGTTAGTTTTTTACCTTTTTTAAATTACCGTGTATGCACCACAGCCCCACGGTTTCGGGGGGCTGCGTTACTAAAAACAAACAAACAAACAATTGGAAATAAAAAGTTGATACCAGAACATGTTCAAAGCGACCGGTGCGTTGTCATTAGGTGCATTCTTTTAGTGGTTTACTCAGGACAATGATTTTGAAAACGGGCCCGGTTGTAAAGTTCCCACAGATTATTCACAAAACCAGCGCCTGCTTCTAAAATAACCTGCGTTTATTTTTCATTTTGCATTGACACACAGTATTTTGTGAAGTGGATCTCGTATAAATACGGGTTTGTGCTAAGTGTATTTACTAAAGGCCATACTACTTTTTTCATCGGCTAAAATTTCATTCCTCATTTTTAATCATTTAGTTTCGTATTGGTTTTTCATAGGATATTGGATTTTAAAACGGGGTGCATGTCTATGCCGCCCTTTTTTTATGCCCGTGCATCCCGGTATTACTTTCTTTTCCTGGCAACAGGCAGAACCATCCAATGCTGCTGTTATGTATGCAATCCCTTTATACGCGGGGGTGCAGCAGAACATACAACAAACAAATTTTACAAACTACAAAAATCCCGAAACCGCCAACTTTGGCTATCAACAGCAGGGTACATACCACCTGACTGTAAATTCTTTTTTGAAAAAGCAGGCCGTAGCAGGGGATAAATGAGGGTTGATGAATGCTTTGCTGGCCGCATACCACCTGGTCCACCAACGGTTGCAATAGAATACTGTGTTTTGTCCTATATTGCTGCTTCTGTTAAGCTGCAGGAATAAACTGGTTTACCAATCTTGCCCTCATAGTATGGCTGGTATTTACAGAAAGCTTTGAACAAGCAGCAGACAGCATTTTTAACCTATAAGATAACAAACATTGCCATTATGAAGCATTCATTCCTGATTATTAAAAGCCTTGTTGCGCTGGCAATAGTCATTTCTATTTCCTCGTGCTCTGATAAAAAACCAGGTAAACCACGGATATTGGTTTTTAGTAAGACCGCAGGTTACCATCATGAATCAATTGCAGAAGGTAATATTGCCATTGAAAACCTGGGTAGTCTCCACAATTTTGATGTTGATACCACTACGGACGCAACCGTGTTCAATGAAGACAGCCTGAAAAATTATGCAGCTATTGTTTTTTTAAGTACTACTGGTGATGTCCTCAATAATTTCCAGGAAGCGGCATTTGAAAGATACATACAGGCAGGTGGAGGTTATATGGGCATTCATGCTGCTGCGGATTGTGAATATGACTGGGGCTGGTACGGAAGTTTGGCAGGCGGCTATTTTTTAAGTCATCCTGGTATCCACGATACTTTTCCAAATATACAGGAAGGCGTTTTTACTGTTGTTGATTCAACCAATGACGCTACAAAACAGTTGCCCAAACAATGGAAACGTACAGATGAATTCTATAGTTTTAAAAAGCTGAGTAAAGAAGTAAAAGTTTTGTTAACCATCGATGAAAAAACATATCATGGCGGAGCAAATGGCGATTATCACCCAATGGCATGGTACCACGATTATGATGGTGGCCGTGCTTTTTATACAAACCTTGGCCATACAAAAGAGTCTTTTGCCGATACATTATACCTCACCCATATTTTAGGCGGCATTGAATACGCAATAGGCGGCAACAAAGTGCTGGATTATACAAAATGTAAAACACTGGTACCACCTGAAGACAACAGGTTTACAAAAACACAACTTGCGCAGGGCGATTTTTATGAACCAATAGAAATGACCATCCTTCCCAATTTTGATATTTTGGTTATTCAGAGACGCGGTGAAATAATGCTGTATAAGAATGAGACAAAAAAAGTAAAACAGGTTGGTTTCCTGCATGCTTATTTTAAAACAAGCACACCCGGTGTAAATGCAGAAGAAGGTGTGCTTGGCCTGGCAAAAGATCCAAATTTTGCAAAAAACAACTGGATATATATTTATTACAGCCCCGTAGATACATCCGTCAATCGTTTGTCAAGATTTACTTTTAAAAACGACACCGTTGACATTTCAACGGAAAAAGTAATACTGGATGTAAGAGCACAACGCGAAATTTGTTGCCATACCGGCGGCTCTATTGCATTTGGTCCGGATGGCTTATTGTATTTTTCAGCCGGTGACAACTCAACACCTTTTGATGAGAAAGGACAGAAATATGTTAACAGCGGTTATGGCCCGTTGAATGATGAGCCGGGTCACCAGCAATATGATGCAAGAAGATCTTCCGGTAATACCAATGACCTGCGCGGAAAAATTATGCGCATCAGGGTAAAAGATGATGGCAGCTATGAAATACCGGATGGAAATTTATTTCCCAAAGGCATGGAGAAAACAAGGCCTGAAATTTATGTAATGGGAAACCGGAACCCATACCGCATATCAGTGGATCAAAAAAACAGTTATTTATACTGGGGAGAAGTTGGGCCCGATGCGCAGAATGACAGCCCCGCAACCCGTGGGCCCCGCGGCTATGATGAAGTGAACCAGGCACGTAAAGCCGGTTATTTTGGCTGGCCTTTATTTGTTGGAAATAATTATGCGTATCATTCATATAATTATGTAACGGGTGCAAGCGGCCCTGCATTTGACCCTGCAAAACCAATCAATGATTCAAGAAACAATACCGGTTTAAGAGAACTGCCTCCGGCACAACCGGCATTTATCTGGTATCCTTATGCTGCTTCGCCCGACTTTCCGCAAGTGGGTACAGGTGGCAGAAATGCCATGGCCGGACCTGTATATTATACCGATATGTTTCCAAAAGAGACCCGGCTGCCTGATTATTATAATGGTAAGCTGATCATTTATGACTGGATACGCGGATGGATAAAAGCAGTAACCCTGCAACCCAATGGCGATTTTGATAAAATGGAACCCTTCTTTGGTTCAATTAAAGTGAATTCGCTTATTGACATGGAAGTGGGGCCCGATGGCAAACTTTATTTACTCGAGTACGGAAGCGGGTGGTTTACAAAAAATGCGGATGCAGGTTTAGCAAGAATAGATTTTAATGCTGGCAACAGGGCGCCTGTTGTAAGTTCAATTACGGTTGATAATACCTCCGGCATACTTCCGTTTACTGTTAATGTGAAAGCAGTGGTGGCAGATCCAGAAAACGATAAAATAAAATACAAATGGAATTTTGGGAATGGTACCATTAAAGAAACTGAATCGCCAACGACAGATTATACCTATACAACGCCCGGCGATTATAAAATTTCACTGGAAGTATTGGATGATAAGGGTGATTCATCTAAAAGTAGGATATTGCCAGTGTACGCAGGCAATGAAACACCCGCTGTGGCTGTTAATCTTACGGGCGGGAATAAATCTTTTTATATACCTGGTTTACCTGTTCAGTACGCGGTTGCTGTAGATGATAAACATGATACCGCTGCCATTGATCCCGCCAACCTGTTTGTATCTGTTGACTATGCGGAAGGTTTCGACAAGGCGGGTGCTGCTTTGGGCCATCAGCAGGGAATGGCAAACATCAGTGGTAAAAATGTGATGCTTTCTCTTGATTGTAAAGCATGTCATAAGGAGGCTGATAAATCTGTAGGTCCGTCCTTCCTGCAGGTTTCACAGAAATATGCTAAAGATGCCAATGCCATCAGTTACCTCACCCAAAAAATAATTAAAGGTGGTGCCGGTGTATGGGGCGATGTAGCCATGGCTGCACATCCCAATTTATCGCAGGAAGAAGCAACGCAAATTGTCTCCTGGGTATTAGCGCTTAGCAATCCCGCTGCTGTTAAAAAATCTTTGCCTGCTACAGGTACCATCGTTCCGCCAGCCGATACCAAACCCAGCAGTACCATGGTGGTAGCAGCAAGTTATACTGATAAAGGCGGAAATAATATCAAAGCATTAACAGGCAATGCGGTGGCATCATTGCACAGCAACACCTTTACTTTTAAAGGCGTCCAAAAATTAAAAGGGTTTGTGCCATATAAAGCCGGCGGTATGAATATCCTGGTGTTTCCTGCCGGGGAAGGATGGTTTGGTATTGATAGTATGGATTTAACCGGTGTTCGCTCAATCGCTGTTAACAGCCGCTGGCAGGAGCTGCCAAAAGGTTTTGATTTTGAAGCAAGACTGGATGCGCCGGATGGTAAACTGTTGGGCAAAGGCGCCCTGCCTGCACCAATAAAAGGACAACAATCGGGTGTTGCCATATTGCGTGTTGAACCGGTTACAGATGGGAAATTTCATAGTATCTATTTTTTGTATAAGGGACAGGAAAAAATTAAAGGAGGCGTTGCATCGGTGCAGTTTAATGCGAAATAGTAAAAGAAGAATTGAATATAATGCTTTGCCGTCATTATAAACGAAGTGAAGCAATCTGTTCTCACTATAGCAGAGCGTTGAAAGCATTGAACCGAACAGAGTTCGCGAAGAACATAAAATGTACGAAGTCGGAGACTTCGTACAGCGGCGAAGTCAAGAATTGAAATATAATGCGAACGAAGTTTGTTTTCTCCGCAGTGTCTCTCTAAAAGGAACTTATTACCAAAAACAAAGTACCTGAGGACACTGCGGTTAATGGAAACAGCATATGTTATTCATGTAATTAATTAATGCGGCAATAATATCGGTATGCTATTGGTAATTATACAAACGCAATGCCGCAGTGTCCTCCGCAAGTCCCTGTTTTTTTTCCCCGGCTGGAGAATCTGCGGAGAAGTGAAAAACCATTGAGAAACAATATCATGACAAAATTTTTTTGTGCGCTTCTGTTATTGGTAAATATTTGCAAAGTGAATGGTCAGGCAGTTATTACCGGCGCTGTTACAGATATTCAATCAAACCCGGTTAGCCATGTAAGTGTTCATTTGCTGAATACAAGGGCTGCAACCATTACCAACGCATCGGGCCGGTTTACCATTAGCAACCTGCAACCGGGTAAGTATACAATTGAATTGTCTGCTATTGGATATGCGGCAATCGCTAAAGAAATCTATGTAAGCCAGGCTGCTAACCAGGCATTCAATTTTCAATTGCAGAATGCGCTGGTACAACTGGAAACAGTAATAGTAACAGCTGGAAAAAAAGAAGAGTTGCTGCAAAATGTTCCGGGAAGTGTTACTGCCATTTCTTCCCGCCAGGTAAAAGACTACCGGCTCTGGAACATAAAAGATCTGTCTGGTATTGTGCCAAACTTATATGCAGGCAGCCCGGGCGACGAAAGAAATGTAACGGCTGTAAGAGGCATAACAACCACCTCCTATGACCCTGCCGTTACCACTTATATAGACGGCGTTAACCAGTTTAGTCTCGACACTTATATACCGCAATTAACGGATATTGAAAGAATAGAAATTTTAAGAGGACCACAGGGTACTCTGTATGGTAGAAATGCAATGGGCGGTGTCATCAATATCATTACAAAAGCACCTGGTAATATTGCCAGCGGTTTTGCTGAACTGAGCTTTGGTAATTACAACCAGCAACGTTACAGTGCAGGGCTGCGTTTCCCATTTATTAAAGACAAACTGTTTGGCGGTTTTTCAGGCAGCTTCAGCAAAAGAAATGGTTTTTATGAAAATGAATTCAATCAAACCTCTTTTGACAAGCAGCAACAGGGCGGATACAATTATTACCTTAAATACCTTCCGGGTTCAAAATGGATGATCACTTTAAACGGAAAATTCCAGCTAAACAAGAATAAGGGTGCTTTTCCAATTGTAAACGGTGCAGACGAAGCGCTGAACAATCCTTTTGTTTTAAACCAGAATGCGCTGGGAAAAATGTTGGATAAAACAAACAATATATCATTGTCGGTTAGTCATAAAGCAGCGGTAGCGGATTTTACCCTGCAAACTGCCTGGCAAAATAATTATCGTTACTATGATTCTCCCATTGATGGCGATTTCTCACCACTTGATGCGGTTACAGTTGGCAATAATTATGGCAGTGACTGGAACAATGTAAAAGTTTTTACCACCGAATTCAGGATTAATTCTCCGGCCAATAAAACAACTGCGTTGAGCTGGACAGCAGGTACGTACTTTTTTCGCCAGTCGGCCCCCAATAAACAAGCCACCCATTTTGGAAAAGATGCCGGCGCAATTGGTGTGCCCGGAACGGATTTTTCAACCATTAACACAAGCACCGGAAAAAATACCGGTGTAGCTGTGTATGGGCAGATAAACTATGCGCTTACAAAAAAATTGTCACTGATAGCCGGGCTCCGCTATGATTACGAACAAAAAAAATTAGCTGTTGAGGGCGAATACCAACCGGATGGAACAGATCCGGTTGTGGTCTTGCCCGACACTTCAGCGGCTGTTCATTACAACGCTGTTTCACCAAAACTGGGGCTGCAGTATTCCATTACGGCAGACAACAATATATACTTTACTTATAGCCGTGGTTTCAGAACCGGTGGCCTTACACAGTTGTCCGGTGATCCTTCGCAACCACCTTTGTATCCTTACTCACCGGAATACAGCAACAATATTGAACTGGGTACAAAAAATAATTTTTTAAATAACCGGCTAAGAATAAACGCCGCGCTGTTTCTTACCTATGTAAACAATGCCCAGGTGCCAACGCTTGTTTTACCGGAGGCCATCACCGTTACAAAAAATACAGGAAAGCTTGAAAGCAAAGGAGCAGAATTAGAACTTTCGGCCAACCCGCTGAAAGGTTTACAGCTGGATTACAATTTGGGGTATACCGATGCCGTATACAAGTCACTCGGTTTATCATCCAATGGACAAGTGTTGCAGCTGGATGGCAAAAGACAAATATTTACACCAGATCTAACCTCCATGCTTGCACTGCAATACAGTTATACATTAAGTGTAAAGAACAAAATACGCCTGGTTGGAAGAGGAGAGTGGTTTTATTTCGGCAGGCGCTATTTTGATTTTGCAAATACCATCGAACAATCATCTTACCATCTGCTGAATACAAGAATAGGGGTAACCAGTAAATGGGCCGACATTTATTTCTGGATGCGAAATCTTACGGATAAAAAATACATTGAATACGCGTATGATTTTGGCGGGATTCACCTGGGCAACCCAAAGACGATCGGTGTAACTGTTTCTGCAATGTTTTAATTAAACATGGCATGGCAATAGAAATTTATTTCCTCTTAACGGATCAGTTAGGTCTGTAGTTAATGTTTAATTAAGCGGCCAAACTTAATTTCACCTTCTTTTGAGCAGCCATCTCACCCGGTGCTCCGGGTTTATTTTATTTATCCGATAAAAAGTTGTTGATGAAAATAATAATTGTTGTCTTTGCGACCTGGTTCTTGTTTCCCGCCCTGGTCAATGGTCAAAAAAAATCATACCAGTTTGACCGGAACGGCATTTCCAGAAAAGTACTTGATAATTACCTGGACAGGGCTATTACAATGGTGTACTTGTTGATCCCGGAAAACCCGGAAGGAAACCGCAGCTATCCCTATCATGCCGACGATATCCGCATGGTTAAAAATACAGGTGCCAAATTTATCGGCAGGGCAATTTACCGTTGGGGAGGTGAAAGCCTTTTAAACAAGCCTTCTTTCTGGGACAGTTCCCGTTCAATCATCAGTAACCTTCACAAATTTGATCCTGATATCATCTTCCAGGGTTGCCTGTTCGAAATTATTACACAAGAGGTTAACCAGGTAAGTATACCAGCATGGGTATTCAGTGCTTATGGTCTTTCAGCAGCACCCAGGCATTTCTCCTATGAAGCAATGTTGAATAAACAGGGCAAATTCGTTGATCATTGGCGAAAGGGAAGCAGTGTGCCGGACATTAGTGAACAGGAAACACAGCTTTGGTTTTATTTTCTTGCCTGCTCCTATATTGATATTGGTTGCGAAGCGTTTCACCTGGGACAGGTTGAATTGATAGGCATGAACGACCCGGAGAAGCGTGCATGGGCGGAACTTATCAGTAAGATTCGCGGTTACGCAAAAAAGCATGCCCGCCGGCATTGGGTTTTACTGGATGCGCATGTTCCCAAAGGAGGAATGCTAAAGGACAATAAGAGCTTACTTGATTTTAATTCATTCCCTTTACGAATAAAGGCAATTCCTGAAAAACCTTATGAGGGAAAATTGCAGGTGAACCACCTGGACGGCATCTACACAAAAAGCAAAGGGGGCATTTCACCCAGTGGCTGGAGATGCGATCACCTGCCTTATCTCGTGGAGTTTGATAATTTTGGTCGCGGCAAAACACTCAATGTGGCAGATACCACTTCCTTTTTTGTTTGGGGATGGGATGAGATCTCCTGGTTCTCCCTTCAGTCAGCGGCCTACCGTAATGATTGGTTAAAATACGCTTTCAACTGGATCAAGGAAACTGATGCGGATGGTCACCTTGAAATGCCCGGCACACGGATGATCAGTTGTCCGAATGAATCGCA
>Ga0193753_10003037_pt1 | contig 12751 bp, 8 predicted proteins | sample H1c2metaG_FD_144925 | JGI IMG/M metagenome (GOLD analysis project Ga0193753, IMG submission 144925) | Soil microbial communities from a riparian zone of the East river system, Colorado, United States - H1c2 | ecosystem: Environmental > Terrestrial > Soil > Riparian zone | place: USA: East River... | reverse complement strand
TCCCCTTCGACGAAGGGCAGGGAAGGATGGAGTAGCTGCTGCGGAAGCTCACGAAGTAGAGGCGCGTCCGATCCATACACTTGTTGCCAAGCGCCATCTGGACCGGACTCTTCTGTCCAACCGTGCAGCCGTAAATTAGCGGTGCGCGACGGCGAGCCGCCAATGTGATCGATGGCATCTTGAGCCATCCTGCGATAGGTGGTCCACTTGCCGCCGGTGATCGTAATCAATTTCGACGGCGAAATAAGTATAGTGTGGTCGCGCGAAATGGCGGCGGTGCTCGAGGCCTCAGCGGGCCGCACCAGCGGCCGCTGCCCCGACCACATGCTCAGAATCTCACTGGGTGAAGGACGCCGCCCCAGATATCGTTCTACGTGTTCGAGCAAGAACGCGCGCTCGCCGGGCATGGCTCTGGGCTCATACGCTGGCTCGGGAACGGGATCGTCGGTGGTGCCGACCACGATCCGATCGTGCCATGGAATTGCGAACAACACACGGCCGTCGGACGTGCGCGGAATCATCAAGCCGGAATGGCTCGGCAAAAATTCTCGCGGCAGGACCAAATGGGTTCCCTGGCTCACCGTCAGAATCTTGTTCGCTTGGGGCGAGTCCATTTGCCGCAAGCCGTCCGAGAAAATGCCAGTGGCGTTGATCACCGTTTTCGCCGGGCAATCGAAACGCTCGCCGGTTTCGCGATCCTCGGCGATCACGCCCGACACCATGCCGTTGTTTTTGAGCAGGCCGGTCACGCGTGCATAGTTGAGCGCCGTGCCGCCTTCGTCCAAGAGCGTGCGCAACAAAGTGATAGCGAAGCGAGCGTCGTCAAACTGCCCGTCGTAGTAAAGAACCCCGCCCTTGAGCGCCTTCTGCTTGACCGTCGGCAGAGCCGCTTCCACCGCGGTTTTCGACAAAACACGCGAGCGGCCGAGCCGTTCTTTGCCGGCGAGCACGTCGTATAGCGTCAGGCCAACGCCATAGAACGGTAACTCCCAATAGGCGTATGCCGGAATTATGAAGGCGCGTTTGTGAGCTAGGTGCGGCGCGTTGCGCAGCATCCGGCCGCGCTCGCGCAACGCTTCGAGCACCAGCTTTACGTTCCCTTGCTGCAGATAACGTACGCCGCCGTGTACGAGTTTGGTGCTGCGGCTGGAGGTGCCTTTCGCGAAATCCTCGGCTTCAAGCAGCAGCGTGCGATGGCCGCGCGTCACCGCTTCGAGCGCCGTTCCCAATCCCGTGGCTCCTCCGCCGACTACGACGACATCCCACTGTGGAGTGCTTCCGATTTCGCGAAGGAGACGGTCGCGCATTATTTGCGGGCGCGCGCTAGAGCCTGCGACCAGCCGGCGTGCCGCGTCTTGCGCTCGGTTTCATCGATCGCCGGCGTAAATTGCCGGTCGGCTTGCCATTGTTTCGCAATGGTTTCCTGATCCGGCCAATAGCCGACGGCGAGCCCAGCCAGATAGGTGGCGCCGAGCACGGTGGTTTCCGGGTTCGATGGCCGCGTGACCGGAACGCCGAGCAAGTCTGCCTGAATCTGCATCAGCAAATTATTACGGGCCGCGCCGCCATCCACGCGCAGCTCTTTGAGTGATACTCCGGAATCGGTCTCCATCGCGTCGATGATATCGGCGACTTGAAACGCGATGCCCTCGAGAGCGGCGCGCGCGATATGTGCTCGGTTCGCTCCGCGCGTCAACCCGCCGATCGTGCCGCGTGCATATGGGTCCCAGTGCGGTGCGCCCAAGCCCGAGAACGCCGGCACAAAATAGACGCCCGCGGTATCGGGCACACTCGCGGCCAGCTCTTCGATCTCTGCCGCCTCGCGAATAATCTGCAGTTCATCGCGCAGCCATTGCACCACGGCTCCCGCAATAAAAATACTGCCTTCGAGCGCATAGCTCGTCCGGCCGTTGATCTTCCAGGCGATGGTAGTAACCAGCTTGTTGCGCGATGCGACTGGTTTTTCGCCGGTATTCAAAAGCATGAAGCTACCGGTGCCGTAGGTACACTTCACCATTCCGGGCTGCATGCACATCTGGCCGAACAGAGCGGCTTGCTGATCGCCCGCGATGCCGGCAATCGGAATGCCGGGAAGCACTCCGGAAGTTTTTCCGCATACTTCGCTCGAGCCTACTACTTCCGGCAGCAGCGATCGCGGAACATTCAGCAGCGCAAGTAGTTCCTCGTCCCACTGTCCAGTGTGCAGGTTGAAGAGCATGGTGCGCGAGGCATTCGTTACATCGGTGACATGCCGCGTTCCACCAGTGAGCTTCCAGATCAGCCAGCTATCGACTGTGCCAAATGCCAGCTCGCCGCGGCCTGCCCGCTCTCGCGCCCCGGCAACGTTGTCGAGCAGCCAGCAGATCTTACTTGCCGAAAAGTAGGCATCGATCACCAAGCCCGTTTTCTGCTGGATCGCCGGTTCATGGCCTTGTTCGCGCAAGCGATCGCAAAAGCCGGCCGTGCGCCGATCCTGCCACACGATCGCGTTGTAGATCGGCTCGCCCGTCTTACGATCCCAAATGATGGTCGTTTCGCGTTGATTCGTGATACCTATGGCGGCTACGTCACTGGCTTTGATATTGGCCTGCGCGAGCGCTTCCATCGCCACTCCGAATTGCGATGACCAGATCTCGACGGGATCGTGCTCGACCCAGCCGGGCTGCGGAAAAATCTGGCGGAAGGGAGTCTGCGCTTGACCTTGCACCCGGCCATCCTGGCCCAACAGGACCGCGCGCGAACTAGTGGTGCCCTGATCCAGGGCGAGGATGTAACTCACGAAAAGAGAGTATCAAGCGCCAGCGCCGATTGTTCCAACCAGCGGGCTGCTCGCCGTGGCGTACTCGCGCTTCGGCATCCGCCCGGCTAGAAACGCCGCGCGGCCCGCTTCGACCGCCAGCTTCATGGCGCGCGCCATGCACTCGGAATCCTGCGCCTCCGCAATTGCCGTGTTCAGTAGTACACCGTCGTAGCCGAGTTCGAGAGCGATGGCCGCGTCCGACGCCGTGCCCACGCCCGCATCGACAATGAGTGGGACTTCGGTGATCGCTTCGCGCAGAATCTTGAGATTGACGATGTTCTGAATACCGAGACCTGAACCGATGGGCGCGGCCAGTGGCATCACCGCCGCGGCGCCCGCATCGATCAGCTTGCGCGCATTCACCAAATCGTCGGTCGTATAGGGCAGAACGACGAAGCCTTCTTTCGCCAATGTGCGCGTGGCCTCGAGCAAACCTTCGTTGTCCGGAAAAAGCGTTCGTTGATCGCCGATGACTTCGAGCTTGATCCAGTTCGAGAGCCCGGCTTCTTGCGCGAGCCGCGCCGTGCGAATGGCCTCTTCGGCCGTATAGCACGCGGCTGTATTGGGTAGGATGTGGATTTTCGAGCGGTCGATGAAATCGAGCTCGGATTCTTTCGAACGGTCGGTCAGATTGACGCGCCGCACCGCGAGCGTAACCATTTCGGTCGCTGCGGCCGCGTGGCAGCGAGCCATGAGCTGTTTGCTGCGATACTTGCCGGTACCTACAAAAAGCCTCGAACGGAACGTGCGCCCGGCGATGCTGAAACCGTCTTCCATACCTACTATTGTGAGCCATCTCCGGGCGCGTGCTTCCGCGATGATTCAAATCGACGACAATGAAAAAAGGAGCAGCATGCCTGAAGGGAACGGGAGTCGAGACACGCGGCTTGATCGCATCGAGCGCGCGCTGGAACTCATGATCGACGATCACGAGCGTTTCCGGCATGATTTACAGCAGCTACTGACAGCGCAGGTCCTCCAAAAAGACGCGCTGGAACAGCAGACTCTCCAGATCGAGCAACACACGCGGCAGATCGAGCAACACACGCGCCAGATCGAGGCGATGCGGGCAAAAGACGCCGTCCTCGATGAGCGGGTAGATAAACTCGTCTCCGCTATCGGCGATTTTGTCCGGCGCGTCTCTTAAGCTCACTCCTGCCGCAACGCCGTCATCGGATCGATTCGTGCTGCGCGGCGCGCGGGACCATAGCTCGCGATGGCGGCAGCCAATAGAAGCAGGAACGAAGTGGCGCCAAACGTAAACGGATCCAGCGGGCTCACGCCAAACAAAAGCTTGCTCATCACCTTCGTAACCGCCGCCGACGCAGCCACGCCCGCAAGGCAGCCGAGAAAGACCGGCCGAAGCGACTGAAGAGCGATCAATCGAAAAACGTCCGCCGGTTTGGCACCGAGGGTCATCCGTACGCCGAGCTCCGGAATCCTGCGGCTTACGTCGTAGTTCACGACGCCGTACACGCCGCTCGAAGCCAGCAGCAGCCCTAGAATGCCCAGTCCAGCCGAGAAAATCGTCAGCATCTTGCCCGGAAATCGCCAGGTGTCGGCATATTGATCGATGGTCCTAGCTTCAAAGTAGAGACGCGGATCGAGTGAGTGAATCGCGGCACGCAGCGCGCGCTCGCCATCGATTGCGCTGCGGCCTCGAACCAGAATCGACATATTCAACTCGCTGCGATCCAAAGTTCTGTAGAGGAAAATATCGTCGCGATCCATCAGATTGGACGTATAGACATCCTTTGCGACACCCACCACCCGCCACAGCGTCGGCCGATCTCCGAGGCGTATCCACTTGCCGATGGGATCGACGCCCGGCCAAAATCGGCGCGCAGTGGATTCGGATACGACCATCACCGGATGGCTCTCGTCCAATTCAGAATCGAGAAAGGCGCGGCCTCTCACGATGGGGATACCCAGAAGGCGGAAGAACGATGGCGCGACCTCGTTGAAGATGACGTGCACGCGTTCAGCGCTCCCCTCTACCGACGCCTGGTTGGAAAAACGCCCGCCCGCAAGAGGAGCGGTCCAGGCCAGACTTACCTCGCCGATCGAATTGTCGGACTGAAGTTTACGGATCAGTTCGTCGTAGAATGCCGCCGCTCTGGACGGCGTATATCCGTCGCGCCGGAGGTCCAGGCTCGCAGCAGCGACATTTTTCGTGATAAATCCCGGGTCCATTTGTTGCGCGGCGAGGAGACCATGGCCCAGCAGGCCGGCCGCGACGCATAGGATCAGCGACACCGCCACTTGTCCGCCCACCAGCGCGCTGCGCAACACGCGCCGTGTTCGCTTGCCCGAAGCGCGAAACTCGTCCTTAACTCCGGACGCAATATCGAGCCCGGTCGATTCGAGTGCCGGGATCAAGCCGAACGCTACACCTGTCACGATCGCCACCAAAAATCCATAGGTCCAAATACGCCAATCGATGGAAAGATCGATCGCAAATGGCGGAACGGACATAGGGAGATGCGCGCGCACCCAACTGTAGAAACCACCGAACGTCATGTGCGCCGCCGCTACTCCCACGATTCCTCCGGCTAACGAAATCAACAGGCTCTCTGTCAGAAGCTGACGGACGATTCGGCCGCGGCTGGCTCCCAGCGAAAGCCGTATGGCAAGCTCTCTGCTACGGTGGGCTCCGCGCGCGAGAAGCAGGTTCGCCACGTTGGCGCAGGCGATCAAAAGAATAAGACTGACTCCCGCCATTACGACCGTGCTCGCATATAGCAGGTTCTTTCGCACGCGGGGCTCTGAGATCATGCTGGCCACATCGGCATGCAGGGTGGTCCTACGGCCGGGCTGAGACACGTCGATGCGATGCGCGATGACCCGCAACTCCGCTTGCGCCTGGCTGACGGAAACGCCCGGGTTGAGCCGCCCAAGCAGACATAGCCAGCTCAGGTTCGAATCGTGCCAATCTACTTGGGGAAGCAACGTCGGCTGCGATGCAAGTGGAGACCAAAAATCCGCGGCTAAGAGAAAAGCGCCTGCGAACCCGCTTGGCCCGATGCCAACTACCGTGAAGGGTTGCCGATTGAGAAGGATCGTTTCGCCAACAATTGAAGGATCCGCGCCGAACTTAGATCGCCATGCGGAGTCGCTCAAAACTACTACCGCGCTTGGTCCACCTGACCCGCCTGTCCGGCACTCCGATTCGGTGAACGCGCGTCCTACACGCGGCGAACGACCCAGTACCGAGAAATAGTTGCACGTCACAAGCTCGCCGGTGAGCAACCCGGAGCGCTTTCCCGTGAGCGCTGTTTCGACGAACGGAACATAACCGGTCAGGTCCGCGAGCGATTGTGTGGCCTGCTTGTACTGTTGATACTCGGGATAGGAGAACAAATCCGGAGCGCCCCGGATATTCCGCGTCTTGAGTCCTTCAATCGTTTGGTAAGGTGTCACGACGCGAGCTCCGTCTGCGACTGGGAGCGGCCGCAGCGCGAGCGCGTTCACGAGCGTGAAGATTCCGCTATTCGCGCCAACTCCGAGCGCGATCGCGGCCGTTGCCACCAAGGTGAATCCCGGTGTTCTCGACAATCCTCGAATTGCATAGGTAATATCGCGCAGGCATGAACTAAGCATGTTCTCGCGCCGTGTTGCGGGGCGGATATCGCTCCAATCGGGTGTCGGCCGCCAACGCAAACGAAGCGTGCTGAAAACCTGGCGCCGGAACCAGCCCGCGGAATGGCCTCCCGCGCGGTACTCTTCGCACAGATCGCCCGCAATCGCCTCGTAGGACGCGTTCGACAGCCAGGAACGTAGCAGCAGTAGAGCGAGGAAAGGCGGTTTCCGCGGCATATCTAATTCCCCCGAATCTCGACGCCTTCCCACATCGCCGCAAGCGCCGCGCGCGTTCGCTCGAGCACGCGCAAACCGGCGGCCTCTACTTTGAAATAACGGCGCGATCGCCCGCCGCGCTCGGGCCGTGCGTCGCTAAATCGCGAGCGGATGAAGCGCTTCTCTTCGAGCCTGTCCAAAGTGCTGTACAAAGCTCCAATGGTGACGGCGCGCCCAGTTCTCTTTTCGATGTCCTGCCGAACTGGAACCCCATAAGCGTCATCTCCGAGCCGGATCAGTGCGAGAAGAACGAGCTGCTCGAACTCACCTAGAAAATCGCGCGAAGGCATGTTAGTTCTGAATTGTAGAACTAATGCCGGGCTTTTGTCAATGATTGAATCATGAGATGGACAGAAGAAATTTCTGCAAAGGGCTCGTGGCAAGCGCTGCCGCGGCGGCTCTCACCGGCACCGACGCGGCAACCCCGGCGCGTCCGAACATCGTCTACGTCCTGGCCGACGATCTTGGCTGGGGAGACTTGCAATGCTACAACCGCGACTCCGCGATTCCTACGCCAAATGCAAATCGTCTCGCCTCCGAGGGAATGCGCTTCGACGACATGCACTCGACCTCAGCGGTTTGCACTCCCAGCCGGTACAGCATTCTCACGGGGCGTTATTGCTGGCGCGGAAGTTTGAAGAAAGGCGTCCTCGAAGGCGATTCACCAAACCTTATCGAACCTGGCCGTGTAACGGTTGCGTCCATGCTGAAATCCACTGGCTACTACACAGCCGGTTTCGGCAAATGGCACCTGGGTCTGGGCAACGGTCCCCACACGGACTACACGAAACCTTTGCATCCGGGCCCGTTAGATCACGGTTTCGATCACTACTTCGGTATTCCCGCTTCGCTCGACATGGCGCCCTATCTCTACTTCGAGAACGATCGTGCCGTTGAGCAGGCCACGTCTTCGACGCCGGGAAGTAAAGAGCCGCGCGGCGTGTTTTGGAGGGCGGGAGCCTGCGCACCGCATTTCCGGCACGCCGACGTTCTCCCCACAGTCACCGCTAAGGCAGTTGAATTCATCCATCAACGCGGCGGCGAGCGTGCGACGCCGTTCTTTCTGTATCTGCCGCTCACCGGCCCGCATACTCCGTGGCTACCATTGCGCGAATATCAGGACAAATCGAAGGCCGGAACTTACGGCGATTTCGTGGCGGAAGTGGATGACATGTTAGGCCGCATCATGCATGCGCTCGATGAAACAGGCTTAGCGCAAAACACACTCTTCATCTTCACGAGCGATAACGGCGCCGACTGGAAACTGGAAGACCTTGCTCGTTTCGCACACCGTGCCAACGGCGATTGGCGAGGAGAAAAAGCGGACATCTGGGAAGGGGGCCATCGCATTCCATTTCTCGCGCGCTGGCCCGGCGCGATTCGTCCGAATTCGGAGAGCAACGAACTGGCGAGTCTCGCCGACTTGATGGCTACGGTCGCGGCAATCACCGGCATTCCGCTTCCCGCGCACTCCGCCGAAGATAGCTTCAATCTGCTGCCGGCTTTCCTGGGAAAAAATACTTCGCCAATTCGGGATTCAGTGATCCTTCATTCGATCGATGGGATGTTCTCCATCCGCCAGGGAAACTGGAAATTGGAAGAAGGCCTCGGCTCCGGGGGATTTAGTCCGCCAAGAACAGTAGAACCGGCCCCCGGTGGCCCGAAGGGTCAGCTTTACGATCTGGCCCTCGATCCCGGAGAATTGCACAACCTCTATCAGGCGCGGCCGGAGATTGTCGATCGTCTGGCCACGCTACTCGAGCGGTATAAGCGTCAGGGCTACACTCGCCCGCGAGAGTAACGTTTCGAATTCGAACTGCACTAGACAGCCATGAGTCCGACTTACAAGGCTGTCTGGATGTTACTTGCAATTGTTGGGTCGTTGCAGGCTATTACGGTTCGGGATCACCGGGATCCAAGCCGCGGCGGGAGCGCTTACCGGCTCGACGCCAGCGTCATCTTCGAGATGACCTTGGATTTCACCGCCGGCCAGACGCGCACCTGCGAAACGCGTAATCTCACGCCTCGAGCGGATCCAGTGTTGCATCTGCTCGCACCGAAGACCGGCAGCGGCGCCGTCAACGAGGTGGCGCGGGACGATGACTCCGCCGGCAACCTGAACGCGCGCTTCACGTTTCGCGCACCCAGCGCCGGCAAGTATCGCCTGGTCATGCGCGCCAACTGGAGCTCGGGGCAGGGCACTGCCGATTTGTACTGCGATGGCCGCGTCGTTTGGCTAAAGCTGCCCGTAGGCGGCGCATTCAAGCGGCTCGAAACGTTGCGCGCCGGCGAGACATTGACCACTCTGCCCCTGCCGAATGGGCCGCGAGCCCACTTACTCTACACGCTCGATGAGAACGGGAAAATGCTCGAACGCTATGAAAGTGGACCGAACGAGAGCGCCGGCCGGCCTCTGCCGAATGCGAGCGTGCAGATCGTGATGGCCGGAGGAGTGTTTCCCGATCAGAGCAGGCCGATTCGTCTGGTGAGAAACGATCGCGCGCTCTCCGGCCACGATCCGGATGGAGACGGGCTCGGCACCGAGCTCGAAAAGCAGATCGGCACGTGTTCGTCGGTGCGCGAAGTGGTCGGAAATTGGGATTGTTCCCGTTCCGTGGATGCGCGCGATACCGATGGCGACGGATTGCAGGATGGCGTTGAACTGCTCGGATCCGTCCTGGGGGCGCCCTATCAGTTGCTGCCGCGCTGGGGCGCGAATCCGCTCCACAAAGATATATTTATCGAGGTCGACTCGATGTTGAAAGCGCGCAATGAAGCGCCCACGATCATGACGCCGGCCGTTGCGATTATGATGGCCCAGATTTACGCCGATATCGAGACTGATCCTCTATTCCGGCTCTCGCATGCGCAGACCCTGAACAATCCCGACCTTCAACCGGGCGTGAATCTGCATTTCGATACAGGCCAAAATCCACCGGCAAACGCAACCGAGAAGGAGTTCGCCACCTACGGCGATTGGGGCGGACACAGTGTCGTGGCTGCGATTTGCGATGGCGACAATTGTCATGGTGCGGATGCAGGCAGTGTGTGGCAGCAAATGATGCACCACAACCGGGCCGGCCTGTTTCACTATGTTCTGGGATATCCCGGCGATGGCGGGCAAGCGCCTTTGCACACCGTGGCCGTGAACCTGCCGCTGGGGAATGCAAACACGGCGGCGCATGAGTTTGGTCATTCCCTGGGCCTGGATCACAAAGGTCCGGATCATCCCGGCGCGGATGCCAACTGCAAGCCGAACTTCCCCAGCCTGATGAGCTACGCCTACTTGAACCAGCCCACGGCACAGACATTTTCCGATGGCTATGGACGGGCGGCATTAAACAACGTGAGTCTGAATGAGAAGGTCGCCGTGCCGTCTCCGGCTTCCGGTCCCGGCAAGAAGTATCTGACCGATCTGCGCGACGTGTTTGTATTCAACGTGGACATGACAACCGGCAGCGTGGATTGGAATCGTGACGGAACCTTCGCCGATGGCGTGACCAAGGCCTACGCCAACGACAATCGCAGCGGCTGCGAGTTCACCCGTGCAAACTCCATGAAGACCGGCGGTCTGACAGATGGCGTCCCGGCCCTCAGCCGGCTCGGCAACATGACCATGATCTTCTACGGCGACGAGCGCGATCGCCGTCTGTGGCTGGACTACACGACTGACGACTTATCATGTCCTAGTCCGACGGAAGGGCGCTGCGGCCCCCCGCTGAAGCGAAAAGAGGTGAACGAGACTTGGAACCGCGGCATTCTGTCCATCGCCGCGCACCGCATCGCCGTAGGTAATGAAAAGCGAACGCTGATCGTGTATCGCACGGCGGTGGGTTTGTTTGAAACTACGATGACCGCGGACTTCAAGTGGAGTACACCCGCCGCGATTCGTGTAACTTCGCCGGCCGTAGATGAATTTTCACTTACCGGAAATGAATCGTACACTATCTTGGGGTTCAAGAACGCGCAAGGAAACGCCGTGATGAAAGTGCGCGGCACGGCGCCCAATAGTTGGGATGGCGATGAAGTTGTGCGCGATCCCGCGGGCAACGCCATTTCTATGCCGGGATTCCTTAGTTGTCCCACGCTGCTCGAAGTTACTGAGAGCAGTGGTCGAAAAGTACTGCTTGGACTCTTTCCGGCGGGACCGACGGGCCTTTTACGCCTGTACTCGCAAGACCCGTCGAACGGACGTTGGTTGCCAAGCCCGTGGCAGTTATCCGATGAGCCCACAATTGGCCGCCCTGCCATGAACTGGGAGCCGGTCGGGCCTGGGTCTCCCATGCCGGGCCGGCTGCGTATTCTCTATTTGCATCGCGGCGGCGACGGCCGTCGCATCGTGCGTCAAAGAACGCTCCAAGCCAGCGGTCTAGGATCGGCCGCTCAATTGAAATTGATCGACGAAGATCACGACAATGTTTGGTACTACGGCAACGGCGTGGACTCTCTCTTCGAGCCGGAGTTCGATTCAAACACGCGCGTAGCAATAGCTACGGCGCTGGTCGAAAAAGACGTGCCTCAGCCGCATGTGCTCGAACTACGGCCCAAGGCGGATGGGGTTCTCGATTTTTCCCAGAAGAATTGGAACGACTGGCAAGGGATCGACGCCGACATTTGCCGGACTCTCAAATCCGCGGGCGCGCAAGTCAACTGCAAGGCCTGGCCGTTTTAGCTGAGTCGATTACTCTATACTAGTAAATGGCTGGGCACTCTTGCTCATTCTCAGGTGACTTGAACTAAGTCTGGCTCACCTGGTTCCGGTCCTCTTAGGCGCGCGGAAAGGGCAATTATGTTGCAGTTCATACTTACAGGGTTTAAACAGGACACCGGCTGTCGTGTGTTCGCATTCGAAGCAACCGCTACCGATCGAACGCGCACCGAGTACACCGTCAGGGCGGATCTTGCTCTGAGCCGGCAGTATGGCATCTCCATACAAGAGCTTCCGCTGCTATGCCGGGCGCTGCTCGAGCGGCGCGGCGATGGCGACCAGCCGTCCGCCATGACGTTTACCGAAGACGAGATGCGTGTGCACGCCAATACCTGTGCCGAGGCGCGCCATGCCGCGCTGTTGAAGAGGAAAGCCCCGCGCAGGCCCGCCCCCAATCGCCAGGGCGCCATCGGCTGGCGGGCGCCGCAACCGCAGCGGTAGTTTTGCTATCTTCATCCGCCGATACCGTTCGATGTAAGATTAAGGCTACTATCTAAAACCTGTTTGCCACAGCTAATCCTGCTCCGCGGGGCCAGGCAACTGTTGACCTTGCGCGGGCCCAAAGGTGTGCGCCGAGGAGCTGCTCTCGAAGACCTCGGATTGATCGACGATGGTTCGGTCTTGATTCGTGACGGAATAATCGATTGTATCGGTTCCACCCGTCGAATCGAAAATCTAAAGGACGCCAAAAGCGCTGTCCAAATTCCGGTTCATGGCATGGTTGTTATGCCAGGGTTCGTCGACCCAGGCATTCAAGTCAGCCTCTACACCGCGCCCACTTCGCCGAAAGCGCGGCCGAGGCGCAAGAAGATGGGCGACTTTCAGAACGAAAGCCTCGCTCTGCTGCGCTCCTGTCTCCAGCACGGCACGCTCAATGCCCAGACCAAAGCTTTTTCGAATGGTGGCGCCGCCGCTGCCGACGTTTCCATGCTGCGCCAACTTGCCCGGATTGGCAGCAGTCCCGTCGGCACGGTGCGGGCTTGGCGCGTGGATTCGCCGGTCGAGGAACGTGCCTTGGCTAAGTTTCAAACCCGGCTTTCCTATATGGAGAAGCACAAGCTCGCTCAATCGATCGAGTTGAACTTCACCGCCCATTCCGCCGCAACCGACGATCTGAGCCGTGCCCTGTGCGCGCTCGCCTCCCGCTCTCGCTTGCCTTTGAACGTTTGCTGGCCGGGGGGCGATCCCGCCTGGCTGAGCCATCTTTCCTCCTGCCTTCATCCGCGCTCGATTTTCTGCCCCGCCGAACTAAGCCCGGAAGAATGCGCGGTGTTGGCCGATTCTTCTTCCGTCGCCGTCTTCTCGCCCTGTAAGGAGCTGCTCGAGGAACGCAATAATTCCTCCGTGCGGCGCTTCGTCGACGACGGCGGCGCCATCGCTCTCGCAAG
>Ga0193753_10003035_pt1 | contig 12754 bp, 13 predicted proteins | sample H1c2metaG_FD_144925 | JGI IMG/M metagenome (GOLD analysis project Ga0193753, IMG submission 144925) | Soil microbial communities from a riparian zone of the East river system, Colorado, United States - H1c2 | ecosystem: Environmental > Terrestrial > Soil > Riparian zone | place: USA: East... | reverse complement strand
AAAATGTCATCAGTGTATCGGCTCATGCCTATTATTTATCTGATGCCAGGAAACTTGTGCAGGCTGGTATCGACATCATCGGACATAGCATAAGAGACAGCATTGTAGACGATGCCTTCCTAAAAGAAATGAAAGATCACAATGTTGCCTATATACCCACGCTATCACTGGATGAATTTGCGTTCATCTATGCCCGTCAGCCCGAATGGCTGAATGATGCTTTTTTCAAGGCCGCTCTCGAACCAGGCGTTTATGAAATGATCACCTCAGAAAAATACCGCGAGGACCTGAAAAAAGCTCCCGAATATGGCCGCAACATGAAAGGATTTGAAATCGCATTAAAAAATCTGAAAAAGATCTTTGATGCCGGTATACTGGTGGCGATGGGTACCGATTCAGGAGCAAACCCGTTGAGAGCCCAGGGATTTTCCGAACACCTCGAACTTCAACTAATGGTGCAGGCCGGCCTTTCTCCCGTGCAGGTGCTCACTGTCGCTACCCGCAATGGCGCGACCCTGTTAAAAATTGACGATCATACAGGCACTATCGAGAAGGGTAAGCTGGCAGACCTGCTGATCGTTGATGGTGATCCGGCCTCGGAGATCAAAAACACCAGGAAAATTTTTGCGGTCTACAAGGCCGGGAAAAAGGTAAGCGAAGGAACGCCTGGTGGAAACAAATAATTCTGTCAGAAGCGTCCGCAACTATTTCTTCCTCACGAGAATGATTCGGGTTATTGAAAACTGATTTTGCTTTCCCTTTGTTTTGAACCGGAAAGAAAAGGAATTGTTCATAGCAGTCAGCGACAGTTCGCAGATCTTATTCTGGGGCGAGCGTTCCTTTTCCTTTTCCGAATAACCATCTATCCATTCCGAGATCTGGGTTTGCCTCTGCCAGATCGAAAACGAACCGGCTTCAGGATACTTTATATAGTCCAGTATTACATCATAACTGCCCACAGGTATATCTTTCAGCGAATACCTGATCACCGTTTCATTGTTAACGGTAAAATGCTGCGTGGTAGCGGGTGAGCCGAAGGCACCCCATTCCGTTGCGTAGTTCAGTCCGTTGCCCAGTGTCAGCGGAAGCAGGTGTGGATAGACTTCGAGTGTATCCGGCATGTAAATCCTTGTGTTTGCCGTAGACGGGGAAATTGTTTGGGGGTTGGGCTGACTGCAATAATAATAGCTCACCGCAGAATAATCAGAGGGTACCTTGTTGAGATCCGGTCCATGTTCAATCGACTGGAAAAAAGATTTTTCAAATGAAACTTTGTCGTCAATGAAGAACCGGTATCCCCCGGTACGACATAACGGTATGGAATATTCGAGAGCACCCGACAGGGGCAGGCTCATGGCCGCATCCCAACAGTCCAGCAGGGCATACCAGCCTCCATTAAAAAAGTCTTCCGAACCCGTCCCATGCATCCTCATTTCTCCGTCCACCACGGTAGAGTCATCTCCTTCAAAAAATGATGTGATGCCAGTGATCAGTCCCTGTGCCTGTAAAACTGTTCCCGCAAAATGCCCCCGCCCTTTGATGTCAAGCATGGTAAAGGGCCTTCCTTCCGGCACGGGGTTGCTCCTGTTCCAGTAAGCGTAGAATTTCCCTTCAGAAGCGACATCTCTTTTCCTTGGGCTTGTATAAACCCTGGCCTGCAGTTCAATCTTCTCAAAGACCGAGCTATCCTGCGGCTGGCGATAGATCAATTCAATCTTTGCGGATCTGTCAAAAGGCATGGGAAAGAATGAATAATGTCTTTTGCCATCAGACCCTGCAAGCAATCCCTGCATGGATGCCTTGCCAAATGCATAACCGAAATAATCACTCAGTGGGCAATAAACCGCAGGTCCTGTCTCATCGTCCCAGGTGATGCGGATGTCAATGTCCCTGGCTGTTTTGCCAAGTTCGGTGGCTGTCAGCAATTCAAATCCGGCTATTCTTCCGGGTTGAACGGTCTGATATATTGTTTTTGTTTGTCCCGGCCGAATCGTTACGATTTGTTTGAACTCCCTCAATTCCGACGAGTACAGCATTTTCAATGACGGTTTCTGACTCCATTTCGTCCTGATGTTTTCGAGACTTTGTTTTTCCTCTTCTTTCAGTGGCAGACTAAACTTCTTCACCGCGCTCCCTTTTGGATAAAGTCTGTATCCGATCTGGTAGAAGAGGGCTTTTTTTCCACGCAGCACGATCCGGCAAAATTTGCTGAACGGGATTGGCAGATAACAATAAAAACCACCCAGCTGGTTGGCGCAGAGCGGAGCAACAAATGGGTATACTTTTCCGGTAAACAGATCACGGTACCTGATGGTGAATGCCGCGGTCGCACTGTCATCAATATAAAAATCCAGGCTGTCGTCAGAGGGTGTGGGCGTCCAGATCCTGTTGACCACTCCCGCTCCCTTCACATCGAATAGTACAAGGGAACTGTCGGGATTACGTCGCACAAAGGAATAGGTGCCCCCAAATCCATCATCGTTATACCCCGTACGATCGTACGATGAGGTCTGCGCGGAGAAACTGCCTTGCTCATAGGCTGGCAATGTGGACAGGTCATAAAAACTTTTCAGGAAGTCAGTTAGTGTTAACGCTGATGATTTTTGGGCATCGGCATTGAGTATGCACAGGATCGCAGAGACTAGCAGGAACAGGTTCTTACACATAATATTTAGGTGAATCATATGAAGGTATAAAGCCGGATCAAAGCAAATTAAAGAAGTTTAATTTTCGGCTAATCTATTGCATCATTGCGTTTTAGGCAATAGCTTTGTGATAACCTAACCCGACCCATGAAAAGTTTCGTCTCCACTGGTCTATTGACCTCGGCATTTGTTGTCAGCAATCTGAGATAATCGGAAAGAAAAAATTCCTTCTTTCAATTAAAAACAAATCTTACATTTATTGTCCCCACCACCGGGGATCCCTCGGGATACTTTATCCTGCGCAAGACAAACACGGTAATCCCTTCCCTATCGATCCTTACTCCATAATCTGTTGCCTTTTGTTTCCTCTGTAGGTAGCTTTTCCGATTAATTCATTTGGCGTCGTTCCCATAGTTCAACTCGATGGAACAGGGCGGTTGATTTAGTATGCACATCTGCCATTATTAAACCAAGCTTATGTGTCGCAAATGGCTGCCCCTATTCGCCTTTCTGCCAGGCTTATGGCCTGCGGCCATTGGTCTGCACCGGATGAATCGAAATTCGTCCATTCCCTTCACCAGCTTTTTTGTCTCTCTCGCTTTGAGGCACCGCATCGCCGGACTGCTGCCAGTTGCCTGGCACAACAGTTCATTGATGCATTCAATTTCGAAAACTCATTTTCCTGGCAAAAACAGTCCGAATTGGGCAGGGATACACCTGCCGGATCGCCTATACATTAATTCCACCGGAACTGTCGCCTTTAGTACGGCAACAGGGATATCCGGATTATATAATTACTCGCTGATCGTTGATGGCAGGGTCCGGCAAACCCGAAGGGTGACGGTTCTGCAGTTATAATAGTCTCTTGATTTTATATAACGGTTAGGCTTAACTGGTTAGTAGCATTGAAACAATTTTAGTATGCGTATTTATTCATCTTAAATCTCCAGTTATGTTACTCAAAGTTTTACCACTATTTGCCTGCCTCTTTATTTTGTCCCTGGCAGGCAGGCTGTTTGGACAGGCCAATACCTCCCTGTCCAACCTTGCAAACCCGACCTCCATCAACCAAACTCTACGTCCCTCTGCTACCGCCACTTACTCACTGGGAACTTCATCCAGGGCATGGAACCATGTTTATTTTAATGGACAAGTGTATTTCAACAACTACCGCACGTTCAGTGGAAATACCGTCAAAAACAATTTTTTCATGGGACCGAATTCCGGAAACCTGACCGCAACCGGAACTAAAAATCAGGCAGCGGGCATGAATGCGCTGCAGGATGTGACTACAGGATTTGGGAACACGGCAGGGGGATATGCCTCGCTCGATTTCACCAATACCGGTTATGAAAATTCCGCATTTGGATCCGAGAGCGGCAGGTTCAATCAATCGGGATATCGCAACACCTATATTGGTTTTAAATCCGGATATAGCGCCTCTATTGGTATAGGCCTGACCTTTGTAGGTGCCTATGCGGGTTATTCGACTCCTTTTTCCCAATACAATTCAGCATTCGGCTTCCGTGCGCTCTATTCTCTCGCGAATATTAATTTCAACAGTGCATTCGGGGCCTATGCTGCTGAAAATTTAGTCAATGGTGGTTACAACGTAGTATTCGGCTACCAGGCAATGAGAAGTAACGTAAGTGGAGGGAGTAATGTCGTAGTTGGATCAGGTGCCATGTATTCGGGTACTTCCGGTAGCGAAAATGTGATCGTGGGACGTACTGCCGGCTCGAGTACGAAAAGCAGCTACAACACCTATGTCGGCGCCTATGCCGGTGCATACGTGAAGGGAGCGCAGAACACTTTTATCGGTTATCACGGTGCCGGTTTTGTAGACAGTGTTGTCAATTCCTCATCACTGGGCTATTACGCCCTTATTTCTGCCAGTCACCAGGTAAGGATTGGCGACTACCGCATAACAAGTATTGGCGGCTTCCAGGCCTGGACCAACCTCAGTGATGGCAGGTTCAAAAAAGACATTCAGGAAAATGTACCCGGGCTGACCTTCATCAACAAACTCCGACCGATTACTTATACCTGGAAAAAACGGGAGCTCGACAAATACATGAACGCTAAGTTCAAACCCGGGGGAGCAGAGGCAAGGCCGTCCGTGGAAGACGACAACCGTGTAGCTACCGGATTTGTGGCACAGGAAGTAGAAGCAGCCGCCAAAGAACTCAAATATGACTTCGATGGCGTTGACGCTCCAAAAAATGAAAACGATCTCTATGGACTCCGTTATTCCGAATTTGTGGTTCCCCTGGTAAAGGCGGTTCAGGAATTGTCAGGAATCGTCAAAGAAAAAGATTCGGTCATCGATATCATGCGGAATGAAATCAGGGAACTGCAAATGAAAGCAGGGATCGGCAGCTCGGTGGATTCCCGTGCTGTTCTTGGTCAGAATTATCCCAATCCAGTCAGGCAGTCAACAGTGATTGAGTACACCTTACCTGAAAAAGCAGGCTACCCCCTGATTTCTATTTCAGATGCTGGCGGGAAAGTGATTCAACGGATTCAACTCGGCACCAATTCCAAAGGAAATATTACCCTAAACACTTCCACTCTTCCCTCAGGCGTCTATAATTATTCATTGGTCGTTGATGGAAAAGTGAAACAGACCCGTAAGCTAACCGTCATAAGATAAATACCTTGTTAAAGAAGGAGGTACAGCTCCTTCTTTAATTTCCATTTTTGTTTCCTCCGATGCTCAATCCCGATTAATACCAATCTGCAATTCGCGACCTTTTTCATGCAAGAAAAAATCTTCAGGGTTCCTGCACCACAGCTGGTTTCACAGAATTAATGTATCCGGTGGCCGCTCGCATTGGCGCTCTGTCAACATATATCTGACGGTCAGTTGGAGCCCAGGTTGCCAGACCATCCACATAACGGTTGTACATGCAGAATGCCGCTGCTATTAGTACGGTATCATGGATTTCCTTGTCGGTCGCGCCTTCCTGCTTTGCCCTGCCGATCATGCCCGTAGTTACAAACTGTCCTCCTTTCTGCACTGCTGCCGCTATGGCGAGCAAAGATTTCATCTTCTCACTGAGATCGGCGGATAGAAAATCTTTCTTGATGGCATCGATCTCCGTAAGATCACAATCCATGTAATAGCCTGCCATGGCGCCATGTACGTTCTGGCAGAAAAAGCAATCATTCAGATAAGAGACATAGGTGCCGATCAGCTCTCTTTCGCCCTTGCTAAGCGAATTGTCTTCATTTCTTAACAACACTTCCGCGAGTTCATTCAATGGCTTTGCCGTATCGGGACTGTATGCCATCGGCCCGCGTATTCCGGGTTCCTCATTCAAAAGATCTATGTGTGCCATGTTGATTTTTTTAAACTTTTTGTGGAATCTTTGGTGCTGCATAACCCGTTTCTGCCAGTCGCTTGCCCATTTCAAGATAATCTTCCCGTTTCTCGGGGGTAAAACTCGACAGGCCATCTACATACCTGTTAAACATCGAAAATGTCGCCGCTATCAAAACCGTGTCGTGAATATCCAGGTCGCCGGCGCCGGTTGCCCTGGCGTTGTCAATATCTTCCTGCTTCACTTCTTTGCCCAGGATCTGCACCTTCCCCGCGATTCTAAGCAGCGCCTTCATTTTATCACTGATCGGCGCATTATCCATGTCTTTCAGCACATCGTCCATCATCTGTTCTTTTTCGCCAAGCAGATACCTGGCCGTTGCGGCATGACTGGATGCACAAAACTTACAGTTGTTGCGGTCCGACACATAGGTTGCGATGATCTCGCGTTCAGTTTCGGTAAGTGGCGAGGGTCCGCGCATCAGGACCTGCCCGAGCTCGTATAAATATTGTCCGGTTTCCGGCCTGAACAGGGCCAGGCTCCGGATCCCGGGTACTCCCTCAGGAACATTGATGTATGCCATGTTAAAAATTAAAAATCAAAAGTTAAACCTTAAAAATCAGTTGGAGAGACGCTTTAGGTTAAATCGTAAATTTTCTTCGCGAGCCTGAAAGTATTGCAGTGTGCCTCAACGATGGTCTTCACATCCGCTGAATAACCGCCTCCCATGGCCACTGTACATGGAATGCCTTTATTTTTGAGCCACGTGAAGACCATTTCGTCTCGCTGAGCGCAGCCATTTATCGTGATGGCCAGCCTGCCGAATTTGTCCGATGCAAGAATGTCAACACCCGACAGATAAAAAACAAAATCGGGTTTCATCCTTCCAAAGATCTCATCCAATGAATTACAGAGTAGATCAAGATATGCCTGGTCATTGATGCCATCGGGCAATTCGACATCGAATGAACTCTTTTCCTTCTTGAACGGATAATTGTTTTTCCCGTGCATGCTGAAGGTAAAGACTGCTTCATTGTTCCTGAATATACTTGCGGAACCATTTCCCTGGTGAACGTCAAGATCTATGATGAGGATCCGACTGGCAAGATGCTCATGCAAAAGATAATTGGCCGCCACGGCAAAATCATTTAAAAGACAAAATCCTTCCCCCCTGTCGGAAAAGGCATGATGCGTGCCCCCGGCAACATTCATCGCCACTCCGTTCATTATCGCAAAATTACAACAGTCGATCGTGCCCTGTGTGATCACCAGCTCACGATGTGTCAGGGCCGGAGACTGCGGAAAACCGATTTGTCTTTGTTCCCTTGGCGTCAGTTGCTGGTTCAGGAGTTTGTCGAGATATTCCCTCGTATGCGTAAGCAACACAACCTCTGCCGGGCAGGGCGATGGGTGAAAGATGTTCTCTGTGGTAATGGTGCCTTCATGAAGCAACTGACCTGGGATCAGCTCATACTTTGCCATTGGGAAGCGGTGACCTTCGGGCAGCGGGTAAGAATAAGTGGGATCCCAGGCAATCTTCAGCATTTTCTCATCGGCCATTTGTAAAACTAAGCGTTGGTTGATAAATTTTTCAGGAAGCTGAGGACTTTGTTTAATTTGAACGGCCCCTGAAATGATCATGTTTAATCAGATAATTGAAACCGAGGGCGGGTTGTTTCTAATCATCGCCATTGACTCCTCAAAAAGACCGCCAACATGAAGCCACTAGTTTTTTTTCTTTTCCAGATGCTGGTATTGAATCTTTCCGCTCAAATCAACTTTCCGCTGAAGGCAAGCCAGGATACAAAATACCTCGTTGATCAGAACGACCGCCCCGTTTTCCTGAACGGCTGTGCCTCATGGAGACTGCCGTATGCGCTCAGTTATGCTGATGCCAAAAAATTTCTTATCGACAGGAAAGCCAAAAAATTCAATGCCGTCCTCGTGCAGGTGACACCGGATGCGAAAGCCTTTAACAACCATCCTGAACGAATGCCACTTGGAGTTGACGCCTTCGAAAACAACGACCTCAGCAAGCCCAATGCAAAATATTTCTTACATCTCGACAGTCTGCTCACCCTCTGTGAAGAAATGAATATTGCCGTACTGATAGCGCCGATGTACCTGGGATGCTGCGGTGATGGCTGGCTGGAGATCATCCAGAAGTACAACAATTCAACCGAAATATGCCGGCAATACGGACAATGGTTTGCAAACAAATACAAAAACTATAAGAACCTCATCTGGGTCAGCGGTGGTGACCACAATGCTGTGCCGGAATCGATCGCCTTCGCCGAGGGCATTGCCTCAGTCGACACCACCCACCTGCATACATTTCATGCGCATCCGGGAAAATCTTCTGCCGACCGTTTCCGCGGATCAAAATGGCATACGCTTAGCGCAGCCTATACTTATTTTCCCGCCATGGAAAAAGACACTGCCTGGCAATACACGCAGGTGTACACAATGCTGTATGACGAAATGATCAACAACTACCGTATGCCATGCATTTTGATGGAGAGCGCCTATGAAGATGAAAGATTCACAAATATTCAAACCTTAAGAAGACAGGCCTACTGGAGTCTTCTTGGCGGGGCCAGTGGTCATATATTCGGGCAGAGGGATATCTGGCAGATGAATGCAGAGGTCATGAATTCAATAAAACGTCCGGGATCGGAAAGCATGAAAATATTTAAGACTTTCACCGAATCGATTCCCTGGTACAAGATGAAGCCCGATTGGGCCCATACATTTTTCGTAAGCGGCAGGGGAACCTTCAATTCCACTATTTATCCCGGTGGTGAAGACTATGCCACCGGCGCCTTTATGCCCGACAGTTCCATGGCCGTCCTCTATCTGCCCGAAACCCGTAAGGTGGGAGTGAACATGAGCCGTTTAAAAAAGCCCGCAACAGCGCAATGGTTTGATCCTTCATCAGGAAAATACATTGCAATTGCCGGCAGATTCAACAATCAGGGTGTGCATTTCTTTGTTCCACCCTCCACAACCAATACAAAAGGTTTTGACGATTGGGTATTGGTGGTGAAGATCACTGATCTATGAGTTCAGGTGATCGCCGTAAATATCAAAAACTATGAGAAATATAAATACAAACTCATGCACGAATTATTGAAGAAGACCACGCCCTTTGCCGAAGGCCTGGATCATCCCGAATGTGTAGCCGTTCATATCGATGGATCGGTATGGGCAGGGGGTGAGGGTGGACAGATATACAGAATCGACCCCGAGGGCTCTGCGGTCAATGAAGTTGGCAATACGGGTGGTTTCATATTGGGTATTGCGTTTAGCCCTGGCTGTGAGTGGCTCTGTATCTGCGATTCGGCGAATCATTGTCTCTGGCAACCCGACCTCGCCACCAGGCAAATTAGAGAACTGAGCATCGGTGTTGAAGGCCACCGGTTCAATATACCCAACTACCCGGTGTTCGACCGCGAAGGAAATCTATATGTCTCCGAAAGCGGTGCATTCAAAAGCTCAGTGGGCAAAGTCATCAAATATGACAAGCAAGGCGTTGGAAAAATCTGGCACCCCGGTCCATTTAGTTTTTCCAATGGCATGGCACTCGACAAGACGGGTGCCTGGCTCTATGTGGTCGTCTCCTGGCTGCCGGGGGTGGAAAGGATCAGGATCAATGCTGATGGCAGTGCGGGCGAAAAACAAACCTGGTGCCTGATGCCCCAGACCGTTCCCGATGGTATCGCATTCGATAAGGCCGACAACCTGTATATCACTTGTTATGCACCGAATGCCATCTATAAATTAAGTCCCGATCGTGTAATGACATTGCTGATCGACGATTGGGAAGCACATACTCTTTCAAATCCCACCAACATCGCATTTGGCGGCAAGAATTTCGACCAGTTATTCACCTCCAACCTGGGGCGATGGCATGTGAACCGGATCGATCTCGGTGTGAAGGGCCTTCCACTCGCCTCACATTACAAGGGCTAATTATTGCCCCTGGAAAACTTCAGATGGAACTAACTTTATATAGTTGATGAATTTGTAATCGATTAATACAGATCAAATGAGTTTCGCAGGCAGAACGATAATTGTCACCGGTGGCGCCAAGGGAATTGGTGGGGCCACTGTTGAGGCTTTTCATCAGGAAGGGGCGAATGTGGTCATCCTCGATACAGATGAAGCCGGAGCAGACCTTGCTGATACCCTTGGAGAAAGGGCTTTCTTTCTGAAAACAGATGTTTCGCGCGAGGAGGAAGTGGTGATCGCCATGCAGGAAGCTGTGGAAAGATTCGGCGGTATCAGCGTGCTGGTCAATAATGCGGCCATTCAATACTTTTCTTCTGTTACTGAGTGTTCGGTGGAAGAATGGGATAAGACCTTTGCCGTGAACCTTAGGGGCGGGTTTCTATGCGCAAAATATGCCATTCCTTTTATGCAAAAAGAGGACAGCGGCGTAGTGATCAATGTTTCCAGCGTGCAGGCCTTCGTTACCCAATCGCAGGTGGCGGCCTATGCGAGTTCAAAGGCCGCGCAGATCGGTCTTACCCGCAGTATTGCCATCGATTACGCACCCCGGATCCGATCTGTTGCGGTTTGTCCGGGTTCTGTTGACACCCCCTTGCTGCGCGGCCTCGCGGCGCAATCTGCAGATCCTGCTGCGGTGATCCGCGAGTGCGAGGACATGCACCTCGTAAAGCGCATTGCCAGTCCCTCGGAAATCGCGGGCTTCATTGTTTATCTGGCCAGTGACAAAGCGTCCTTCATCACGGGTGAAGCGATCCGCATCGACGGCGGCCTCGGTATACAGATCCAGGGTTCGAAAAAATGACAGTCTTCCTGATACAATTCGGGAAATTCGCACTGATTTGCAGGCGGTAAAGTAATTTTTCCACTTGTTCGTCTACACCGCTAATCCCTGCACATGGAACGGTCGCAGACTAGAAACATACCGGTGAAAGAATATGGTAAACGCCTCTTTTCGTTTATCCGGGGAAGGGTGCGCACCAACGAGGACGCCGAAGACATTCTGCAGGACGTCTGGTATCAGCTTTACAATACTACCGAAGTCATTGACCAGCTTGGAGCCTGGCTATACAGGGTGGCCAGGAACAAAATCATCGACAGGTACCGTAAGAAACGTCCGGAATTACTTGACGACCAGACATATGAGGACGATGAAGGAGAACTAGGTTTCAAGGAGATCCTCCTCGCCGACCCCCATGACCCGGAAACGGCCTATCTTAAAAATCTTTTCTGGGAACAGCTTTACGAGGGTCTTGAAGAATTGCCTGAAGAGCAGGCAGAAGTATTCATTCTGAACGAACTTGAAGGCAGAACTTTTGCGGAAATAGCTGAACAAACCGGGCAAAATATAAAGACACTCATTTCAAGAAAAGGGTACGCGGTGAAGCAGCTCCGGTTGAGACTACAGACACTTTATGATGAATTTATAAATTATTAAAATCAGTGGCATGGAAAAGAAAAGAAAACGCTTCTATTTCATCCCCTTTATCATCATCGGGGCTATCGCTGTATTCAGCGGCATCGTGATGCTGCTGTGGAACGGGGTGGTTACAGAAGTGCTGAATGTAAAAAGGATCAGCTATCCCCAGGCTATTGGGCTGCTCGTACTCAGTAAGATCCTGTTTGGTGGCTTTCGTGGAGGCCCTCCGGGAGGCTTCCGGAAGGGCGGGCCACACTGGAGAAATAAACTGATGAACCTTTCCCCCGAGGAAAGGGAGAAGTTCAAAGAACAATGGGAACAACGTTTCAGGCCGCCGGCCCAGGACAAAAACCAGCCATAATAAAAACTCATGGTTTTTTTGGATTTGATAAAGTAAAACGGGTAGTCAGCCGTCTGCCTGTATATACTTAACCATCAAAAACAAGACGATCATGAAATTTCCTTTTAAAGCAATCGCAATAGGCTTATTGGTAGGCGCGGCAATATTCTTTACCCCCTTCCATTTCCCTTTCTTCCTGTTCTTCCTTATTTTCTTTTTTGGCAGATTTCTATTCAGTCCCTGGGGCAGAAGGGGCTACGGATGGCGGCATAGGGGCTGGGACGACAACCAGGTAATATCCATTGACGGGTATGGAAACAATGCTGCCTACAAAAACCAGGGACCAGAGCAAAAAATCAATGTTCAATAACCATCAAACAAGAATCATGAGAAGAAGAAATAATTTCCTGATTGCTGCGCTGGTGGCAGCAGCAACATATGCCACATTATCGGCCTTTATTCAACGGCCTTACGGATGGCATCGCGGTTGGAGACACCATCATTATTATGAAGACCGGCATCGCGATCGCTATAATGATGGGAATGACCCGCGGCGTAATGATGATCGGGACACAGAAAAGTCAACCGATACAACTTCTATTTATTAATCTATAAAATCAAATCTATATGTATTACAGAGGATATGGATGCGGGCCGGGCGGTTGGGGAAACGGTTTCAATGCCCAGGCACCCGTAAATATTTCGGAATCCGATTCTGCTTATACCATCAGGCTGTTTGCGCCTTCACTGGACAAGGAAAAAATCATCCTGACTACCAGGAACGACCTGCTGACCATCAGGTATGCGGGAAATAAGGATCGGGACGACCAGCATTTCACGCGGAAAGAATACCGGGCCGAAAACATTGAAAGGACCTTCGACCTGAAAGGCAAAATAGACGCAGAGAAGATCACCGCCAGCTACCTTGAAGGCGTGCTGATAATCAACTTACCCAAGACTGCTGCGGCGCAAAAGCCGGCGCAGGACATTCCAATCGGGTAGCGTTCAAAAAAATAAG
>Ga0193753_10003034_pt1 | contig 12755 bp, 11 predicted proteins | sample H1c2metaG_FD_144925 | JGI IMG/M metagenome (GOLD analysis project Ga0193753, IMG submission 144925) | Soil microbial communities from a riparian zone of the East river system, Colorado, United States - H1c2 | ecosystem: Environmental > Terrestrial > Soil > Riparian zone | place: USA: East... | reverse complement strand
CGCCCGGGTCGAAGTGGTGCCCTGGTCGATCGCCAAAAGATGGGTTTTGCGCATGTCGCCAAGGCACACCTTTTGCGCGTGCCGCGCAAGGGATCAGTCCAGCGCCGGCCTGATGGAGACTTCGGATTTGCGCACGCCATCGCTTGGTCCGGGCAAGCGGGACTCCGCTGGAGAGATGCCGAGAAGCGCGATACCCAGCGCCAGTCCCAGCGCGACAATCCCCAGGACGGTTGCCAAAGCGGTTGTCAGATCGTATTCGCGCTGCCGCGAGGCCGCACGGCGCGACAGCCAGCGCATGGCTGCCAGCCTGTCGTCGGGCGGCAACCCGAACGGATCCGGCGCCGATACCAGGTGGCGGACAGAGGCACGTCCCAGGGACGCAAACACGTCTTCCAGGGTCTTGTCGTCTGCCCTGCGCGCGAAAAAATCGGACCATATGCCGGCCGCCCGCGCTTCTTGAGTGTATTTCACGATGCCCCCGAAAATCCGGCACCTGCCGGGTGCAGGAAGCTTAGAGCAAGACGTCGCTGCGGCTCACCTATGGACAGGATTCATGAACAAGCTTATCGGGATACGTCAGGCTCCCGGAGTTGTGACATTTTGTCATTGGCGGTTAATCTGGCGCAAAATGTGTAATCATCACCTCGCCTTACAGACTCAGCCCAGGGACGGTCTTTGAAGCTCAAGGAAGAAACCGTATTGGCGGAGCAGTTGGTGCGGACACATGGTTTGCGTGCGGCGATTCAGGCCAGCGAAAATGCCAATGCCCAAGACCTGCTGGGCGATGAGGCGGGGGCCTCCAAATGGCGCCGGGTAATGGTGCTGATCTCCGAAATGCAAGGCGGGATGGAATTGGGTATCGACTATAACGACACGCCGGCTTCACCGGCCGAGCGTCGGCCCAAACCCCGCAAGCGGGTCCTTCTGGTGGGTATTGTTGTCTATGACAACGGCAACTACAGCTTCGATTGCACCTTCCGCAACCTGTCTGAAACCGGAGCGCGGATTGTGGTCGGCAAAAACGCGCAATTCCCTTCCGATTTCCATCTCATCAACATCCGCGACCGCGTCGCCTATGAGGCAAAGGTGGTCTGGAACAACGGCTCCGAAGTCGGGGTCACATTCAAGAAAATCTTGCCGATGTCTGAGATCACAGACCCCACACTCAACTTTCTCAAGCGGCTTTGGCTGTCCAAGGCGACCGGCTGATCCGCGGCCGGCATGCGTCCGGCGGTGAATCCAGAACGGGCCGTGAACAGGAGTTTCACCCTTAATCCGCTGTTAACGCGCCCCTGATAGAAAATACCTGACAAAAGGCCGTTTCGGCGGCCGATGCAGAATGCATGGGGCAGCAACGTGGGGCTTACCGCACACGATATGAGCGACATGGGCCGCCTGGCCCAGCTCGCCATGAATCCGCAAGGCGGCGCCAGCCGCGAGGAAATCTATCTCGCTGTTGCTTCTCTCTATCGCGTCCAGGGTGCGACGCTGAACGAGCGCGAGCGCAGTTTGATGCGCGATATCCTGCGCCGGCTGACCCTTAATGTGGAAATGGCGATCCGTATCGCACTCGCCCAGCGCCTGGCCGAAGATACCACTGCCCCCCATGACCTGATCTTGCTTCTGGTGGACGACCGCATCGAAGTCGCCCGCCCGCTGATCCTCAATTCTCCCCTGCTCACCGAAAGCGACGTGCTCACGCTGATCGCCCAGGCGGGCATCGGCCACCAGGAAGCGGTGGCGGCGCGTCCCCATAGCGGCGTGCCCGTCACCGATGCGCTGGCCAGGTCCGAGAATGAATCGGTGCTGATGGCGCTGGTGCGCAACACCACCGCCAAAATCTCCGACAGCGGCTACCAGGCCCTGGTGGAGAAGTCGCGCGCCCTGACGGGATTGCAGGATCTGCTGGTCCGCCGCCCCGATCTGCCGCCGCAACTCGCCACCAACATGTGCGAATGGGTATCGGACGCACTGAAGACATTCATCACCACCAATTATCAAATGCCACCCAAGGCCGTGGAAGCCGCGCTGTCCGACGCCGTCAAGATGGTGAAGATTCAGCCCAGCCCAAGGGAGACGCCCGCCGACAGCGCGCAGAAGCTGATCGACAAGCTTGCCAGCAGCGGCCAACTCAAGACCGGTTTCCTGATGCGCGTGCTGAACCAGGGCCAAGTCGATCTGTTCGACCTCGCCTTTTCCCGGCTGCTGGAAGTGCCTGTGACGGGATTTCGCGCCGTTTTCTACAGTGGCGGCGCGCGCGCGGTGGCGTTGGCGTGCCGCGCCGTGGGCATGGACCGCGCCGTGTTCACAACCGTGTTCACCCTATCCCGTCAGGCCCTGGGCGTATCGACAGCGCTGACCGGCTCCGACATCGCAACGGTGAATTTGGTCTTTGCCGGCTTCAGCCGCGAGAGCGCGACAGATGAACTGCGCGGCGTGATAGCCCCCGCTTAAATTCTTCCCCTACAAGCGTGTGTGGACAATGTGGGCGATTTTTGCGCCTTTTGGCCCGTGTGCTACGCTCCGCCATTCTCAAGGCGCGTCTCGATGACCAAACTGCATTTCACGGCCGTGTCAGAAGCGCAAGAATCGCTCGCGGACTTGCGCGCGCGCTATGGCGATGCCGGCCCGCAAGAAGCCGATATCGTGGTGGCGCTGGGCGGCGACGGCTTCATGCTGCAAACCCTTCATGCCTTCACCGGCAAGGGCAAGCCGATCTATGGCATGAATCGCGGCACCGTCGGTTTCCTGATGAATGAATATCACCAGGCCGATCTGCTGGAACGCCTGTCCGCGGCCGAGCGGGCGGTGATCCATCCTCTCAAGATGACAGCCCACACCCAGGCGGGCGTGGTGGAAGCCCGCGCCTTCAACGAAGTCTCGCTGCTGCGCGAGACCCGGCAGGCCGCCAAGATCCGCATCTTGGTCGATGGCAAGCCCCGCACCTCCGAACTGATCTGCGATGGCGTGCTGGTTTCGACGCCTGCCGGCTCGACTGCCTACAATCTTTCCGCCCATGGCCCGATCCTGCCGATCGATGCCGATCTTTTGGCGCTGACGCCGATCTCGGCCTTCCGTCCCCGGCGCTGGCGCGGCGCGCTTCTGCCCCATCGCGCCAAGGTCCGGTTCGAAATTCTGGAAAGCGACAAGCGCCCGGTCAGCGCCGTGGCAGACGACTATGAAGTGCGCGATGTCACTGCGGTGGATGTGGCCGAGGATCGCGCCATCTCCATGACCATGCTCTATGACGCCGGGCACAATCTGGACGAACGCATCCTGGCGGAACAGTTTTCCGACTGACCGGCGGCGACCAGGGATCGGCAATTCAGCCACGGGCCCGGCAGGCTGGCGAGGAACCAGCCTGCCGGGTCGCATCAGACCGCAGAGGGTATCCCGGTCTGCCGCATCAGACCGGTGAGACATGCCGGTCTGCCGTTATGTGCCAGAGAGAGCATTAGAGCCCTACCCTCACCTCTAGGCCGAAGGTGCGCGGCGCGTTGAAGTTGCCATAGTCGCCCAGGGTCGAGCGGTTGGCCGGATCGCGGCGATAGACGAAGGTATTGTCCCAAATATTGCGCACCCAGAAGCCCACATCGAGGGATGTGTTGTCATGGTTGGGCAGCGCGATATTGGCCAGCGACACGCGCGCATTCATCAGGAAAGATGCGTCGTTCGTCACCGCCGTCTGGTCGAACGTCTGGGTGGCATCGGCATAATTCGCATCCAGATGCAACCGCAGCGACGCCCAATCCATCGGGATGGTGTAGTCGATCCCACCGCTGATCGCGTTGCGCGGCGTGAAGATGATGAACACCGGCTGCAACTGGTTGTTGAACGGATTGACCGTCGGCGGGATCTTGGTGAAGGTATAGGCATAAGACGCCGAGACATTCAGATCCGGCAAGAGTTGCACCTGCGCCTCGAGCTCCAGGCCGGTAATCTTGGTCACACCGGGCGCGTTGATCGCTTCCAGAGTATTGCGGGTGGAACCGTTGGGCTGCGGCGTCACCAGGCTGAAGTCGATCTGGCTGCCGGTACGGTCCATGGTGTAGATCGCGGCATTCACGCGCACCATGTCGAAGAATTCCGTCTTGGCGCCGATTTCGAAGGAATCCACGTCTTCCGGGCCGAAGGCGCGGAATGTCAGCGAACGGGAGCTGGCGCCGCCGGCGCGGTAGCCCGACGCATACTTGGCGTAGACGTTGATGTCCGGCGTCACATCGGCCGCCAGGGTGACCATCGGATTGAAGCGGCTGTCCTTCTCCACGAAGGTCAGGTTGGTCGCCACGTTGGACACCTTGTAGAGCGTGCCCTTCTTGTTGTCGCTGGTGTAGCGCCCGCCGAACGTCAGGTGCAGGATGTCATCCAGGACCGGCGGGGTGTAGGTCACCTGGCCATAGACGGCCGTGCTCTTGCTATAGGCGAAACTGGCGCGGTCCAGCGAGCGGAAGCCGGGAATCGTCGGCGTGGGGTCGTTGATGATGTAACCGAGGCTTGTCGCGGTCGGGATCCCCGTCGCAGTCCAGGTGTTCGTGCTGGGGGTCGCGGCTTCTTCCTGAGCCTTCTCCTGGAAGTAGTAGAGGCCCGCGACGTAATTCAGCCTTTTGTCGAAAAGATCGCCGACGGCCTGAAATTCCTGGGTGAACTGATGTTGCCAAAGTTGCGAAAGACTGTAGCGGCTGAAGGCGCTGCTGGCGACGAATTGTGGAATGCGGTGCGCGCCGCCCGAATTGTCCCACTGGTCCGTGAAGACGTTGCGATAGGCCGTGATGGAGCGCAGCTGCATATTCACCAACGCGTCCCACTTCGTGTTCAGCGCATGGCCGCTGATGATGTCCACCGTCTGCTGCTGCGGCACGCCGATATCGGCGACCGACATGCGGGTGCTGCCCGCGACTTTCACAATCGAAGGTAACGGACGGATCTGGCCGGCCGGCAGGGTGCCGGAGGCCGGGCCGATCGGCATGTTAAGAGGGTTGAAGTTCAGCAGTTGGCTGTAGAACGGCGTATTTTCGTCATGGGCATAGTCGTAGGAATAATCGACCCGGACGCTGTCGATGGGATTCCAACGGGTGCTGAATTTGACGCCCTTGCGATTATAGTAGTTCCAGCCCATCGAGCCCGGCAGCGGGTCGCGGGTGGTGGGATTCTGGTGCTGCACCACGGCGTCGATCTTGGTGGCGATATTGAAGAACGCCGGGAGGTCCAGGTGGAATTCGCCGTTGTAGCCACCGAAATTGCCAGCGCCGGCAAGGGTGCGCAGGCCGAACACGCCAGTGGGAGCACGGGTGACGATGCTGAGAGCGCCGCCTTCGGTGTTACGGCCGAACAGGGTGCCCTGCGGGCCCTTCAGCACTTCGATGCGTTCCACGTCAAGCAGCGCGGCATTCAGGCCCTGCTGGCGGGCCAGATAGACACCGTCGATGTAGACGCCCACACCCTGCTCGCGGGCGGGCTGGTTGGCGTCGAGGGGAACGATGCCGCGGATTCCGATTGTGAGGGCGGACTGGCGCGCCTCGAAAGTGGCGACCCGCAAGCCGGGGATTGTACCGTCATTGAGGTCGATAAGGCTGGTGATGTGACGGTCTTCCATCATTGTGGGCGACACGACCGAAATCGCGATCGGCGTCTTCTGAAGATTGGTTTCGCGTTTTTCTGCGCTCACCACGACGATTTCAAGTAACCCGGAACCGCTTCTGTCATCGGCAATTACGGAATTGCCCTGAGCCCAAGCCGATGGCGCAAGCGAGCAGGCAAGCGCCGCCATAGCAGCGCCTTGATAGAAATGATTTTTCACTGAAATCCCCGGTTTTTATGAACGCGGGCCACAGCTATTGGCGATGTTTTACGGAAATGATTCACATTTGCGCGCCTTTTGTGACAGGGGCATTTCGCCTGACTCGTCGAAGTGAATCTGTAGGACGTTGGATTACATGGAAGGTGTTGTCGCTTTCGAGGGAGCGCCGCGACTGTCAAGCGAACAGGATCCGCGATAACCCGTGGCACGCTTGGCAATGAACTTATCCGTCAATATTCAAATAGCCGGCCGTGCTTTTTTCCATGACACGCAAGGATCAAAAGCGAGCATGGAAAGGACCAGGGGTGGCCCTCGATTTATCTTGCTGACGCCTTCTATTTTCCCCCGGCATGCCTCGTTTGAAGCGATGTGGATTGGCGTTCTTTCTATGAACTTTGGCTTTTTCCCATGCTAAACTCGAAGCATGCGGCCCATTCAATTTCTGTCGACGGAAATCCTATCGCCCATGGCGCGTCGCGTCGCGGCGCTGCCACACTGGCAAGTATTTCTGGCTTGCACCGCGCTCACATTGGCCGTGGGCTACATCGACTTTCTTGGTGGAGCCCAAGTCACAATATCGGTGCTGTATGCGGTCCCGGTATCACTCGCAGCATGGTTCGTCGGGCGCAGGGCCAGCTTTATTTTAGCAGGATTGTCGGTTGCGCTGTGGACAGCCGAAGACCTGGCCAGCGGCATCTATAGCCCAGGATTCTTGATCCCGACCATCAATGTCGTTTTCCGCCTGACATTTTATGGTCTGTTGGGGATTGCACTGTGGCGGCTAAGCACACTCCAAAGCGAACTTGAGCAGCGGGCAGAGAGACGAGCAATTGCATTGGCGCACGAAACGGCGGAGCGCGAGCGACTTCAGCTTCAAATGCTGGACATCAGTGAGCGCGAACAGCGCCGGATTGGTCAGGACCTTCATGACGGGCTTTGCCAACATCTCACGGGCACGGCGCTCGCCGGTCAGCTTCTTGCAGAGACCATGGAGGCGAACGACCAGGACGCCGCGGCGGCGCGCAAAATTGTGAGATTGGTGGATGAGGCTATCGGCCTGGCGCGCGGGATCGCAAAAGGCTTGGATCCTGTAGAAATGCAGGCCGATAGCCTTATGCTCGCGCTGGAAGATTTTGCCCATACAAGTTCGGAAATGTTTGGCGTGCAATGCAGGTTCGAATGCCAGTCCCCCGTGATGGTGCATGAACAATTGCGGGCAACCCATCTCTACCGAATCGCGCAAGAGGCCGTCAGCAACGCGATCAAACACGGTCGGGCGACCAACATCGAAATCCTGTTGGACGAAACGGACCAGGGGGTCAACTTGGCCGTGACCGACAATGGCCGCGGGTTTGTTTTTCCATCGCGGGGTAATGTTGGAATGGGTTTGAGGATCATGGCGGATCGCGCCAAGATGATTGGAGGCACACTTTCGGTGAATCGCATTCCCGAAAGCGGCATGGAGATAAGTTGCTTGATTTCGGGCAAGTCGCTTGTGAGCGACATGGATGCGTGACACTTCTCACGCGATCAAAGTATTCCTGGTCGATGACCACCCCCTTGTAAGGGAGTCCCTCACAGGCCTGATCGATCGTCAGTCCGACATGGTCGTTTGTGGAGAGGCCGAGGACAGTTCTCAGGCTTTGCGCACAATTGGGCTGGTCGAGCCAGATGTTGCGGTAATGGACATCTCTCTGAAAGAAGCGTCGGGCTTAGAGCTTCTCAAGGCTGTCAAGCTGAGGCTGCCGGCGGTCAAGCTTATCGTGCTGTCCATGCACGATGAAAAGCTATATGCCGAGCGTTGCATCCGGGCTGGCGCTAACGGCTACGTCATGAAAGCCGAATCCACCAAGCGAATTATTTCGGCGATAAGAGACGTCATGACGGGACATCTTTGCGTCAGCGAGGAGATGGCGGCATCGTTTGCAGAGAAATATATCGATTCAAGACCGCCGTTGGGAAAATCGCCCCTGGAAGATCTGAGCGACCGAGAGTTGGAGGTTTTCAATTTGTTGGGACGGGGCCTGGAAACCCGGCAAATCGCACAATCTTTGAACGTCAGCATCAAGACTGTTCAGGCATATTGCGCCCGCATGAAGCAGAAACTGAAGCTGACCACGGCGGCAGAGTTGGTTCGCGAGGCGATCCGCTGGCATGAGAGGCAGCCCCCGAGCGATTTGTGAGGCATCGGGTTAAACGATTTCATGTCTCGTAAAGGTGAACCAAATGGCGGCCCCATCGGTGTCGAACTTATGACTCGCTGATTAATGTCAGTATCTGTACATGCGAGACTGGCCAAGGCCGGGCTTCACTAAAGCTTAAGGCCCATTAAGCTAAATCGAGCGGTCGAGTGCGGCCTGTCGGGACCGCGCGGGTATGAGGCATGAGCGACTATCGTTTCGACCGGCTGAACGTGCTTGTGGTGGACGACAACGTCCATATGCGCAAGCTCGTCGCCACCATTCTGCAGGCCTTCGGCGTCGTCCAGATCAACGAGGCGGAAAGCGCCGACCGCGCCTGGGCCGGCCTGCGCGAGACCAACCCCGATGTGATTGTGGTGGACTGGGTGATGGAAGGCATGTCCGGGCTCGACCTGGTCCAAATGATCCGGACCAATCCCCAGGCACCCAATCCCTTCGTGCCGGTGATCATGCTGACCGGCCACACTTCGCTCGACCATGTGCGACAGGCGCGCGACGCAGGCGTCAACGAATTCATCGCCAAGCCGGTCTCGGTCAAGACGATGATGTCGCGGCTGGTGGCGGTGATAGAACATCCCCGTCCCTATGTGCGGACCGGCTACTATTTCGGCCCCTGCCGCCGCCGCCGCGGCGGCGAGTATCAGGGCCCGGAACGCCGCCTCGAAAACCCCAAACAGCAGACAGCGGGATAAGACCATGGCGCGCAAGCAACCCATCGAAATTTTCACGCCACCCAACATGCTGAAGGCGAAAGTCGGCGGCGGAGCGGGTGGCATGGACATGGCGGCGATGAGCCGCGCCGAAGCCGCGATGGAGGCGCTGCAAGGCGAATTCGGCGACTGGATTGCCGACGACGTGAAGACCTTGACCGTGGCTCGCGCCCGTTATGCCGCGACATCCGAAGCCGATGCCCGCGCTGCCCTGCTGCGCTCAGCCCATGACATCAAGGGCCAGGCGCCGACCTTCAATTTTCCCCTGATTGCCCGCGTCGCCGCCTCGCTGTCGCGTATGATCGGCGAACTGCCGCCCGGATGTCCGATCCCGCTGAACCTGATCGACGCCCATGTCACTGCCATCCAGGTGATCTACAAAAAGGGCATGCGCGACACCAATGACAAGATTGCCCAGGCGCTCTGTGCCGAACTCGACGCCCGCGTGGATGAAGTGGTGGCGGCGGCAGCTAAGACATAGCGTCTTGCCGCCTTTTCCGGCAGTTCCGGGGGCAGCATTTACGAGCTTTTTACCATGTCGTCCGCTTAACAGATGTGGCGAGTTTAAGACCGCAGTTACCGCTTATGTGTCACCTATGTCCGCATGAGTGAAACTCTCCCTTAGGGGCGCCGGGCGTGAATAGGTATTTCTCCGTCGGCGCTATTCTGTCCACGATCACGGGCCTCTTCATCATTCTGCTTGTCTTGCTCTCGGCAAACATTGCATTGGAGGCTTTCCACCGCGAGCAGGCGGCGAACAACACTCTCGCCATCGTCCATGTCGAGCGCACCATACTTTCCGCCAAGGCCGATATCCGCAGCGAACTCGGTATAATGAGCGCCACACTCCATGCGAGGGAGAGCGCCAGCCCTGCAACGACCGCGCATGTCTTCGCAACGCATGCGGGATTGAACAGGAATCTTACCTCGGTCATCGACGCTCTTACGGCTTATGCCGGCGATAGCGATCCGGGACTGGCAGACATTGCCGGCAAAACCGCCCTCTATAACGGCAAGTTTCGCCAGGCCGTGGTGATGCTTGAGGATCCCAGGAGCCGGCGGGACCAGGTGTTAATGGCCAGATGGCGCAAGGCGCTCACCAACCTGCTGGATGCGCTGAATGCGAAAGCCATTATCCTGGCGCGCGACATCCCCAAGACTGACGCCTTCCTCAATGAAATGTCGCAGGTCAACGAGCTTTCCTGGAATGTACGCGTCGCCGCCGGAAACGAACGTCGCGTGCTAGCGACGGCAATGGCAGAGGGCCGCCTTTCCAGCGAGAACCAACTCAAACTCAGCGAGATGGCGGGCGGAATCGACTCTCTATGGGCGGCGATTGAAGGCGATATCCGTTTTTCCGCCGCTCCGCCCGCGCTCAAGGCCGCGGTTCAGCACGCGGATGACGTTTACTTCACCCAGTTTCGTGCATTACGCAAACAGGCCATCGCCCAACTGGCGGAAGGCAGGGGCGCCATGATGCCGGAGCAGGAGTGGATGATCCGGTCGACTCCCGGACTGAACAGCATCGCGGACGTCTCAAAGACGGCGCTGGACCTGACGGAAGCCTATTGCGAAAAGCTGGCAAAGATCGGGAGACTGAATTTCGCCGCGGCGATCGCCCTGATGCTGCTGTCGATCGCTCTCGCATCCTTCACGGTATTCTACATTTTCCGCCGGGTGATCCGGCCGCTAAAGCTGATTACGGGCACGGTCGGCAACTTCGCAACCGGTACGCTCGACAGCAAAGTGCCTTTCACAAATCGCCAGGACGAGATCGGCGATTTCGCCCGCACGCTTCAGAAGTTTCGCGTCGGCGAAGTGGAGAGACAGCGCCTGAAGGCCCAGCTGATCACCAATCAGGCCGAAAAGAGAGCAGCCGAAACGTCGAACCAAATGAAAACGGAGTTTCTGGCCAATATGAGCCACGAACTGCGGACGCCGCTGAACGCGATCATCGGCTTTTCCGAGGTGATCCGATCGGAAATATTGGGGCCCGGCCTTCCGCGCTACCGCGAATACGCCAACGACATTCACGGCGCCGGCAATCATTTGCTCAGCTTGATAAACGACATACTCGATATAACGAAAGCCGATGCCGGCAAGCTCAGCCTCCATCCCGAACCGGTAGAACTGGAACATCTGGTCAAGGAGTGCGTGCGTCTGGTGCGCGGCAGGGCTTCGGAGAAATGCCTGCGCATTGTCCTGCGCATGACGCCTCTGGCGCCGCTTTTGGTCGACAGGCTGCGCGTCAAGCAGATCCTGCTCAATCTTCTGTCGAACGCCATCAAGTTTACCGAACAGGGGATCATAACGGTGGATAGCTGCCGGGATGCGGCCGGCCGGGCCATTGTCTGCGTGCGCGATACCGGGATCGGGATCGAGACGGAAAAAATCCCGCTGATGTTCGAGCCCTTCCGGCAGGTTGATTCCACCCTGTCGCGCAAATATGAGGGGACAGGTCTCGGCCTCTATCTGGTCAAGAAACTCATCGAGCTTCACGATGGCGAAGTGCGGATCGCAAGCGCTTTGGGACGCGGCACATCGGTGAGCATCGTGTTTCCGGAATCCCGCAATATGGCGGTGTCGACCGTGCAATCGGCCTGACGCCGTTCTATTGGCGGCGAGCATGCGCTACGCCTGGTCGTCACTCCGCGCGCTCGACAAAAGTCCCAGCAGTCCGGGGCTGAAGCTCATCGCCGAACTGGGTGTGGCGTCGTCACGTCCGAACAGGGCGCTGAACGCGCTGTGCTTGGGCTGCCAGTTCATCACGCTCGCCAACAGCATCTGAAGCTGGGCGTCATGTGCGGTGGCAACCTTGGTCAGCGCAGCTTCCTGCGCCGGAGCGGACTCGAGCGCCGGTTGTGCTGCCCGCACCGTGTCCGCACTGCCGGGCTGGCGCACAGCCCAGTCATAGACCTCCCGCACTGATTTGGCTGTGCCGTCGGCATGGAAGAACACGCTTTTGTTGGCGGACGCCGCCTGCGGAAATTGCGCCGCCGCACTTGCGCCGGGATCGCTGCCCGCCAGCTTGATCAGCTTGCCGGCCGCATCGGGGCCCAGGAAATGCGCGGCATAGAGTTCGCCGCCGCAGACCTCACGGCCCAGACTGGCGCGCAATGCGCCTTGCGTGGTCTTGGCATATTCGCCCGCCATCAGGGCGCAGATTTCGGGGTCCTTGCGTAGCGCCAAGATGGTTTGCTTGAGGTCGGCGTCGGCGCGATAGCGGCCGTCGTTCTGCCTGGTGATGGACGCGGCATAGTTGCCCAGGCCGTGCTGGGCGCCATGCTCCTTCACCAGTCCCAGCCAGGTCTGGTCGATGAACTGGAACAGGCCGGTGGCCGATGAGCTGCTGGACTGGGCGTTGGGCTTGAGACTGGACTCGCGCATCGCGGTGCCCAGCAGGTAATGGAAATCCGACCCCGTCGCGTCGGCTGCTTTTCGCAACGCGTCGACGACCCGTCCTGCCCCCCGGTCTGCACCTAAGACTGATGCGGCTTCTGCCTGCATCCGTCCTGTCTGCCCCTTTATGGTTAACTATTGCTTAAGTCCGACGCCACCTCCCTACAAAGGATTCCGCGCTTTCCGGAAGCGATCTTGTTTTCCCCCAAACCATGCACACATCAGTAATGGACCTTTAGCGGGCTGGGGATTGTGGAGGTTCTGATGGAACGCCCAACCTATTTTGCCGTCCCTGATAAGTTCGGCAGCGGCCGCCTGGGAAGCGCGGCCATCGTTGCCGCTATTCATGTTGCGGCCATCTTTGGCCTCGTGGCAGCGCTCAACCAGGGCGCGCTGATGAAAGAGCTCAAGGTCATCCAGGCCGCCATCGATGCGCCGGATGAAATCCCCCGGGAGCCGCCTCCTCCGCCGCCGGATCTGGTAAAGCCGACGCCTCCTGTCGCAATCGTCCCGGAATTCACGGTTCGGCAGGCGGTCGCTCCAACGCCTTCAATCACAACTGTTCCGGCAAAACCGGCGTCCCCCCCGGCTCCTTCTGCCGTCTTCAGCCCACCGAACGATCCGCTGCGCCCCATCATGAAAACGCAT
>Ga0193753_10003033_pt1 | contig 12756 bp, 10 predicted proteins | sample H1c2metaG_FD_144925 | JGI IMG/M metagenome (GOLD analysis project Ga0193753, IMG submission 144925) | Soil microbial communities from a riparian zone of the East river system, Colorado, United States - H1c2 | ecosystem: Environmental > Terrestrial > Soil > Riparian zone | place: USA: East... | reverse complement strand
GGCCATACATCCACCTTTTCTTCCACACCAAAGAAACCCGCAAGCCGGCGGATGATGGATTCTACCACAGCGTCAGGACATGAGGCTCCGCTGGTCATCAGGATCCTGACCGGTTCATCGAAATGCAGGTAGGCAGAACTCACTCTTTCCTGTTTGTTGTGGTAGTCGAAATGAAGTATGGAATCCGCTGAAAGCAGCTTCTCCGCCGAATCAATAAAGTAAGCCGGCAGAACGGGCTCGCAGAGTTCCACCAGGTGGGTGGTGTTTGACGAATTGTATCCCCCTGCAACTATCGCGAGATCTGCAGGAGTTTCCAGCAGCGCCAGCATGGCGCTCTGGTTGTCGTTGGTAGCATAGCACAGGGTATCCCTGTTGTCGGCGAATCTTTCCCCTGCCTGTTCTTCAGACAATCCATAATGTTCACAGACGGTTTTCTTCAGGTAGTCGGCGATGGCCTGGGTGTCGGTTGCCAATTGCGTTGTCTGGTTCACCACGCCGATTCTCTGAAGGTCTCTGACCGGATCAAATCCCGGCGAGAAGCGGCCCCTGAATTTTTCAGCAAAACTGTCCGGACTTTCCTGGCCGGTAATATAACGGCCAAGGATAACTGCTTCGTTCATGTCGTTGATCACGATGGAAGGAGCCCCCGAAGAGGCGTGCGAGAAAGTTGCCCTGGTTTCTTCGTGTTTCGGTTTCCCGTGAATCACCACACTGTAACCTTTAGCGGCGATCTGCTCGCTCCGGTTCCAGACTTTTTCAACGAAGGGACAAGTAGTATTGTATTTCTCAATGTGGACACCCCTGTTCCGCAGTTCCTTTTCAATCTGTAGCGTGGTACCGAATGCAGGGATCAGGACGATGTCCTCCTCGCCGATTTCAGCGAAGGAGATGAGTTGGTGGCCACCAGTATCCTGAAGAAATCGTACTCCCTTTGCCTGAAGGTCCGCATTCACCTGGGGATTGTGGATCATTTCACTGAGCAGGAAAATCCGTTTGCCGGGATTTTCGTCGATGGTCCTGAATGAAATTTCAATGGCATTTTCCACCCCGTAACAAAAACCAAAATGGCGGGCAAGGTAGATCTGAACGGCTCCAAAATTGAGGAGGGTCGGGCTGAGGTCCTTCTTCATCTTATCCTGCTGCTTCCTGGCTGCCTTGATGGAACTGATCAGCGGACTCCTGTACGTTATGGGAACGTTGAACGATTTCACGGATAGTAAAGGTACTAACTTAGAATCTGATCGAGGCATCAGCGTAAGGTTCTAATTGCTTATTTTGTAACCATGAATCGTCTTTTTGAAAGGGTAGGCTGGTCGGTGAATGCAAATATCTATGAAGTAAACCTCAGACAATATTCACACGAAGGGACTTTTATATCTTTTATACGGGAACTGCCAAGGTTGAAGGACATGGGTATAACCGTCCTCTGGTTTATGCCCATCACCCCAATCAGTATGGAAAAAAGGCTGGGTTCCCTGGGTAGTTACTACGCCTGTTCAAGTTATCTGAAAACCAATCCCGAATATGGAACAATCCAGGATTTCAAACAACTGGTACGAAGTATTCATGATCTTGGAATGAAAGTGATCATCGACTGGGTGGCCAATCATACGGGCTGGGATCATGAATGGACACAATCTCACCCTTCATATTACAAAAGGAATGACCAGGGATCATTTTATGACAATCATAACTGGGCCGACGTCATCGACCTGAATTATTATGATCAGCTGATGCGAAAAGAAATGGTTTCGTCAATGGCCTTCTGGATAAATGAATGCGGGATCGATGGTTTTCGTTGTGACATGGCACATCTGGTGCCACTGGATTTCTGGAGAGACGCCCGCGACACGCTTGATCAGATTAAACCACTATTCTGGCTTGGCGAAACCGAAGAATACAACTACCAGGCTGTGTTTGACTGCAGCTACGCCTGGTCCTGGATGCACATGAGTCAAAATTATATGAGGGGAAGAGCTGGCATCGAAGAATTGAAGGCCCTGCTTATTAGTTACCAACAAAACATACAAGCCTCCGCTTCTTATCTCTTCTTTACCACGAACCACGATGAAAACAGCTGGAACGGCACGGAGTATGAAAAGTATGGGGATGCGGCTCTGGCCATGGCGGTACTTTCCTGTATGTGGAACGGTGACGCCCTTGTTTATAGTGGCCAGGAGTTACCTAATCACAGAAGACTGAAATTCTTCGACAAAGATGTTATAGAATGGAAGGACCGGTATGAACTTCATGGTTTCTACAAGTCCTTGCTTCAGACGCGAATTTCATTTGGCAAATCGATTCCGCTGATTGATATTCTTCAAACCGGAGGAGACAGACAGGTGATGGCGTTCAGAAGAACATCGCCGGAAAAGGAATTACTGGTGGTGATCAACCTTTCGGGCTCTGCAAAGCACTTGCAATTAGATGAAGGATTACTTCAGGGGACATATACGGATCTAATGACGGGCACAAAAAAAGAGGCTCCATCATTGAATAATCTTCTGATGGAGCCCTGGACTTATTTGATCCTCGTTAATCGCTGATTATTTCTGTGCATTTAGATTTAGAATGAAATTGTAAACACCTTCATAGTCCGGGTAGATACCTTCCACTTTCACAGTTCCATCGGAGGCATCCAGCACTTTGCGGAACTGGTCTACTGTATTCACTTTTTCATTGTTTGCTTTCAGGATGATAAAACCAGGCTGAACCCGCACCTTGCTCAGGAGCCCGCGTTCACCGATGCTTTCTATCAGCACACCACCGGAAATTCCCAGTTCCTTTGATTTCGCAGGATTCACGTTTTTCAGTGTTGCGCCGAGATTGTCAAGTACAGACGCCTTTACCACATCCATGTTTCCTGTAAGGTTCCGAAGCGTCACATTGGTCTTATAATATTTTTCTCCGCGTTTGTAATTGACGGTGATTTTGTCGCCGGGGCGATAGGTAGCGATCTGGCCAACCATTTCAGCGGCATTAGAGATGGGCACGTCGTTGATGCCGGTTACAATGTCACCTTTTTTGATGCCCGCTGCTGAGGCTGCACCGTCCGCAGTGACGTCCTGAACCAGTACACCTTCGTCGTCGTTATAGCCGAGTTCTTTTTTCTGTTCTTCGGTGAGTGCACCGCCCGGGTATTGAATACCAAGGTAAGCCCGCTGCACAGTTCCGAATTTCATGATGTCGGCAATGATCTTTTTGACGATGTTAACGGGTATGGTAAATGAATAACCCGCGTAGGCGCCAGTAGGTGAGGCAATCGCACTGTTAACGCCCAGCAGTTTACCATCGGTATTTACAAGTGGTCCACCACTGTTGCCGGGATTTACGGCTGCATCGGTCTGAAGAAAAGATTCGACGGGAGTATTACTTTGTCTCCGGTTGATGTCCAGAGTCCGGCCTTTCGCGCTGATGATACCCGCTGTAACTGTAGCTTCCAGGTTAAGAGGATAACCAATCGCGAGCACCCACTGGCCGATCTTGGCTTCATCTGAATTTCCATAAACCATAAATGGCAGGTTCTTGGCATCGATTTTTAGTACGGCCAGGTCACTGCTTGGGTCAGCGCCGACCAATTTCGCTTTGAATGAACGCCTGTTGCTGAGCGTCACGGTAATTTCATCTGCCCCATCTATTACGTGATTATTGGTAACGATGTACCCGTCGTCACTGATAATGGCGCCGGAACCTGAAGCCATCTGCGGCAGGGCCCTTGCCTTGTCGCCAAAGAGATCGTCCATGTCCAGGTCGAAAAGGTCTCCAAAGGGACTCCTTTTCAGCTGGTCATTACTAACGGTTCGCGTAGCCTTTGTTTTGATGTGTACTGTGGCGGGGATGGCAGCCGAGGCAGCCGGTGTGAAATCAACCAGGGAATTGGCTCCATTAAAACCCGAAAATCCCACATAATTCGAGGGCACTTTTCCGGAATCTCCGGATTTAGAAGAAGGATACTCGTAAGTACCCTCGCGCTTTTGGACCTCGTTATAACCCCAGATAGTGGCCAGCGTAGTGGAAGCACTGAGAACTATCACTGCAAGAGTGTTAGATAACTTCATATTGGAAAGATATTAAGTAATTGTAATTGTCAAATTGCATGCCTGCTAAACAAATAAACGACGTTCGGCCTAGAACTGAAATACAATGCTTTCAGTTTAACATTAAATTTACTAAAGTCTTCGTACTTCATGACATTTTTGCCTTTCCTGTGTCAGAGTGCAAGCAAAAATTTCAGTGTGTCTGCCTGATCTGCATATTCATTAAGGGTTGGTTGCTGTGCTTTTCCGAAAGGAATAAATCCCTTACCCACAACACATTGGATCTCGGAGCCGGAAGCCAGTTGACTGGCTTCGGAGGCGGGATCGGGGCAATATTCAAAATGCAGCTGGCTTACGGGAGAGAAGACTGATTTGTTCTCCTGGAGAATGATCGACCCGTTGGTCATGTAATACACTCTGTTGATCTGTAAAACAGCAAGCTGGTAGTCGTAATTGTTCCGGTATTTGTTGTGGTCGCTCAGGTAGTCGTATTTTTTGAATGATTCGAGCAGGGAAAAAAATTCATAGCCCGGCGGCACCAGCAGTTTGGTGACGTTACGGCAACCCAGTCCGAAATACAGGTAGACGTCGTCGGCCAGGCTTGTCAAATCCTCTATGGTTTCGTTGCCAGTGAGTACGGCCACCGAGGTCCGGTTCCTGCGTATAATATGTGGATACCTGCCGAAATAATACTCAAAATAGCGCGACGAATTGTTGCTGCCCGTGGCGATGTAGGCATCGCAACCTGTCAACCGGGGCGCTATGGAAAAATAGGGACCTGATGCAGGATCCAGGGAATTGAGGACATCGATCAGAGCGGGGATGAGTACACCATCCTTCGATGACGTTTTGATCAACATACGATGTCCTGCTATAAAGGTACTCAGCAGGTCGTGAAATCCGGCGAGCGGAATATTACCCGCCATTACAAGGCCGACGAGTTTGGGAGACGGATTTACTTCGGGTAAGTTGTATTCAGCAACCCAGTTGCGGAGCGCATCAGGAGCGAGGTAGGAAGTTGCGATTTGCGATAGTTGATAATTTATAAATTCCGGGATGAACCATGCATTTTCATAAGCTGCTTTTGACTTTATTTTTTCCCAGCTATCATTCTTTGCAGCAAGATAATTTCCAAGTCTTTCGAGCAAAACAACACGTTGTTGTAAAGTCATTCCATCTTATATTTGTCCTGCAAAAGTAAACGGAATCAAACTCATATAAATCCGTAGACAAATGGCTATAAAAATTACCGACGAATGCATCAATTGCGGAGCCTGTGAGCCCGAATGTCCCAACAATGCGATCTATGAAGGTGGTGTGGAATGGGCGATTGCCGATGGAACTTCCGTGAAGGGGAGTTATGTACTGATGGACGGTACCATTGTAGAATCCGACCAGCGAAATGAACCTATCGCGGTGGACATATATTACATCGTTCCCAATAAATGCACGGAGTGCCAGGGTTTTCATGAAGAACCTCAATGCGCCGCGGTTTGCCCTGTAGATTGCTGTATTCCCGATGAAATGTACCGGGAAACAGTGGATGAATTGCTGGCAAAGAAAGAAAAACTCCACCTCTAAATCATACTGATGGGGGGAAAACCTATTGTAGCATTCGTTACCGGCGGCTATTCGTCTGAAGCTGTCGTTTCCTATCAAAGCGCAATAAACATTGAAAAAAACCTCGACACCGAAAAGTACGAGGTATACAAGATCGACATCCGACCCGATGGCTGGCTGTATGAACATGAAAATGGGAAGGTAGTCGTCGACCGGAATGATTTTTCACTCCTCGTTGGAGGAAGAAAGATATGGTTCGACGTTGTCTTCATCGGCATTCATGGAACCCCTGGCGAAGACGGCAAACTCCAGGGATATTTCGATCTGCTGAATATTCCTTACACATCCTGCGATGCTGCCGCATCCGCCATTACATTCAACAAAAGATACACCGTGGCCGTTGCCGCATTCGCGGGCATTTCCACCGCAAAATCCCTGCACCTGTTTAGTGACTTGCCATATTCTGTCGACAGTATATCGGCAGAGCTCACCTTTCCTCTCTTTGTAAAACCCAACAACGGAGGCTCCAGCATCGGCATCAGTAAGGTCGACAAACCGGAGAACCTGTCTGGAGCCCTGCAGAAGGCCTTTGCCGAAGACAGCCAGGTGCTTGTTGAAGAGTTTATTTCGGGAAGAGAATTCACTGTTGGGGTGTACAAGACCACCCGGGGTATCGTGGTCCTTCCAATCACGGAAATACGCACAAAAAACACCTTCTTTGATTTCAAGGCCAAGTATCAGGGTGAAAGCGAGGAAATCACGCCCGCGGAGATACCTGATCAGGTGGCCGGGAAGATCCGCAGCACGGCAAACAAGGTTTTTGAAGTTTTTAACTGCCGTGGAGTGGTCCGGATCGATTTTATTTACAATGAAGACAAGGCTGAGCCTTATTTGCTGGAGATCAACACGATCCCGGGGCAGAGCCAGGCAAGCCTGGTGCCACAGCAGGTTGCTGCAATGGGCATTACGCTGAAAGAATTCTATTCCTCACTGATAGACGAAGCCCTCTCCCGGAAACTCAACTGATTCTTTACTAATTTAGCAGCGAGTTGGCAGCATTTTAAACGAAAACAAAAGCATCTTGTTCAAATTCATCACCGGAAAACCACTTTGGGTCAATGTGCTTTTCAGCCTTATCCTGGTATTCATTCTTCTTTTTTTGCTTCTGCTCTCTCTGGATTACTTCACCAGGCATGAAAAAACCCTGATGATCCCCCAGGTTACTAACCTGCCCCTTGCGGAAGCGGAAAAGGTTTTGGCAGACCAGGCCTTCGACATAGAAATCCAGGATTCCATTTATTCGGACACCGCTGCTCCGTTGTCGGTACTTCGCCAGTTTCCGGAAGCGGAGTCCGTGGTAAAGGAAAACCGAACAGTTTACCTCACGATCAACCGGGCGATCGCACCCTCAGTGGACATGCCCAATCTTGAGGGCATGAGCTTTCGAACCGCCCTTCTTGTATTGAAACAATACGGTCTCAAACTTAAAGACACTCTGTACAGACCGGATTTTGCCAAGGGCTCGGTACTCGAACAGCAGTATAATAAAGCCAGGATAAAGCCCGGCACTAAACTGGCCATGGGCACCGGCATCGTACTGGTACTGGGCAGCGGCCTCGGACAGTATGAATTTGATGTGCCCAATCTTTTCGGAATGACCTATCCACAGGCCAGGACCCTTGTTGAATCCATGGGCCTCGGCATCGGAGCAGTGCTGCCAGATCCCGACATAACCGACAGCATCAGAGCCTTTGTGTATCGCCAAAGCCCCGAAAGGCTGACTTACGACAACCGGGTGAACAGGATCAGGCCCGGGCAGACGGTTGACCTCTGGCTGAGCGTGGCCAGGCCTCCCCAACCACCTGTAGATTCCATTATATTAAATCCAAATAATACCAGATAGGCATGGAGAATATCTCTGTAAAAGAACTGAAGGAAAGGCTTGAGGCCGGTGAAAATATCCATCTCCTTGACGTTCGCGAACCCGATGAAAACGCGGAATTCAACATTGGGGGCACACTAATACCCCTGGGCAGGATCCATAGCATGCAGTTCGATGAGATTGAAGACCTCACCAATGAGGAGATAGTGATCTACTGCAGAAGCGGCAACAGGAGTCTGCAGGCCTGCATATTCCTCGAAATGACAGGATTTAAGAATGTCAAGAATCTCGCCGGGGGTTTGGTTGAATGGAAAACCCTGTCCTGAACCAGCAGCTGCCAGGTATCATCGACACCACGTATTACAATGATATGTTCAACCCAACCAAAATATTGGTGCCCGCCATCGGAAAGTAATAATTTTCCGCCACCTGTCTTCCTTCAAGCTGGTAACTAAAACTATAACCATTGGCTTCATAACGATTGTTGAGCAGGTTGTTCACCTGGGCGATCAGTTCTGTGGATTTGAACAGCGGGATCGGCAACTGCCAGGACAACCGAAGGTCCTGCACAAAATAAGGGTCCAGGCTTCGTGTTTTATTTGACGTATTATCCAGGTATTGCCTGCTCACATATTTCCCACTCAGGTTGATCAGGCCATTCCGGAAAGGAATCAGATTCAACGAATATCCTCCCACAACAGCAGGGGAAAATGCCAGGTCAGCGGTTTTGAAAAAATTAGATTTCTGGCCTCCGTTGTCATAGTCATCGTAAAACTCTGTAAAGTCAGACAGTCGGTTTTCGCTGAGGCTGAAATTAGCGCCGATATTTATCCACGACGCGATACTGACCGAACCCTGCACCTCGATGCCCGCCCGGTAACTGTCAGGAATATTCACACGGGTGTAGGAGCCTACATCGTTTATCATCCCTGTCAGAATAAGCTGATCCCTGTATTTCATGTAAAAGGCCGTGGCTCCCCAGCTGAGTTTATTGGATTTACCTTCGAGTCCTGCTTCGATGTCGTGCATTTTTTCCGGCCTTGGCTGTTGCGACTGGCCTGCCTCATAGTCATCCCTGTTTGGTTCCTTGGCCGCATGGCTGTAGGAAGCAAATATCCTGAACCTGGGGAAGGAATAGGTTAGCCCGAATTTGGGATTGAAGAAATGATAATTGTTGCTGATGAGCAGGGTAGGGTTATCTCTGAAACCATTCAGGTCATAATTAATGTTGCGGTACTGAAGGTCGGCGAAACCTTCCAGCCCCGTGGCAATCCGGAATTGATATTTCGCATAGGCATTGACGTCAGTCTTGCCAGAATTGAGGTTATACCATCTGAACTTTACCGGGATGCCTGCGTTTGCCCAGGGTATCTCCCCAAAATGATGGCCTTTATAGTGGTTCCAGCCGCCGCCCAATGACAGGGTGCCAAGTTTATTCTTATGTTGAATGGAAATGATCTGGCCGTAGAAATAATTGTCGAGCCAGAGTTGCCGCACCAGGTCTGTCTTTGTCAGTGTGTCGTTGCCGATGGAAAAATCAGGAAGACCGTAGTCTGAGTAAGATTGGCCCGCCTTGTAATTTTCATAATAGCCCTTGCCTCTTGTGAGGAAGAGAGCGGTGTTAAAACTAACGGCATCGGAGAACCGGTGATTGAAGAAGAGCTGGTAATGGTCCTGCTGGTAGTTGTCGGTTTCGTTGTCATAAGGTTCGCCGGGTTTTTCTGTGCCGGAGTAATTGGCCCGGCGGTTATCCTTAAGGTCGGTTTCGGGTATGCCATTCCAGGCCTGGTAGGTTTTTTCTTTTCCCGAGAACACATTCAGCCGTAGTGAACTGTTCCTGCTGATATAGGCGCCGGAAAGATAGTAGGATTGGAGCGCGGTTGCTGCGCGGTCGATAAATCCATCGCTGGAGATCCGCGACAGGCGGGCGTCGACGGTGAAATGATCGCTGATTAACCCGGAGCCCGCTTTTAATGTATTTTTCCAGGTATTGAATGAGCCCGCACTATTGTTGATCTCTGCGTAGGGCTGGCTGTTCATTTCATTGGTGCTGAAATTTATGGTAGCCCCGAAAGCGCCCGCGCCGTTGGATGAGGTGCCGATGCCCCGCTGGATCTGGATATCCTTTACTGAAGAGGCAAGGTCGGGAAGGTTGACAAAAAATAGACCCTGTGACTCGGCATCATTATATGGGATGCCATTGATGGTCATGTTTATCCGCGTAGCATCGGATCCGCGGATCCGGATGCCCGTGTATCCAATTCCATTACCTGCATCGGAATTGATTACCACCGAAGGGGTCTGATTGATGAGAAAGGGAAGATCCTGGCCCAGGTTCAGGTCCTTGATGTCCTTGCCGGTGATCGTAGTCTTGGCGAATGGGGCATTGTCCGCTGCCCTAATGGCCTTAATTTCTACTGGTTCCAGGAAGAGGGCTGCTTTTTTCAGTGAATCTTCCTGCTGACGATCCTGGGCGAACAGGTTCGTTGACCAGATCAATAAAAAAAGGATGATAAATAATCTCATGGTTCGACGATTTAGGCAGCGTCTTATTCACCATGAGCAGGAAAGGACTTGAAATGAAGGTATTCTGTCTCCCTCCGCAGGCATTATCCTGGCAGGTTCAACGGGTATCATCTCAGCCAGCTTTTAAGCCAGCACCCCGGGAATAAAAAACTGCTTTCCGGAAAAGAAAGCGATGCAAAGATATGACTGAAGAATTTAAAAACACTGTAACATTTCAGTACTACTATCCGTATTACACCAAACAGTAAATCGCTAAAAACACAATAATGAAAAGAATAGTATTGATAATCATGATGGTAGCTGTGTCCAGCATGCTCCATGCACAAAATGACGTGATACACGACGCTGATGCGGAGATGAGAAAACTGAAAGGATTCCAGGCCATCGAAGTGTCCAGTGCCATCGACCTGCAAATCTCTCAGGGCGAGGATGCCGTGGCGGTCAGTGCTAAGGATGCCGAAACCCGCAGTGCCATAAAAACCGAGGTCAGTAATGGTGTACTTCGGATTACCGTCCATGGCCGCTATGGCATACGGAACAACAGCGGCAAGTCCAGGGTCTATGTCTCAGCCCGCGAACTGAACAAGATCAGTGCCTCAGGTGCCTGTGATGTCTCTATCAATGGCGAATTCAAAACGGGTGACCTGCTGATCAAACTCTCGGGTGCCAGTGACATTAGGGGGCGGATTGTTGCCACCACGCTCAAACTGGATCTTAGCGGAGCTTCTGATGTGGCTCTGAAAGGGAGTTCTACGGACATGAGCATCGACGCCAGCGGGGCATCCCATGTCAAGAGCTATGAATTCACCACGGCAAACTGCAAGATCGAAGCCAGTGGCGCTTCAGATGTTGAGCTGACAATAACGAAGTTGTTAAATGCCAACGCCTCAGGCGCAGCCAATATTTATTTCAAAGGGGATGGACAGATCGGCGATATCCGCACAAGCGGTGCCAGCCATGTGGCAAAAAAATAAGTGTAGTGGGAGAATGATTTTGTCGTGAACCTCTATTGCCCTAACTTTGCACCCCACATCGCGAAGTAGAGCAGCGGTAGCTCGTCGGGCTCATAACCCGAAGGTCGGAGGTTCGAACCCTCCCTTCGCAACAAACCAGCGGTCTAAAGTACTAACAGGATTTTCAGATGATGAAAATCCTGTTTTATTTTGACAGGGTTCCTGGGGTGGAATAATATTATGAAAGCGGGATTCGTCAGCATATTTGGAAAGCCCAATGCCGGGAAAAGCACCCTGTTGAATGCGTTAATGGGGGAGAAGCTGGCCATTGTATCGTCCAAGGTGCAAACCACACGACACCGCATCAAAGGCATCATCATCGGCAAGGACCACCAGATCATATTTTCCGACACTCCGGGCATCATAGAACCGAGATATAAACTGCACGAGAAAATGATGGCCGCGGTGAAAACCGCCGTAGAGGATGCCGACCTGGCTGTTTTGCTGGTTGACATTCATGAAGATCTGAAGGCTGCTGACGAAGTATTTGCTTCACTAAGGTTAAGAGTGCCAGCCATCGTTTTGCTCAATAAAGTCGACAAGGCCAGGGCGGGTGAACTGGCAGAAGCTTTGGCCTTCTTTGAGTCGAAACCTTATGCCAGTTGGGTCACCGGCATCTCTGCCCTAAACAAGCAGGGAACTGACGAATTGATCGGTGGCATCATTGAAAGATTGCCGGAAGGAGAACCTTTTTTTGAGGGAGACGAGATCTCGGACCTGCCCACCAAATTCTTTGTTGGAGAAATGATTCGGGAGAAAATCTTTCACCTGTTCAAGGATGAAATACCCTATCATACCACCGTTGTCGTAAATGAATTCAAGCAGAAATCGACACTAATAAAAATCAGAGCCGACATCGTGGTTCAGCGCGAAACCCAGAAGGGCATCCTCCTTGGCGAAGGCGGGAAGATGATCAGGCAGCTGGGCACGGATGCCCGCAAGGATATTGAGGCATTTCTCGCTCAGAAAATTTTCCTTGAACTCTTCGTTAAAGTTCGTCCCAAATGGCGCGACAATGAAACGATGCTCAAGGAATACGGATATCATTAATTAATCAGAAGCGCCCGCACACGCGAAGGAAATTAATTTCCTTTGCAGGGCATATATAATTATGGCTGGATTTACTGTTGCAATTGTGGGCAGACCAAATGTTGGTAAGAGCACTTTTTTCAATCGACTGCTTGGTCATCGCAAGGCGATCGTTGACGACGAAAGCGGAGTGACCCGCGACCGCCAGTACGGAGTGACCGACTGGAACGGCAAAAATTTCAACCTGATCGACACGGGAGGTTTTGTTCCGCAGAGCGAAGACGTGTTTGAAAAAGAGATCAGGAAGCAGGTGCTGATTGCCGTTGAAGAAGCACATGCCCTGGTATTTATTGTTGACGTTGCAACGGGTATCACCAACCTGGATGAGTCGATGGCCGATGTACTCAGACGGTCTTCCAAACCCGTATTCCTGGCGGTAAATAAGGTAGACAACCACGACAGGTTGCTTGAAGCCACGGAATTCTATGGACTTGGCTTTGAAAATATTTATTTCATATCGGCCATGACCGGCAGCGGCAATGGAGAATTGCTTGATGGGATCGCGGCGCTGATCACTGAAGAAGATTCTGAGGGCACCAAAGAGCTTGACGGACTGCCCAAAATTGCTATCATGGGTCAGCCGAATGTAGGCAAGTCTTCGCTGCTGAATGCCATGGTGGGTGAGGAACGTACCATTGTGAGCGCCATC
>Ga0193753_10003032_pt1 | contig 12757 bp, 15 predicted proteins | sample H1c2metaG_FD_144925 | JGI IMG/M metagenome (GOLD analysis project Ga0193753, IMG submission 144925) | Soil microbial communities from a riparian zone of the East river system, Colorado, United States - H1c2 | ecosystem: Environmental > Terrestrial > Soil > Riparian zone | place: USA: East... | reverse complement strand
GGCGGGAACGTTGAATGAGCGTCGTTTCACCGGCACCCCTATCGGAATTTCCACGCGATCACGGGTCTCTTCGCGCAGACTTCTCCACCCGCGTGAGCGGCGCACTGCTGACAGTAGCGCTTTATGCGTTTTTCGCGCTACTCGCCTTGTGGTCTTTGAAGAACGTACCGGTACCTTACGCACCAGCTGAAATTACCGCTAATCTGTTGCCGGAAATCCCGAAGAAACGCGTCATTGAGTTACCGCGGCCCTTCCTAGCCCATCTGATCCGGCCACACACGGAATTGCCTGCGCTGCCGGTTTTCACCGTCGCATCTACCGCTCCGCTGCAAACACCGTCTCCAATACCAGCGTCAGCGGCACAATCCTCGCCAATGCGAGGCGGCACCGCCGATGCCGGACCGTTGGGCCAGGCGGCTTCTGGCGACGGCACCAACGGAAATGGTTTCTCGCTGACAGGATGCATTGATCCGATTTGGTTACGTGCGCTAAATGGGCGCTTGAGCCGGCACTTCTATTATCCGCAGACCGAGCTAAGCTCGCATATCACCGGCTGGGTAATGGTGCACCTTGTCGTGCGCCGGGACGGATCTCTGAGTTCGCTGGAGATAACCAAGTCGTCGGGCGTCGAAGCGCTCGACAAGGCCGCGTATGACATCGTGCACTCGGCTGCGCCGTTCCCACCAATATCGGATCGCATGCATGTCGAACAGATTGACGGTAAGGCAGTGATTAACTTTGGTGTGAAGGGGTCAGGCGCAATCCGGCAGCCTGCGACTTGCCAATAGCCAGCGGCCTGACGAGTGCCTTTTCATGGTGCATGAATGGCGCCTTATCCTGAATGTCCGCTTTTGGCGCAAAGCGGACATTGTACCGACCGGCTGTGAATGTCCGCTTTTGACCCAAAGCAGACGTTCCATAGTTGAGCCCCTTTTGCCGCAAGGCGGACATTGGGCGAGCTAGGGGCGAATGGCCGCTTCCATAGTTCCGCCCCTTTTGCCGCCCCGCCAGGCGCGCTAAAAGCATTTATGGGCTATTTGGGGGCATTGGCGCTATTAGCTGGAGCGCACACGTTGGCGACCATTAGCCCAGGTCCCAATTTCCTGTTTGTTTCTTCAACCGCGATGCACCTATCTCGCCGCGCGGGTATTGCAGCGGGCCTCGGCGTTGCGGCTGCCTCAATTACGTGGTCGGCGCTCACGCTCAGCGGACTTGGCCTGATTATTTCTCGCTCGCCGGAGATTTACGATGCACTGCGGTTGGTGGGGGCGGTCTACCTGATATGGCTTGGCGGTAAAATGGCCTGGAAGGCGGGCGGCCCCGTACGCTCCGAGGAAGTGGCAACGCTCGCCGCGCGGGTAGAGGAACACCTCAAGCGGATGGGGGCGTCATGGAAGTGAAGCCCGGATACAAGAAGACGGAGACGGGCTTGATCCCCGAAGAGTGGGACATCAAGACCATCGATCAAGTCGCTTTCGTTACTAGCGGCAAGCGCCTTCCTCTCGGCTACTCGCTCGCGCAGCACCCAAGCAAGCGCAAATTGGGAAAGGGTGCAGTCGGCCTTCGCCGCGATGGGTTTCAACTTTTGCACCGCTTCCAGCGTATTGCGCCCAGTCCAGCGCTGGATGAACTGGCCCATCGCAGCGCTTGTGGCGCGCGAACCCGCCGGCAGTGGCGCGCCGGGAAGATATTTTCCTGTGAGGACGCCTTGCGCCAGCGGCGACCAGACGATCTGGGAAACCTGTTTCTCCCGGCAGAGCGGGATGACCTCCTCCTCCGGCTGGCGCCAAAGCAGGGAGTATTGCGGCTGGCTGGAGACGAAGCGCTCCATCCCAGGAAGCGCGAAAGCCGCCGCGATTTGATCGGCCGACCATTCGCTGAAGCCGATATAGCGCGCCTTGCCCTGGCGCACGACATCGCTGAGTGCCCTCATCGTCTCTTCCAGCGGCGTCTCCGCATCGTAGCGGTGGCACTGATAAAGATCGACATGATCGACCCGCAACCGCGTCAGGGAGGCGTCTATCTGCTTGAGGATTTGCGCCCGCGACAAACCGTGGTCGCTGTCACTCATCGGGAAGAAGGCTTGGTCGCCAGCACATAGCTGTCACGCGAGCGCTTGGCGAGAGCCTCGCCGAGGAAAGTCTCGGCCGCGCCACGTCCATATACATTGGCGGTGTCGATGAAATTGATTCCCAGCTCGAAAGCGCGGTCTACGCAGCGGAGCGCGCGGTCCCGGTCCACACCGACGCCATAGGTGAGCCAAGAGCCAAGGGAGATTTCCGAGACCGAGAGATCGCTGGCACCGAGTTTGCGGTATTTCATTTCCCCTCCAACAAGCGGCCAATGGGCGCGTATATGAGGGCGTTGGACGCAAGAAGAACAAGCCCCGAAATTCCGTTAGGGACTCTGTTAGGAACAATGCTGCTCTCTGTCCCTGTTTTGTGCCTAAAACGACGTGATCCGGTTCAACAAATTCAATGGCTTAATTTAAGACCTCAATTTTTGGGATCCGCAGGTCGGCGGTTTAAGCTCACCCAACTGTACCATCCTCTCCAATAACTTACGGCTTGCAAACGCCTTGGCTTCCTTAAGTTTGTGGCAGCAGAAGCGAAGCGGCGTGGCAAAGATGCGCTGCTGTTTCCAGCATTGAAGCGGGGGCCTAACGGTGGACTAGGCGAAGGTTGAAGCAAATGGTTCGGGCGATATATCAGGGCCAATGGCATTGCCAGCCGCAAGGCGGTGTTCCATTCGTTCCGTCATGGCTTCAAGGATGCTTTGCGGGCAGCGAAGGTGTCGGAGGACATAAACGACGCTCTAACGGGACACAGCGGCGGCGGTACCGGCAGACAGTATGGCGCGAAGCATATGGTGAGGCGCTATGGCGTTGACGCGTTGAGGGACGCTGCGTCCCTTGTGTCATATCCCGGTCTCGAATTTGTCTCACATTGATCTGCAAAAGTTGAATAATAATAATGACGTGAAGACTTTTCTGCAGGGGATTCTCAGGCGTAGGATTTTGAGGGGGTAAACTAAAGCGAGGTTTGCCAATGAGCCGTTACGTGCTTCGTATATTCGACCCTGCCCAGAAGGTCGCTCACATGATTGAGCGTGATTATTCAGATCATCTGGACGCGCTGGAAGCTGCCGAAGAACTTGCAATACAATCCGCGGTCGAAGTGTGGGACGATAAAGGCAGGATCGCGAGGGTAAAGAGAGATAGTCGCCCTTGAGAATCCACTGATCCGTTGCCGGGCTGAAAAGGCAGGCCGCCCCAACCCCAGAACGGACAGAACGGGGGAGGGACGGCCTGAGTTGGTATTAGTTTTTGCGAACGCCGAAGGAGCGCAGTGCAGTCTTCACTCCATCTCTTCGCCGCCAGCCAATCGCACGATGATGCGGCCTTTGCTGTCCTGCGCTGAGTTATGCCTGCGCCTAGGTCCGCATTGAAGGCGGCTGAGGGGTTGTGTTCATCCTCGCGGCGGTGAATGCGAAACGTGCGATGTAAGGGCGTCGGTTCCCTAAATCTATACAGCGGAACGATTGTACGTTTTTAAACGTTGTTTTCCTACCGAAGGGCATAGGAAAGGTCATAACATGAAGTTGCTCAAATCGGCTCTACTAGCAGCATGTCTGGCGGTCCCATCTATGGCCATTACGGCTCCCGTCGTAGCGCGCGCAGGCGTCACAATTGATTTCGGAAATGTCGGTATAGGCTATCGCGACGGATATTATGACCGTGGACATCAGTATCACCGCTGGGCGCGGCGTGACGCTGACTCCTATCGAGTCAAATATCACGACAACTATCGGGATATGAACCATAACCGGGACCACAACCGGTCTTGGGGTCGGTAGTTCGACTACCCTCGCTAAACACCAAACCAGTCCATGTTTCAGGGAGCTCGGCAGGAATGTCGGGCTCCCTTTGCACAACACAGCGTGAGCCTCACGCGCTCACAAAAGCCCAGTCGTGCACTGCTGGCGGGACGCCAAGCGATTTTCCATCATCTGGAGCACACAACAGAGCGGGATGATTTCCGCTCGCCGCGGCCTCAGCGGCTTCCACCGGGCTTGTGTAGCGGCCGAGGTAGTCGTTATCAAAAAACAGATCCACCCCTTTGCTCGTGCGCTCTGCGATAACAAAAAGGCCTTTTGGAGTGAGGAACGTCCAGTGGCTCAAAATATCCTCCTTTGATTAAGGGGAGACGCTGGCTAGCGCAGACCGTTCAGCGACGCTCAGGAACCTTCGACTTCGGGAACACCACCAGATTCGGAAATAGTTCCTGCTAATCCCGGAGCTCGCTGTATTCATCATAGATGAGGTGAGCGCGCCTAGTCTTCAGATTGATCAAGACAGAGCCGTTCCCGGCGACGTTAAGCTGGAGTCCTCGGTCTTCGCGTCTTGTCCCAAGCTTTCGCAGCCCGTATGTGTGCGAGAATTTCATCGTCTAACGACACGATCGGTTCCATTAGAGTGGCATACTGGGAACGCCAATGCGGGCCTTTTGGTCCTGGCGTTTGTGCCTTAGTTGAGAGGTTTCCCGTCCGCCGGATTCGTGTGCTCCAACTCCCGCACCGCCTTATTTATCCGCGTCCACAGATTAAAATTGGACATATCGCCTTGCTCGTATGCATGGTCGGCGCGCTGGGCAGCTTCCATAGCTGGATCAATGGGGAATTGCTTTATCAACCGGTTTGCTGCGCGCCAGACTTCCAGATCACTAACTTTCGGCATCGTTGCTTTCTTCGTCGGGAGTGCTGCGGTAGCGGGTGAGCGGAACATCCCGCTGAGGGGGTCGATTGGGCTGTCCCAACGGGACGCCCCGCTCGCTATCTCAACCCACGGGAGGGCGCTGTGTTCCGGGAACTAGTTGCAAGCGGCAGAATACCCCTTCCATAGTGCCGGGATCGGGCCTAGCGTTGTACCATGCCTCTCGCTTCGGCGCTTTCACTTGAAGAGTTGTCTTCCCTTGCGCGGATAGGCTGCGGAGTCCTTATGGCCGCGCCGATCCCTCCGGCTCACGCGCTGAAATTGATTTCACTGCGATACATCGAGGTCGCCAGCGACCGTTACGAAGCGACCATTACGGGACAACTGCGCATAGCCAGCGGCAGCTAAGACCCCGGTCGAACCGGCCCGCTACGTCGCCGGGCGGTCGGTGGGAGTTTCGGAGAGGGAGTTTTGCGCCTCGGGATAAATCCGCTCACTGCCCCGCCAAACCTCAAAAGGCCGCCCTTGTGCCATCAGCTTGCCTGACCGCACAGCGGACGCGTCGGTGAGGTGAATTTCGGCTGAGATTAAAGTTGGAGAGCCTTCAGCTTGAGGTATGCGGATTTCATATTCGCCCATCGAAATACCCTCGTCCAAATGACGCAACTTCAGTGCCGTTTTTTGACGTTGTCCATAACCAGTTCAGTACAGAACCGGACGCATTGGGGAAATTTGGAAGCGTAAGCTCTGTTTCATGTCGCGATGAGGGGCCGTTTTATGACTCCGCATTTCGCTCCTTTTGGTAGGAAACTAGGCGACGCAGTGAAGCGCCTCGACCTTGATCCGACTAAGTACCGAACCGTCTTCATCCGCGATTTCGATCGCACCCGCGGTTACGGGGCGTCCTTCCGATAGGGCGGCAGCAGCCAAATCGTGCGCGCTCGCATACCCTTCAACTTCAGCTAGGCTCAGGGTGGGAAATTCCATACCTTCTTCGTCAGGTACTCGGTCCCAGCCGTCGCGAATATGGAAGAAATATCTCGGCATTTGATCGCCCCACGATCAGCTCCGACAGGATAGGTACATTATGGCGCGGATCGCGTAAATCCGCGAAAACCGTAGAATGAGTAAGCGCCTTACTGATCGTGTTATTAGCGAGATCTGGCAGTTATCCTGTATCCCATCGCCTCATCGGGGGCCCTGCGCTCCACGCCCGTTTGCAGTATCTGGGCGAGCATGACCGCTATTTCCTGCACACGGATCACACCAATTTTTCGGAGTGCGCCTTCGATGTGATCGGGAATTGTTGTCGGGTCGGTTAGACGGCAAAAGGACAAGCTGAAATTGTTACTCGAATAGAAATGCCACGCCTAACCGAACACCTTATGGTGTGGCCAGAAGGGAAAGAACCATGCCCAAACGGTTTCCTCGGACTTGCATCTACCCTGGTTCTTAGTTGCTCATCCCGTCAAAGCGGCTCTCTCTATATACGCGTAGTCCAGGTTGAGACCCGAACCATGCCGTGGGCCAATTCGGAGGTATTCAGGGGTGCGCAGGGGCCGGGCGGCCAGCACGTCGATCCAGTTGCCGAGCAGGAGCATTTTGGCAGGCATCTAATTCCTAATTTCGTGGTTGGTGGTTGGCACGTCTCTAAAATAACCCTTGGTGCTAAATAGGCCCGTTATGCAGGGTTGGCACAGATAACCCATTGGCGGGCCGCATTCTGTTACCCTTCTTGACCGCACCAAAACTAACGTCTGCATTGTGCCACTAGGGACAAGAGCGACACGATGAGGCGACAGTGAGTAATCTGATAAGGCAAATAGTTCGCAATATTCCACCTCTCAGAAAGCTCTACTATTCGCATGTCGGTGAAAGCGTTGTGGCGAATACCGATACTGTCGCCCATGCATTGAGGGATGGCGGGTTCAAATTTGACCAGAACCCAGACCCCGCAGACCCAAGCCCAAAATCCTTCGGTCTTCAAGAACTTGGAGAACAATACCTACCCACGAAGCGGCTGCACAACTATTTGCTGCGTTACGACCACGTATTCGGTCCCACCCGGCATGATGTTAAACGCATGGTCGAAATTGGCGTTCAGACAGACACATCGGTGCGCATGTGGCGCGATTATTTCCCCAATGCTGAAATAGTCGGAATCGACATTGATCCTGAGTGCAAGCGCTTTGAAAGCGACCGCATCAAGATTGCCATCGGCGACCAGACCGACACCGTTTTTCTCTCAAAATTTGCACGGGAGTATTTCGGGAAAATCGACATCATCGTAGATGATGGCATTCATTCGCCCCAGGCCATTAAAGTTTCGTTTGAACAGCTTTACCCCGCGCTCAGCGCGCACGGGGTTTATGCTGTAGAGGACGTGGTGAACCACCATTACGTTCCTGCCTTGGTTGCCTCCATCACAGCCGCGATCAATTATTGGCCGGCGAACATGCATACAAAACTCTGGCAGATATTGGACGATTTTGGACCGGATGCGGATTGGTTTGCCCGACATACAATTGGCCTAGAGTTTTATCGTCACATCCTGTTTGTGAAGCGAGGGTTCAATCCACGTGACAACCCTTTCATTATGGACAAAGCCGTTTACTACGGCTCGATGAACAACGCTCTGAAACAGGTGGCCGATGCGAAAGCTAAGTTACGCGCCGAGGGGAAGGCCGTGAACGCAGAGAGCTTAATCAGCGTCGTGGGCTTCCAACATCGCTATTATGTCTATGATTTTCTTTCCGGCGTGGTTCGGTTCGAGTACGACGAGAAAACGGGCGGCTATTCCCCAAGGGCTGAGTAAGGAGTGCCGACACAGTTCAGCCACGAGGCCGTAAATGGACCAAGCGAGTATCACCAAAGTAGCGGAAGCCATGATTTCCGTGCTTGGTTCGTCCGCAATTTTAGAAGCCCGGCATAAGGCGGCTGAAGCCCTGGACCGTGGCGATTTAGGGGCTTTTCGCGCATGGCATTCGATCCTGCGAGCGGCGCGTGATGTTCTGGGAAGTCGATCCCGTTAAACCCTCGGCTAATCAGTCCCGCACCCTCTTCATCAAATGAACGATAGCAGGGTCTTCCGACTTCGTGTGAACCTTCAGGGAGGTTCTTCCCTCGCCAACTTCCACAAGGAAGTCCATGCAGTCCGGTATGGGAGCTGGTTGTGCACGATACGGTGTCGGCCTATCCCGCTCGCCTCGCTCAGTTTTGTGTCGTTGGCCGGTCCAACAGCTGCCCAGATCGCATTCCCCCGAAAACTGCCAATCCATATGGACAGGCGGAGCCTTAGAACAAGTTTTTTTTCTCGTGAATAATATCGAGAATAAAGTCAATTACGGCGCGCACATTGGGCAGCCCTTGTGCGTCGGGATGGACCGAAAGCCAATAAGTTCGCATTTCCTCAACTTCATTGGGCAATATGCGAACGAGAGCGGGATCCTGGCCCGCTTGATAGACGGGAATGATTCCCACGCCCATCCCTGCGGTCAGCGCAACATATTGCGCAAGGATGTTGGTGGCCCTGAAGCCGGCGCGCGAATTCGCAACGATCCGCTGCATATAGCGTTGCTCATCTATATCCACGATATCGTCGACGTACCAAATAACATCGCGGCGCGATAACTCCTCGATCGTGTTGATGGGTCCGAATTCCTGCAAATAACTTGGCGAGGCAAATAGGCCCAAGCGGTAATCGACCAGCTTCTGCACGATTACACGGCTTTGTAACGGATATTGGAGCGAGATCGTTATGTCGGCGTCCCGCTTGAGGAGGCTTATGGTGCGCGCTTCGGAAACAAGTTCAAGCCTGAGGTCGGGATAGCGGCGATTCAATTGTGCGACCTTGGGACAAATCAGCCATGCCCCGACACCTTCCCGCGTGGCCAACCGGACTTTTCCGGAAACCATGCCGTCGACGGAGCAGATTTGTTGTTCGGCGCTCAAGGCTTCGAGTTCAATGCGCTCCGCATGCTGAACGAATTTCTGCCCGGCGGGCGTCAATGTGACCCCGGTTGGGGTCCGGGTTACCAGCCTGGTGCGGAGCGAGGTCTCCAGGTTTGTCAGCCGGCGTGCCACTGTCGTGTGGTTGATGCCCAGTTGGTTGGCAGCAGACGTGAGGCCTCCCTGACGGGCAACAGCCAAAAAAATCCGGATATCGTCCCAATTCTCCAAGCCGTTCCCCCTAAAACGCTATCACTTGGCAACTAACCGCTGCTGCACCGCAATACAGGCGCTCCAGGCGTGGCCTGCAGACTGTATGCAATTGACGTATTGGTCGGAGTTGCGCCGGCAGACAAAGTTACCACTATTAGCATTTTTGCACATCCCATTCTCACATTTCTGCCTTCATCAGGGGTTTGAGCCCGGACTAGCTTCATTCCAACGCGTCTGCATCGGCAAAAATCCTTTTGGGGAGCCAACAGCCGGCAGATGCGAAGCACGCACTAGCGAAGTGAGCCACCTCGCATAGAAGCGGCAAATTTTTGGAGCGGGGAAAGCCATGCTGAAATCGAAACTTGTCGTTCTGCTTGCGAGCGCAAGCGCTTTCACTTTGGGTGCACCGGCTTGGGCACAGAGTACGGATCAGGGGACCGAGACCGTGACCGTCACCGGCAGCCGCGTTGCCCGCCAGGGTTTCGAGGCGCCCACTCCGACCACCGCTATCGGCAGTGTCGAATTGGAGCAGAAGGCCGCGCTGACTGTCACCGACATCATCTCTGAGATTCCGTCCCTGGCGCCGAACCAGAACAACAACAATTCCCAGAATATCGGCGTCAGCAATTTCAACCTGCGCAGCATCGGCCCCAGCCGCACCCTAGTGCTCATCGACGGCATGCGGGTCGAGGACACCAACCCCACCGGCGGTGGCTTCAATGTCAACATGATTCCCGCCCAGCTGATCAGCCATATCGACATCGTCACGGGCGGCGCTTCCGCCGCCTATGGCTCGGACGGCATCACCGGTGTGGTCAACGTGTCCCTCACGCCCCAAATGACCGGCGGCAAGATCGACCTGCAGGCCACCGGCTCGAACTATGGCGACGACCATGCGCTGTCGGGCAGCTTCACATACGGCCATGGCTTCGCCGGCAATAAGGGGCAGATCATATTCGCGGCTGCCTATTACAACCAGCCCCACATCATCTACGAAGCGCGGCGCCCCTGGGGGCGGCAGGGCTGGACCCAGTTCACCAATACCAAGGCGGCGGTCGCGGCCGGCGCCCCGACCTATACCATCGGACCGGGCGGCACGCTGGCGATTGTGACATCCGGCGGCGTGATGCAGGTCGCGCAGAAAAACGGGTCGCCCACCCAATATTATCAATTCCTGTCAGGCGGCGTTCTGGCGCCTTTCAACCAGGGCGCACTCTGCGGTGCCACCAACTATTGCCAGAATGGCGACGGTGTTCCGACTGCCACGCAACCGGCCGCTTCGCCGGGCGGTGTCCTGCTGCCGAAAGCCGAACGCTACAATCTTTACACCCATCTCACCTACGACCTGACCCCGTCGATCCAGCTCTTCGGTTCGGTGCTATTCTCCTCGGATACCGAAACCGGTACCAATGTTCCCAACTACAATAACGGCGACCTGAAGATTAACACCGACAATTATTACTTGGTCAATTCTCCCAACTGGAACCCTGCCTCCACGACCGCCTACAATATCAGGAACATTCTTACGGCAGGCAATGGCGGCACGCTTCCCGCCAGCTTCAACTATGGCCGTGAGAATTTCGAAGACGGTTCAACCGTCAACAATAATCTCACCACCTATATGCGCTACAATGCCGGCGCGCAGGGCACGCTGTCCTGGCTCGGCGGTTGGAGCTGGGATGCGCATGTGACCTACACGCAAGCCGTCTATTACAACCAGGCCTTCAACAACCGCATCCAGACCAACTTCTTCAATGCGGTCGATGCGGTGGCGAACCCCGCCGCGGGTGGTGTGGCCGGCGTGCCGGTGGGGCAGCCGGTCTGCCGCTCGACCCTGTCCGCTCCGACCAATGGCTGTGTGCCGATCAATGTGTTCGGTCCCGGCACCATCAGCCAGTCGGGGCTGAACTATTACAGGGGCACCTCTTATGTGAGGGACGGCGACAACCAATTCAATTTCGGCGGCAACTTGCGCGGCGACCTGTTCAGCACCTGGGCTGGTCCGATTTCCGCGGCCATCGGCGGCGAGTATCGCCGGGATTCCATCAACCAGAGCTCCGATGCGGTCTCCCACGTTCTGGGCTGGCGCCAAGCCAGCGCGCAGCCCTTCTATGGCGCGAACGAAGTGCGCGAAGGCTATGTGGAGTTCGTGGTTCCACTGACCGTCCCGAACATGCCCTTGATGCAGAAGCTGGAAGTCGACACCGCGGCCCGTATCGCCGATTACGACAGCAGCGGCGCGGCCTTTGTGTGGAAGGCGGGGTTAAACTGGACCCTGATCGACGATATCCGCTACCGCATGACCTTTTCGCGCGATTTCCGGGCGCCAAGCGTCAACGATCTCTACAGCACGCCGCTGATTTCCAACGGCACGGTGGTCCGCGACAGTGTGCCGACCATCAACGGCGCCGCCAATCCGAACTTTCAGGGCAGCCCCACCGTCCAGACCCTGTCGGGCGGCAATCCCAACCTGAAACCGGAAACCGCCAACACCTTTACCGCGGGCGTCGTCCTGTCGCCGCGCTTCTTCCCCGGCTTCACCACCTCGATCGACTATTACAAAATCGATATGGGCAATGCGCTCACCACCTTCACGCCCCAGAATGTGGTGGACAATTGCGCCGCGGGCAGCGCGGTGTTCTGCGGCGGCATCACCCGCAACCCCGCGAATGTCATCACGGTGGTGCAGTCCTCGCAGTTCAACGCCCAGACGTTGAAGGTCAGCGGCGTCGATTTCGAGGCCAGCTATGTCTTCTCGCTGCATGACGTCTGGGACGAGTTGGAAGGTTCGCTCGCAATCGGTGGCCTTGCCTCCTATGCCGAACACATCACCACCACCGCCAACAACGTCACCCAGGAAAATGCGGGCTATTTGACCGGCGGCAACTCGCTGCCGAACTGGCGCACCGTGACGTCTTTGGTTTACACCGAAGGGCCGCTCACAATGCGCCTGTTGTGGGCCTACACCGGGGCCGGCCGCTATTCGCCGCTCCTCAAGGGACCGGCGGACATCAACCCGTACCATTTTGACGGCAGGTCGGTGTTCGATCTTTCCACCCAGTATCAGGTGACGGACGAATTCCAGGTTTACGCGAAGATCAACAACCTATTGAACACCGATCCGCCGATGATCGCCAACAACGCGACCTTGAAGGCGCTCGCGGACAGTTCGTCCCTCTATCCAGAATACGATCTGGGCCGCGTGTTCGGCATCGGTGTGCGTTACACTTGGCAATAGACAAACTGTCCAGGGGTCGCGACACAGTATAAATTGGCGGCCGGCTATTTCTTTTGCGGCCGGCCCGATAAATACAACAGAGCAAAGATCACAGGGGACACATGAAAACGACCAGGCGCGAATTTGTGGTTTTGAGCGCCGCCGCCGCCGCCGCATCTGCGGCCGGTCCGTCGCAGGCCGCAAGCACCGTGGAGCCCTGGTATCGCCGGGTCAGGCGTTGGGGCCAGATCAACATCACCGAAGACGACGGCAACATGGATGTCGGCTTTTGGCGCCGATACCTGAAGGACACCAACACCCAAGGCACGATCATCAATTCCGGCGGGGTGGTGAATTATTACGATTCCAAGATTCCGGGCGCGCACAAGGGGCTTAGCCTGGGCAATCGCGACCTGCTGGGTGAACTGGTCAAGGCCTGCCACGAAGACGGCATCGTCTATGTCGCGCGCATGACCAATGCGCCGACCGAAGAAACCATCAAGATGCATCCGGAATGGATGTGCCAGGACGCGGCTGGCAAGCGCACCAACCGCGCCTGCATGAATGGCGGCTATCTTTATGAGTGGGTGCCGGCGCAGATGAAGGAGATCGTCGCCCGCTACAAGCCGGCGGGCTTTGCCGTGAATGGCGGTGGCGGTCTCAACTAT
>Ga0193753_10003031_pt1 | contig 12758 bp, 11 predicted proteins | sample H1c2metaG_FD_144925 | JGI IMG/M metagenome (GOLD analysis project Ga0193753, IMG submission 144925) | Soil microbial communities from a riparian zone of the East river system, Colorado, United States - H1c2 | ecosystem: Environmental > Terrestrial > Soil > Riparian zone | place: USA: East... | reverse complement strand
GGCGCGCGACGTCGTGCTGGAATTCCTCCCGCCGCCGGGAGAAGACGCGCAGACGTGCGGGCCGGGGCCATTTTCGATGTCCAACGAGGATTCCGTTCGCTCCATGATGAAGATCGCCGGCTACAGCGATATCGAGTTTCGCCGCGTGGATGCTCCGGTTCTCGTGGGCAAGGATGTCGATGATGCCATCGCCTTCCAACTCGCCATCGGTCCGGCGGGAGAGGTCTTCCGTGAAGCGGGAGAACAAGCCGAGCGGCAACGTCCGCAAATCGAAGCCGCACTGGCAAAGGCGATCAGCGCGGTGAATCCGGGCTGATTAGCCAGACATGCGCGCGCGGGCGCTTGAATCGATCTAGCGCCCGCGGCTAGTCCTTCTTCGGGGTGACGCGCCGGGTTTCGGTGTTCATCGGCAAATCGTTGCGTCTTTGCTGCGCGATGATATCGCCCGTGACCCAATAATCGCTCTTCACCGCCCGTTCGGCCATCGTATCGAAGCGTTCGTCCCATTCGCCGAGCGATTCTCCGAACCAGGGCGCCTGCGGTTTCAGAGGCGGCAGGCCGAGCTCCTCCCAGATCTTCTTCGCGTTCTCCATATATTCGCGCTTGGGCAGCGACACCGGCGGGAAAGGCTCCTTCAGCGTCGCGTCGAACAGGACGGAGGCATCCTCGCCGCCATTGCGCAAGGAGCGCGGCCCATGGCCCTGGTCGCGATGCTTTAGGATTTCGATATCCAGCGCCGGATTGCAGCGATAGGAAAGCGCCCACCACACGGCGTCCATGTTGCCAGGATCGATGTCTTCATCCAGCGCAATGACATATTTTCCGACGGCGCGGTGCTGGGCGACGAGGCCGTACATCGCGCGCCAAACCTCCTGGCGCGGGGTGCCTTTTTCGATATGCAGGATGCAGAGCTTGCGCAGATTGGTCAGCGGCTCATGCAGCGCCACGCGCTTCACGAACTTCATGCCAAGCGACTGCAGCCCCTGCAGCAGCAGCGGTTCCAGCGATACGCGCTTGATCAGGCTCGATTCGGATGGTGTCACCTGGCTGATGATCGAGGTGAGGACCGCATCTTTGCGCCGGGTAATGGCGGTCACATCCATGTAGGCGTTGTATTCCTGCAAGTTCACATGGCCATGGGATTCGCCGAACGGGGCTTCGGGCTCCAGCCATTCGGTGTCGATAAAGCCTTCGATGACGATTTCGGCTTCAGCCGGCACCATCAGATCGACCGTCACCGCTTTGACGACATTGATCGGCGACCCCACTAGGCCGCCGGCGACGTCCAACTCATCGAGGGATTCGGAAATCTTCTGGGTGGACACGAAGGTGACCGCTGGCGGCGCACCCAGCACGACGGCCGCGGGCATCTTCTGCCCGAGCTTTTTGTATTTCAGCCAATGCTGATAGATGCCGGGCCGAAGTTCCAGCGATGGGTTCATGCCCAGCCTGCGCCGGGCCTTCACCTGACCGCGATAATTGCCAACGTTCTGGATGCCGGTGTCCGGATCCTTGGTGATGTATTGGGAGAGCGTTGTGTAAGGCGCGTTGTCCCAGCCCGGCGTCGAGATGGGCACCGGAATCCCGTCGAGCCCCATGCCTTCCTCGTTCAGCGCATCACCCGTGACGACAATCTCATGGCAAGGCGCATCGGTAACCACGCGCGGCGGAATGGGCGTGGCGATCGCCCGCGCCCAGGTCTCCTCGATCTTGTCCAGATCGCAGCCCAGACCGATGCGGTAGATCTCGCGGTTGGCCGCGAGCCCACCGACGATGACGGGAATATCGTAGCGTTTGCCTTTGCTGTCGGTCGGATGGGTGAACAGGAACGCCTTGCGGTCGTCTTCCGCGATGCCACCGCGAAATTGCCAGCGCACCAGGGGGTGCATCTCCGTGTCCTTGTTGATCGGGCGATCGACGCGGATCAACTGGCCGGCTTTCTCCAGCGCCGCGATGTGGTCGTGCAGATCGGGATAGGCGCGCGGCGGCGCCTTGCCTTTGCCCATGAGAGATTGGCCTCCTTCGATTGACTGTTCTCATGCGCCGAAGCGAGCCACCAAATCAAGTCTGGCGGACCTTAATCACCACCTGGCATCATGGCCGCGCAGCCGCCATCCACGAACAATTCGGTGCCGGCGATAAAATCGGAATCCGACGAGACCAGGAACAGCATGGCGCGCGCCAGGTCGATGGGCTCGCCGGGGCGGTTGCGCAAATTCACCACCTTGCGGTCGGGATTGAAGGCGTCCTTTCCGACCGGTGAGCCGATCTTGTTCGGGACGACGCAGTTCACGCGGATATTGTGAGGAGCGAGCTGGATCGCCAGCGAGCGGGTCAGGTTGATCACCCCAGCCTTGGCGGCGGTATAGGCAATGGCGCGCGGCCGGCCATAATGGCCCGAGGTCGAGCTGACATTGACGATTTTGCCTCCCCGGCGGCCTGCGATCATCGCTTGCGCGGCATATTTGCTGAAAAGCATGGGCGCCGTGAGACAGACCGCGATGACGAGATCCCATTCGGCCTTGGTGATTTCGAACAGAGTCTTGTTGTCCGAAATCGCGACATTGTTGATGAGGATGTCGATGCGGCCCCAATCGGCCGTCACGGCCTTCACCACGGCGATGATCTCGTCTTCCTGCGAAACGTCACAGACATAGGTCTTGGCTTTGCCGCCGGCGGCCAGAATCGCCGCGGTCACGCTCTCGCCGCGCCCCTTATCCATATCGACGACCGCGATGGACGCACCCTCGCTTGCGAACAGCTTTGCGGTCTCTTCCCCGATGTTGCGGCCTGCACCGGTGATGATGGCGACTTGTGAATCAAGTTTCATGGAAGGTCTCGCGTGGGCTTTGACAACGCGCGAGGCTAATAGCTTTCTTGGGCCGCTTCAGCAATCAAAAGCCGGGGCTGGAGCCGGCTATGCCCTCGAGTGGGGGCGCCGAATCAATGGGTATGGGTCGCCCGGACCGGCGAATTCGTTACCCCGGCGTGGCTGTTGCGGAATGCCCGCAGGCTGTCGAGATTCTGGATCAGCTGATTGGAGCGCGGAAGATCCACCACGCCCGCACGCTTCAGTTTGCTCAGCGCCCGGCACACCGTCTCGACCGTCAGCCCGAGATAATCCGCGATGTCCTGGCGGCCCATCGGCACTTCGACGAAGGCATCCTTTCCCATACGTTCCGAAAGCCACAGCAGGAACGAAGCGAGCCGCTCTTCGGCGGAGAGGCAGCCCAGGAGCAGCATGTGGTCCTGTGTGCCGATGACCTGATCCATGAAGAGGGCGCGAAACTTCTTGCGTACCGCTGGGTCCTCCTCGGAAAGGCTTTCGAGAAGCCGCTGTGGATAACACACCGCAACCACATCGCCCACGGCCTCGGCGGTGAAACTGTAGGTGCCGAGCTGCATGAACCCGAAATAATCGCCCGGCAGAAGAAAATGCGTGACAAGGCGCCTGCCCTGCACCGTGTGCTTGCATAGGCGAACGACACCCGAGACGATTCTATAGGTGAAATTGGCGTCGTCGCCGTCGTTGAAGATGGTACGGTTTCGGGCGAAGCGCGCCTTGATCGCTATGCGCTGCAGCGCGAGCAGATCGTCACTGGCCGCGGCGGACGAATTGGCGTGAACGTTTTTCCGAATCGAAACGGCTATCGAAATCACGGATTTATTCAAAGGGTTTGCCACGCTGCATACCTGTCCTCCAACCGATGCCCGGGAATAGAACCATGTCTATTTCCCATCACTCTGAAATCATCATTAACGCAAGCGCGCATCGCGCGTAACGCGTACCCATACATAATCAAAGCGAGTAACGTTTTTGGGGTAGGGCCGCGCTCGTGTGCGTTTTTGCACACCGCATTTCCGCGCTATGCAGGAAACTAGGGAAGCGTGCAGACGCGCGAGAAGAGCGCGATGAGTTCGCCCTGGCGTCTGGTACGTGTCTTCAACAGCATCGCTGCAATTTGTGTACGGACGGTCGTGATCTTGGCGTTGCGCATCTCGGCGATGTGTTCAACGTCTATGCCCGACACAAGGGCTGCGGCGATCGTCGTCTCGGCGGCGGAAAGCCGGAACAATTGGCGCAACGCGCCGGTAAAGGCTTCATCCGCGGGCTGGCATCGTTGCAGGAAGACGATGGCGTGGTTCTTGGCGCCGGGGTCATCATCATGAAACGGAGTCACGGTGACGATCGTGGGCGGCGGATCGCGTGCATCGTTGAGCATGAAGGTCTGGCGCTGGGCGCTGGCACAGGTTTCGGCAATCGCCGCCCGCAAGCGTACATTGTCGGTTTGTTGTATGGCGCAAAGCACATTGTCGACCTGCTTGAAGCAGTCGGCATCTTTGAGCGCCGCCAGACCGGCTGCGTTGGTATATAGAAGCCCGGCGCGGTTCTCGACAAGAAAGGCGGGCAGCCTGATGTGATCCAAAATCGCGGACGTCACGCCTTCATCGGCGGAAATGCGTCTCGGCTCCAACATGGGGTGGTCTCCTACAAAGCTGTAGACCGGCTGCAGGTACGCACGATCAAACGCTGTAAAAATCTACCGCCTCAAACCCACCCCCCATTGCGGTTCCTAGCAATCCGCAGTGCAGAATTTGAAAAGGTAACCGGCAACCCGCCGCCGGTTGGACGATTAGAGCGTGTGACTATTCCGGAAAAACTAGGATGGGGCCAGTGGGTTTTTTCCACTCCGTACACAGATGTAATTGATAGGGTATACGTCAAATTCCGTACGGCGATTGTGCATGTCACGTTTGAAAAGGTTAAAAAGCATCGTGTCGTGTTTGTGATGCGACCAGCACCTGAAGCCATCGATGCGCATAAAAATCGATTCCGTGCGACTGCTGTAAAAATCTTTCCGACACTGAGAGGAATATGCGGCGCCGGTGGCACGCGTTTTTCACAGTCGCTGTTTGTAATCGAATCGAAACTCAGCCTTCGGATTTTTCGCAACGACTTTCCGTCTTGATGACGCACACACGCGATTGCCTGACGTGGCGATACGCACGCCGGCACGCAAAGCGTATGCGATATATTATACAGATTGTTCACTACTATACAGACAATCCCTGGTTGTGTGCCCTAGAAAGGATATAGCTTTCCTCCAATGATTCGCCCCGGCGTAGCACAACCCAATGAAACTGCAGCAGAAATCAGCGCATTGGTTTGACCTTCTCCGTTTGGATCCGCACCCGTTGCCGGCTCACGATGTCGCGCGAAACCTGCTTTTCCAGCTTTACGCACCGCCCTCCGTCCTGGTCGACAGCCATTGCGGATGCGTCGGGTTCTTTGGCCAAATCGAGCGCTATCTGAACGTCACTCGCGACCAGGAAAACTCCAATGTCTTCGCCATTGCGCATGAGGGCGTGCGGGGACGCCTTAAAGCGGCCCTGAAGCTCGTATGGGTCGAAGAGGGACCGGTTCGCGCCGACGAGACGGATGCCGAGGGAAACGATGGCTTTGATTCGATGGCCATTCTGGTGCTTCCCATTCAGATCGCGCACGAATCGTTTTTGCTCGTGAGCTTCTTGGAAGGGCAGGCGTGCGAACAAGGTCATCCGCACGCACGCATCGCGAATGGCTTCTCGCCGCCTCGGCCACCGGAAATTTTCGCGCCGTCAGCCGGAAGCGAGGAGAAACAGCCTGCATCGCTCGGCCTGCTGAGCCCGCGCCAGCGCGCGGTGCTCGATCTGGTGGTCAACGGCCGCTCGAATAAGCAAATCGCCTGGGATCTCGGGATCAGCCGGCGCACAGTCGAAACCCATAGGGTAATCGCGATGAGAAAGTTGGGCGCCAAAAATGTCGCCGATTTGATGCGGCTGGTTGCGGCGGCTTAACCGCGCTGGTCCCACCGATCAGGCGGAACCCACGAGCTCGCGAAAATAGCCGATCGCCGCGCGCAATCCTTCTTCCAACTCGATCTTTGGATTCCCGATATCGCTCTGGCGCGCCAGAGCGATATCGGGCTGACGCTGCTTGGGATCATCGACCGGCAAAGGACGGAATTCGATGCGCGAGCGCGAATTCGTCAATTGGATGATTTTCTCCGCGAGCTCGCGCACGCTGAATTCCTTTGGGTTTCCGAGGTTGATCGGGCCGGTCACCTCCGCAGGCGTGTTCATCAGCTTGATCAAGCCTTCCACGAGATCGTCCACATAGCAAAAGGACCGTGTCTGCGTGCCGTCGCCGAACAGCGTGATCGCGTCGCCCTTCAAAGCCTGCACAATGAAATTGGAAACGACACGCCCGTCATTGGGGTGCATCCGCGGACCATAGGTGTTGAAGATGCGCGCCACCTTGACCGACAGCCCATGCTGCCGGTGATAGTCGAAGAACAAGGTCTCCGCACAGCGCTTGCCCTCGTCGTAACAGGAGCGCGGACCGATGGGGTTCACATTCCCCCAATAGGTTTCGGTTTGAGGATGGATGGCAGGATCGCCGTAAACTTCGCTCGTGGAAGCCTGCAGGATCCGCGCTTTCAGCCGCTTGGCAAGGCCAAGCATGTTGATTGCCCCATGAACGCTCGTCTTGGTCGTTTGAACCGGATCGCGCTGATAATGGATCGGCGAGGCCGGGCAGGCGAGGTTGTAGATCTCGTCGACCTCGATATAGAGCGGAAACGTCACATCGTGCCGGATGAATTCGAAACTCGGATTGGACAGCAGCTTCGCGATGTTGCGGCGCGAGCCGGTGAACATATTGTCGATGCAGATCACGTCATGGCCCTGCGCCAGCAGTTTTTCGCAGAGAAACGAGCCAATGAAACCCGCGCCGCCGGTGATCAGAATGCGTTTGGTATCGTGCATGTCGAGAACGGCCCCGGCGATTCGATCTTTGGCTCTGTTGCTGGCTGCAACACAGCCATATGATAGGCGCGGGTCCGGAGGAAAACCATGCGCGTTTTCGGCTTGGCATGTTGCATGACCGTTATCCTTTTGCTCTGCGGCCCTGGTGCCGGGATCGCGAGGGCTGCGGCACCGGCGCCGGGCGAGGTGCCGGCGCCTCTCATGTCCGCGGCGCAATGCATGGCGAGGATTCTGCAAGCCACCACCGGTGTGAGCGATGTAGAGATCGACATGGCGCAGAGCAGCGGCGGCGGGGCCTATCCGATCCTCTCCTACCGGTTTGGCGATGCGTCGGGGCGCCGCCGCTTCACGGAAGTCAGCCTGTTCGAAATTTCGGGAATCGATGACGCGCCTTTTGTGTTCGACAGGGCCGATATCGATGGCGATCCGCTGGCGGAGCGGCTATTGCCCCTGTGGAAAGCCCGCTGCCACGCGGGATACGGTTACATCACCAGCCACCCCAGATAGGTCATTCTCCATGAGCCAGTCCGCCGACATGCCGCGCGAAGATTCGCCGTTTTGGCGGTTCTCCTTGCGGTTCTATGCACGCACCCAAGTCTCCGCCGCTTGTCTCGTGCTGCAGGACGAAGCGGGGGTGGATGTGAATTTGCTGCTGTTTCTCCTGTTCCTTGCAGAACATCAACGCGAGGTTAACACCGCGGCCATCGCTGAGATCGACCGCGCGGTCGCGGCTTGGCGCGATGGCGTGGTGAAGCCGCTGCGCACGCTCAGGCGCGTGCTGAAGACAGGAATCGGGGAGATTTCCGCAACAGTTAGCGAAACCTTTCGCGGACAGATAAAACGGCTGGAATTGGAATCGGAGCATATCGAACAATCGGTGCTGGAACGCTTCCATGCGGACGCGCTGGGCCTTGTTTCACCGTCGCGCACCGCGGCGGCTGCCGCGAATATCGCGGCCTACGAGATGTATCTGAGGCCGTTTCCGGCCGTGCCGCGGGAAACGATTCTCGCGGCTTTCGCGCAATTCGGTCCGCATCATCCGGCACATTGAAAGCCCGGCAAGTTCCGCCTTAAACCGAAAATTAGCCGCCCACAATCTATACGTTGCCTTCAGGGGTCTCCTCGATTTCGCGCAAGGGTGCGGTCTGCACCTTGGCGAAAGAGAGACAACCGCAACGCAAGGCATAGGTGGATCGTGGCGACAGACATGGAAACTGATTTTACGGCTGACGATGCCGTGCATGCGGAGCCGAGTGTGGCCCCACGCACGATGCGCGAGGAACTCAGAAATCCGGCAAAGAAAAAAGGTGCGCGCATTGCCGACGCCCAGGGAGCAAACGGCTCCGGGGATGCGCTGGCGAATCTGGAACGGCGCCTGGCGATGCTGGAAAATTCCGTCTCCAATATCGCCGACATTGTCGAGCGGCACGAAATCTCGTTGCGCGAACGCGAAGATGCGCTCGCCTCGGTCGGGAACAGCGTGATCGCGCTATGCAAGCGCATCGACGAGTCGGAAAAGCTTCGCGCCGATGAAGCCGCCGAATTGCGCGCCGCTCTTGCCGACGCGACCCAGCGTTTGAGCGGATTGGAAGCGGAGAGAGCGGCTTACCACGCGCGCCCGTCCGCCGTGGCCCAAGCTGCCAATGATCCGGCCTACATCGATGCTCCGTTGAAATGGGCCAGGAACGCGGACCGGGCCTTGGAGGCGGAACTCCCGCCGTCCGCGGAAGAAAAAAATCCACAGATCCAGAACTATCTTTCGGTTGCGCGCAGTGCGGCCAATGCCGACACCAGCGCGAAGGACAAGCGGTTCAGCGCAAGCGCGCCGCGCCGCGCCAACCGTGCGCAATTCGTCATCTTCGGCTGCGCCGCGCCTCTGATGGTCGTGGCGGCCGCGACGTTTGCCCTCAATCGCAACCCCGTTAGCGCGGAGGCGGTCCCCGTGCCGGCCTCTTTCGTACCGGTGGAACAGAAGCAAGCCGCATTGCCGCCGGCCCCGGCTCCCGCCTTGCCGCCCCCGCCGCAACTCATCATTGCGCCGCCGGCCGAACCCACTTCGGACCAACTGACCTGGACCGCATCCTTGGACGCGCTTCAGGAACAGGCGACAGCAGGAGATCCCGCCGCGGAACGCGAGCTGGGTCTCAAATATCTGACCGGCGATAGCGTCGAAGTCAGCGAGGAAGAAGCGGCGCGCTGGCTGTTGCGCGCGTCCTATCGCGGCGAAGCGACGGCGGAATATTGGCTGGGCACGCTCTATGCGCGCGGCCATGGTGTGCCCGCCGACATCTTCCAGGCCAATCATTGGTACTCGGCCTCCGCCAAGCTGGGAAATCGCAACGCAATGCATCGTTTGGCGGTGGCGAATTTTGCCGGCCTAGGAATGGAGAACAATGCCGAGCAGGCGGCGCGCTGGTTCACCCAGGCCGCACAGCTCGGTCTGCCCGACTCGCAGTTTGATCTCGCCGTGATGTATGAGCGCGGAACGGGCGTCCCCCAGGATCTGGTTGCGGCATATAAATGGTACTCTGCTGCAGCCGCGCAAGGCGACAAGCAGGCCGCTTCGCGCGTCGAAATTCTGTCCAAGGAATTGAGGCCGGACGATCTCGTCATCGCGATGCGCGCGGCGGCGGAATTCAAGCCGGAGCTGACGGACGGCAACGGCATCGCGGCGACTCTGACGCCTTAAATCGCCGAACATATCCAGATGAAAAGGCGGGTCGCGCGAGCCACCCGCCTTTTTCTTTTGTGCCCTATTGCGCCGGTTCGACGCGCAGCAGCGCGCCGTTCTCTTCTTCCGTCAACAGGTACAAATATCCATCGGGACCCTGGCGCACTTCGCGAATTCTTTGTCTGAGTTCGCCCAAGAGCGATTCTCGGCGCAACTCTTCAGCCTTCCCATTGAGAACGATGCGTTCCAGATGACCGGTGCCGGCAATCTCACCCGTGCGCATCGAACCCACAAAGACATTGCCCTTCCATTTCGGAAAACGGTCGCCGGTGTAAATCGTCATTCCCGATGGGGCGATCGAGGGCAACCACACGACGATGGGAGATTCCATGCCTTCCCGCGCCGGAAGTTCGGAAATGCGCGGGCCCGGATAGTCGCGGCCAAAGCTGGTCAGAGGCCAGCCGTAATTGCGCCCTGGCAGGATGATGTTGATCTCATCGCCGCCATTGGGGCCGTTTTCGGTATTCCACACCGCGCCCGTTTCGGGATGAACGATGAGACCCAAAGAATTGCGATGCCCGAGCGTGTAGATCTCCGGCCTATAACCGGCGCGTCCCACGAAGGGATTATCAGAGGGTACCGCGCCGTCATCGCGCAGACGCAGAATCTTACCCCTCAGACTGCCCGGCTCCTGCGCCAAATTGCTCAGATTGCCGCCGGTCGCCACATAGAGCATGCCATCGCGCCCGAAAATCATGCGCGCGTTGAGAGCCGAGTCGCCGTCATGGGCATCGGTGACCAGAATGTCCCGCACATCGGCGAGAGAGCCGCCATCCAGGCTGCCGCGAGCAACCGCCGGCGCACCCCGGTCGTTTCCGATCGGCTTGGTGTAGGTGAAATAAACGAGGTGATTTTCCGCAAAGCGGGGATGTAGCGCGACATCCTGCAGGCCGCCAAGTGCTTTCGCTCTCACCGTCGGAACCAGGGCGATCGGTTTTGGATCAAGCACGCCCTGACGAACGATTCGAAGCCGTCCGGGTCGTTCGGTCACGAGCATGCGGCCATCGGGCAAGAACGCCAGCGCCCAGGGATGAACCAGACCCTTGGTCACGACCGTGACGCGAATCTTGTGTTGCTCCGCCGTATCGAACACGAACGGGCCTGCACCCAGGGGAAGGACCGGAACGCCGATGGGCGCTTGCGACGCAGGCGCTTGAGGCTGCTGTGCCGCCATGCCCGGGAGAGCTGTCATATAGAAGAGCGCTGTCAGTGGCAGAGCCCCGTGGATCAGAACGCGGACTTTGCCCTTGGCTCGATTCATGATTGCCATGTCTCCATCCCAATGGTCCGGACCTGATGGTCTGCCACTCCGAAATGGCCAGCCAGCGGGGAGATGTTGTTCCCAAGCCCGGCCAATATGCAAACAGCGGACAAAAAAAATCGGATAGCGCGAGCGCTATCCGATTTTTCTTCCGCCCCGTTATTCGGTGAGGATTATTCGGTGACGATGACCAGATCGGCGTGACCCAGCTGATGGGCCTGCTCGATCGCGGCATTGGCCTGGCGGCGGTTCAGGAAGGGTCCGATCCGCACGCGATAGACGGGGTGACCGTCGATCATGCCGGACATTACATGGGCTCCCATGCTGTCGAGCGTAGAAGCGGCCTTCTCGGCGCGGCCTTCGCTCGGAAACGAGCCGGCCTGGACATAAAAGCTGCTGCTGGATGAAGGCGTCCGCGCGGCAGTGGTGACGAGCTTCACGCCCGCTCCATTGGCCGGCTTGGCGGCCTGTGCCGGATTGGTTGCGGCTTTCGGAGCCGCCGGAGCCTGTACGATCTTTTTCTCGGGCGCTTTCACGGCCGGGGCTTCGGGTTTGACCGGAGCCGCATGCGGAGCCGGCGTTGCGACAGCGGTTTTGGGAGCCGGGGTCGCGTGGACGGTTTCGCTCTTGGCGGTCTCAGTCGCGGGCGCCTGGCTGACGACCGGCGGCTTGACCGGAGTGGTCTCAGCCGAAGCGACGGGGGCTTGCGCCGCGGGCGCAGCAGCCGGTTTCACGGTCTCGGCAACTTGCGGCGGCGTCACCGATGCGGTTTGCGCCGGTGAAGCAACTGGCGGCGTTACAGATACGGCCGGCGGCGGGGTCAGCGATGCCATTTGCGTAGGCGGCGGCGCGGCCGCTGCGGACGCGGGCGCGGGAGTCGCTTCGGCAACAGGCTTGGAGGCCTGTGCGGCCTTCAGACTCTGAACCAGCGCGAGATTTTCAGTGATACGCGGAAATTCCGGCGTGCCGGGCGTGGCCTGGCGCAGCAATTTTTCCGCGCCGTCGAGATCGCCGGCCTGCATATGCGACAGCGCGGCATTGTTGAGCACGGACGGCTCGCCCGGCTTCAGCATGAGAGCGCGGCCATAGAGGTTTTGGGCCGCCTGGTAATTGCCCTTTTGGTCATATGCGACGCCTTCGGCGGAATAGAGCGACCAATCGGCGGGATCGATTTGGGTCGCCCGCTCCAGGAACGCGATCGCATCGTCGCTGCGTCCTTGTGCGGCGAGCGTCTTGCCGTATTCACCAACCACGCGCGCATCGTCCGGCGCCAACAAAACGAGTTGGCTGAGAATCCGTGTCGCGCCCGTCAGATCGCCGCTTCTACGCGCGGCTTGCGCCGAACGCACCGCGGTTTCGAGGTCGCTCGTTGCCGAGGGCTGCTTTTTGTCGTCCGGGGCGGGCGCGGCCTTGGCGATCGTTGGAGATGTGGCGCTCGCCAACGGATTGAGCGCGCAGCCGCCAAGCGGCAGAAGCAGAACAGCGATTGCAAGCAGTTCCGTGCGTTTCACGATTCGACACTCCTTCTTGACCCGCATGCGCGGAAAATTCTGACCGGGGCGGCACGCGCATTTCCCACATGTGATGCCCGGACGCCCCAGAGCATGACGGAACGTCGTCAAGAAAGGCTTAAATCGCGGGCGGGGCCGATGAAAAAATCCCGGTTGGTTGCGGCAATTCGAGCCGAATTTAATTTCAGATTTACGCTTCCCAAGCTGTTGCCGCGGATGCCGCTTGGGCTAAGGTCCCCGCCCATGCTTTAGAAGCGAGCGTTGTCATGACAATTTCCGTACCGGGTGCCGGGCTGACCTCCCAGCAGATGCCCAAAAAGCCCAAGGATTTCCAGGAACATCTCGCGAGCCTCGAATACCGCGGGCTGGTGGTACGGGTGGACCGGCCCATCAACAAGGATACCGAGCTTCACCCGCTCGCCCGCTGGCAATTCCAAGGCGCGCTGCC
>Ga0193753_10003030_pt1 | contig 12758 bp, 13 predicted proteins | sample H1c2metaG_FD_144925 | JGI IMG/M metagenome (GOLD analysis project Ga0193753, IMG submission 144925) | Soil microbial communities from a riparian zone of the East river system, Colorado, United States - H1c2 | ecosystem: Environmental > Terrestrial > Soil > Riparian zone | place: USA: East... | reverse complement strand
GGCTGGACGGCATCGCCAAGGCGCAGGTCGCCACACGGCTGGCTGCCGTTTATCTGATGGATCACAAGGCCGACAAGGCGGTGGCCGCGATCCGCGAGTCCCAGATCTCCGGCATGCCCGATGACGAAATGCACCAACGCATGTTGCTGGAGGCGCGCGCCTTCGCCGCGCTGAAACAATGGGACAATGCCCTGGACCTGATCGCGGCGGACCAGTCCGCAGACACGCGGCGGTTGCGGGCCGATATTTACTGGGAAAGCGGCAACTGGGCCCTGGCGGGACAGAAGGCCGAGGAGTTTCTGGAGGCGCGCTGGAGCGATGCCGTGCCGCTAAGCCAGGCCGAACGCGTCCAGCTATTGCGCGCCGCCGTGGCCTATTCGCTGGCCAATGACGAGACCAGCCTGGGGCGGATACGTGAGCATTACGCGGCCAAGATGCGCGGCACGCAGGATGGCAATCTGTTTGCGGTTTTGTCGGCGGATATCGACCAGCATGGCATGGCCTTCCGCGACGCCGCCGCCCGGATCGCTTCGGTGGACACGCTCCAGGCCTTCATGAAGGACTTCAGCAAGCGCAAGTCCGACGCGAAGAGTTAGTCATTTTCCTTTGTTGTCATCGCCCGGCTCGTCCGGGCGATCCATTTTCGAACTTCGTTCCCGGATACCAATTGGCCGCCAGATCATTCCAACCAGGATTATCCGTGCGGATAAGATTTATCTTCCATGTTCGCGGCCATTTCTTGAGCCGCTTTTCGCGCTGAATAGCAGTATAGGCGTCGGCGCATTCCTCGGCATAAACGAGAAGATGCAATCCATATCGCTTCGTGAATCCCTCAAACGCTTCGTCTTTATGCTGAAAAATTCTCGCTTCCAGGTTGCTGGTGACGCCGATGTAAAGCGTACCCCATGGCTTGTTCGTTACGATGTAAACGAAGAAGTGCTTTTCCATTTGGATTGATTAGGTCAAGAAATTGGATCGCCCGCATAAAGCGGGCGATGACGGTATTAACTTTGGAAAGAAAGGGATTCGAGCCAACTCAATATCCGCGCAGCCAATCGCTCCCAGCCCGGTTCGCCGATCAGCCAGTGGCCCATGCCGTCCAGCACTTCGGCCGTGGCGCGGTCCTTATAAAGCGCGGCGATGCGCGCCACGGTCGAAGGCGGATTGATGCGGTCCTGGCTGCCGGTCAACAACAGCAGCGGACATTGCACCGCGTCGGCATCGACTTCGCTGGCGTGATTGAAATCCAGCCCCCAATTCATGATCTCAAAGGTGGCGCGGCCCGATTCCGGCACAAAGCGGTCGAAGACCTCGTCGCGCATATGTTTGGGCAACTGCTCAAGGGAATGCGCCAGGGCAATGTCACGGTTGGGTTCCAGCACCTGGTTCCAATAGCCTGGCTGCATATGCATCGCCTGTGCGGCGCCGATCTCGAATAAGGTGGTGGGCGGCACGCCCCAGGGGGCGGACGGCGCCAATAAAACAAGCGCGCCAACCTTCATGCGCGCCGCCAGCATCTGTGCCAGCAAGCCGCCCATGGAATGTCCCACCAGGATGGGTGCTTCGCCCAAGGCCCTGATCTCGTCTTCCAGGTCGGCGGCATAGTCGGCCAGGCCCGTGGTGCCCAGAGCCGCGGACGGGCGCTTTCCGCCGTGAAAGCGCAGGCACGGCGCGGTGACGCGATAACCGGCTGCCTCGAATTTTTTCTTGAGCCCGTCCAGGGACCAGGGGCCACAAAATGCGCCGTGGATCATAACCACGGGCGTTTTCTTGCTCATGCGAGACTTTTGAAAGCGGCAATCACCGCTTTGTATGTGTCGCGCTTGAACGGCACGATCAGATCAGGCAGCGCGTCCAGGCTTACCCACTGAAAGCTGGAAAATTCCGGCTCATGCGCCGTGAGGTCGATGTCGGCATCCTTGCCGGTGAAGCGCAGGGCGAACCATTTCTGGCGTTGCCCTTTGTATTTTCCGCGGAAGGCCACGCCCACCAGATGCGCCGGCAAGTCGTAGGTCACCCAGTCATCCATCTCGCCGATGAGCTCGGCTTTGTCGGTGCCGACTTCTTCCTGCAACTCGCGCAGTGCCGCCTCGATGGGGGTTTCGCCCTTGTCTATGCCGCCCTGCGGCATCTGCCAGCCTTCCACGGTCTGGTCGATACGCTTGCCCACGAACACCTTGCCGTCCTTGTTGAACAACATGATGCCGACACAGGGCCGGTAAGGCAGATCGGAAGACATCCTCTAAACTCTCGATGCTGGTGGGCCGCCGTTACTTTGTCGGCTGAGAGACTATGGCCGATACCGGGACCAACACAAAGCCTCGCGATTGCAGTCCCCGCGCCCAGGCGGCAATGCGCGCGATCGAGACGGGATAGAGGAAGGCCCCACCCACTGCGCTACCATTGGTGCGCGCCTGGGTTTCCAGCTCCGACAGGCGGCGGTCGATCTCAGATGCGGTCTGGATATTGTCCAGCGCGGGACCGCTTTGCACCGCAGGAATGCCAACCTGACCAGCCACCATCGGCACCACGGATTGAGTGGCCGCGCCATTGTCGAAGAAATAAAGCCCACGCCGGTTGAGATAGGTCAGGACCGGAGACAGCGCCCCGCTGTCCGACAGGAAACGCTGGCCCAAAAGATTGGTCACCCCGGCATAACCGGTGAAGCGCGACATCGCCCAACTTAGACGCTGGATATTGGCATCCTCGTCCTGGCCGGCGCGCAACGTGTGCGGTCCCGGATCGCTTTCGGGGAAATCAAGCGGCTCCATGGGAATCTGCAGCAACACTTCATGGCCGCGTTCACGCGCCTGCGCCACCCACTGGCCGACATCGCCGGCATAGGGCGCAAAGCCCAGGGTCACGCCTGCGGGCAAACTGTCCAGCGCCTCTTTGGTGGCGATTTCCGACCGGCCCAGTCCGCCGACCACAATCGCGATCTTGAACTTGGCTGCTGCCGGTGCGGGCGCGGCGTAAACCGTCATGGGCTTGCGTCCGTCATCGGCGATGCGCGGCAAGGGGCCTTGGATGGTGTTCTCGATCAATTCGGGATCTGCCAGCAACGCTTTGCCGGCATAAATGGGCCTTGTCACGGGCTCCGCGACGGGTCCCTCATCGGCGCGCACAGGTACGGCAGGTTTGGGCTTGCCGCCGGCATATCCGGCCAGATCCAAGGTGACGCGGGCGGCCTCGCCCGGATGGCCCATGACCGTGATCGTCAGCACGCCCGCCGCCAACAGGCAGGCGATGAAAGAGCAGCCAAAAGCCAGCGCGCGCCCGGCTCGGGACGCGAACAAGCCTTCTGCGGAATCGGCGGCGGCTGCCATGCCCCCATTAAGAATTGGGATGGTTACGCTCTCGTTAACAATCAGGCCGGGGCCTGGTTAAATAGGGCAGCTCACACCGCCGCGCTTTGCGCGCGGGGCCAGCGAAGGCCGGACCAGGGGGCCACTACTGCGCGGCGGTCTTTTCCGGCGGGGCGGCGGTGGTCGCGGAGGCCACCGTCATCTTGCCGTGCAGCAGGTCCAGCGCATAGGAAAGCTGGAAGTCGTCATACTTCTTGCCCGGGGCAGGTTTGATCACCGGCGCGTTGACCCGCTTGGCCGGAACCGGCTCGCCCGTCAGATGGCCGCGCAAATCGGCTTCCGAGGGCCGCGCCAGCTTGGGCACATTGGCCTCGTCGCCCTGCGCCACCTGGATGTCCGGAATGATGCCCTGCGCCTGGATGGAATGTCCCGACGGCGTGTAGTAACGGGCCGTGGTCAGACGCAGCGCGCCGCGGTTTTCGCCCAACGGGATGATGGTCTGCACCGAGCCTTTGCCGAAGCTGGTTATGCCGATGATGGTGGCGCGCTTGTGATCCTGCAGCGCGCCGGAGACGATTTCCGAAGCGGAAGCCGTGCCGCCATTGATCAGCACCACCACGGGTTTGCCGTCGGTGATATCGCCGCCCTTGGCGTCATAGCGCTGGGTGTCTTCCGAGTGGCGGCCACGGGTCGAGACGATCTCGCCGGAGCCGAGGAAGTCGTCCGAAACCTGAATCGCCTGATCCAGCAAACCGCCGGGATTGTTGCGAAGATCCAGCACATAGCCCTTCAGGCCGGGACCGATCTGCTTCTTGAGATCGCGCACCGCTTTCTCAAGCCCGTCGGCGGTCTGCTCGTTGAATCCGGGCATGCGGATATAGCCGATATCGCCTTCGCGGCGGTAGGTTGCCGCATCCACCGACACAATGGCGCGCACCAGGGTTACGTCGAACGGCTTTTTCTCGCCTTCGCGCAGAATGGTGAGAGTGATCTTGCTGCCGGCGGCGCCGCGCATCTTGTCAATGGCTTCGTTGAGCTGCAGGCCGGCGATGGAATTGCCGTCAATGCCGGCAATGCGGTCGCCGGTCTTGATGCCGGCGCGCGACGCGGGCGTGCCGTCGATCGGCGAAATCACCTTGATCAGCCCGTCTTCCTGGGTGACTTCAATGCCGACGCCGCCGAACTGGCCCTTGGTGGTGATCTGCATGTCGCCATACATCTTGGCGTCCATGTAGCTGGAATGGGGGTCGAGGTTGGACACCATGCCCTGGATGGCGGCGTCGATCAGTTCGCTGTCCTTGACGGGGCGCACATAGTTGGCGCGCACACGCTCGAAAGCGTCGCTGAACAAATCCAGCTGGCCATAGGCGGACGCATCATTTGCGCCCTTGGCTTCGGGCAACGCGATCATTGCAGCGGTGAACCCACCCAGGAGCCCCAGACCAACCAACGCAAACTTTTTCATGTACCGTTCGCCTTTCCAAACTGAGGGCGCTGATTCAACTTCAACCACGGCGCGGGAGACTGGCCATGACCGCCATGGCGCAATTCAAAATAAAGCCGGTCCTCCACGGGATCGGGCGACATGGTTCCAACCGGCTCGCCCGCCAGCAGTTGATCGTTTGGCTTCACTGTCACACGTCCCAGTCCCGCCAAGACCACATCGTAGCCAGTCGTGATCTCCAGGATCAAGACTTGTCCGCTCTTATGGTAAGGACCGGCGTAAAGAACCTTGCCATCGGCCGGCGCGATCACCTGGGCCGCCGGCCGGGTGGTGTAGGACAGGCCGGAACGGCCGTTTTCCAGGGTTCCTACCACAGGTTCCAGCAGGGAATTCTTGCCCAAACCGCCAAGGGCGCCGGTGTTTCCCGCGGTCACAGTCACCACGCCTTGACCTGAAGACCCTTCCGCCTGCTCGGCCTTTTGTCGCAGCGCCCTGACCCTTGCCAGCAGGACCTGGAAATCGGCAGCCTCATGCGCGATTTTTTCCAGCTGGACCCTGAGGGTTCCATAAGTTTCCGCCGCGGCTTCGGCTTCCTTTTCCTTCTGCGCCAAAAGTTCATCCAGTTCGCTGCGTGCAATGTTCAGTCGCGCTGTGGTGTCGGCGGCCTGGGTCTGTTGCTGTTCCAATGCCAGGCGGGTGCGTTTGAGTGCATCTATGCGCCGCGACAGGCGCGCCGCCTGGGCATAGACGGGTGGTAAAGACGCCCCGATCAGCATCGCGCCCCGCGCCGCGCCCAGGGCATCGTCGGGATGCATCGCCAGGGCAGGCGGCATGTCGTGCTGCAGCCTTTCCAACACACCCAGCAGTTTGGTGACGGCCACCCGGTCATTGGCAAAATCGGCGCTGAGGCGATTGTTTTCCGCCGTCAGCCGGGCGATCTGGACATCGGCCTCCACCTTCTGCCGTTCCAGATTTTCGATGCGCGCGGCCGTGGCGACCAGTTTGCGCCGCAGGGCGGCCGCCTGGGTCGCCAGTTCTTCGCTTTTCTGCCTGGCGGATGCGAGTTGCGGTTGGCCCTGTTTCAGTTCCGATGCGAGATTTTTGAGTTGCTGCGCGCTGGAAGGCAATTTGGCCAGCGCCTTTCCGGGAAGCGCCTGGCTGAGATCCATTACCGGTTCGGGCGCTTGCGCGATCGACGGAGTCGGGCGCGGCGTGGGCCTGATTGTGTTTACGCGCTTGTATTGCGCCACAGGCTTGGCGACGGCCGGGGCGGATGCCAGCAGCAGCGAAAGAAAAAATGCGCCGCCGCGCGTCACGCCTCTCTCACCAGCAAAGAATGTCCCGTCATCAGTTTGGGTTTTTCCAGTCCCATCAGATCGAGAAGAGTTGGGGCAACATCGGCGAGCCGGCCATTTTGCAGGCGCACGTCCTTGGCTGCGCCGTCTCCAAAGAATACGATAATCGGCACGTCCAGTGTGGTATGCGCGGTAAAGGGTTCGTGCGTCTGGGGATCCTGCATCATCTCGATATTGCCATGGTCGGCGGTCAGCAGCATCAGCCCGCCCGCTTTCTCCAGGGCCGTGCGCAGCCGTCCCAGGCATTCGTCGATCGTGTCCACCGCCTTGATGGCGGCTGCCATCACCCCGGTATGACCCACCATGTCGGGATTGGCGTAATTGCAGACAATCAGATCATACTTGCCTGAACCAATGGCCTCTTCCAGTTTTTCGGTGACCTGATAGGCGCTCATCTCCGGCTTGTGGTCATAAGTGGAAACCTTGGGACTGGGCACCAGGATGCGATCCTCGTCCGCAAACTGATCTTCGCGCCCACCATTCAGGAAGAAAGTGACATGGGCATATTTTTCCGTCTCGGCGATGCGCAGCTGCTTGAGGTGATGCTCGGAAATCACCTCACCCAAGGTCTCGCGCACATCTTCCGGCGGGAATACCGAAGCCATCAATGGCTTGAGCGCATCGGAATATTCGGTCAGTCCCGCCGCGGCACTGAAACTCAAGATGCGGGCGCGGTCGAAGCCGTCAAAGCCCCTGTCCAACAGGGCGGTGGAAATTTCCCGCGCCCGGTCGGCGCGGAAATTGGCGAATAGGAGTGCATCACCATCCTCCACCCCGGCGTATTCGCCCAGGATGGCCGGCGCCACGAACTCGTCCGTGACCTCCTCGGCATAGGATTCATCAAGCGCCGCGAAGGCGTCATCGAAACGGCGGCCGGAAGCATCGATGATGGCATTATAGCATTTCTCCACCCGGTCCCAGCGCTTGTCGCGGTCCATGGCATAATAGCGCCCCGAAAGGGTGGCGAGGCGCACGCCCGCCAGGCCATCAATGTCCTTGAGAAATTTTTCGACAAAGCCTTTCGCGCTTTTGGGCGGGGTGTCACGGCCATCCAGAAAAGCATGCACGAACACCGGCACATCGGCGCCGCTGACAATCTTCACCAAGGCCGCGATGTGATCCTGATGCGAATGCACGCCGCCAGGCGACAGCAGTCCCATAATGTGCATGGCGCCCTTATTGCTCTTTGCTTTCTCGATCAACGCCAGCAGCACGGGACGCCGCGCCAGCGATCCGTCCTCAATGGCGACGTCAATGCGCGGCAGATCCTGGGCGACGATGCGGCCCGCACCGATATTCATATGGCCCACTTCGGAATTGCCCATCTGGCCCTTGGGCAGGCCTACCGCGCTGCCCGAAGTGGCCAGCAGCGCATGGGGACATTCCGCCAGCAGCCGCGTGTAATTGGGCGTGGTCGCGGCGGCGATGGCATTGTCGGCGGCATGATCGGGACGCCAGCCCCAGCCATCGAGAATGCAGAGCAGGGCAGGTCGAGCCATTACGGGAAGCCTTTGGACAATTGATCGGTCGCCGCCGCGTTTGTTTTATTGGCGGCCTCCGCCGCCGGGGCGGCGATGGCATTGTCGGCGGCATGATCGGGACGCCAGCCCCAGCCATCGAGAATGCAGAGCAGGGCAGGGCGGGCCATGACAAATCCTGAAACGAAGCAATCTGTGAAAATAGGAAGACGCGAGGGCTCTGTCTATCCGCTTAACGGAATTCCGGCCCGCTCACCCAGATCACCAGCGATTTTCGGACACCGGATTCGATCGGGCTCACGCGATGCAGGACATAGGACGGAAAGGCGATAAGAGTTCCTCGCGCCCTTTCCGCGATATGGGGACCTTCGCCGGCCTCCAGCACCAGGTTGCAGCCCTCATAGCCTGAGGGATCGGACAATTGCAGGCTGAGCGATATCTTGCGCGGCTGGACATTCTTGGCGCCCAGATCGACATGCCAGTTGTAATGGCCGCCTTCCGCCTCGTCATAGACGGTGTACTGCAACGATTCATTCAAGCCGAAAAGATCGAATTTGTAGAATTGGGCATTCAGATGCAGCACCGCCTCTTCCAGCCGGGCATAGAGCCATGCCGTTTCGGCGTCGCGCCGCATCCAGGCGACCCGCGTGATTCGCATATGATCGGTGGTTTGCCTGGCGCCCGCGATCTCCGCCCGCATCGGCATCAGGCTGTCGCCATGCGCCTCTATCGCATCCAGTTCCTGCGCGGTGAACACATCCTTCCAGATCACCAAGGGTCCGGCGATGCTTTGGGGAAAGGTCTTGAAGGACGTCATAGCGATGTCAAAGCCGGTGCTGCGAAACATGCGGAAATTAGGGCCTGAACCGGGTCGCGTCCATGCGCTTGCGGCCGAGACTCTTGCACAGCAAAGCACATGGCGGTCCGGCCCATTTGTCTTATAACGGAAGCCATGCAGCGCAGGTTCTTCGGACGGCACTATGCTCTGGCCGTGGTCGCCATCATCTTCGTGGCGCTGCTGAGCGCCGCCGGCCTGCGTTCAACCCCCGGCGTGCTGATGGTCCCCTGGGAACAGGCTTTCGGCTGGTCGCGCCAGGCCATCAGTCTTGCGGCCGCCATCGGCATCTTTCTGTTTGGCCTTACCGGACCTTTTGCCGCCGCCGCCATGCAGCGCTTCGGCATCCGCGCCACGATGATAGCAGCCTTGGGCATGATGGGCCTGTCCTCCATCGCCAGCCTGTTCATGACGCAGACATGGCAGCTGGTGCTGACCTGGGGCGTGGTCTCCGGCATCGGCTCGGGCTGCATCACCAATGTGCTGTCGGCCACCATCGTCAATCGCTGGTTTGTCACCAATCGTGGATTGGTGATGGGGCTGTTCGCCGCTTCCACCTCCACCGGCACGCTGATCTTCATTCCCGTCTTGTCGGCAATCGCCCAGGACCATGGTTGGCAGCCGGTGGTGATCTGCGTCGCGGCTGCGATGGCGCTGATGATTCCGCTGGTGTTTTTCCTGCTGCCGGAATTACCGGCGGATGTCGGCGCCATGCCTTTTGGCGCCAATCCGTTGAAGACGGCCTTCGCCGCCCTGGGCGAAGGCAGCAAATCCCGTGATTTCTGGCTGCTGTCGGCGACGTTCTTCGTCTGCGGTTTCACCACCAACGGGCTTGTCGGCACCCACATGATCGCGCTCTGCCACGATCACGGCATGGAAGCGGTGGCGGCCGGCGGCTTGCTGGCGATCATGGGCCTGTTCGACCTGGTGGGCACCACTGCATCGGGCTGGCTGACCGACCGCGTCGATCCGCGCAAGCTGCTGTTCGCCTATTACGGCTTGCGCGGGTTGTCGCTGATCTATCTGCCCTTTGCCGATTTCACCTTTTTCGGCCTGTCGCTGTTCGCGGTGTTCTACGGCCTGGACTGGATCGCCACCGTGCCCCCGACATTGGTCATCGCCAACCGCATTTTCGGCACCAGGAAGGCTCCTATCCTGTTCGGCTGGATTTCCGCCAGTCACCAGATCGGCGCGGCGGCTGCTGCCTTTTTCGCCGGAGCATCCCGCACGGCGACCGGGTCCTATTTCGACTCCTTTGTCCTCGCCGGCTTTGTCGCGATTGTCGCCGCCTTCCTGGCCCTGACGATTCAGGGCAAACACGGACCCGCCTCCCCCATGCCCGCATAAGCAGGCGAAGGCCGGGCAAGGGGGCAATAAAAGGCGGCGCGGCAGCCTGATCCCGGCAGGATTTGCCGGGAGCGATGTGGCGGTTTCTGAACACTGTTCAAGCAATTGATATTGTTGGGAGAAATTCCGGCGAGTCCCGGCATGAAACTGGCAAAGACCTGCGCGAACACAAAGGCAGAAGCCGTTCATGCGCCGCGCACCTCTTTACCTCCGTCTTGCTGCCCTTATCGTGGGAGCCGCGATCGCGGCTTCCCCAGCCTTCGCCTTTTCCCGGGTCAAGGACCTGGTCGAGGTGCAGGGTATTCGCGACAATATGCTGGTCGGCTATGGCCTTGTGGTCGGCCTGAACGGCACTGGCGACAGCCTCAAGAACGCGCCTTTCACCCAGCAGAGCATTCAGACCATGCTCGAACGCCTGGGCACCAATACCCGCGGCCAGGTGATGCAGACCAAGAATGTCGCCGCCGTGATGGTAACGGCCAGCCTGCCGGCCTTTGCCGCACCGGGCTCGCGTATCGACGTGTCGGTGTCGGCGATGGGTGACGCCAAGAATCTGCAGGGCGGCACCTTGCTGGTCACCACCTTGTTCGGCGCGGACGGCCAGATTTATGCCCTGGCCCAGGGCCCGGTTGCGATCGGCGGTTTTTCCGCCCAGGGCGACGCCTCCAGCGTGACGCGCGGTGTGCCCACCGCGGGACGCATCGCCAACGGCGCCATCGTGGAAAAAGATACCGGCTTCAAACTGGCCAGCCTGAGCAATCTGAAACTGTCGCTGCACAATCCTGACCTCACCACCGCCACCCGCATCGCCAAGGCGGTCAATGCCTATCTGGGCGGCGCCACCGCACAGGCCACCGATCCTTCCAATGTCGAGCTGGCGGTGCCGGCCAATTATCCCGGCGGCGTCATGGCGCTGCTGACCGACATCGAGCAGGTGAAGGTGGACCCCGACCAGGGCGCCAGGGTGGTGATTGACGAGACCAGCGGCGTGATCGTGATGGGGGCGGATGTCCGCATTTCCACTGTCGCCATCGCCCAGGGCAACCTCACCATCAAGGTCACGGAAACGCCACAGGTCAGCCAGCCATCACCCTTCTCGCAGACGGGCACCACCGAAATCGTACCGCGCACCAATATCCAGATCGACGACAGCAAGGGCAACCGGATGGCGGTGATGCAGGAGGGCGTGTCGCTGCAGCATCTGGTGGACGGACTGAACGCGCTGGGCGTGGGCCCCCGCGACATCATCTCCATCCTGCAGGCGATCAAGGCGGCGGGCGCGTTGCAGGCCGACATTCAGGTGATCGGCTGATGGACAGCGCGATTCCAAGCACCGCAATGCTGGCGCAGCAGACCTCGCTCGCAGCCGCTCCGAAAGCGACAGCCGATGCCGCCAAGGCCGATGCGGCCGCCAAGGAATATGAAAGCGTCTTCATTTCCCAGTTCCTGGGCAGCATGTTCTCCGGCATCAAGACCGACGGCCTTACCGGCGGCGGCCAGGGCGAAGAAATGTTCCGCTCCCTGATGATCAACGAGTTTGGCAAGGGCATCGAACAGCGCGGCGGCTTCGGTCTTGCCGCCCAGATGAAAGTCCAACTGCTCAAGCATCAGGAGGGCGCGGTGAAATGAGTGTTGCGAAAATGCCCACTAAAATGGAAGATACCCCGCGCATCGAGCGCCTGATCGCCATGGCCGAACGCCTGATTGTGGCCCTGGAAAGCGATATTGCCGAACTGAAAGACGGCCGCACCGCCGCGCTCAAGACCAACGATCCCGAGATCCAGAAACTGACGGCGCTTTACGGCCGCGAAGCCCAGGGCTTTGATCCGCGCATCGCCCAGGCAGCGCCTCCCTCTCTGCGCCAGCGCTTTGTCGTCATCACTGCCAAGTTCCGCGAAGTGCTGCAGCTTCACGCCCGCATGATCGCCCGGGTCAAGAATGCCAGCGAAGGCATTGTCCGTGCCATCGCCGCCGAGGTCGAGCGCGCCAACGCGCCGACGCGCACATACGGTCCACGGCCGGGGCAGGCGCCGCAATCTTCCGGCCCCATGCTTTTCAATCGCGTCGTTTAAATTTTCGTCCCCTCCGGTCCAGCTTTCGCGCCTGGCGGCGCTCGGCCAAGGCCGGGCCGGCACCGAAATCCTCGGATGCCGTGCCGTTCAGCCACCGTCAGACAGCAGCTTCTAGCTGCCTAGCCACTCAGCAGGCTCAACAGGCTGTTGCCGCCGCCACCGCTGTTCAGAATTGACTGGATGTTGCTGACCGCATTGCTGGGGTCCGTGTTCATCAGCGACAAAGCGAGATTGTAGTTGGCCAGTTGTGCCGTGGTCGTGGCATTGGCGCTGCCGCTGTTGTTGCCCGGCATCGACGCCGCCGGTGGCGGCGCATTGGTGGTCTGGTAGGTGCTCTGGATGCTGGACAGCACCTGCAACAGGGTGGAGCGCGCCATGTCCGCGCCGCTCTTGGTCGAGATATCCAGCGGCCCCGTGGCTCCTCCGGTCAGGCCCAGGCCAAACGTCGGCGTGACGCCAGCCTGCTTGGTGGACGTCGTGCTGGTGCTGCCCGTGGCGGGCGCGGTCAGCACGCCCGCGGCGATGCCCAACCGCGACAGGGCGTCGAAGTCCTTCGGTCCCGCCACCAGATTGATGGTCTTGCCGGCGTTGACCTGTATTTTCAGATTCTCGCCGCCACCCGAATAATTCACGCTGGCCTTGCCGATGCCGCCCAGCTGGGCGTTGATCTTGGTCACCAGAGAATCGAATGTCTCGCCCTGATCAATGGTGATGGTGGCGGTGCGCGACGCCGTGCCCTGGATCTGGAGCTGAAAGGAATCGCCCGCCCTGAGCGTGGTCTGATTGGTGAGCTCTACCGACTGGTTTAAAGAGAGCGCGCCCCGCGGCAAGCCCAGTGCGTCCAGCACGCTGGAGCCGTTGGTATCGATCGCCAGGCCGGCCCCGGTCGAGACGCCATCGGCGCCGCCATATTGCTGTGTCC
>Ga0193753_10003029_pt1 | contig 12760 bp, 12 predicted proteins | sample H1c2metaG_FD_144925 | JGI IMG/M metagenome (GOLD analysis project Ga0193753, IMG submission 144925) | Soil microbial communities from a riparian zone of the East river system, Colorado, United States - H1c2 | ecosystem: Environmental > Terrestrial > Soil > Riparian zone | place: USA: East... | reverse complement strand
CAAGATCCCGACGACGGTCCGGTCCACCAGCAAAGCACGGGCATGCAGCGCCTCTCCGAGCGTCTGCATCCTCCCCGTTGGCTGCTCGAACGTTTCGATCTTTCTGTCGCCTTTCCATAGCAGCTGGTTAACGCGACGCGGTTGACCGTCCCGCTGGTGAAAGTTCCGGGGATAGCCCCGATTCTTCATGATGCCCACAACTGACCTCCTGATCGATGAACCTACGTTCATCGGAGTATTCGACCGCGAGAAACGCTTCGACCCGTTTGGGGGCGCTCTTGCGACGCCTCTGTTGTGGCAGAGAGACGTTAAAAGATTCTGAATCTTTTTCACGCTAGACGAGTGGATCGCGCAATTCCGAAATGTCTTCCGCAGCGATGACAGAGCATGAGTCCGCCTTGATGGCGGCAGCAGGGAAACGGACTCATCGGCCGCGAATGTTTAATGGCCAACCGAAAGTCGGTACGAGGAGATTCCTCTGAAAGACGCCACTGGAGCAAGATTTTGGGTACTTGTTGGTTAGATTTTGGTCCCATCCAAACGTCTGGTCCGTTTGCTCATTTCTATTGTTCCCGAATTGTCTTTCCGGGCGCGACCAAAATCTTGCTCACTGGTCGACGAAAAAGTAACCCGAATCGTTGCTCAGGCTAGAGATAGAATAGTCGTGTAATAGTTGTGGCAATCAAATCAGGATGTACGCCTTTTCGGAAGGCGATGGGATGGGATTGGCCCCGCTTGTGCGGCCGAACATGAGGTATGAGGGACCGGACGTTGCGCCCGTTCTCTACGCATTCGACGCGCGCGATGCGCACCGCTTGAAGAAGATGGATGTCTTTCCGACATTGACAGGCGGATGCCGGTTGCGGTCACTTGGCCCCGGATATTCCGATCGAGCACCGCGGGAGCAGTTATCCGGTTTTATTTCCTAAATGAGATCAATTATCCGGCTTGGAATGAAACGGGACAAACGAGTTAGGTGTGCGTTCGCTTGGCGGGCATTCTGATCAGCGATTAGGCGTCCCTTGGGCAGGATGTGCTCGACACCAGCAGAATCGTCGCGAGGAGGGACGGTTACGATGAAGATGAAGAAGCCGTCGAGGGCTGGTGAATTGAACGAGAATCTTGGCCTGGCGAACGCTCGCGCCGCGGCGCGGCAAAAATCCACTTCACGAGCGACTTCCGCAGTGTTCGACAAGCATCAAGGGAAGGTAGTCGTCGAGTTGAGCTCCGGGCTTACCATTGCCTTCAAGCCGACCGATGCTCAAGGTCTGGAGTTGGCGAAGCCGGCGGACCTTGCTGAGATCGAGATCACTCCATCCGGCTTCGGCCTTTACTTTCCGAAGATCGACGTCGATCTCTACATTCCGGCTCTGCTCGAAGGCTTCTTCGGCTCGAAGAAGTGGACGGCGGCTCATCTCGGAGCGACCGGCGGCCGAATACGCAAGTCTCCTCGGACGTAGCGTCGAACTTGTTTGCTCTGGCCGTTGCGGCCAACGCCCCTGGCTCAGGCGACTCTTCGATCGGCAGTTTTGAGAAACTGCTAAGCAGATTATCCGAAGACTGCGAAGGTCTTGCGGCTCTCGCAACGCCGCTTAATTTCTCAAGCGGACTTATCCGTTTCGCTCGACAACGACGACCAGGTCTCGCTCTGTCGTCTCTCTGACCTTGTCGTCGAAAACCTCTGCGACCACGACGTCAGCGTCGCGCCCGAGCAATTCGCTCATCAGCTTCTTCCATTGAACGAGTTTGATTCCGCTGACGCTGAGTGCGGGCGCCGGCTCAGTGAGCAAATCGACGTCGCTGTCTTCGCGCGCATCACCCCGTGCGACAGACCCAAAGACCGAGACCCCTACGATGCCCTCGCGCCGCAGCATTGCCCGATTGGCCTGCAACCTCTTGATAGTGTCGGTCAAAGCTTCGGGCATCCTCCCAAACATGTGTATTCCGTGCGGTCGCGGTTCGGCGATTTTAGCTAAATGGACTGACGGCGAGAACAGAGCTCTGGGTCAGGTTGGGGTCGCAACGACACGATAGCTGTTTGCCACGCGGCGCGCGAAGGGGTGTTTGAGGCTTAGGACCCCGGCAATCGGTCCATTGAGTCCGCAAATGGCGCAAAGCGGACCCTGGTGGTCGACGTCAATTCGAGTCTTCAACGATCGCAATCGGAAGGAAAGAATGAATAAGATACCATCGGCTCACCAATGGGCATAGCAATGCCCGGGCGGCCGGCGGCTATGGCTTCCGTCACGATGCAAGGCCTTGCTACAAGCCCTTCACTGCCGCAGCGACGGCTTTGCCCAACTTTCGATGCTCCGGGGGATCGAGATGAATGCCGTCGATCTTGCTGCTGGCAACGACCGTGCTCGCATCGAGGAATCCCACACCGAGGCGGTTTGCAACTGATTGGTAATGCATTGCGAACGCATCAGACTTGGCGGCTCCACCAGCAAACATTTCCGCGAGGCAACCGGTTTCCAGGATCGGCGGCGGCGCGATCAACAACACCTTCGCATTATGCCCGAAGGGGCGCAGCACGTTACCGACTGTCTCGACCAGGATTCCGGCTCCGGTAGCGATGTCACCGGGCGGCATTCCGAAGCGGAACTTCAGGTCGTTGGTGCCGAGTGCGATCGTGACGACGTCGATCGGGCGGTGACTCTCCAGGCAGGGGGGCAAATAGGTCAGACCGTTTTTGTGGATTCCCTCGATCGGATCATCGAGTACCGTGGTCCGGCCCGGCAGGCCTTCCTCCACGATCCACCAATCGGCGCCCAAAACCTGGCGCATGACGCCGGTCCAGCGCTCGCCCGCATCCGCTGCCGTTCCACCGGGTCCGAAGCGGCGTTGGTCATCGAGGCGCTGCATCGGCGCCCTGCCATAGGTATTGGAATCGCCGTAGCAGAGGATCGTGTTCATGATTGCCGGTTTGCAGTTATGGGAAGGCGGTCGCGCTACAAAGGCAAAGAAACGCGCGCCTCGAGCTGCTGAACGCACAGGTCGTGGATTTCGCGAAAGACCTGCTCCAAGACGCTCCAGGGCTGTCCGTCGACGAAGAGCTGTGGGCGCGGGATTCTGTCGGAATCGCTGGACGCGACGGCGCCACCCTCCAGCACGGCGGCTTCCAGAAGGTATCGCGCGAATTGTGGTCGGATCGCATCCACCATGCCGCTCGCGGGTCCGTCCCAGAGCAAGGCGATGGCTCCCAGAAGTGCGGCGCCGGACCAGTTGGAGACGCCGCCGACGATCGGATAGTCGCAGGGCACCCGGCACCACAGTTCGCTGCCGCGCAGGATGTTCTCCGCGACCAGCGCGTGCGGCAGGCTGCCCATCCCGAGTTCATTGCCAAGATCGCCGATCCCAATCGTCTGCCAGGGGCCGCCGCTGAACAGCCGTTCGAGCGGCGCGTTGTATTGGGCGATATCGACGCCGCGCGCATCGCGCGGCGCCCCGTCCCTGGAAGGGCCGCAGCGTTCGATCGCGATGACGTGGCTGATGGCGGGATTCGCCCGTTGCCACGCGCCTGCCACTTCGGCCAGCGGCTTGCCGCCGTCGCCCCCAGTTTCGTGCAACGAGACGACATCTATCGGCATTCGGCCATTGAAATCGGCGGCGGCCAGCGTCGCGCGCACGACTTGTGCGTTGGTGACATCGGTGGCGATTCGGCACGGGATACCGCAAGAAGAAAGGCCGGCCGCCAGCATGGCCGCGCCCGGCGGCCCGTCGGTCTCGCAATTGGGCGGCTGACCGTGTTCCAGGAAGAAGCCGGTGATGATCGCAATGCTGGGAGCCGGATGACGCGCAATCGAGGCTGCCGCGCGCGCAAGATTTCCGCGGACGTAATCGGCAAGCGGGCCGATGTTGCGCCCCTGGATATCCTGGCTTGAGAGTCTCTCGATTGTGGCGATGACGCGGTCGACAGCGTCCATGTTGTATTTCTGGCTGCCGCTGGCAGCATTCGGGTGGAGTTTCGCCTAGTAAGCGGGGGATAGCGCCAAAAGTCAAATTCTCGCCCCGAAAGGTGCTGGCTACTTGGACTGACCCCGGGCGGAAATCGGCCAAACCGCCTCGACCCGCCCGTTGCGGATCCCGATGATTTCGTCGTGCAGATGCACCGTGGTGTCGGAATATCCGACGATGATTTCCACCTGACCGCCGACCCGCGGCTCCAAGCTCGGACCGGCCAGCTCGATGGTCATGTGTTCGGCGGAAAGCCGCAGATTCGCGATCTCGGGCAGGCCGATCGGCTGCGGCATCGCGGTATCGCTGCTCAGTGACTTCTTCCCGGCATCGAGCACGATCCGGGTCGGATTGGGCCGGCTGGTCACCGTCGCCAGCAGGGTCAGGGCGAAGGGGAAGTCGAGGTGATATTTGGTGCGGTAGCAGATATCCGAAAAGATCGCGCCACCGACCTGGACCTCGGTGATGCCGGGCTGCTCGATGCAATAGGGGAAAGTCCCGCTGCCGCCGCAACTGACAATGTCGATCCTGTGGCCGGCTTTGCGGCAGGCATCGGCGCTGGCGGTCAGAAGCGCGACGGCGGTGGTGACGGCCTCCCGCTTTTTCGCCGGATCCGCGATCGTCACCGCCGGGCTTTCCCAGCCCGCCAAGCCCCGGAGCAAGAGTCCTGGCCGCTCCGCGACGGCCTTGGCCAAAGCGACGACCGCTTCGCCGGGGCTGACGCCGGCGCGCTTCATGCCGATATCGACCTCGATCACGACACCGAGCCTACGGCCGCGTGACGCGGCGGCCTCGGCCAGCTCGCTGACATTGCCGAGGCAGTCCACGGCGACCATCGGCTCGGCGCGGTCGAGAAGATCGATCAGCCGGCGGACTTTGATCGCGCCCACGATCTGATTGGCGATCAGGATGCTGCGGATGCCGGCATCGGCCATCACCTCGGCCTCGCCCAGCTTCGCACAAGTGACGCCGATCGCCCCCGCCTCGATCTCCTTGCGGATGATACCGATGGTCTTCTGCCCCTTGATGTGGGGGCGCCATTGCACGCCATGGCGCCGGCAGGTCTCCGCAATCCGCGCGATGTTGGCCTGCATGACGTCCAGATTGACCAGCAGCGCCGGAGTGTCCAGGGCCGCCTTGGTCTCGCCGATGGGAAAGGGGCCGCTCATCGCAAGGCCGCCATGGCATAGGCCTCCTCGACCAGCCGCAGGGTCTCCAGATTGTCCGAGACGTCGGTCTCGAACGGTGTTCCCTCGGCCAGCCCGTCCAGGAAATGCCGGATCACATGGTCGAAGCTGGTCTGATAGTCACGGGCAAACTCGAACGCCTCCTCGCGCATTTCGGCACCGCTATAGCGGATCATCGTGCCGTCGAGCATGGCGCTCGTCCGGGTGCCGACGATCTCCAAGCGGTCCAGCGTGCGCTCCGGATATCCGGCGGCGTCCAACGCGCCGCGCAACACGATCGGAACACCGGCCGCCGTTTCGAACAGCATCATGGCCAAGGTCTCGCCGGCCACTTCGGGCACCGTGTGCGCCGTCATCGCGCTCTTGAGCGTCAGCGGGCCGAATAGAAAGCGCAGCGTGTCGATGTGATGGATTAGCACTTCGGCAATCATCAGCCGCTTCTCCTGGCCCATGAAGGGCTGGCGCTCCAGGATCGGCCGGCGCCCCCCTGCGTCGGGGAGAAGCCCGGACGACAGCATCGCCATATCGACCTGCAGCAGCCGTCCGACCGCTTCCGTGTCGAGCCATTGCTTCAGGCGTCGATACCAAGGGCGAAAGCGCCAGTTCTCGTGGACCATCAGCCGCACATTGCCGGCAATCTTCCGCGCCAGCGCCGCACCGGCATCGAAGCTCGTCGCCAGCGGCTTCTGGCAAAGGACGTCGACTTCTCTTGCCGCCGCGATCTCCACCAGCCGGACATGGGTGTCACGCGGGGCGGCGATGTCGACCGCGTCCAGCACCTGTTCCGCCAGCATCGCCTCGATGCTGTTGTAGACGGCGGGGATGTTGAACTCCCGCGCCCGTGCCCGCGCGCGGTCGAGATCGGGATCGCAAAGCGCCACCACCTCGGCACGCGGGTCGCGCTGCCAGGCGATGAGATGGTGAAAGCTGATCATCCCCGCTCCCACCAGGCCGATGCGGATTCTCTCCTCTGTAGAAGGATTTGCCCGGCGCGCCCTGTCTATCTCGGCCATCTTCAGAAACCGAAGAGTTGAATCGGATTGTGCCACAGCACCTGTTCGCGGTCGGCGGCATCGGGAAGCCAATGCTTCAAGATATCCAGGCAGTCTTCATAACGGGGCCGCCGATCGAGACCGAGGAACGGCCAGTCTGAGCCCCAGATGCGCCGCTCCTTGCCGAAGGCGGCGAGCAGGATATTCACCTGGTGGGCAAGCGCATCATCCTGTTCAGGATCCGCGACGATGCGGAAAGGCGCCGATAGCTTGATGACCGCGCGTCCGGTAGCGCCGAGGTCGAGCACCGATCGGAATCCAGCCGCGTCCACCGGCCCGATCGGCTGGGCGATGCCGAAATGATCGACGATCACCGTGACCCCGCTGTCGCGGAGGAGGGGTGAAACGGCCGCCCATTGCGCGTCTCGGGCGTGGATCTGGGCAAACCAATCCATGGCCCTGATCCGCGCCAGCAAGCGGGGAGCATCGGAACCGGAGAGCGCGTCACCGTCGAAGCTCGCCAGATTGAAGCGCACCCCGACCACGCCACTTGCGGCGAGGCGCTCGAGTTCGGCGTCCGGTTCGTCGCCTTGGATCACCGCGATCCCCTTGTAGCGGCCGGGCCGTGACGCCATCGCATCCAGAAGCGGCGCGTTGTCGAAGCCATAGCAGCTCGGCTGTATGATCACCGCGCCGTGCACGCCGGCGGCGTCCAAATTAGCCGCCAGTGTTTCGCGGGTTCCTTCCTCGCCCGGACGCGGCGTGTAGCCGATACCGGGCGTGATCGAAAAGCGCAACGGGTCAACGACATGAAGATGACAGTCGATGATGCCGCTGTCGGCGTCACCCCTCTCCACGTTGCGCCGCTCCACCGCCAACCTACGGCCTCCTTGGAATGGCGTTTGTGGTCTCAGGATCGAACAGATGGATGGCCGCGGCATCGAGCATCAACGCCGTGCTTTGGCCCGGCCGGAGTTCGGTCTCGCGGCCGATCCGCGCAATCAGCTCCTCGCCGGTGCCAACGGAGAGCAGCAGCAGCGTCTCGGCGCCGAGCGGCTCCACCGCGTTGATTCGCGTCGAGATCGGCTGCAGCCGCGCGCCGGCGGCGTTGGCGCTCGTGGATTCGTAGAGGTCTTCGGGCCGGATGCCGAGGGTAACCGGCCTGTTTGCGTATCGCGCCAGCACCTCCGCTGCATAGCCTTCCACCGGATATCGGCCGTCGCCGACTTGGGCGAAGAAATGCGCGCCCTCCTGCTCCAGGCGGGCCGCGAGCAGATTCATCGGCGGACTGCCGAGGAAACGCGCCACGAATGTATCGGCGGGGTTGCGATAGACCTCCAGCGGCTTGCCGATCTGGACGACCTTGCCGCCGTTCATGATGCAGATGCGGTCGCCCATGGTCATGGCTTCGACCTGATCGTGCGTGACGTAGATCGTGGTGGTGCCGAGCTCGTGCTGCTGCTTCACAAGCTCGTTGCGCGTGGTGACGCGGAGCGCGGCATCGAGATTCGAGAGCGGCTCGTCGAACAGGAAGACCTTCGGGTCGCGCACGATCGCGCGTCCCAGTGCGACGCGCTGGCGCTGACCGCCGGAGAGGGCATGCGGCTTGCGGGCAAGGAAGGGCGTCAGGCCCAGCCGTTCGGCCACGCTCTGCACCCGCTGGTCGATGACCGCTGCGGCGACCTTCCGCCGGCGCAGGCCGAAAGCGAGATTGGCACCCACGGTCATATGCGGATAAAGCGCGTAGGACTGGAACACCATCGCGATGTCGCGATCCTTGGCCGCCACATGATTGATCGGCCGGCCGTCGATCGCGACCGAGCCCGAGGTGATCGGCTCCAGGCCGGCGATCATCCGCAGCACCGAGGATTTGCCGCAGCCCGACGGGCCGAGCAGCACCATGAACTCGCCGTCGCCGACCGTCAGGTCGACGTCCCGTACCGATGGTTCGCCGGCGCCTTCGTAGCGCTTGCAGAGTTTTTCGATGGTGACGACGGCCATATTGTTCCTGGTCCTGCTGCTCGGATAACGGCTCTTACCGCACTGCTCCCGCGGTCATCCCCTTGATCAGGATGTCGGAAAAGAACGCATAGAGAAGAATGACCGGCGCGATCGAGATCATCAGCCCGGTGGCGATCATTCCGACGTCGAGCTGGTGCGCGCCCATGAAATGCATGATCCCCAGAGGCATGGTGCGTTTGTCGTCGTCCGTCAGCAGGACGATCGCATAGAGAAACTCGTTCCACAGGATGATGAAGTTTAGGGTGACCGTTGTGAACACGGCCGGCATCCCGATCGGCAAGGTAATGCGCCAGAAGATCTCGAACTCGGAATATCCGTCCATCCGCGCGGCATCGAACAGGTCCTGCGGCAGCTGGGCGAAGAAGCCCTCGAGGATGTAGACGGTCATCGCGAGCTGCGTCGCCACATAGGCGATGATCAGGCCTGGCAAGGTGTTATAGAGGCCGAATTGCAGCAGGATCTGGAACAGAGAGAGGATGAGGAGCTGAGGCGGCAGGACCATCCCGCTCAGGATTGCGATTCGCACGATGCGGCTGCCGCGGAAGCGATAGCGCGCCAGGCAATGCGCCGCCATGGAGCCGAAGATGGTGAGGAGGATCACCGCTCCTCCAACGACGATCACGCTGTTCCAGAAATAGGTGCCGTATTTCGAGATCGTCCAGGCATCGACGAACTTTCCCCAATGCGCCGGGGCCGGCAGGCCGTATGGGTTGTCGAAGATTTCCGGCGTGGTGCGGAGTGACATCGCTGCGACCCAGAGGAAGGGCCCGCCGGTCACCACGGTATAGAGAATCAGGAACAGGATCAGCGGCGTTCGGCGAAGATGGCTCAGCCAGAGGCCGAGCGGGTGGCTTGCGCGCGCGCCTTGCATCTCAGAACTCCAGCCGCTCGCGCTGCCGCAGCAGCCGGGTCATCAGCACCACGAAGGCGACGATCATCACCGACCACAGCACCGCGATCGCGGAAGGGTAGCCGAGATCGAAGGAGTTCCAGTTGAAGGCCCGCTTGTAGACATAGGTGGAGACCGTTTCCGTCGCCCATAGCGGGCCGCCGTCGGTCATGATCCAGACCAGATCGAACATCATCATCTTGCCGACGAAGGAGAGGACCAGGAGATTCACCAGCGTCGGGCGGAGCATGGGAATGATGATGTAGACGAGCTTGGCGAACCAGCCGCAGGCGTCGAGCTCGGCCGCGCCGAGCACCTCGCCCGGCAAGGCGTAGAGCGCCGCCAGGCAGATGATCATGTTGAAGCCCAGCCATTTCCAAAGATGCGTGACCAGCACCGCCCAAAGCGCGGTGTGGGGATCGCCGAGCCAGGATTGTTCGAATGCGCCGAGACCGATCCAGCGCAGGATCGTGTTGATGAGGCCCCAATCATAGTCGTAGAGCCAGACCCAGATGATGCCGACGACGACATAGGACATCAGCACCGGCGTGAACCAGATCACCCGCAGCAAGCGTCCGAAGGGGGCCTGGGAGAACAGGCAAAGCGCCAGCAGCAAGCCGCCGAGCACGTCGGCGACGGTTCCGACGACGGTGAAGGTGACGGTGTTGCCGACCGCGCGCCAGAACGTCGCATCGTGGAACAGCAGCTGCGTAAAATTCTGGAAGCCGACGAAGCTCGACGTGTTCTGCGGCCCAACCGTGTGCAGGCTGTTATAGAAGGTGCGGATCACGGGGTAGAAGATGAATCCGGCATAGATGACCAGCACAGGTCCGAGAAACGCCGCGATAGTGCCGCGCGACGCAGTACGCGCGCCGATGGCCGAAGCGTCGCCGGCAGGGGCGCTGTCGCGCGACTCCGATGTGATGGTCTCGGATGGCATGATCGTTCCAGGCTGGTCATGAAATCTGCCGGCCGGCACGCTGCGATGGTCCGCGCGCCGGCCGGCAATGGGCAGGCGCAGTCTAGCCCTTGTAACAGCCCTCGTTCATCATCTTAACCGCCTCATCGACACCGAGCAGTCCGCCGGGGAAGGCCTTGTTCATGACCTGAACGAAGCTGTCCTTGCATTGGCCGCTCAGGACATCGACCGGCATGCCGGTGAAGTAGGTGGCGCCCTTCTGCCGGTCCATGAGTTCGGTGAAGTAAGCCGCATAAGGCCCGCTGAACTGGATGCCGCCGGTCTTCACCGCCGTCTGCAGATAGACCGTCTCGATCCACTGCTTGCCGACCTCCGGCTTTGCCAGCTCATTGAGATAGGCCGCCGCCAGATCCTTGTGCTTGCTGGCCGCGTTGATGGCGAAGCTGGCGCCGACCGCCACGGTCTTGCAGCTGTTGCAGGCGGCGCCGTCCATCGCCGGAAACTGCATGATGCCCAACGGGAAGTCGGGGGACTGTCCACCCTGATCCACCGGCACGAAGGCGCGGCCGGTGTAGAAGCTGCCCATCGGGAAAACGACGGAGCCCGGCTTCTGGAAGAAATACTGATGCGATTCACCTAGCTTCAGGGTCATGAAGTTCTTCGGGTAGGCGCCGGCATCGACCAGGCTCTTCACCCAGGTGAAAACCTCCACCACGCGCGGGTCTTCGAAGGAGAGCTTGCCGGTCAGCAGCTTGCCGTAATCGTCGGTGCCCAGCTTGCGGAGCAGTGCCTCGGCAAGGATATAGGCGCCCGGATAGGGGCGATCACCGACGCCGGCGGAGACCGGCGTCATGCCGGCGGCACGCGCCTTGGTGACGAGATCGAGGAACTGGCCCTGGCTGAGCTGGCCATTGGCGGGCAGGGTGATGCCGAGCTTCGCCAGCAGGTCCTTGTTGTAATAGAGCTCATCGGTATAAGCCTCTTCTGGCAACGCCCAGGTCTTGCCGTCGACGGTCCACACAGACCGCGCCCAATCATAGATATTGCTCCAATCCACAAGATCGTCGAGCGGCGCGATCATTCCGCTGGTGATGTATTCGGTCTGCCCCGGCTCGACATAGAATACGTCGGGGCCCTGGCCGGCCGGCAGAGCCGTTCGCAGCGCCGAGTTCAGGCCGTCCTTTTCGTACCAGGTGATCTTCACATGCAGGCCTGGATGGCTGGCCTCGAGATTGCGCGCGGCCTGCTCGCGCAGGGCAACTTTGGCGGTCTCGTCCGCTTCGTGGCTCCAGACCGTCAGCGTTACATCCTCGGCCTTCGCGGCCGCTCCGCCGGTCACCGTGAGCGCAAGGGCGGCGATCAATAAGCTCTTCATCCGGTATCTCATTCTTTGCTTCCCTGTCTTCGGGCGAAGACCTCGCCCGCAGTTGCTGCGCCATGGCGTGCAGCCCGGTGATGCTAGGTGGAGGGGTCGATTGGAACAAATTGAAATTACCAGCGCCAACTGATAGGAATATCCAATCAATGCGCGCCACCTTGAATCAGATCGAAGCCTTTTATTGGATCGCGCGTCTCGGCGGGTTTCATGCCGCCGCAGCGCGCCTGAACCTGACCCAGCCGACGATCAGCCTGCGCATTCGCGGGCTGGAGGAGGCCCTCGGCGTGATCTTGTTCGAACGGGCAGGGCGTCTGGTGAAATTGTCGATTGAAGGCCGTCACTTGTTGCCCCATGCCGAGCGGATGGTCGGCCTGTCGGAGGAGCTGCATCTGAAGACCGCGCTTGAGGACCCATTGCGCGGTCGGCTGCGGCTGGGAGCACCCGACAGCTTTGGTCTCACCTGCATGCCGGCGCTGCTCGCCTCATTGCGCAGGCAGTATCCCGATCTCAGCGTTGCTTTAACCATCGACAACAGCAGCGTCCTTAGCCAGCAATTGAACGACAGGGAGTTGGACGTTGCGATCGTCGCAGATCCCGACGTCGGCGCTCATGTCGGAAAGGAGTCCATTGGCACGATCGAGTGCGTCTGGGTCGCCAGCACGAAGCTCGACTTGCCCGACCGTCCGATTCGACCACGCGACATGCTGCGGCACGAGATTTTCACGAATCCCGAGCCTTCAAACCTCATCACATTGCTGCGCGAATGGTTTGCTACCGCTGGACTTGAGGCGACACGGCTCAGCACCTGCAACAGCCTGTCCGTGATCCTGAAGCTCACCATGGCCGGCGAAGGCGTCAGCCTCTTGCCCAGGCCAATCATTCCACGGCGCGCCGCCAGCGGAAATCTCAGGATCTTAAAGGCACAGCCTCAGATCGGACGGCCACGGCTGTTCGGCGCCTACCAGCTCGACCGCGCGGGCCGCACAGTCGACACCGTGATTGCAACAGCCCGAACTTTGGTGGCGCGGCAACCTTAGCCCGCGTCTCCTCACATGTTCCTTCGTAGCTGCGGGAACACAGATCGCCTCGATGTCTGGATTTGGCGCATAGCGGACCATGACCGCGCTTACAAATCGTGCCTGGATCGAGCGCTATCTCGCCGCCGTCTTCGGCACCCACTCGGCCAGGGCGATGAGGCGTAGCGGCCCGCCAGGCATCACCGCATCGAACGGATAGCAGGTGGTCAGCGCCAGTTGCGGAGGTCCGTTGCCGATCAGCGGCAGGCGCGCGGTTCGCCCGTCAACGACCTGGATCTCGCGCACTACATAATCCATCCAGGTTCCGTCGGCGCGCTGGATCCTGAGAGCGGTGCCCGGCACCACGTCGGCCAGGAAGCGGAAGTTTGTGTCGCGGTGA
>Ga0193753_10003028_pt1 | contig 12760 bp, 9 predicted proteins | sample H1c2metaG_FD_144925 | JGI IMG/M metagenome (GOLD analysis project Ga0193753, IMG submission 144925) | Soil microbial communities from a riparian zone of the East river system, Colorado, United States - H1c2 | ecosystem: Environmental > Terrestrial > Soil > Riparian zone | place: USA: East River... | reverse complement strand
CGCCATCATTCAACTTCCAGGGTGCGGTGGCATTGGTGACCGGCTCGGGCCGCGGCCTGGGCCGCACGATCGCAGAGACATTGCTGCAGGGCGGCGCCGCCGTGGCGCTGCACGACATCAACGAGGAAGCGCCGGCGGCGTTCGGCGAAAGCCCCAGCCTGACAGCTCTGGCCACGGAGCTTTCCAGCCGGGGCGGCGCGAGGGTTGTTTCGGTGACCGGCGACATCACCAGGGAAGATGAAATCGCCGCCATGGTGAAGAAGATCGAACCCGCATTGGGGCCGATTTCCATCCTGGTCAATTGTGCCGGCGGCGACATTGCCGCCAAGGGCGGCAAGCCAAATCCCAACGATGCGCTCAACATTTCCCTGGAAGATACGATGGCGGTGTTGAACCGCAACTTTATCGGCACCATGCTGATGTGCCGCGCCGTGGTGCCGGGCATGATGCAGCGCCAGCGCGGCACCGTGATCAATTTCGGCTCGCTCAACGGCCATATCGGCGTGTCGCCGGAAGTGGTCTATGGCTGCGCCAAGGCGGCAATCCTGCACTACACGCGCTGTCTCGCGCTTGAGATGCGCCCTCATGGCGTCCGGGTAAATGCGGTCAGTCCCGGCCCCACCACCACGGCGCGTTTCCTTGCTACCCGCGAAACCGATCTCAGCAAGATGGACGGCGTTTCGCTGGAGCGTTACGCCAAGCCGGTGGAAATCGCCAATGCGGTCGCCTTTTTGGCCAGCGACCAGTCCAGCTTCGTCAACGGCCAGGTGCTGCGGGTCGATGGCGGCATGACGCTGTTCGCCTGCTGATCTTTTTTCTTTAGGAAATTCCCATGTCCAAATCCGCCGAAAGCAAACCCAAGAAATTGCGCAGCCGCGCCTGGTTCGACAATCCCGACAATCCCGACATGACTGCGCTGTATCTGGAGCGCTATCTCAATTACGGGCTGACACGCGAGGAGCTTCAGTCGGGCAAGCCGATCATCGGCATCGCCCAGACCGGCAGCGACCTGTCGCCCTGCAACCGCCATCACATCGTGCTGGCGGAACGGGTGCGCGAAGGCATCCGCGAGGCCGGCGGCATCGCCATGGAATTTCCGGTTCATCCCATCCAGGAAACCGGCAAGCGCCCCACCGCGGGCCTGGACCGCAACCTTGCCTATCTGGGGCTGGTGGACCTGATCTATGGCTATCCGCTGGACGGTGTGGTGCTGACCATCGGCTGCGACAAGACCACGCCCGCCTGCCTGATGGCGGCGGCGACGGTGGACATTCCCGCCATCGCGTTTTCGGTCGGTCCCATGCTGAACGGCTGGCATGACGGCGAGCGTACCGGTTCGGGCACCATCGTGTGGAAGGCGCGCGAGATGATGGCGCGCGGCGAACTGGATTATCGCGGTTTCATGGAGCTGGTGGCGTCGAGTGCGCCGTCGGTGGGCTATTGCAATACCATGGGCACCGCCAGCACCATGAACAGTCTGGCGGAAGCGCTGGGCATGCAGCTGCCGGGTTCGGCCTCCATCCCCGCGCCCTATCGCGAGCGCGCCCAGATGGCCTATCTGACCGGCAAGCGTATCGTCGAGATGGTGCATGAAGATCTCCGCCCGTCGCAGATCCTGACCAAGGAAGCCTTTCACAACGCCATCGTGGTAAACTCCGCCATCGGCGGTTCGACCAACGCGCCGATCCATATCACTGCCATCGCCCGGCATATCGGCGTGGACGTGCCGCTGCAGGAATGGCAGACGGTGGGCCACAAAGTGCCCTTGCTGGTCAATCTGCAGCCGGCCGGCGAATATCTGGGCGAGGATTTCCATCATGCCGGCGGCGTTCCCGCCGTGGTGAATCTCCTGATGGAAAAGGGCCTGATCAAGGAAAATGCCCTGACCGCCAATGGCAAGACCATGGGGGAGAATTGCCGTGGCAAGAAAGTGTTGCTGCCGGAAGTGATCTGGCCCTTCGACAAACCCATGAAGGCGGAAGCCGGATTCATTGTGCTGTCCGGCAACCTGTTCGACAACGCCATCATGAAGACCAGCGTGATCAGCAAGGAATTCCGCGACCGTTATTTGTCCAACCCGAAAGACCCGGAAGCCTTCGAAGGCAAGGTCGTGGTGTTCGACGGACCGGAGGATTACCACAAGCGCCTGGACGATCCCTCGCTGAACATCGACGCGAACACGCTGCTGATCATGCGCGGCGCGGGCCCGATCGGTTATCCCGGCGCGGCCGAGGTGGTGAATATGCATCCGCCCACGGCACTGCTGAAAGCCGGCATCAATGCCCTGCCCTGCATCGGCGACGGCCGCCAATCCGGCACTTCGGGTTCACCCTCAATTCTGAATGCGTCGCCGGAAGCCGCCGCGGGTGGTGGGCTGGCGCTGCTGCAGACAGGCGACCGGGTGCGGGTGGACCTCAACAAGGGTACGGCCAACATGCTGATCTCCGATGATGAGCTGGAGAAGCGCCGGACCGATCTGAAGGCGCGCGGCGGCTACGCCTATCCCGCCTCGCAGACTCCCTGGCAGGAGATCCAGCGCGCCTATGTCGGCCAGATGGGCACAGGCATGGTGCTGGAAAACGCGATCAAGTATCAGAAGATCGACGAAACCATGGGCATCCCGCGCGACAATCATTGATAATGCGCACTCCGCGCGACCACTGACCGCGCAGACAAAGAAAAAGGGCGCCGGAATTTCCGGCGCCCTTTTCGTTTATAGCGAAGTTTTAGATCTTCGTTCGCTTCACAAGCTGTTTCTGGCTGCCCAGCTTGTCGATGCCAAGGGTGATGACATCGCCCTCTTGCAGGAACACCGGCGGCTTCATGCCCAGGCCGACACCAGGCGGCGTGCCGGTGGAGATCACATCGCCCGGCTGCAGGCTCATGAACTGGCTGACATAACTCACCAAAGTCGGCACATCGAAAATCAAACTTGCAGTGGAGCCCGTCTGCATGCGCTTGCCATTTATATCCAGCCACAGACCGAGAGTGTTGAGATCGCCCACTTCATCCAGGGTCACCAGATAGGGACCGAACGGGCCGAACGTGTCGCAGCCCTTGCCCTTGTCCCATGTGCCCAGCCGCTCGAGCTGAAATTCGCGCTCCGACAGGTCGTTGACCACACAGGCGCCCGCGACATAATCCAGCGCCTTCTCCTTGGAGACATAGCGCGCCTCCTTGCCGATCACGATGCCCAGTTCCACTTCCCAGTCGCCCTTCTTGGCGGTCGGCGGCAGATAGACATCGTCATTGGGGCCGATGATGGCCGAAGTCGCTTTCATGAAGATGATGGGTTCGCTGGGCTCGGGCATGCCGGATTCGGCGGCATGGTCGGAATAGTTCAGGCCGATGCAAAGAAATTTGCCGACCCTGGCCACCGGTTCGGCGATGCGCACGCCGCCATCCTTGAATGAGCCGACCACCGGCAGGCTGTCCACCTTGGCGGCTCGCACGGCGGAGAGGTCCGCCAGCACGCTGCCATCAATGTCCTTCACGATTCCCGACAGGTCGCGAATTTGGCCGTCCTGGTCCAGCAGACCGGGCTTTTCCTGACCCTTGGGGCCGTAGCGCAATAATTTCATTTTCGTGTTCCTTGGACTGACGAAAGCGATTGGCGAAAAATAACCGACAAAAACTCCCGCCGCGTTTTAGCGCGGCGGACGCCGTTATGACAGTATCTTATAGGCCCTATTTCGCAGGGAAACTGGCCGCCAGATATTTGGCGATGGTGTCGAATTCGGCGTCCGTGGCGTTGGCGCCGTTATTGGCCATCTGGTTGACCAGGTCCTTCCAGCCCTGAGCGTCCAGGTTCTGATGCGCGGCGATTTCCGGCGAATGGCACTGGGCACAGACCCGCACCGTCACGTCGCGGCCGGCTCCTTCCGGCAGCTCCTTGAAATCATCGGCCAGAACGGGGCCGCTCACCAAGCCAAACAAAACAGCAACTGCAAACACACGCACGATCGTCTCTCTTTCCTGCCCCAACCAGTCCCGTTTACTTCTTGGGTAACGCAAATGCGATAACTTCATCATTGGTGACAACGGACCCGGTCTGGGAACCGCCGGTATCCATGGCCGCTACAAATTGCCGCCCATCGGCGCCCTTGTAGGTGACCGGCGTGGCGGTGACGGATGCTTTTAACTTCACTTCCCACAATTTGTCACCCGTCGCGGTGGCAAAGGCGCGGAACCGGAAATCATCGGTGGCGCCGACAAAGGTCAGGCCGCTGGCGGTAAGGATGGTGCCGCCCAGGCCCGGCCGGCCTGTGTCCTGCAGTCCGGCCGGGAAACTTTCGGTGACACCCAGGGTCTTGCGATAGACCACATCGCCGGTATCGACGTTCACCGCCACCAACTGGCCCCAGGGCGTGGGGCCGCAGGGCAGTTTCTTGTCGGGGTCCCAGAAGCGCAGCACGCCGTAATCATTGACGAAGTTGCCATCCGGCTTCTTCACCACATGCATGGGCTGAAACAGGTTATTCACATTGGCAACGAACAGGCGAAGCTTGGGGTCATAACTGCCGCCATAGAAATTCACCCCGCCCTGGGTGCCGGGCGGCGACACGGTGATTTCGTTGTAGCCCGGCGGCAGGAAGGTCGGGCCCAGCACCATGTGCTTGTCGTCCACCAGCTTCTCGCAATAGGCCTGATGTTCCGGCTCACCCTTGTAGAGATTGTCGCGCGACAGGGTGCCTTGCGAAAGCTGTTCAGGCTTTACCGGGAAGGGCTGGGTCGCAGATGTCTGCTCGCCCGGCACCTTGCTTTGGGGAACGGGACGTTCCTCGACGCCAAAGATCGGCTTGCCGGTGACCCGGTCCAGGATGAAGGCGAGCGCGTTCTTGTTGACGGTGAGAACGGCTGGAATGGTTTTGCCATCCTTATGTACGTCCATCAGCACCGGCGGATCCTGGGTGTCATAGTCCCAGATGTCGTGGTGAACGACCTGGAAGTGCCAAAGATATTTGCCCGTATTGGCGTCCACCGCCACCAGCGACGAACCGAACAGGTTGTTGCCCGGCCGGTCCACTCCGACCCGGTCATTGTTGGGTGCGCCCAGCGGCATATAGAGGATGCCGCGCTTCTCGTCCGCGGTGAAATAACCCCAGACATTGACGCCGGAGCGATGCCGGGCGCTGTCTCCGCCCCAGCTGTCGTAGCCGAACTCGCCGGGCTGCGGCACCGTATGAAAGGTCCAGACCAGCTTGCCGGTGCGTGCGTCCCACGCACGCGTATCGCCAGTCGGACCCACATTGGGGGCCGCGTCGGGCGTGCCGCTGCCGGTGATGATGAGATTCTTGTAGATCAGCGGCACCGCCGGCTGGCCGTAGGGCAGCTGCGTATATGGGCCCATGACCTCCGGCGTCTTGAGATCGAGGATGCCATGCCCGCCAAAGCCTTCGACCGGCGCGCCTGTCTTGGCATTGACCGCGTAAAGCCGGCCCATGCGGCTGCCAAACACGATCGTGGCCGGATAGTCCTTCGTGCCCTTCCAGTAAGCCACGCCCCGCGCCGTCGGGATGTCGGTGTCGGGCAGCTTGTACTTCCACAACTCGGCGCCCGTGGAGGCGTTGAGCGCGATGATCTCGCCATAGCTGGAAGCGACATACATAGTATTGCCCACCACGATCGGGATGGCCTCCACCAGCCGCGGACGGCCCGTATAGCCCGGCGGCGTCATGTGATAGGTCCAGGCGATCTGTAGGTTGGCGACATTGGACTTGTCGATCTGGGTCAGCGGGGAATAGCGCTGGCCGCCCAAGTCGTGTCCGCTGGTTTGCCAATCGGTGCTTGCCGCCACGGCCGCCGTTGCCAGCAGACCCATTGCCATGCACGCAGCGGTGCCCTTCAACAATGCTTTCATCGCATGCCCCTTTTATCCGCTTCGACCTGACTGGGAGATGAACGCAGACATCGCCTGGAAAGCGACGCCTGCGTTATTTTCGCCTATTGTTCGGCGCGTGCCTGGCGCGGGGGCGGCGGCACATAGTCCGTCAGCTCCGTGGTGGGCTTCTTGCCGGCCCAGGCGATGCCGCGCATCAGCACTTTCTGGATGGCGGGGTCCTGCAGACTGTCCACCATATGACCTTGCATCCAGACAAAGGCGCGGGCCGGCTGGCCACCGGGCAGCGTGTGCTCATAGGTCCACATTTGCGGGATGGTCTGGCCCACGCCGCCACCGCGCCGCGCCGCAGGCGTGTCGGGCATGGTGACGGTGAGAATGGGATGAACTTCCGGCGCGAAATTCAGCTTGTAAAAAGCTTCGTCATAAATCTCTGCCGGCATGCCCTGCGCAATGGGGTTGTCCTTGTCCACCACATTATAGTCCAATGTCGCGGTCCAGGTGTAATTGACCTCGCCGTGCTTCTTGCCGGCGCCTACCAGGGTCGCCATGTCGGAGGGATCGGGACCGCAAAGCGAGTCGTGGAAGGTGACCAGGCCGCCGCCGCGCTTGACATAGACTTGCAGCCGGGCGCGCTCGGGCGTCATATAACCGGCATCGCCCTTGTAGATGATCACCACATCGGACTTGTCGAGTTGCTCTTGGCTGGGAAAAGAAAAGGCGCCGTCCACCACCGCGCCATGGGCGGTCAGCAGCTTGCTCCAGCTGTCCAGCCAATAAGGATAATCATGCGCGCCGGGGCCGTGGCTCTTGAGGCCGCCGAACAGAAAGATGCGCATGCCGTTAACATTCTGTCCCGGGGCGCGGGGTGCGGGCCATTGGGAATAACGCGCATACTCCTTGGCGGTCTGCGCCATCGCGGGCGAAACACAAGCCAGCGCCAGAGCGCCAGATAGCAGGATGGTCTTGATGGTCATGGTGGTTGCGTTCTCCGGTGATCCCTTGCCTCAGGTAGAGGTACGACAGCCCCATCTCTGCAGACGGCATACCTTAGGTGTGGCGCTGTTTTTTTGCCAGCGGACAAGTTGCCCCTCCGGCCTTCGCTGGCTCTAGAGCCAGCTACGGCCACCTCCCCGCTGCAAGCGCGCCTCGCGCGCGCGGGGAGGAGCGCCGCATACATTTCCGCAATCTCGCAACTGCAAAAGACTTGCCCCGTGAACCTGTCATCCAGCGCAGTGGCAGCGCTTGCATGGAAGGCCGGCTAAGAGGGTTTTCTGGCCAAGGTCGAATAGCGCTCCGGCTCGGTATAGGCCATGCGCATATGGGTCAGCAGCACGGCCTGCGGATCGTCATCGGAACGGCCCGCCACCGCATCCAGCAGGATGTGGTGATGGCTCATCCGCCAGCGGCGCACATCCCTGGTGACATGTTCCAAGGTCTTGTGCGCAAACAGCGGCACCATCAGCGCATTCAAAGCCCGCTCGAGATAGGGATTGCCCGCGGCCTTCCACAGGGTGCGGTGGAATTCCAGGTCCAGGGCGGCAGCTTCGAGCAGGGTCCCGTTCCAACTGTCCATCCGGCTGACAAGGCTGTCGAGCACGGCCAGAATCTCCGGCGTCATGCGCGCCTGCGCCAGCCGCAGCGCTTCCGTCTCCAGGATGATGCGCAGGGACGATATCTGCAGCACTTCCTCCGGACCGATATTCGTAACGAACATGCCGCGGCGTTCGCGATTCTGCACCAGCCCCTGTTCCTGGAGCTGCGACAGGGCTTCGCGCACCGGGATGCGGCTCATCTTCAGTTCGCGCGCGATCTGGCTTTCATTGAGCCGGTCTCCGGGCCTGTATTTGCCGGACAGAATGTCGGCGCTCAGCACCTTGACGACATGGGCGCGCAGCGTGGTCGGCGCGCCGGCGGAAAGACGTGTTTCGGGAATGTCCTGTTCCAGATTTTCCATTATCGCCTCCTACGGCAATGCGTAGGCGATGACATAATCGCCCTGCTTGTTCTGAAGCGCGGAATGCCCGCCCGCCGAAAGCACCACATACTGCCTGCCGTTTGAGTCCAGCCGATAGGTCATGGGCATGGACTGACCCGCCGCCGGCAGCGATACCCGCCACAATTCCTTGCCGGTCGCGGTCTCGAAGGCACGGAAATAGCGGTCGGTGGTGGCGGCGATAAATGTCAGACCCGACGCGGTGGTAATGGCGCCGCCTTGGTTGGGCACGCCCAGATGGAACCATAGTGGCCAGGGCGCCTCGTCACGGCTGGTGCCCAGCGGCACCTCCCACACTTTCTTTCCGCTGTTGATGTCGATAGCGGTGAGCCGGCCCCAGGGTGGCGCGTTACAGGGCGCGCCGAAGATGGACATCATGTCGTCATAGACCTGGCGATAGGAAGTTCCGATCAACGGCGAATAGCCCTCAGAGCCTTTGTGCGGCGCCAGATGGTGCGCGGCCAGCAGGTTGGAGGAATTGACCACCAGCAAGTTGCGGCCGGGATCGAAGGCCAGCCCGCCCCAGTCCATGCCGCCAAGACTGTTGGGATAGTCGACCGATGACTCGGCATAATAGGGCGTGAAGATGCCCTCATTCTTGAGCTTGCGGAAACGGCGCTGACAGTCCCACTTGTCGATCAGCGCGAAGCCGAACATGTCGGAATCCTGCATCTTGGTGATCTGGATTTCATGTTCGGGAAGTGTGGGAATCGGCTGTGTGGGCGACAGGCCCTTTTGCAGTCCGCCGGTGGAGACAGGGGTTTCCTTCACCGGGAAAATTGGTACGCCGGTCTCGCGATTGAGGACAAAGATGTAGCCCATCTTGGTGGCTTGGGCGAGTGCGGGGATCACCTTGCCGTCCAGCGATCTGTAGTCGAACAACAGCGGCTGAGACGGTGTGTCATAGTCCCAGATATCCTTGTGCACGAACTGATAATGCCAGACCGGCTGGCCAGTATCGGTGTTCAACGCCACCACCGCGCTGCCGTAATAGTCCCAGTTGCCCTTGCCGATCACGGCATCCACCTGCGGCGTGCCGGTGGGCAGGAAGATCAGCTTGCGCGCGACGTCTACCGACATGGGCGCCCAGACATTGGGCGCACTGCGCGGATAAGTTTTTCCATCGCCGGGCGGCAGATCCGGTGGGGCGGCGGTAAAGGCCCACACCACCTTGCCGGACCGGGCGTCCAGCGCCCGCACCACGCCGCCCGGCATATCGACATTGTGGAAGTCGATAATCTTGGACCCGGTGATCACCTTGTCGTCGATGATGGTGGGCGCCGATGACACGCCGTAAAGGCCAGGCTTTTCGACGAAGCCCAGATTGTCGTGCAGATCCACCCGCCCGCCGGTCCCAAAAGTCTCGCACGGCTTGCCGGTGTCGGCGTCCAGCGCCCACATCTTGCCATCGATCGTGGCGGCAAAGATGCGCTGCGAACAAAAGCCAGTATTCTGACTATCCTTCCAATAAGAAACGCCGCGGCAGGTGATGACGGTGGCGCCGTTGGTGTCGGGCTTGAGATCGCGCATCCATTTTTGCTTGCCCGTGGTCGGATCCAGGGCGGCGATGCGGTTGCGCGGTGAGCATAGATACAGCGTGTTGTTGGCCAGGATGGGCGTCGCCTCGAAGGCCAGGGTGGCCTTCTCGCCCGGCTTGGACAGGTCGCCGGTGCGATAGGTCCAGGCGACCTTCAGGTCCTTCACATTTTCGGGCGTGATCTGGGTGTTGGCGCTGTGGCGCTGCCCCGTTGCGCCATGCCCCCAGACCGCCCAGCCATCCACCACACCGCCCGAATGGCTGTAGGTGCCCTCGGGCTTGCCATCGCAGCCCGTGAGGGCAAATCCGGCCAAAATCGCGATTGCGAAGGCGGCCAAGCGGCGCGCCCCGGTCGTGAACATCCTGACCTGTCCTTTTGTGTTTTTGGGCGTTGTCGTCCGCCCCAGCTTGTACTCTATATACAACTATATTGGCTGGGAACCCGTCTGTAGCTGACAAAAACAACAAGGGAGCGTGCGATGAAACTGCCCCATATTGAAATATCACGCCGCGCGGTGATAGGCGGCGTGGCTGCTGCGGGCGCAATGCCGGCATGGGCTGCGGGCAAGCCACGCGCTTTGGCATTGATCGGCGACCGCTATCACAATCCGGACTATATCCGCGTCAGCCTGGACAAGGTGTTCCACGAACTGGATATCGCAATCGACTACACCATGGATTATGCCGGGCTGTCGGCGGCATCGCTGAAACCCTATCAACTGCTCCTGATTCTGCGCGACGGCATGATCTGGCCCGGCGGCTATTCCGGACCCGACGCCTACACCGCCTATGAAACCATGCTGGAAAATGCCGGCGATTTTCCGCCCGCCAAGTCCGTGACATGGATGACCGAGGCCCAGGGACTGGCGGTCAAGAATTTCGTCGAGGCCGGCGGCGGCTTCTATCCGCTGCACAATTCCAGCCATATCTCGCTGTCGTCGAAGAATTACCGCGAGGTCATGGGCGGCGCCTATTTCGGCCACCCGCCGCTGCGCCCGTTCCAGGTCCATGCCACCGCGAATGCCCATCCCATCACGGCCGGCATGAAGCCCTTCATCGTCAATGACGAACAGCATTATGTCGATTACGATAAGGACCCGCGCTTTGTGATCCTGGAATCGGAAAATCTCGACGGCTTGACCTATGAAGGGCGCGGCACCAAGTCTCCCGCCGGCTGGGCCTATGATTTCGGCAAGGGCCGGGTGGTGTTCACGGCGGTCGGCCATACCATCCATGCCATGTGGAATCCGCAATATGTCGAATTGCAGAAGCGCTCGATACGCTGGCTGCTGAAGGACCTCTGAGGTCTGCGGCGGATGGAGTTGCGTCTGCTGTTTGAACAAGGCATGGCGGCCCATCGCGCCGGCAACCTGGTGCAGGCGGAAAAAGCGTACCGGCAGATGCTGCGTGCCGACGCCGGCAGCTTTCCGGCTTTGCATATGCTGGGTTTCCTCAAGGCGCAGCAGGGGCGTTATGACGAAGCCATCGTCCTGCTGAACAAAGCGGTGAAGCAAAATCCGGCGGACCCCACCGCGCGCGGCCACCACGCCCATGCCTTGATGGCGGCGCAACGTTTCGATGACGCGCTGGCGGCCTACGACCGCGTGCTGGCCATTCAACCCGGAAATTTCGAGGCCCTGTACAATCGCGGCGTGATCTTTTCACAACAGCAGCGGTTCGAAGAGGCGCTCGCAGCACTTGATGCCGCGCTCGCGCTGCGCCCGGGCACCGCCGCGATATTCCACAATCGCGGCGCCGTGCTGGCGGGGCTGGAGCGCTACCGGGACGCGATGGACAGCTACGACCGGGCTCTGGAGATCGATCCCGATTACGTGCCCGCACGGGGCAATCGCGCCATGGTGGCTCTCAATCTGTGCGATTGGGCACGGGTGGCGCAGACATCGCCCGACGAAATCGCCGCGGTGGCGCCGCCTCTCACCTTTCTCGGCTACAGCGATGACAAACAACTGCAGCTTCAATGCGCCAGCGGCGTCATCCGCGCGCTTGTGCCCAACCCGTTGCCGCCGCTGTGGCGCGGTGAAAAATACCGCCATGACCGGATAAGGCTGGCCTATGTTTCGGCAGATTTCCGCGAGCATGCCGTGGCCTTTCAGCTGGCGCCCCTGATCGAACGCCACGACCGCAAGCGCTTTCAGACGATCGGAATTTCCACCGGTTTCAGCGATGACAGCGTCATCCGCGCCAGGCTGGTGAAAGGATTCGATCGCTTCCACGATTTCGCCGCCCTCAATAGCGACGAAATCGCGCGCCGGATGCGCGACATGGAAATCGACATCGCCATAGACATGAGCGGCCAAACCGGCCAGGCGCGGCCGCAGATTTTCGCCCATCGCCCTGCCCCGATACAGGCCAGCTGGCTGGGCTATCCCGGCACGTCCGGAGCAGCCTTTATGGACTATTTGATTGCTGATTCCGTCGTCGCGCCGTTTGAGGATCAGCCCTTCTTCAGCGAGCAACTAGTGCACCTGCCCCACACCTATTTTCCCACCGATCCCGCGCGTGAGATCGGCGCCGCGTCAGGCCGCGCCGCGTGCGGCCTGCCCGAAGATGCTTTCGTCTTTTGTGCCTTCAACAATCACTGGAAGATCACCCGGCCCGTGTTCGATGTGTGGATGCGGCTGCTGAACGCGATTCCGCAAAGCGTGCTGTGGCTGAAGCGGCCTGCACCCGATGCCCGCGCCAATCTCGAGCGGGAAGCGGCGGCGCGTGGTATCGATCCGGTGCGGCTTGTCTATGCCGACACCGCGCCGTTGGAGGTTCATCTCGCCCGCCATGCGCAGGCCAATCTGTTCCTGGATACGCTGCCCTACAACGCCCATGCCACAGCCGCCGATGCGTTGGGTGCGGGCTTGCCGGTGTTGACCTGCCGAGGCGAGGCCTTCGCCGGACGCGTTGCGGCCAGCCTGCTGCAAGCCGTGGGCCTCCCCGAACTGGTGACCGCGAGTCTGACGGATTACGAAAGCCGGGCACTGGAACTGGCGCACGATCCGGTGCAGATGAAGGGCCTGGCGGAAAAGTTGAAGCGGAATCTGTCAAGCACACCGCTGTTCGATGCCGACGGATTCCGGCGCGATATCGAAGAGGCCTTCATCATCATGCACAACCAAGCGGCCATTGACTGAGTTGCGCATCTGCAGATTTGTTATCGGTCCCCAGCCGCTCGCGTTAGCTCGCGGCGTTCGCTCCTTTCGCAAGTCCACTGGACTTGCTCACGCGCTACGCGCGCCGTCGCTCACCCCTCAGCAATTACCTGGGCTGGCGCCGCCATTGAAGCTCCGCACCCCGAAGTTTATCGGCAGATCGCCATCGACCCGGTCGGTATGCATCCGATCCGGAATCGGCGGCAAAGGCTGGGCCTTATGCATGA
>Ga0193753_10003027_pt1 | contig 12762 bp, 9 predicted proteins | sample H1c2metaG_FD_144925 | JGI IMG/M metagenome (GOLD analysis project Ga0193753, IMG submission 144925) | Soil microbial communities from a riparian zone of the East river system, Colorado, United States - H1c2 | ecosystem: Environmental > Terrestrial > Soil > Riparian zone | place: USA: East River... | reverse complement strand
GTATAGTTTCAGGGGGCCCAAAGTAACCATAGGATATCGGTAACATATGAGGTACGCCATGAGGTATCGAATTCTGCTGCTGGCCACGGTGCTCGCGAGCGGCCTCGCGGGAGCCGAGACCATTGCCGTCGACAACGGCATTGCCGTCAAACAATCAGAAGTTCCCACGCCGGCGCGCGGCATGACCATGGACCAGGTCGCCGGTAAGTTCGGCGCGCCTGCCACCAAAGTGCCCGCGGTCGGACAACCGCCGATCTCACGCTGGGAGTATCCGGGATTCGTCGTGTACTTCGAGCACGAGCACGTCATTCACAGCGTCGTAGTCAATTCATAGCCCTTATTCGCGCGTAACCGGACCTCGGAGCGCGTAACATTAAGTAGGTTGATTCTTTAAGGACCCACCGCGACTCGTTCGCGGCGGGCGTTTTTTATTTTTTTAAACGGCTAAATGTCTCTACTCGATCCAATCCTTCCCAGCGGCGAGGTGCCTCTGGTCAAATGGGGCAAGCTGTATGGCGCGGCCCCGGCGCTCGCCATCGCTGAAGCGGCCCTTCGTGCCGGCGGTCCCCTGATCGTCATTGCGCGAAATTCGCGCGAAGCGGAAGCCTTGAGCGAGGAGGTTCGCTTCTTCGCCGGGGCCGGACTCAATGTTCGAGTGTTCCCCGATCTGGAGACACTGCCTTACGACAGCTTTTCGGCTCACCCGGATATCACCTCCGCCCGGCTCGCGACGTTGGCCGAACTGCCGCGCGCGCGCCACGGGGTCTGGCTGGTTGCGATCGACACCCTGCTGCAGCGATTGGCGCCGCGCAGCTACATCGACGCCTACTCGCTCAAAGTTCATGTCGGCGAGACGCTCGACCTTGAAGCCCTGCGCGCCCAGCTGGCAGTGGCCGGCTATTCGGCGGTCACGCAAGTCGTGGCTCATGGTGAGTTTGCGGTCCGCGGCTCGCTGATCGATGTGTTTCCGATGGGCTCCGACACACCCTACCGCGTCGACCTGCTGGATCGCGACGTCGACAGCATTCGGCGTTTCGACCCGGACACGCAGCGTTCGCTCGAGAAGCTCGATCGCATTCACCTGCTGCCGGCGCGCGAAACGCCTCTGAATCCGGATGCGGTGCGGGAATTTCGCCGCCGCTATCGGCTGCGTTTCACCGGCGATCTCTCGGAGCAGGCCATCTACCGCGACGTCAGCACCGGCGTTGCACCCGGCGGCATCGAGTTCTTCCTGCCGCTGTTCTTCGAGCGCACCTCGCACCTATTCGAGTATTTGCCGCCCAACAGCGTGCTCGTGGACATCGATGATGCCGCATCCGCGGCCGACACGTTGTGGCAGGGAATTGTCGATCGGCACGAACAACTGCGCCATGACCGCTACCGGCCGATCTTGGACCCCGCCGAGGTCTATCTGCCGCCGGGCGAATTTCTCGAGGCCGCCTCCCCGTGGCCCAAGATTCAACTCCACGCCTTCGAGTGGCCGCCCGAGACGGCGGGGCGCTTCCAAAATTTTGCCAGCGCGGCGCCCGCCACGGTGCGTATCGATGCGCGAGCGGAACAGCCTGCGGCTGAACTGGCGGCGCATATCGACGCCTCCGATGCACGCCTGCTGATCGCGGCCGAATCGGCCGGACGCCGCGAACTCATTCTGGACCTGCTGCGCGGCCGCGGCGTGCAGCCCAAGATCTTCGATAGTTTTGCAGAATTCAAGGCGAGCGGTCTGAAACTGGGGGTGACCGTTTCGGCGGCGGTGTCAGGCCTCACGCTCGAATCCCCTGCGCTGGAGATTCTCACCGAGTCGCAATTGTTCGGCGATCGGGCCCGCCAGGAGCGCCGGCGCCGCCGGGCCGAGCGCGATCCGGCCAAGATACTGAAAGAACTGTCGGACCTGCGAATCGGCGCACCGGTGGTGCACGAGACTTACGGAGTGGGCCGCTACGTCGGCTTGCAGACGATGGACATCGCCGGCTACACCGGTGAATTCCTGGTGCTGGAATACGCGGACGGCGACAAGCTGTACGTGCCCGTCCAGTCGCTGCACCTGGTATCGCGTTACACCGGAGCACCGGCGGAAACCGCGCCGCTGCACAAGCTCGGCGGGGATCAATGGCAAAAGGCCCGCCGCAGGGCCGCGCAGCGCATTCGCGACGTTGCGGCTGAGTTGCTCGACCTGTATTCGCGCCGCGCGGCGCGGCAAGGCACGTGCATGCTGGCGGGCGAAGCTGAATACCGGGCATTTCAAGCGGGATTTCCCTTCGAGGAGACTGCCGACCAAGCCGCCGCCATCGAACAGGTGATTGCCGACCTGAAGTCCGACAAGCCCATGGATCGAGTGATCTGCGGCGACGTGGGCTTTGGCAAGACGGAAGTGGCGCTCAGAGCGGCGTTTATTGCCGTGCAGGCCGGCAAACAGGTCGCGGTGTTGGTGCCGACGACTCTGCTCGCGCAACAGCACTACACCACCTTCACGGATCGATTTGCGGACTGGCCGGTGCGAATCGAGAGTTTGTCGCGCTTTCGCACCAATAAGGAAGCTGCAGGCGTCGTTGCAGGAATCGCCGCCGGCAGCGTCGATGTTGTCATCGCCACGCAACGGTTGCTGCAGGGCAAGGTCTCTTTCAAAGACCTGGGACTGGTGGTGATCGATGAGGAGCATCGGTTTGGCGTGCGCGACAAGGAAAAGCTCAAGGCATTGCGCACCGAGGTGGATGTCCTCACTTTGACGGCGACCCCGATCCCTCGAACGCTCAACATGGCCATGGGCGGTCTTCGCGACCTGTCCTTGATTACCACGCCCCCTGCCGAGCGTCTGGCGGTGAAAACCTTTGTGCTTGAATGGAATGAGACCGTGGTGCGCGAAGCGGCGTTGCGCGAAATTCGCCGCGGCGGGCAGATCTATTTCGTGCACAACACGATCGAGACCATCGAAAAGACGGCGCAGGCCATGCGCGAATTGGTTCCCGAGGCAAATGTTGCGGTGGGGCATGGCCAGATGCGCGAGCGCGAGCTCGAACAACTCATGCTGGACTTCTATCACCGCCGATTCAACGTACTGGTGTGCACGACGATCATCGAAAGCGGCATCGACGTGCCGACCGCCAATACCATCATCATCGACCGCGCCGATCGCTTCGGCCTCGCGCAGATCCATCAGTTGCGGGGCCGTGTCGGCCGCTCGCACCACCGTGCGTACGCCTATCTGATCACGCCGCCGCGAAAGGCGATGACCGCCGACGCCGTGAAGCGCCTCGAGGCGCTGGAATCGCTCGAGGAGCTGGGCGCCGGATTCACCCTGGCGACGCATGATTTGGAAATTCGCGGCGCGGGTGAACTATTGGGCGATGAACAAAGCGGTCAGATTCAAGAAATCGGCTACAACCTGTATATGGAACTCCTGGAGCGCGCCGTCGCGGCGCTCAAATCCGGAAAACAGGCCGATCTCGAGCGGCCCCTGGATGCGGGACCGGAGGTTGAACTGCACGTGCCGACGCTCATTCCCGAGGACTATGTGCCGGATGTGCACCTGCGCTTGATGCTGTACAAGCGCATTGCGGGCACGCCATCGCGCGAGGAGCTCGACGAACTAAAAGTCGAAATGATCGACCGCTTCGGCCCGATCCCGCCTTTTGCGCAGTCCTTGTTCCGCGCGACGTATCTGAAGCTGCGCGCGGCCGCGCTGGGCATTCGCAAGATCGACGCCGGCGCCAGCAGCGGCTACATCCTGTTCGAGGAGACGAACAAGGTCGACCCGAAGCGCGTGCTCAAGCTCATTCAGGGCAAGCCGAAGGAATACCGTCTTGATGGTCCGCTCAAGCTGCGCTTCGCGCACATCGCTCGCACGGAAGAAGCGCTTTTTACGCGCGTTGAGCAGTTGGTGGATCAGCTGGCTTGAGAAGGCCGCGCACATGCGCGGCCGCCCCGCTTCGTTACTGGATGGCGCCCAAGAAATCGCCCTTGCCGATTTCGACGCCGCTTTTGCGCAGCAAGGCATAGACCATGCTGGTATGGAAGTAGAAATTCGGCAGCACAAAGTCGTTGAGGTAGCTGAGCGCCGTGAATTTCCATGTTCCGTTTGGGAACTTCAATTCGATGGCCCGCGATTCGTCGCCGGGAAATTTCGCCGCGGTCACGGTCTTCAAATAATCCAAGGTCTTCGCAACACGCGCCTTGAGTTCCGGCAGCGTAGTCTCGGTGTCTTCGTGTTTGGGCACCTCGACTCCGGCCAACCGTCCTGCGGCGCCCTTGGCGGTGTCGCAGGCAATTTGCACTTGCCGGCTCAACGGATGCATGTCGGGGAACAAGCGTGTTTGCGCCAGCACCGCGCCGTCGATTTTCTTCGCGGTCGCATGCGCAGCCGCCTTATCGAGAATCGCCGACATGTTGGTCAAGCCGCGCGTCAATGCCGGAATCGAAAAATCATACAGAGTCGCCATCAATGTCTCCTAAGGTCATGCAAGCGGGGGCGTCACTGTAGCCAAAGACGCCTTGTTTGGATAGCGAGGAGCCTGTCTGAGTATTCCGCGTGGCCGCGAGTGCGCTAACATCGGCCGCTATGTTGCCCTTCTCCGAAGCGTGCGAGCGAAATAAGGAGCCAATACTCACCGTGTTGCGCGCCGCCCTCGCCGATCGCGCGCAGGTTTTGGAAATCGGCAGCGGCACCGGCCAGCATGCGGTGCATTTCGCGGCACATTTGACGCACCTGACCTGGCACCCCACGGAGCAGCTGGCTTTTTTGCCCGACCTTGCGGCACGGGTGAAGCTCGAGGGTTCCCACAATCTGCGCCAACCCACGGTACTTGACGTGAAGCAGACCGTTTGGCCCGTGCGCAGCGTCGACGCCGTATTTACCGCCAATACCTTGCACATCATGGCGTGGCCGGAAGTGCAGTCGCTGTTCCGCGGGCTTGACGCGGTGTTATCGGCGGCGGGGATCGTCTGCGTGTACGGACCGTTCCGCTATGAGGGCCGTTATACCTCGGAGAGCAATCGCGACTTCGACCGGCTGCTGCAAGACAGGGACCCGCACTCGGGTCTGCGCGATGTCAAGGATATCAACGCACTCGCCGAGCGCCATGGGCTCAAGCTGCGCGTCGATCACGATCTGCCCGCCAACAATCGACTGCTGGAGTTCGTCCGGCTCTAGGAGACAGTCTCCTAGGCTCGCCCGATGGCCGACAGCAGCGAGGCCTGGTTCAAGGGACCTTCATAGCGCTTGCCGTTGATGAAGAATGCCGGCGTTGCGGCAACGCCGCTGCGCATGCCTCCCATGAAATCGCGTTTGACCCTCGGCCTGAAGCGGCGCGCGTCCAGATCAGACTCGAATTGTGCGATATCGAGTTTGAGCTTCACCGCAATCTTGTGCAGCAAATCGGAACCCAGCTCGGACTGCTGCCGAAAGATGGCATCATGCATCTCCCAAAATTTTCCTTGCGCGCCGGCCGCTTCGGCCGCTTCGGCCGCGTGCTGGGCATAGGGATGCATCTCGATCAGCGGCATGTGCCGAAACACAAAGCGCATTTGCGCACCCAGGATTTTCGCAATGGACTTGAGCATGAGATGCATGTCGGCGCAGTACGGACACTGGTAGTCGCCGTACTCGACCACCGTGACCGGCGCATCTTCCGGACCCAAGGCATGATCACCCTTGCCGACGACTACGGAGAGGTTCATCGGAGCAAGGACCCGCAGTCGACGTCCTTGGCCTTGCCGGGATCGACGAGCACCAACTTCGAATCCTGCGCTTGAATGCCGATGGACGGCGCCTTCAGCGTACCTTGAATTGCAATGGGCGCACGCAACTGAAAGAACCGCACGTCCTTGGGGTAGCCGCGCAACACCAAGTCCAGAGCCTCGGTGTCCAAGTGCACAAATCCTTCGCCGGCGATCACGACCGAGTCGGTGTCGAGGACCAATTTCTTTGCGGTGAGGGTGCCGTCGCGGGCTTCAAAGCTGGCAATGCCGCAACGAACCGGCACTTGCCTTTTGTTTTTGGTGAGCAGGAGTCCCAGCCCGCGAAGATCGATGCCGGTCAGCTCCGCCAGCGAATCGCGCACCATGCCGCTCGGCAATGTCGCCGTGACCGTGCCGTCGAGGCTCGCGGCAATCTCGTGCAGGGATTTTCCGCGCCCCGTAAGATCGACACGCAGGTCCGCCGGACCCTCAAGGGCCGGCGGTCCGCCCTTCTTGCTCGGGTACTGCGCCAACTGCATTTCGGAGAGGCTTGCGTTCAGCTGCGCCGTGGGAACCGCGCTCTCCTTTCTGGCGTCGATCTTGAGCTGCGCCTGCAGCTTGCCGCCCAAAACCGTCGCGGCCACCGGAGCCACGGCGAGATCGCCGTGATCGTTTATTAATTTTATCGTCGCGTCGCTCAAGGTGACTCGTCCTGCCTCCACACGTTTTGCGCTGTACTTCATGGTGGCACGGCTTCGGCGCAGCACACTGGAATCGGGAGCCGCCTCGGACAAGAGCAGCTTCTCGTCTGCCGGCTGTGCGTCGCGGCCGGCTGCGCGCGGACCGAAATCCGCCAGCCGCAGGGTTTGCGAATTCAAGTCGGCGTTCACGTTCAACTGGCCTCTGATGCCTTCGATGGACATCGATCCGCGAACGTCACTCTGCCCGCTGGTGACAAGCAGATCGCTGAACGAGGAGGTATGGCCTTGGCGCGCGAGTTTTCCGGAGAGATGAAAGCTGCCGGTGTCGATCAATCGGATGCCCGTCAAGTAGTGCATGTCTTTCAGATCCGCGCCGGAGGCTTCAAAGGCCGCATCATAGCTTCGCACATCGAAACCTTGCCGCAGAAATCCGCTGCCGGCCATGCGCGCGCCGCTGGAGCGCTCGTTGAAACGAAAAGCGTAGCGCTGCTCGCGGCTGGCCGTCAGCAACGGATCGCCTACCACTTCGAAAGTAACCGGCCGGCCATTGAGCTTTCCCTTCCCCTCGATGCGAAACGCTTGCTCCGCTTCCTTACCCTTGGCGTCATTCGCGGAAACGATGCCGTCGAATTGGCGGTGTTTTAGCGCATCGTCGAGCAGAACATGCGCATCCGTCATCGACAGTGAGCGGATGATGGGCAGGCTTTGGGGATCGCTCTTGTCGGGGTCCTTGACCTGCCAGTTGGCGTGGGCGATGGCATCGCGAAACAAGTGCAGCGTGGCACGATCGATCGTCAACCTGTCGATGATGAGTTCCCGCCCCAGATGCGGCGTCGCGAACACCACGCTGATTTTGCCTGCTTCCACGGCGACGCCCGAAGGGCTCCACGGCGGGTTGCCGATGCTGACGTCTTCGCCCTCCAGCCGCGGATTTCGCGACAGAAGGTGCAGCCGCAGCGTCCCGGCGACGCGCAACGGCCGATCGATTTTGGCGGCAATCAATTTCACCAGAGGGTCGTGCAGGAAGCCTGCATCCAAGGCGGCCCCTGCCGCTACCAACAAGGCGGCGAGCGCGAGCAACGTGCCGCCGGTCCAAATCAATCCGCGGCGCAGCTTAACGGGCGAAATCATCCGCCATTAACGCATGAATTGGCTTCGATAGCCGCCGCCCCGAGGCCCAACAGCCGGCTAATAGACAACCAAATCAAAGCACTTACAGCCGTTGTCTCCAAAAGCATTCAGGGAGACAATCCCCACATTTGGTGGCATAATGACACCGAAACGTTGATTCTGTCTGCGTGCTTGGGAGCCGCGGGCAATACCATGGCGAAACCACAGGGGAAGGTTGACGACTATGAAGAAGATTCGTACATCTGTCGCGGGAGCTGCATTGATAGCGGTCGCATGCCTAAGCTACGCAGCCTTCAGCGGCGCGACGGCGAGTACGGCGGCGAAAGCTCCAGCCGAAGTCGCGTTGCCCGTTACGGTCGATGACTTCCGGCTCCCCGATCAAAATATGCATTCCCACGAGCTGCGTCGGCTTGGCGATGCCAGCGCGGTGGTCCTGATCACGCAGGCGAATAACTGCCCGGTCAGCCGCAATACCAACGCCGCCGTGAAAGCCCTCCAGGATCAGTACTCGGCGAAGGGCGTCGAGATTTTCATGCTGAACTCCACCCCGTCGGACACGCGCGAAGCGATTGTCGCCGAAGCGAAGGCCTATGGTTACAACCTGCCGATTCTCATGGACACCAATCAATTGGTGGGTGAGCAGCTGGGCGTGACCCGAACGGCGGAAGCCATCGTCATCGATCCGAAGACCTGGAAAATCATGTACCGGGGTCCGATCGACGACAAGGTCACTTACGAGCGGCAGAAGGCCGCCGCGGACCACACCTGGGCCAAGGATGCGCTGGACTCGGTGCTCGCCGCGAAGCCCGTTGCCGTTGCGCGAGTCGAGCCGGTCGGATGCATCATCGACTTTCCGGAGCGCGCGAAGATCGCCACCAGCAAGGTGACGTACGTCAAAAACATTGCGCCGATGTTCGAGGACAAGTGCGTGTCCTGCCACGAGCCCGGCGGCATCGGCCCGATGCCCTTCACCAAGTTTGAAGAGATCTCGCCGTTCGCGCCGATGATCCGCGAAATGATCCGTACGCAACGCATGCCGCCTTGGCGCGCGGACCCCAGTGTTGGGCATTTCCTCGGCGACCGCAGCCTGTCGGCCGCTCAGATCAAGACATTGGTGCATTGGGTTGAAGCCGGCGCCCCGCGCGGCACCGGACCTGATCCGCTGGCATCGAAAAAGTTCACGGCGCCGGAATGGCCCTTGGGCAAGCCCGACCTGGTGCTGGACGTTCCCGCTTACACGATCCCCGCCAACGGCATCGTCGACTATCAGCGCCCCTATGTGGTCAATCCGTTGAAGGACGGCAAGTGGCTCAAGGCCTCGACCATCAAGGTCGTGAATCGTCAAACCGTACATCACATCCTCACCGGCTACATGGCCGAAGTACCGGCCCCCGGCCAGGTTGCCAATGAGAGCAAGTGGGGAACGTCGTTGGGCGGTTATGCGGTCGGCGCCGAATCCTTCGTCGAGCCGGCCAACACGGGCGCGTACATTCCGCCTGGCGGCGCCATCGGCTTTCAGGTTCACTACACGCCGTACGGCCAGCAGGTCACCGAGCACTCGCAAATCGCGCTCTACTTCTGGAAGGACAAGCCGAAGTACGTGATGCGCAATTCGGTGGTGTTGAACGCCAACATCGTGATTCCGGCGAACAAAGAGAGCACCGAGCTGCAGGCATACATTGATGTGCCCAAGGACATGATGCTGTTCGGCGCGTTCCCGCACGCCCATTATCGCGGCGCGTCCTCGCAATTCTTCATGATCGAGCCGGACGGCAAGAAGACCCTGCTGGTCTCCCTGCCGCACTACGACTTCAACTGGCAGCGCGAATACAATTTCGTCACGCCCGTCAAGGTTCCGGCCGGATCGAAGTTGCTGGCCGTCTACACCTACGACAACTCCGTGAGAAATCCGGCGAATCCGGATCCCAATCGCGTCGTCCCCTGGGGTGATCAGTCCTTTGACGAAATGCTCTACACCGCATTCCATTACGAGTGGGTGGGAGAGACGTCGGACAAGATGGACCAATACAAGGCCTACGATAACGAACTGAACGAGAACCGCGTGTTCGGCATGCTCGATACGAAAATGAACGGCAAGCTGGAGAAGTCGGATTTGACCGGCCCGATCGGCAAGCAGTTCGCGGAAGCGTTCGCCAAGATCGACTCCGATCATGACGGCTTCATCGAGCCCAAGGAGTTGTCGGCGGCCCAGGGCAATATGCAGAAGCGTCGCCAGGCTTCGCAGCCGCAGGCCGCTCCCGGCGCCCCTGCCCAGGCGGCGCCGGAGAAAACCGGAGGCGGTCAGTAACCCCCTCGTGGCGGCCCGTGTTTTCCTTTGATTCGAAGGGATTCGCACGGGCCGCCGCTTTCATTTCGATCGCGGCCGCGTGCGTTGGCGCTTGGAGTGATGCCAACGCCACTGAGTTGAGCCGCGTCAATGTAGGCGCGCAAGCACCGCTGTTCACCGCGCGCGGTGCCGACGGCAAGCCGCACAGCTTGCGCGACTACGCGGGAAAGCTTGTAGTGATGGAATGGACCAACCCGGTCTGCCCTTTCACCGCCGTAAAGTACAAAAGCGGTGCGATGCAGGCATTGCAGCACTATGCCGAATCCCAGCATGTCGTCTGGCTCTCCATTGATACCGCGGCGCCGGACCGGGCGGGATATCTCACGCCGTCCGCCGCGCGCATGCGCATCGCGCAAACCCACGCAACCGTGACGGCCTTCCTGTTCGACGTCGACGGCAAAATCGCGCGCAGTTATGGCGCCAAAACCACGCCGAGCTTTTTCGTGATCGACCGCGACGGCAAGCTCGCCTACCAGGGCGCGATGGATGATCAAGTATTTGCCGACCAGGGCGAGGGGCGCGAGTACATGAAATCGACGCTCGATGACCTGATTGCCGGCCGCCCCTTGAAATACTCCGAAACCCAGCCTCAGGGCTGTGCAATAGAATACTGATCGATGCGACTCGTCAGCAAAAATGCCCCAGCCGCGCGCCGAATCGACGGCGCTGCAAAGTCCCGCCGCGAACAATTGCTCGACCAGGCCGCGCGCGAACTGAACTCCAAGGGTATTTCCATGACGTCCCTGACGGACGTTGCCGACAAGCTTGGCTTCTCGCGCGCATCGCTCTACTACTATGTCGAGGATCGGGAAGACCTGATGTTTCAGGTCTACCTGCGTTCGTCCGAGATCATGGCCCGCCACCTTGGGGAGGCGGCACAGCCGCGCCGCAGCGCGCTGCAAGTGCTCGGCGACTTCATATCCAGAACCTTGGACCCGGCAGAGCCTGAGCTTGCGGCGTTGAGCGAAATCGGGCTGCTCGATCAAGCCGCGCGCGAAACCGTCCTCGGCATTTTCGAGGCGGTCGTGGCGCGGCTTGCCGGCCTGCTCGAAGCCGGCGCCAAAGCGGGCAACATCCGCTCCTGCGACTTCGAGATCGTCGCCCGCACCATCATCAGCATCATTCACTCGATTCCGCTGAACTCGCCGCTGGCTCTGGCATTGCGCGTGAGCCGTTCTGAAATCATCGCGGCCGCCAAGGATATTCTGGCCGGCGGCTGGGGCGCCGATCGCAGGCGCGAAGTGAATCCGGCGCCGATCGATTTTTCGCCGTTGCTCAGCCAGCCGGGCGGTCTGTTCGATCGCGGCGCGCAGTTCGAGGCAAAACGTGAAAAGATTCTCGCAGCGGCCTCGCAGTTGTTCAATCGACGGGGCGTCGATACGACATCGCTCGATGATATCGCCGCCGCCGTGGGCGCCACCAAGCGAACGCTCTATCACTACGTCGGCGACAAGCAAACCATACTGTCGGCTTGCTATGCCCGCACCGACCGCATCTTTTCCTTCATCCGTGAGCAGGCCGCCGCGCAGGGCGGCCCCGCCATCGATACGCTGATCGCGGTACTGCGTGCCAACTCGATTTCGCATCAGCGCGACGATATCGAGCCGCTGCGCGCCTCCACCGGTTACGATTCCTTGAGCGAAGCTGAAAAAATTCTGGCGACCGAGCGCGGCAGAGTGTTGGTTCAGGCGTACCGCGCATTGTGCCGCGAAGCGCACAATGAGAGCTCCATGCGCGACGTGAATCGCGACTGCTTGCTGTTGTTCATGCGCGGGGCAGGCAGTTGGCTCGCCAAGGGTTTGGTCCGCGGCGACGATCAACGCAAGGCGCAGATCGCCGCTGAAATTGCCGATCTTTTGCGGTTGGGACTAAATCCGCTCTAGGAGCCTGATTACCTGGCGCTGATGACGATCAGTTCGACCGCCGGCGGCGGCAGCTGCGCCTGGATCCGAATGCTCGGTCCGTTCTGCACGCTTTGGTCGAGCAGCACCAGGTTCGCCGAAGCGTCGATTCGGTAGCGCTTCATCTGGTACTTCCCCGCACCCGGCAGCGTGACCGTGGCATCGTAGCCGCCATTGTCGCCATATTGCAGCGTGCGGCGTTCCGGCAGCGTCGTGTCCCAACTGTCGCGCGCTTTCAGGAACTTCGCCGCGACTTGATAGTTGCTGATGAGGATTTGAAAGAGACGGTTGTCCTTGGATCGACCCGCCGCCAACGCCAATCCCGCCTCGTCGCCGCCCGTGGTTCGAATCAGCATGGGAGTGCCTTTCAGTGCGCCAAAGGCGCTGAGTGCATTTGCGGCCGAATCACCTGACACGCCGCCGTCGCGAATGGCCGCGCCCGCATGATAGGTTTGTGCATCAATGGGGCCGCCCAGCATGTAAATCAGCGCGCTGGCGGCGAATGCCGCCCGCTCCTGCTTGGGCATATCCGCATCGCCGGGATCGGCGTTCCACTCGTCCAGCACATTTTTGGTCGAGCCGAACCCCTTCGCGTCGAGAATGACGCGAAGTTGCCTGGCGATCGCGACAAACAGATACGGATCGTTCGAATCCACGGTATAGAAATGCCATGCAAAGAAATCCAGCGGCAGACGCTTCATGCGTACGAAGTCCATGAATTTTTCGCGGTACGCGCCGGCAATCAAAGGCTTGGCGAGCCCCGGCCCGCCCACCAACGCCGACGGATCGGCCGATTCGATGGCGCGAGCCGTTTTTTCGTACAGACTGTAATACTCCTCCGCAGAGCCGCTCCAAAAAGCCTTGGAGTCCGGCGCATTCCAGACCTCCCAGTACCGAATGCCGTAACGAAAGCCCCTGGCCCAGCCGACGTTGTAATGCAGCACGATGTGCCGGGCGATCTGCGCCCACTTTTCCTGATCCGCCGGCGGGTCCGGTGCGCTGCCCACACTCC
>Ga0193753_10003026_pt1 | contig 12766 bp, 8 predicted proteins | sample H1c2metaG_FD_144925 | JGI IMG/M metagenome (GOLD analysis project Ga0193753, IMG submission 144925) | Soil microbial communities from a riparian zone of the East river system, Colorado, United States - H1c2 | ecosystem: Environmental > Terrestrial > Soil > Riparian zone | place: USA: East River... | reverse complement strand
GCGTTCCTGACCAGCAACCCGCCGAAGATCTCGAAGCTCGCGTTCAAAGGGGCAATCATGCTGCCGAAGGGCGCGCGCTACGGCCGCGAGGAGTACGTGACGCTGCTGCAGCTGGTGTACGACATCTTGGTGAAGATGCGCAAGGACGGCTTGTTAGCCATCGAAAACGACATCGAGAATCCGGAGAACAGCCCGGTCTTCCAGAAATACCCGAAGATCCTCGAAGACCATCACATGATCGTCTTCATCACCGACTGCCTGCGTCTCATCGTCGGCGGCACGCTCGACCCGCATGAGCTCGAGAGCCTGTTGGAATACGAGCTGGAGACGCATCATAAGGAGGCACACGAGCCATCGCATGCGGTGCAGAAGGTGGCCGATGCGCTCCCGGGTTTCGGCATCGTCGCCGCGGTGCTCGGTATCGTGAACACCATGAGTTCTCTCGACGGTGCGGATACGGCGACCATTGGTCACAAGGTGGGCGCGGCACTGGTGGGCACCTTCCTCGGTATCCTCGTGGCCTATGGTTTCGTCGGCCCTATTGCGAGCGCGATGGAACACAAGGCCGCCGAAGAAGGCAAGGCTTTCGAAGTCGTGAAAATGGCGCTGGTGGCAAGCGTGCGCGGATATGCGCCGCAGGTGGCGGTGGAGTTCGCCCGTAAGCTTCTGTTCAGTGAAGTGCGCCCGACGTTCGCGGATCTCGAGGCACATCTGAAAGGCAAGCCGCCGCCGGGCAAGGGCGCGCACTGAGCGCGCTTGCCCGATAGAAGTTCACCATGGCAAGCGCCAGTTCCAAGCAGGCTGATGCGAAGCGGCCGATCTACATCAAGCGCGTCAAGAAGGTTGCCGGCGGGCATCACGGCGGCGCATGGAAAGTGGCGTACGCGGACTTCGTGACCGCGATGATGGCGTTCTTCATGGTGATGTGGCTGATCACGGCCGTGTCAAAAGACCAGCGCGCGGCAATCTTCGATTACTTCAAGAATCCCAGCATGGAGCCGGGCAAGAGCGTGAAGCCGGCGCCGGGTCAGATGGGTCCGGGTGGCGCGAGCACTTCGCCAATCAACATGCGCGGAGGCCTGGACGCTCCGAAGACCACTCAGACAAAGACCGACAAGGTAGGCGCGACGGTGATGACCTCACCGGCGCCACCGATTGATCTGAAAACGCCGGAACAGAAGGCCGCGGAAGCCGCCGAGCTGGTCAAGCAGCTGGAAAAGAAAAAACTCGACTCGTTGATGGACGACCTGAAGAAGGCGATCTCCAATAGCCAGGCGCTCGAGCCGTTCAAGGATCAGCTGTTGCTGGACATCACTCCGGAAGGACTGCGAATCCAGATCCTCGATGCGCAGAACCGGCCGATGTTCGATCTCGGCAGCGCGCGCCTGAAGCCGTACACGAACGCCATCCTGCGTGAAGTGACTACCTACCTGCGCACGGTACCCAACCGGCTGAGCATCACGGGCCACACTGACACCACGCCATACGCGGGTACGCGAGGCTATACAAACTGGGACCTATCCACCGATCGAGCCAACGCTGCGCGGCGGGCGATCGAGTCCGCGGGCCTCGAAACCGACCGCATCGCGCGCGTCGTGGGGCTTTCGTCGTCGGTGCTGTTCGACAAGCAGAATCCTCGCAACGCCGTGAATCGTCGCATCAGCATCGTGGTGATGACGCAGCAGGCCGAGCAGGATGCGAAGAAGACCGATCTGCCGTCGACGCCGTCGGCGGACGAGCCGGCTTCCTAGCCGGATCTCAGGTCCACCTGCGCGCGCTGGCGAGCGCCCGCTCCGGGTAGTGAACCCTTTCGAGGAAGTCGCCGCGCAGGATGCGTAGCGCGATGATTTCTTCCTGAATCTCGGCCGCGGTTCTGATTCCGAGGCGTCGCAGGACCGACACCGGAGGGCACCAGCCCTGCAAGGCGTGCTCGAGCAGGAATGCGGCCGCGACGACGGGTAACAACAGGAATTTCCGATTGACGGTCAGGCCCAATCCAAGCCCGAGCAGGGTCAGCGATGCGGCATTGGCCTCGAGTGTGCGCTCGACGTCCCATTCCCGCTCGAGCTCCCGCAAGCGTTCATCGATGAATACGGGGTCCGCGCCGATATAGCGCGAGACGTCATGAAGGGTGCGGGCCTGGATCCGATCTTTGGACGATTTCACTCATGCATGGTGGCGTCACCCGACGCCATGCACTGTCGGAGCGCGCCGCGCTTTGTCTTCAGCAATCCGGAAGACTGAAGAAGAATGACGCGCCCTCATCCTGGGCGCCGTCGACCCACACCTTGCCGCCGTGACGCTCGACGATCCGGCGGACGATCGACAATCCGACCCCAGTGCCTTCGAACTGATCGGCGCTATGCAGGCGCTGGAACACGCCGAACAACTTGTTCATGTATTTCATGTTGAAGCCGACGCCGTTGTCCTTCACGAAGCAAACCAGCGTCTCCCCATCCATGCGGTAACCGATCTCCACCCGAGCTTTCTCGCGCTCGCGAGTGAACTTGATGGCGTTCGAAATGAGGTTCACGAATACCTGCTGCATGAGGCCAGGGTCGACCTGCCAGGTGGGGAAGTCAGCGATCACGAATTCGATGTCGCGGCCGGCACGCTCCGCGGCCATGTCGTTGATGACCCGTTGCGCAAGCTCACCGAATCGCACCGGCTCCTTGTGCAGCGCCTGGCGGTTCAGTTGTGAGAGACGCAGCAGGTCGGTAATCAGCCGGTCCATATGCGCGGCGCCGGCGTTCACGTTTTGCAGCAACCGGCGGCCTTCCTCGGTGAGCGCGCCCACGTGATCGGACAGCAGTGACTGCGTGAACACCGAGACTGCGCGCAGCGGCGCACGCAAGTCGTGAGAAACGGAATACGAAAACGCTTCGAGCTCGCGATTGGCGATCTTCAGTTCGTCGGTGCGCTCACGCACGCTCTCCTCGAGCCGCTTCTTTTCGATGCGCAGCTGGCGCACGGCAAGCGCGCGTTCGAGAACGGGGAGAGTGGTGGCGAGCCGGATCGGCTTCTGGATGTAGTCCAGCGCGCCGGCCTTCATGGCGGCGACCGCGGTTTCGAGCGCGCCGTGGCCGGTCATGATCACTGCCACCAGCGTGGGGTCGATCATTTGAGCGGACTTCATCAGATCGATGCCGTTGGTGCCGGGCATCTGCAGGTCGGCTAACAACAAATCGAAAGTCCTTTCACGCATCGCCGCCAGTGCTTCGGTGGGCGAGGTGAAGCCGTAGGTCTTGTAGCCCTCGTACTCGAGGGTGTCGCAGAGCGCGCGCATGGACGCAGGCTCGTCATCGACGATGAGCAGGGTCTGCTTATGTTCAGGTTGTGCTTCGGCAATGTTGGAGTTCAAGTGCCCGCCATGTGTATTGGGACGCTCCGCCCCGCCGACCGTGTTCTGCGCAGGTGAGTCCCTAAGTCCCTGTTACGGCGTAGTCTCAGCCCGCTTTAGCACTATTGCCAAATTCCTAGGGTTAACTCTCAGTTAATTCTGTAAGAGTAATCCGACACGCATTTGCCTGATTTGACAAGCCTTTACCCCTATCTACCTAAGTAGGCTCTTATGCGCGTATGCGCAGTGCATCACACGTTGAAAAGTTGTGGTGGACTAACGTGCGTATATCTGCGGAGGCGGGGGAAACATGCCGACGCAGTCGCTGAAGCGACGGTTTTGCCGACCTTAAGGGTGGGTTGGCCCTAACTAGTCGCGGGGAAGAAGTAAATGCAGCCGGTAAGAGTCGTTCTGGTCGAAGACATGCCGATGGAGGCGGAGATCGCCGTCCGTCAGCTCGAGTCAGGTGGTTTCTCGTGCAGCTGGAAGCGCGTTGAATCCGAAGCCGTTCTACGGGCGTCGCTCACCGAAACAAAACCCGACCTAATCCTCTCCGATTTCACGTTGCCCGGGTTCGACGGATTGTCTGCGCTCGAAATCGCGCACGAACTCGCACCCGATACTCCTTTCATCTTTCTCTCGGGCACGATCGGCGAAGAGCGCGCCATCGATGCCCTGCAGCGCGGCGCCTACGACTACGTGCTCAAGACCAACATGGCGCGCCTCGTGCCCGCCGTTCGGCGCGCCCTCAACGACGCATCCATCCGTCGAGCCCGCGTTTCTCTCGAGCAGCAGTTGCGTGACATCGTCGCCACTTCGCAGGACTGGATCTGGGAACACGATCGCGACGGCAAGTTCACTTTCTGCAGCGACTCTGTGCGCAGCACGCTCGGATACTCGCCCGAGGAGATCCTCGGCACGAACGCCTCGCAATACGTACATCCGGAAGATCTTGCGGCTCTCGATTTTGCCATGCATACGCTGGGTCCCAGTCAGCGAACCGCCAGCAACCTGCAGGCGCGCTGGCGGCATCGCAATGGCAGCTATCGCTGGCTCGAGCGCAACATGCTGGCGTTGTTAGGCGAAGGCGGGCAGATCACGGGCTTTCGCGGCAGCGAACGTGATTTTTCCGAACGCCGGCGACAGGAAAAGCACATCAGCCGCCTCACGCGCGTGCTGAAGATGCTGAGCGGCGTCAACAGCGCCATGGTGCGCATTCGCCAGCGGCGCGAAATCCTGGTGGAGGCCTGCCGGCTGGCCACTTCCGTGGGTGGATACGCCAGTGCGATGGTGGCGCTGATCGAACCCGGCACCCGCACTGCGCGCCCGACGGCCTGGTCCGGCAGCGTCGACAACCAGACTGCGCAGCAGCTCACGTTCAGCATCGCCGATTCCGCGAGTGACGACTCGAGCGTCATCGGACGCGTGCTGCGCACCGGCGTTTCGATGACCCATGTCGACCTGCAGCAGCTCGACATGGGTCTGGCGGCGCGCGCCTCGCTCATGGATTCCGGTTTCCGCAGCGTCGTCGCCTATCCACTGCTGGTCGATCGCACGCCAGTCGGCGCGCTGATCCTCACCTCGTACGACGTAGGCGCGGTCGGTGACGAAGAATCGCGCATGCTTCGCGAACTGGTCGCCAACCTGTCATTCGCGCTGCAATACCTCCACAAGGAAGACGAGGTTCGATTCCTTTCCTATTTTGATCCGCTGACCGGGCTCGCCAAGCGCAGTCTCTTCTGCGAGCGCCTGCTACGGGCACTCGAACCGCGCATCGGACGTCGGGGCACTCCGGCGGTCGCCGTGCTCGACATCGAGCAGCTTTCTTCCATCAACGATTCCTTCGGTCGCCACGCGGGCGATCAGTTGCTGCAGCAGGTCGCGGATCGCCTCAAGCGACACATGGATTCCACCGATCTTCTGGCGCATTTTGGCGGCGGCACCTTCGGTCTCATCATGGAAGCGGCCGGAGACGAGGACGAGGCCGTTCACTGGTTGCAGGAACAGGTGGCCGAAGTGTTCCGGGCGCCGTTCCTGGTAGATGGACGCGGAATCCCGGTCGATGTGAAATGCGGTTTCGCGAGGTACCCGGACAACGGCAACGACGCCAACGCGCTGGTGCAGAACGCCGAGGCTGCATTGCGCAGCGCCAAGAGCACCGGTGAAAAATATTTGCCGCACCGCCTGGAGCTCAGCTCCGCGGTGGTGTCGCGCATGACCATGGAGCATCGCCTTCGTGCCGCGGTCGAGCGCCAGGAGTTCGTGCTGCACTATCAGGCCAAGGTCGACGTAAAGACACGGATCATCCGCGGGTTGGAAGCGCTGGTGCGCTGGCGTGATCCCGAAGCGGGCCTGGTGATGCCGGGTGCGTTCCTGCCGTTGATCGAGACCAGCGGGCTCATCGTGCCGCTCGGCGACTGGATACTGCGCCAGGCAGCTTCGGACCTGCGTCGTTGGCAGGGCGCGGGCCTTTCGCCGGGGCGCGTGGCGGTCAACATTTCCCCGATACAGCTGCGCCGTCGGTCCTTCGCCGACCATTTGCTCGACCTCGTGGGTGAGTGGCGCAACGAGAACATCGGCGTGGACATCGAGATTACCGAAGGCGTGTTGATCGACGACGTGAGCTCGGCTGTCTCGCAACTGCGGGTACTGCGGCGTTCCGGCGTCCGCGTGGCCATCGACGATTTCGGCACCGGCTATTCATCGCTGAGCCGACTCGCAGAACTGCCGGTGGACATGCTCAAGATCGACCGCAGCTTCATCAGCGGCCTGACCGCGAGCGGCACGGGGCGCACCGTCGCCGAGACCATCATCGCGCTCGGCAAAGCCTTCGACATGACCACCGTGGCCGAGGGAGTGGAGACGCCCGAGCAGTTCGAGCTGCTGGCGAAGCTCGGCTGCGACCAGTCACAGGGCTATCTGCATGGCCGTCCCATGGCCGCGGCCGACATTGAACCCCTGCTGAAGAACGGCAGTCCTTCCGGAAGTTACCTGGCGTTGCAGACAAACGCCGACGCAACGCCCATGGTCCGGCGAGGTTGACAGGAATCGATAACTTTTTAGGGGAACGCGAGACCCCCTGACTGATCTACACTTGTGCGCGAAGACTGCGCGCCACGTCAGATCGGATACGAACTTGCTCAAACAACTTTCCCGCCCACGCCTCATCTGGCTGGCCGCAATCGTCCTCGTCATCCTGTTTTTCGTCTATCGATTCGTGGCCGGCCGCGAGGACTCTCCCGAATATCAGACCGTCGTCGCCGAACGCGGCAGTGTCGTCTCCCGAGTCAGCACTTCCGGAAGCATGCAGGCAGTGGTCACTGTCGATGTCGGCAGCCAGGTGTCGGGTCGCATCCAGGAGCTGTACGCCGATTTCAACTCGCCGGTGAAGAAGGGCGAGCTGATCGCAAAGATCGATCCGTCGCTGTTCCAGGCGGCCGTCGTGCAGGCCCAGGCCAACGTCACGGCGGCGCGTGCCAATGTTGCGAAGCTCACGGTCACGGCCGAAGACGGTGAACGTCAGGCCAAGCGCGCGACTGAGGTGTACGCCCAGCGGCTCATCTCTGAAACCGAACGCGACAATGCCGTGGCAACCGCTCGCGCCGCGCGCGCCGGGGTCGATCAGGCCGTAGGTCAGCTCGCGCAGTCGCGCGCGCAGCTCGAACAGGCGAACACGAACCTGCAATACACCGACATTCTTTCGCCCACGGATGGCGTCGTGATTTCGCGTGCGGTGAACAAGGGCCAGACCGTCGCGGCTTCGTTGTCCGCTCCAGTGATCTTCACGATCGCGCAAGACCTTCGGAAAATGGAGGTTCACACCAACGTCGCCGAGTCCGACATCGGCCGGCTCAAGAACGGCATGCGCGTAACGTTCACCGTCGATGCCTATCCGGGTGACCCGTTCCGCGGCTCCATTCGCGACATTCGCAATGCGCCACAGATCGTGCAGAACGTCGTGACTTACGACGCCGTCATCGACGTCGAGAATCCCGAACTCAAGCTCAAGCCCGGCATGACTGCCACGGTGAGCATCGTCACCGACCGTCGCCGCGATGTGTTGGCCGTGCCAAACACGGCGCTGCGATTCCGGCCGGATGGCGCGCCCCCCGCGGGTGCGGTCTCGGCGACACCGGGCGGCGCGCAGGCAGCTGCAGGCCAGCGCCGCGAGCGGCCTCAAGGCAGTCAGGGGCAAGGCGCGGGAAATGCCAGTGGCGCGAACAAGTGGAGTCGTGACAAGGCTGGAGACGCCGAAGGCGATGACGCAGCTGCGCCCGTGGTCAAACGCACGATCTACGTTCTGGTCAATGAAGCTCCGGTTCCGCGCGAGGTCACGACCGGGCTCACCGACGGCCGCGTGACGGAAATCACCGGCGGAGAGCTCAAGGAAGGCGAGACGGTCATCGTGGGACTCGCCGGGCAGAACAGCCAGGGTCAACGCGGTGGGCAGCAGCAGCGCGGCCCCCGAATTCTTTAGTCAGCGTCCGCTCATGGCCCTCATCGAACTGCGCAACCTGGGCAAGATCTACCAATCCGGCGACACGGAGTTTGCCGCGCTGCACGATGTGAATCTCTCCATCGAACGCGGCGAGTTCGTGGCGATCTCGGGCTCGTCGGGTTCGGGCAAGTCGACGTTGATGAATCTGCTCGGCTGCCTCGACTCGCCCTCGCGCGGCAGCTATCTGCTGGCCGATCGCGACGTGGCGAAGTTGTCGCGCATTGAACTTGCGAAGGTGCGCAACGAGTTCATCGGCTTCGTATTCCAGAGCTTCAACCTGCTCAAACGCACCTCGGCCGCCGAAAACGTGGAGTTGCCTTTGATCTACGCCAAGGTGCCCCTTGCCGAACGCCACAAGCGCGCGAAGGAGGCGCTGGACCGCGTCGGCCTTTCGCATCGCGCCGGGCACCATCCTTCCCAATTGTCAGGCGGCCAACAGCAGCGCGTGGCGATCGCGCGCGCATTGGTCACGAACCCGCCACTGATCCTCGCGGACGAGCCGACGGGCAATCTCGATTCGGTCACCACGGTTGAGATCATGAAGCTGCTGGCGGATCTGCAGGCGTCCGGCATGACGATCGTGTTCGTCACGCACGAACCCGACGTCGCGGCGTATGCCGCGCGCAAACTACTGCTCAAGGACGGTGGCGTCGTCAGCGACGAACGTCAGAAACCGGTGCTCAAGGAGGCTTCATGATCCCGGCAGGTGAAACGCTGCGTCTCGCGGGAATCGCACTGACGCGAAACAAGATGCGCTCCTTTCTCACCGCGCTCGGCATCATCATCGGTGTCGGCGCCGTGATCTTCATGCAGTCGATCGGCGAGGGCGCGAAGTCACGCGTGCGCGCGCAGATCGAAGGCGCCGGCACCAACATCGTCATGTTGTTCTCGGGGTCGAGCCAGGGGCCGGGAGGTCGCGGCGGGCAGGGTTCGCAGCCGACGATCACCTGGGAAGACCTGCGCGCGATTCAGACCGAGCTGCCCTCGGTCGCCGCGGTCGCGCCACAGATGAACGCCAGTCAGCCGGTGATCTCCGAGACCAATACCTGGAATACCCAGATCACGGGTACGACACCCGACTTCTTCACGATCCGCAACTGGCCCGTGTCGAGCGGCGCGATGTTCACGGCCTCGGATCAGGCCGGCGCCGCCAAAAATGCAGTGATAGGGCAGACGGCCGCGGAAAATCTGTTCGGACCTGGAGTTGACCCAATCGGCCAGATCATCCGCATCCGTGACGCGCCATTCACGATCATCGGCGTGCTCGAGGCCAAAGGTCAGAACGCGATGGGTTCGGACCAGGACGACGTCATTTTTATTCCGATGTCCACGTTTCAGTCGCGCATGCAGCGCGGGCTGGGCAAGTTCGTGCCCGGCCGAATCTTCGTGAGTGCCGTGTCGCCGGAAGCCATTTCGCGGTCGCGGCAGGAAATCGGTGCGTTGCTGCGCGAGCGGCATCGACTGGGGCCCGATGACGAAGACGATTTCTCCACCAGCAGCATGGCGGAAATGACCAGCATGCTGACCTCGACGCAAGACACTGTCACGACCCTATTGTTTTCGGTCGCGCTGGTTTCGCTCGTCGTCGGTGGCATCGGCGTCATGAACATCATGCTGGTGTCGGTGACCGAGCGCACGCGCGAGATCGGCATCCGCATGGCCGTGGGCGCGCAGCCCGCGGACATCATGGCGCAGTTCCTGGTCGAAGCGCTGGTGCTCGCCGCCATCGGCGGAGCGCTGGGCGTCATTTTTGGCGTGGGTTTCGGCTATCTGCTGGCGAGCAAGTTCGGCTGGACGATGGTCACGCGCACCGGGATCGTGGTGGCGGCGCTCGCGGTCAGCGCGGGTGTCGGCGTTTTATTTGGGCTGTATCCGGCGCGCAAAGCGTCGCGCCTGGACCCGATCGAGGCGCTCCGGTACGAGTGATTTAGTCTAATGTGGTTTGAATTGGGAGCCGCTTATACTCGGCGTCCCCTCCAGCCTGAACGGATTCGATCGCCATGAAAAAAGAGCTTTCGCGACGCGATGTGCTTGTCACGGCTGCGGTCGCACCACTCATCATTTCTTCACGTGTCTGGGGCGCCAACAGCCGCATCCGCGTCGGCCAGATCGGCTGCGGGCGTATCGCGCAGGGGCACGACATGCCGGGCGTCATCAAATCGGAGCTCGCCGACTACGTCGCGATCTGCGAGCTCGATTCGAAGCGCCTGGCCGACGGCGTCACGATCATCGAGAAATCGTATGTCGATCGCGGCGCGAAGGCGCCGCAGATCCGCACCTTCGACAACTATCGCGAACTGCTCGGCCGCAAAGACATCGATGCCGTCGTCATCAGCACGCCCGATCACTGGCACGCCGAGCTTGCGCTGGCCGCCATCGAGTCCGGCAAGGACGTCTATCTACAGAAGCCCTTCACGATGACGCACGCCGAGGGCGTGATCCTGCGTGACGCGGTCAAGCGTCACGGTCGAATCCTGCAGGTGGGCAGCCAGCAGCGTTCGTGGGAGCAGTTCCGCCGCGCCGCCGAGCTCATCCGCTCGGGCCGCATCGGCAACGTACAGCGCGTGGAGATCGGCCTGCCCATCGACCCGACCGCACCCGATACTCCGCCGGCGGCCATTCCGGAAAACCTCGACTTCGGTCAGTGGTTAGGCCCGACGCCGTTCAAGTACTACACCGAGATGCGCGTGCATCCGCAGAAGGACTACAGCCGTCCGGGCTGGCTGCGTCACGAGGCGCATTGTCTCGGCATGATCACCGGCTGGGGCTCGCATCACTACGACACCATGCATTGGGCGCTGCAGTTCGAAGACACCGGCCCGAGCAAAGTCGAAGGCAAAGGTGAGTTCCCGGATCCGGAGCGCATCTGGAATGTGCACGGCGCCTATGACGTGACTCTGCAGTATCCGCGCAACGTCGTGGTGAACGTCTCGGATAAGTACAACACCGGACTCAAATTCATTGGTGACGAAGGTTGGATCTGGGTGACGCGCGAGGGTACCGGCACGACCTCGAGCGACCCCCAGAGTAAGGGCGCCAATCTGCCGCCGCTCGATGCGAGCGATCCGAAGATTCTCGATCCGAACGGGCTCTCGCACACGTTGCCGGTCAGCAAATCGCACCACAAGAACTGGCTCGAGAGCGTGGCGTCGCGCAAAACACCGTTGGCGCCGGCGTGGGTCGCCCATCGCAGCAACACGGCCTGCATCGTGAGCTGGATCGCCATGAAGTTAGGCCGCCCGCTCGAGTGGGATCCGAAAACCGAGCGCTTCAAGAACGACGATGAAGCAAACTCGATGCTGTCGCGCAGCGAGCGCTCGCCTTACGGCGCCAGACACCTTGCCAAGGCGTGATGAAGGCAGGCCAGGGAGCGGTCAGCTGAAATGACTCAAGAGCAGCGCCTGCACTGATAAGGAGCCAGCTTCCCGGTTTCGCTTCGCCGCGGTGCAGATCGCGATGCAATTGCCGCAAATTCGTCGGGCATTGCCTGCACGATTCTTGCAGGCTCAGGCCACTATTAAAGAGTGAGGCAACCTTCCGTGAGTCCTCCCGTAACCAGCCTCCCGACCGTTGGGGCAACGCCGCCACCGCAGATCGACCAAGACCGCGTTGCCATGAGCAAGGAAGCGCTCAAGCACGCCTTCCTCGACAACCTCTTCTATATCCAGGGCAAATTTCCGGCGCTCGCCACCAAGACTGACTACTACATGGCGCTCGCGTACGCGGTGCGCGACCGCATGCTGCAGCGCTGGATCAGCACCGCGGCCGCGTACACGAAACAAGGCTCGCGAACCGTCGCCTATCTGTCGGCCGAATTCCTCATGGGGCCGCACCTCGGCAATAACCTCATCAACCTTGGCATCTACGATACCGCGCGCACGGCGGTCGCCGAGCTCGGCCTCGATCTCGAAGAATTGTTAGCCCACGAAGACGAACCGGGCTTGGGCAACGGCGGTCTCGGACGCCTCGCGGCCTGCTTCATCGACTCGCTGGCCACGCTCGAGGTCCCCGCACTGGGCTACGGCATCCGCTACGAGTTCGGCATCTTCCAGCAGGAGATCGTCGACGGCTGGCAGGTGGAGAAAACCGACAAGTGGCTGCGCTACGGCAATCCGTGGGAGATCGCGCGGCCGGAGTGGTGCTGCGACGTGAAGTTCGGCGGCCACACCGAAGTCTGGTACGACGAATACGGTCGCAAGCGCACGCGATGGGTGCCGGGACACATCGTCAACGGCATTCCGTACGACACGCCGATTCTCGGCTATCACGTGAATACGGCGAACACTCTGCGGCTGTGGAAGGCGGAGGCGCCGGAATCCTTCGACTTCGGCACGTTCAACCGCGGCGACTACTACGGCGCGGTCAACCAGAAGGTCGCCAGCGAAAACCTCACCAAGGTTCTTTATCCGAACGACGAGCAGGCCCGCGGCAAGGAACTCCGGCTCGAGCAACAGTACTTCTTCGTGTCGTGCTCGCTCCAGGACATGATGCGCATCTGCCGCGTGCAGAAGATTCCGCCGGAGCGTTTCCACGAGAAGTTCGCCATTCAGATGAACGACACGCATCCGTCGATCGCCGTGCCGGAGCTCATGCGGTTGTTGGTCGACGAACTGGCCATGGATTGGGATCGTGCCTGGGCGATCACGCGCCAGACCTGCTCGTACACCAATCACACGCTGCTGCCCGAGGCGCTCGAGCGCTGGCCGCTGCCGATGTTCGGCCGCCTGCTGCCGCGCATTCTCGAGATCATCTACGAGATCAACGCCCGCCACCTCGACGAAGTGCGCATGGCCTTCTTCGGTGACGAGCAGCGCATCTCGCGCCTGTCGCTGATCGACGAGGGCGGCGAGCGGTACGTGCGCATGGCGCACCTGGCGAGTGTGGGTAGCCACGCGATCAACGGCGTCGCAGCGCTGCACTCTGAGCTT
>Ga0193753_10003025_pt1 | contig 12769 bp, 13 predicted proteins | sample H1c2metaG_FD_144925 | JGI IMG/M metagenome (GOLD analysis project Ga0193753, IMG submission 144925) | Soil microbial communities from a riparian zone of the East river system, Colorado, United States - H1c2 | ecosystem: Environmental > Terrestrial > Soil > Riparian zone | place: USA: East... | reverse complement strand
ACTTGCCAAAACAAATTCCTATGGAGGAAGTTGCCTGATCAGACTCAGCGTCTGCTATGATGGAGCAATTACATGATTGTTTATTACACAGACGGCAGTGCCAGCCCAAATCCAGGACCAGGCGGGTACGCCGTCATACGCGATATGAAGCCGGTTGTCTTGGGCGGGGAGCCTAGCGGGGAACACACTACTAACATCCGTATGGAGGGGCTGGCTCTAGTTGCGGCACTCAAAGACGCTGGTGGTGATCCGTGTACTATTCACACCGACAGTGAATTCTGGATAAATGTCATTACCAAATGGTCACTTGGGTGGGAAGCTAACGGCTGGCGCAAAAAGGGCGGTGAAATCAAAAACCTGGATATTGTCCGGGAAGTGTGCCCTCTGTACCGTTCCTCGCGGGCAAAGCTGGTCTGGGTGCGTGGCCACAACAACGATCCGGGCAACGAACTCGCCGATGAGTGGGCCAATAAGGCTCGCCAAAAGCACCTTCGCTGATTAAGAGAATTATAGAACCCATTTCAAATCTCCCTTCAAGTGCGAAAGACGGATCGACTTGCAGCAGAAGGGGAGATTTGAAATGGGTTCATAGTATTTCAAGTTGTGAATATCTCTTTTTATTGCTAGATTAGGTGTTTATGGACGTTAACGAACCGTCGCCATTCCACATAGAAGCAGCTCCAGCACCGTCCGGGAAGCTTTGATTGTGCAAGAAGTTTTTGGTATGGATCTGCCCAGGCTTGAGGCTGCTGAAAAGGCGGAGTTCGACGGACTGGTCACCATCACCAGGCAGTTCAGCCGTACCAATCCAGATACGGGCGACTATGAAACTATTTCACCCCGCAGAGTAGCAGCAATTCCAGCAATAACAGAAAGGCATGTCCGGCTTTTGCGGCCAGCGCGCGGAGAACTAGGTCTCGAAGAGATACTCGACTCGTGGTGCCACAATATGCCAGAAAACGATGGCTTGCGCCACCCTGATCATCTTTTTGATATGGCCCAAATGAACTTCGGTACGGACAGACCCATTGAACATATCGAGCACAGTATTATGCGTGCCGAGCTTAGGAGGCGTGAGTTGGAACAGGAGTTTAGGTCTACGGTAAGGCAGGCCGTGGCAAGGTACCGCTACGAACGTTCACTGGACGGCGACGCCTCAGAAGAGGAGCTGGATGCTTTTATTAGGTACAGACTGGGTGATCAGTAACCGGTTCTAAGCTTGTAGCACACTTCACCGGCGGGGTGGCGGTAGGCACTCAGGTAGGTGGCGTACTCTTGCGAAGGCCGATCATATCCATATTCAGAGTAGCCGGAAGATTTTTGTTTGTAGGTGGCACACAGTTCATAATAAAATTTTTTATTACCCTGATTTGTACCAACGTTATAGGTACTGTTGAAGTTAGTAGAACTCTGTCCAGAATCAGCCGGTTTGATGTTTGGCTTGTAGATGACGAGGTTCTGGTCTACAAGCTTCTGGGCCTCCTCGGAAAGCTCAAGGTTTTCAAGGTCACTCGGTAGGTTCGAGTGAGCGGTTGCATACGACCGGACTCCATTTGATAGGTCGCCGAGGCTGTTTTCAATGAGTCGGTCCTGCTGCGTGGCTCTTTCCCTAAAGACCGGCCCGACAATAGTCAGGATAATGACAATACCTATGATCGCCGACATGCCTGCGGTGTAAAATTTTAGAGGCTTCAAAAGTTGGATAGGTCGCAAGGTGCGGACAAAAACTGCTCCGTACAATACGCCAATAAGTAATGCGCTGTAGAGCCCTACTTGAACCGCTGGGTCAGTGCTGGTATTGGTAAACATCTGTACGAGCGTAAAGACAGCGGCAATTATAGATCCTATACCGCAGAGAGCGAAAATAACGGCATGGATGATCATAACCACAGCTGCTGCGCCAATCTTTTTGGCTGGTTCATGCTTCTTGTAAAAGTAGTCGGTTGCCGCAGAGATTGGCAAAAGCACGAGCGCGGCTGCGATGCCAAAAGGCGCAAACCCACTTGTGTCACTGTCAGCTACATAAAATGCTAGGACGCTTACGATGAGTGAGGATAGTGCAAGAATGGTCCAGCCCCAAAAAGAGTAGGTAAGCCACTGCAGCACGATTTGTCCTGCGGGCACATGGTGGTTCTGGGGCGTCTGCGTTGACGGCTTTTGCTCCGTCTGGTTGGCTTGGTGAACTTGCTGCCAGCTGGGAATGGGGGATGGTGGGCTTGGTTCTGGTGATGCGGTAGGATATGCGGGAGCTTGAGGGTGTGTGTCGTGGCTGGTTGGGGCTTGATCGTCCATGGTTTTCCTATTGTTACAAGGGTTATTCTACGGATAAGCATACCATGCCTATACATATACAGGGGTATAATACGAATCATGGAAGCACGCGGATATATACATAAATACCTGCACAAAAACGGCCGGCTCATGCAGATAGCAACAGTGGGAGGCGATCAGCCCTGGATTTGTACGGTCTACTACGTTGTTGACGGTGCCCTGAATCTGTACTGGCTGAGCCTACCAAACCGCAGGCACAGCCAGGAGATCGCCCATCATCAGAAAGTTGCAGCGGCTATTGTTATGAAACAGGACCAGCCAGTTGTGGGCGTACAGGTTGAAGGTGACGCCGAAGAAGTGACCAGTGGCACTATCATTGCTCGTGTCATGGAAAAATATGCCGCCAAATACGACATGGGTAAAGAGTTTTACGCTAACTTTCTGGAAGGCAAAAACCAGCACAAACTATATCGCATAAAACCCCGCATGTTTGTGCTATTCGACGAACTAGACTTCCCAGAAGAGGGGAGAATAGAATGGTGGCCATAGACATCACACCCGAGACATGCCCCACCAAACCCGCCACCTTTTGGATGGACTCTAGCCCCAAACAGTCCTTTGCCTCGTCAGCATACCTACGGGTAGACTTTCCTCATCAAAATAACTGTTTGGAACGAAAGTGACCCGGGCTTGGGCTTTTTGAGGGGGGCAAGTTTAAAGTGTGATGTCTATTAGTGCTACATGGGCGGCTGTTTGGATGGCGGGGGCCTTCTGGTAGTATTTAGCAATGTCTACACCAAGCGCTCGTGCACATAGACTAAGGGTCAATAGACTTTTAGAATACGCAGATCAGACAGGGCCCACTAAAAAAAGACCCTATGCCGGTGTCGAACACTTTTGGCTGGTGGGTCAAACAAATGACCATGTAGCACCATTAACTGCTAGAAGGGTCTTCCGGGCTACGGTTGCTGTTATGACGGCGCAGCCTGAACTTAATGGACTTGCTTCCAGAGACAGCGTGGAGTTAGATGAGCCTCCGCATAGCCTGATATTTGACATGGGCAGGGTAACCATAATAGACGACGTGGGCCTTCTGGAGTATACACCGGAGTTGGCCGCGGCCTTCCACCCTCTCAGATATATGATACATGTGCCGACTATGCATGAGTATGCTCAAACAGCTAGGGTTGACAACTTTGTCCCGCCGATTTTCGGTAGAGCATTACTCAAGGGCCTAGAGAGAATAAGTAGTCATATGCTTGATCAAATAGAAAAGTCGCCAAGCTAAACGTCACATCTCAGCGTTTGGTATGTTTTACTCTAGCTAATTTTACATCATCACTTATGGTTAGGTTTGCAGTAGAATAAGGTGCATCATTGTTACGACCATACTATCGGTAAGGTGCTGAACTGGAGCTAAAACATGGAAGAAGACATCCTAAAACCAAAAGAAGAACCTTACGAACCTGCGGATGTTTTTTTGTGGGCGAATAATTTGGTGCAAATCAAAGAAGAGCTGCGTATAGAAATATTTCTGTTCAACAAAAACTATGTGGTGTACAAGACCAGTGTCAGCAAGGACCTACGCAAAACCCTAGAGCCGCTACTCATAGACAGTCTCTTAGAGTTTGTTCTGGCTGGAGCGGAGGAAGGGCTGGTAGTAAGGGAGTTTGAAGAGGGCGAAGCCGAGGGTAAGGTCTTGCAGCGTACCCGGCTAAAGAATGTGGATAGTGCGCGCGTGGTGCTGGGCTGGCTCAAAACCCAAGAGCACGAGATCGAAACCTTCGTAGAGGAAGAGCACGACTTCAAGCGCATAAAAGGCGTCTTGGCGCGGTGCAGCCACCCGGACCTGAAAAAGCCTTTTTACATTATAAAGTCGCTGCCATCCAACCTGACCATGAAGGGTAGCACGGCCTGGATGTTGCGTGCGGGCAAGTTTGTACCGTTCGATGCGGAAGGTTCATTACAAATTCCTGGCGACAACCAGCTGCTGGTGCTGGACCAGGATATCTATGTGTTTAACCAGGCAAAACTGGAAAGCCTGTTTGGCTACAATGCCAAAAAGTACGGTATTGCTGTGGCAAAGATGAAAATGATTGGCGAAAGCTTTAAACTGAGCTATACCGAATCGTCACTGGAAGAAATGGTCAAAGGCAAAAAGTCGTTGGTCAACAAGCTACAAAAACTTGACCCAACCATCACCAATCAGGAAAAGCTATTGGAGCACGCAGATGAGCTAGGAATTGAGCTCATGCTGGATGATACAGGGGCGATTATACTTATGGACGACAAAGATTTGAACAAATTTGTTAACCTCCTAAACGACGATTACATGGAATCAGCGCTGACTGGTATTCGCTACGAAATCAAAAGCAAGAAGCCGCTCAAAGATCCGGATGACGAAGGGGAACTGCTCAAACAGGTACTTTAAGAACCTTTCTTTGACTCGCGGTCAGAATTACTACAATCGTTTACACAAAATTGGTTATACTTAAAGTTCAGATGGACCAAACTCTAGCGCTTGAAATTATGGGGGCAGGCGAAAGCGTACTGCTGACCGGCCCAGCCGGCTCGGGCAAGACGTATGTGCTGAACGAGTTTATTCGTCGTGCCAAACGGTCGGGCAAGCATGTATCCGTAACAGCAACGACCGGTCTGGCAGCAACGCACCTAAATGGCAACACTATTCATTCATGGAGTGGTATTGGTATTTATGATGAACTACCACGTGGTTTTCATGACAGCCTCCTAAAGGGCCGGCGCGATACTATAACCAAAACGGACATTTTGATCATTGATGAAGTTTCTATGCTACATGACTACCGTCTGGACATGGTAGATCAGATTGCCCGTAAGGTTCGGGACAAAGACGAGCCATTTGGTGGTATCCAAGTGATTCTGTGTGGTGACTTTTTCCAGTTGCCACCGGTTACGCGGCGCGACAGCCGGCCCGGCGGGTTTATCGTGAATTCCCAAGTTTGGCAAGATCTTGACCCGACGGTGTGCTACCTCAGTGAACAGCACCGCCAAAATGACGATGCGTACCTAGAGATACTGAACGCCATGCGGGCTGGTGACATCCGTCGTCGCCATGCCGAGGCCTTGCTGGCCAGGCAAGGGGCCTATGACCCATTCGACGAAGTAACCGAACTCTACACTACCAATGCAGACGTGGATGCCATTAATCGCGTCCGGCTAGAGAAGCTCGAGGGTGAAGAACACCACTATGCGATGGATACTACGGGCAAAGCAAACTACGTGGAGACTCTCCAACGATCCTGTTTGGCACTTCAGGATTTGGTGCTGAAAAAAGGTGCGCTGGTAATGTGCGTTCGCAACAATCCAGAGAAAAAATATGTCAATGGGTCTCTTGGTACGATTGTAGATTTTGAAGATGATACAGATTATCCGGTGGTTGAGCTCAAAAGTGGTCGAAAGATTACGATCACGCCAGAGACGTGGGAATTACGCGACGGAGATAAAAAGCGGGCGAGTCTGTCCCAGATCCCGCTCCGTCTGGCCTGGGCAATCACCGTGCACAAGAGTCAGGGTATGACGCTGGATGCTGCGCGTGTTGATTTGCGCAAAGCATTTGTAGAAGGTATGGGTTATGTGGCATTGTCCCGGGTGCGTAGCCTGGAAACATTGAGCCTGGCTGGCATTAACCAGATGGCGCTCAGAGTCAGTCCGGATGCCCTGGAAATAGACGAGCAGCTCAGGCGTAGGGCGCAGTCAGATGCTCGGCGGTTTGAGCACTTGCGCGAGCTGGCCAAGAAGCGAACAAAAGATCCTCCTCAAAAATTGGTGGAGCCAGGCAACTGGAGCGAGAAACTAGCGCACATGCGGGAAAAGTACCCTAACGCCTACTTGCCGTGGCAAGAGGCAGATGATAAAAAGCTTATGGACTTGTTCGAGGGCGGAGGGAAGGTGACGGTCAAATCTCTTACCGACACCTTCGGGCGTCATCCTGGCTCCATACGTGCTCGGTTAAAAAAGCACTTTGGCGAGGATGCCGTGCTAACCTTGCGTAACAAGAGCAAAAAAAGCTAATCGCATTTATACTAATAAGCACTGAGTGAGACCTTACTAAACATGCTAGCCCACAACACAATGTACGTCGCACTGCCAGTTCGTGACCTGCAAGAGGCCATGGACTTCTACGGGAACACCCTGGGTCTGACCATTGTGGACCAAAACGAAAACGGCATGTGGTACCAAACAGGTACAAGCCGTATTGCCATATATCATTCCGAATTTGCGGGGACCAATCAAGGCACGGCCGCCATATGGGAGGTAGGAGATCCAAAACATACCGTAAAGTCCCTCCATGCCCGAGGTGTTCAATTTGAAAAGTACGACCTACCTGGGGCCCGCCGTCGGGGTGCTATACATCATTTTGCTTCTTACGATGCTGCCTGGTTTAAGGATCCGTCGGGCAATTTGCTCTGTATAACGCATCACCTTTAGGGGCTTAGACTCGCTTCGCCCCAAGATCCATACTTTCCGAATTTAGGATTAATCAAAAGGGCGGCGGCTGGGCTCAATTGTTAAAAAAGGTGGGATTTAATAATGCAGTGGTAGACTGTGGGTATGAGGCGCCGCAAGAAAAAGCCAAATGTCTACGCATTTATAGATAGCCAGAACCTGAATATCAGCACCCAAAAGCTGGGCTGGAAGATGGACTGGCACAAATTCCGTCAATTTTTAGCAGATAGGTACGGTGTTACGAAGGCTTTTATGTTTATCGGCTATGTTCCGGAGTTTGAGGACATGTACGTTCAACTGCATGAAACGGGGTATGCGGTGGTGTTAAAACCGACCTTCGATATGACTCGTCCTCGCCCAGAAGCCGAAAAAATCGACCCGCAGGCCACCAAGCCGGAAAAGGAAGAAGACAAAAGGCAGACCAAAGGTAACATTGACGCTGACTTGGTTTTGTGGGCAATGAAAGAGATTAAGAACTATGACAAAGCTGTTGTTGTGTCTGGTGACGGCGACTTCTACTCTTTGATAGAGTACTTGGACCAGGAGGGCAAGCTGCTAAAGCTTCTGGCGCCGAGCGGGCACTACTCTGGACTCTATAACGCCTACGACAAGTATGTCGATCGCATTGACCAGTCTCGGCGTGAACTCGCCTACCGTGACCACAAAAAACGCAACCACTCCCCAAGAAAAGATGACCGCAGATAGCCTAAGTACCAATTCCGAATCTTTTTCTCTGACTCCGACACATGCAACCCAAAGGCGGCTTGCCAATCGCAGACTACTTGATGCCCACGGCAACATAGTTGACTTTGTGCATCCAAAATCGGCCGTATGCCGAGAGCTGGCAAGGGCTGCTTGATATTCGCTGCTATAATTACGCCTAGTATTAAGGCATCAAAAGCGAGGGGTAAAATGGGTCATAAGGCAGAGCCGTGGGACTTTAAGGAACTAAGGGCGCTCTTTTTCAATTGCACATTAAAAAAATCACCCGAAAAAAGCCACACAGAATTACTGGTAGATGTCAGCCGTCAGATTATGGAAAAGCAGGGTGTCAAGGTCGATGTCGTTCGGCCGATAGACCATGTAATTGCTACAGGCGTCTACCCGGATATGCGTAAACATGGCTGGGATAGGGACGAGTGGCCAGAGATTTATGAAAAGGTGAAGGCAGCCGACATCCTGGTCATTGCTGGCCCCATATGGCTGGGCGACAATAGCTCACAGACAAAGAAGATTATCGAAAGGTTGTACGGCAACTCCAGTGAGCTAAACAAGGCGGGGCAGTATACCTTTTATGGCAAAGTAGGCGGCGCGTTGATTACCGGCAACGAAGACGGTATCAAGCATTGCGCTATGAACATTCTCTACAGCCTCCAGCATATTGGCTACGCCATTCCACCAGGGGCGGATGCCGGTTGGATAGGTGAAGCTGGTCCGGGTCCTAGCTATGGCGACAAAGTAGTAGGCGGCAAACGGGCGGGCATAGACAACGACTTTACCAACCGCAACACTACCTTCATGACCTGGAACCTTTTGCACCTGGCCCAGATGATCAAAGATGCCGGCGGTATCCCGCCCTACGGCAACCAACGTAGTAAATGGGACGCTGGTACCCATTTTGGTTTCGAAAACCCAGAGTATCGTTGAGGTCCGGCTGATCAATGATGACAAGGACTTTTGAGGCCACGGCAGGAAATATGCTCGCGGAAGTGCCGTTAGCGAGCAAACACCAGACAAGCTCTGCCACGGTGGCTATAAGCTTCTGCCTTAATCTTGTGGTGGTGGTTGCTGACCCGGATCTTTGCGGTCAAAGGGCATGAGAGCGCCAAGCCCAAGGTAAGCTCCTGCTACGGCGAGTGCTATGCCTATGCCACCGATTCGCCCTCCTATCACAGGATGTACCTGGCGATAAGGAGTCCAGCGATCCAGGTCTGCCTGAGCCTGCTCTGTATATGTTCTTGCTGTATTATGGTTAGACTCGAGGGCTATGTAGTTACTTGCTATTGTTTTCACTGTGGCTTCATCGTTGCCACATGTAGGTGAAGTTTTTTCCATGGATCGTAATCGCTGGGATACGGCTTCAGGGTCGAGGCTAGGTAGTAGTGCGCCATCGGGCGTTTCGGTCAGGGCCTGAACGGCCGTTAGGCAGGTGTGCCCAAGTGAATCAGAATAACCGTCTAGCGCGGCATCGGTGATCTGGTAGTGATTTTCCGCTGCCGCTTTGACGGACTGTGCGTCAGTGATTTTCCCTGGAATTATTACGTTATCTGCATAAATACCAAACCCGCCCACGGCAAAGACGACAATACCTGCAACAACTTCTCCGGTCTTACTCATGCGTAGAATCCTTACTTAATTTATACTATAACATAATTATCGAACTTAATCTACAATATCCCTGTTAGCCATTCAGTATAAGCCGGGCGGCCGTAGCGTATAATCTAGGCATATGAACGAAAACAGCAACGACAAAATTTTTCCGAAGGCTTTTTTGTGGGGTGCCAGTACGGCTGCGCATCAGGTAGATGGCGGGCACGTGAACCAGTGGACTGTCTGGGAACTGGCACACGCCAAAGAGTTGGCCCAGACTGCTCATCAGCGGTTGGGCTGGCTGCCAAGCTGGAACGACATCAAATCGCAGGCAGAGGACCCCGACAATTATGTTTCGGGCAAGGGTGTCGAACACTATAAGCGCTACAAAGAAGATTTCGACATTGTCAAAAAACTGAACATGAACGCCTTCCGCTTTGGTATCGAGTGGTCACGGATCGAACCCAAGGAAGGTAAGTGGGACGAAGCGGCCATCCAACACTACCGCGACTACATCCGGGAACTACGTGCCCGCCGGATTGAACCGTTTGTAAACCTATGGCATTGGACGGTGCCGACCTGGTTCGACGACAAAGGCGGATTTAAAAAGCGCTCGAACGTAAAGTACTTTGAGCGTTTTATTCAAAAGGTTGCAGATGATTTGGTGGATGACATTAGTTACGTGATTACGCTCAATGAGCCCAATGTCTTCACGGTGTTTGGCTACACTACTGGTGAGTGGCCGCCTGAGGAAAAGAATCTGGTGAGTTCATTCCGGGTATACCTTAACTTAATAAAAGCGCACAAGCGTTCGTACAAAATTTTAAAGAAGCAAAAACCTATGTTGCAGATTGGTATCGCCCAGCAATTGGCCAATATTCAGGCCAAGCGACCCCATAACTTCTTTGACCAACTGTCGACCAAGATTATGCGCTCGGCCTGGAACTGGTGGTTTTTGTCCAGAATCAGAAAATACCAGGATTTTGTGGGTTTCAATTACTACTTCACAGACTACTACACGGGCCTTATGAAAAAGATCAACCCGCATGTCCCGCTCAATGACCTGGGGTGGTATATGGAGCCTGAGGGCCTGTATCCTTTGCTACTGCGGACATGGGCGCGTTACAAAAAGCCTATATATGTGACAGAAAATGGGGTGGCCGATGATACTGACGACTATCGTCGGTGGTGGCTAGAGGAAACGATTATTGCCATGGAACGGGCGCTGAGCGAAGGCGTAGACCTGCGGGGCTACTTCCATTGGAGTTTGCTCGATAACTTTGAATGGAAATATGGCTGGTGGCCCAAGTTTGGGCTAGTAGAGGTAGACCGAAAGCATAACATGAAGAGGACTGTCCGCCCGAGTGCCAAATGGTTTGCAGAGCGAATCAAAAATATCACCGAAAGCTGACTAACTTGCCCTCAAGCCTTTCTATTGTCACCCAGTCTTGCACCGATAGATAGAAGTGGTATTGACAGGATGTCTAAAGTATGCAATAGTCTGTATAATATGACAGAAAAAGAGTTTAGAGGCCAGGTATCCGAACAACAAGCCGAAGGAAGAGTGTATAGCCTTACTAAGCCGGAGCGCCCAATTCTTGGCGGCCGAACCTTAGTTGGGGCGGCCGTTGTCGTAGCCCTTGCAAGTTTGGTCGCAGTCAACGGAAATGATACGCCCGGCCTTGCTGCCGCAGAAACGGTAGTAGACCGGGGGTGGAACTTGGCGACAGAAGTCTCAGACGACTTTATACCCACTGCTGTTAAACTCTTTATACCTAATGCTACTGCTATACCTGAAACAGGTCACAGTATGGGTTCTACGGTAGTTGAACGAGGCAATCAAATAAGGGGATAACTAATGGCCGCTTGTGAAGACTAGCGCCTACGCAATGACTCTTGACACCACATGTTGTGGATAACTGGATTACTTCAGTAAACCTGTGGATAACAGTCCTAGAAAGGGCTGTCTTTCTATGTAAAGTGCTTGCGTGTGGGTAGGAGTGGGTTGTACACTCATGTCAGTGGGTAAATGTGGGTAGCCCAAAACAGACTGCCTTACATACAACTCAGTAGCAGAAACCTACTGGGCAAAAATAAAAACCACTAGTAATTTAAACGGGACGAACACGTTGGCAGTAGATTATTTTGAGAGGAAGCTTGACGACAAGCGCAGGTTGACAATTCCAACCGAACTTAGAGCCGAGTTTGCCTCTGGGGTAGTCCTGACACGTGGATTCCAAAACTATCTGCACCTGTACCCTAAGTCTGTTTGGGACGAGCTGATGGAGCCAGAGCTTCAAGGCAACATCTTGGACGAAAAGACAGCGGACTTGAACGTCAAGTTTAGGGCAGGCAAGACAGAAGCGGCTTTAGATCAAAAGCAAGGCCGCATTGTCATAGAGCAGCATCTTTTGGACCATGCCGGCGTAGTCCGCGACACCGTAGCAGTACGAGCAGGAAAATACTGGCGCCTATCGGCCGCCTCGTAAATTCCCAGGCAAGCCCCTTAACAACCCGAACAAGTATGAAAGTCCAGATAGTATATCGGACTCCGGTGCTCCTTCGCCTTCGGGCGGAAATTCCAAATATTGACGGAATAACCCACTGACTGGGAAGAGCAGCCCGAGATCAAATTTATTTCGATCCCGGCGCGATGAGAAACCCAGAATGGGTGTCTCATACCTTGAGGTTAGCTATCTGGCAGTCAGCATATGGACGAAGGCACCATACAAAAAACCTTAGCACCTTACATCAAAACACCTCCCAAAACTCCACCTCACACATAAGTCTCTCAAAAGTTGATTCGTACTTAGAACTTCGTAGGTTTTCAAAAACCCACAAAATATAGTTCCAAGAAAACAAATCAACACACAAAAACAAAAACTTTCCAAAAAACAAAAAGCTGACTGCTAGATAGGTGACCTTGCATTGATCCACCACATTCACATGCGGAGAATCAAAACAAATCTGGTAAAATCTTTTTACTGGATCAAAAACAAAAATGCATGAAAAACACCAAAACAAACAACCAAAATCAAACTAATCAACATTTTCCGGTACTGCCACAAGCAGTCCTTCATTATCTCCAACCAAAAAAAGGGGAATCATATCTGGACCTCACGGCCGGATACGGAGGACACGCAGAAACAGTATTGGAACGCACCTTACAACCAAGCACTTCTACTTTGGTAGATCGCGATCTGAACGCAATTGCGTATTTGCAGGAAAAGTTCAAAAGCAGTGGCATCCAGATAATCCACAAAGATTTTTTGGGCGCAAGCCAAGAACTAAAACAGGCAAATAAACAATTCAATTTGATTTTGGCTGATCTTGGGGTTTCGTCACCGCACCTTGACAATGCAAGCAGAGGTTTTAGTCTGAGGACTGAAGGACCGCTGGATATGCGCATGGACCAGACACAAAACTTAACGGCAGAAGTTGTAGCGAATAACTACGATGAAGCGGAGTTAAGCAAACTAATCCATGAGTATGGCGAAGAGCCACGGGCGAAAAAAATTGCTCGTCTGATAGTGGAAAATCGTCGGATAACCACAACCACACAGCTTGCAAAAATCGTTGCCCAAGCTTGGCCGGGGCATAGCAAGATACATCCGGCAACACGAACGTTTCAAGCGCTTCGTATTGCGGTCAATAGCGAACTTGACCAAATCAAGCAAGCCATACCTCTATGGGTGGATCTGCT
>Ga0193753_10003024_pt1 | contig 12769 bp, 10 predicted proteins | sample H1c2metaG_FD_144925 | JGI IMG/M metagenome (GOLD analysis project Ga0193753, IMG submission 144925) | Soil microbial communities from a riparian zone of the East river system, Colorado, United States - H1c2 | ecosystem: Environmental > Terrestrial > Soil > Riparian zone | place: USA: East... | reverse complement strand
TCGTCGCGTGCCGCGCCGTGACGGATCTGCCGGTGGTGGCCAGCTTCTCCTTCCACCGCGGCTTCATCATGGGCAGCAACGACTTCCTCGTGCAGCCGGAAGATCTCGTCGCGACGGTGCTGCGCAGCGGCGCGCACGTCATCGGCGCCAACTGCGGCGATGGCCCGCACATGACGCTCGACGTCGTCGAGCGGCTCACCTACTCCGAGCTGCCCATCGCGGCGATGCCGAACGTCGGCGGCCCGGCGCTCATCGAGGGGCGCTCGGTCTACCTGTCCAGCCCGGAGTACATCGCGGAGTACAGCCGGCGCTTCGTGCAGAAGAAGGCGCGGCTCATCGGCGGCTGCTGCGGCGTGACCCCGAGCCAGATCCACGAGGTCTCCAGCTTCCTGCTCTCCATCCAGCCGCGCTCGGCGCGCACGTCGCGCATCGCGGCCGCCTCGCCGGCGGAAGTCGCGGCCACCGCCGCCGCCGCCGCGGAGTACGCGGAGGCCGCCGCGCCCGTGCCGCGCCTCCAGCCCATCCCGATCGCCGAGCGCAGCGTGTGGGGGAGCAAGCTCGCGAACAAATTCTCGGTGAGCGTGGAGCTGGACCCGCCGCCGGGGCTCGACGCGACGCCGTCCATCGAGCACGCGAAATTCCTGCGCGACCACGGCATCGACGCGGTGAACATCGCCGACGGGCCGCGCGCGATCGCGCGCATGGGGCCGCTCGCGCTGGCCATGCAGGTCAAGCTGCAGGTCGGCCTCGAGACGATCACGCACTACTGCTGCCGCGACCGCAACGTGCTCGCGATGCAGATGGACCTCATCGGCGCCAACGCGCTCGGGCTGCGCAACCTCATGCTCATCACCGGCGACCCGCCGAAGATGGGCAACTTCCCCGACGCGACCGCGGTCTTCGACGTCGACAGCATCGGGCTCATCGGCTTCGCCAACTCGCTCAACCACGGCATCGACCTCGGCGGCAAGCCGCTGGGCCAGCAGGCCGGCTTCGTCATCGGCACCGGTTGCAACCCCGGTGCGATGGACCTGGAGCGCGAGGCGGCGCGCTACGAGGCGAAGATCGCCGCGGGCGCCGAGTACGTCTTCAGCCAGCCGGTCTACGACCCGCGCCTGCTCGAGCGCTTCCTGGAGGCCACTGCGCACGTGAAGCGCGTCCCGTTCTTCGTCGGCATCCTGCCGCTGGCCAGCCTGAAGAACGCCGAGTTCCTGACGCGCGAGGTGCCGGGCATGGCCGTGCCCGAGAACGTGCTCAAGCGCCTGCGCGACGCCAGGTCGCGCGACGACCAGCGCGAGGTCGGCATCCGCGTGGCGACGGAGAGCCTCGCCGCCGCGATCTCGCACGACCGCATCCGCGGCGCCTACATCTTCCCGCCCTTCGGCAAGTACGAGCCGATCCTGCGCGTGCTCAAGGAGTCCGGCGCGCGGCCTTGAAGGCACTGCTCCGCGTACGCGCCGGGGTGCTGACCGCACTGAGACGGCGCACTCTTCTCGATCGGCAGAGCCCCCTCGCCGCGCACGACGACGCACGCTCGGCCGTGCCAGACCAGCGGTCAGCACCCCCGGCGCTCCCCGCTCCACGACGCCGTCCAGCATTCGCCGGGGTTGAACGTCTGGACTGCGAGCGCGTCCGACCCGGTGGCCCATGCGCCGGAACAGCCAACACGAATGACCGTCGTCGAGCACAGAGTTCGCTGCAACTCATGGTCCAGTAGAGGCGCTGTCTCTCCGGGCTCAAAGTATCCGAGCGTCCCGGCCAGCGCGGCCGCTTGCCCCCTCACAAGAGCCAGCGCGTTTCCCGAGCGCATGTGAAGAAGGGGCGCCGTCTCGTTGCGGAGGATGCGTTCCAAACCATGACGCGCTCGGTGCGCAGCGCGCACACACCCGTGCCAGGCGAACTCCTGACCGTGTGAAGTCAGGGGGCCGCGCCCGGCCTCAAGCGGTGCCCCGCCTCAAGCGGTGCCCCGCCCCAAGCGCGTCCCGCTCCTCAGAACGTGGAGCCCTTCAGCGCGTTGCTCGCGGAGAAGCCGTTGCTCGCTCCCGGGTCCTGGATCCAGAACTGGAAGTAGAGCGGCGTGGCGGGAGGGATTCCCGCGGGCAGCGAGAGCGGCAGCGTCACGGTGCCGGCCGCACTCGTGGACATCGGCAGGATCACCAGAGGCTGGGGCACGAGCACGCCGCCCTTGAAGGGCGCGTCGAGCTGCGAGAGGCCGAAGAACAGTGCCGCCGGGGACGACGGCTTCGCGTGGGTCAGGCTGAGCGTGTTGCTGGGACCCTTCGTCAGCGTGCCGTTGCCGGCGAGGTGCGGGAGGCCGGCGCTGCCCGCGTGCGCCAGGGCCAGGTCGATCCAGGCGCTGGTGTTGATGACGGCGAAGCTGTCGATCTCCGAGCCCAGCGGGGCGTCGAGCACGCCGTCAGAGACGAAGTGAAGCCGCAGCTGTACGGTCTTCCCGGCCCATTCGCTGCCGATCGGGATCAGGTTCACCCACACGGCGCCCGAGTTGTCGAAGGCGGAGACCGCGAGGTCGGTCCAGTTGCCGACGCCGGCGTCGCTGATGCTCACGGCCGTGTGATCGCCGCCGAGGTTGTCCAGCTTCCGCAGGGACACGAGCGAGACGTAGAACGGTGCCTGGCCGGTCAGCACGACGGGCGGGGAGATCAGCGAGCCTTCGGTGGCCGGCCCGCCGCTCTGGTAGTTGCACGGGCCGTTGTTGTACGAGACCAGCCCGGACACGCCGACTCCGCTGCCGCAGACTCCCGCATGCCACAAGCCGCCGCCGAGGCCGCTGCCGTTGTCGACGGTCCAGTGCGCGGTGCCCTCGTGGAAGTCGTCGCTGAACAGGGTCTGCGCCTGGCCGGCGGCGCGCGATCCGGTCAGCGCCACGAGCGCGGCGCACGCGAGCGCCGGAACGAGCCTGCGAAGGTTCGCGATCATCGGGTTCCTCTCCTCGAGTCACGCGACCTGACCGCGCGCCTCAGCCTGGGTCCACATCCCTGCAGAGCACCGCAGTCCCATCCGGCGTCCGTCGCCGGGGCGGTGGCATCCGTCCGGCAAGGGAGCTGGGGGAGCCGACGGCACTCCTGACCCGCGAGAGCTTAACGCCTCCGCGGAATCCCCGTGCGATGTGCCGCGGCCCGGCCGGTCCGCGGCCGTGGCCGCGACCGCCGCACGGCCCTCAGGCGCCGTCGTTGCCGATGGCCTCGACCGGGCACTGCTCCATCGCCTCGGTGCAGAGCTTCAGCTCCTCGGGCGTCTTCGGCTGGTTGTGCACGTAATCGTGGTCGCCGTCGCCGCTCTCCTTGAAGAAGGCCGGCGCGATGTCCGAGCAGAGGTGGCAGAGGATGCACTGCTTGTCCACGTAGTAGGAACCGGGGACGTTGTCGGCGTACTTTTCGGCGACGGTGGCCATGGGGCGGAAGTCTCGCTGCGTGGTGGACCGTGGGTGCCCGAGTTCCGGGCTCGGATGGAACGCAGCACTATAGCCGTGCCGCGGGAACGGGGTCCAGAGTGCCGGGCCGGCCCGGAATCGCCCGCCGGCCGCTCAGTCCGTTCCGGGGGCCGGCGCCTCCACGCCGAAGCAGGTCACGAACTGGTGCACGCCCTCGGCGCGCAGGGCGCAGCGGCGCAGGCGCGGACCCCAGAGCGCGCGCGCCTCGTCCAGCGCGGCGGCGTCGAAGGCGCCGCTGAAGACCTGCAGCTCGTCGTCGTCCGCGTCGTACTCGAGGCGCTCGGCGTGCAGCAGCCCCAGCAGGCGCGCCAGCCGGGCCAGCTCCGTGTCCTGCGGGTCGGCCTCGGGCAGCAGCGCGTCGTTGGCCAGCCAGGTGCCCTGCCCGCGCGGCTCGAAGACCACGCGCGCGTGCTGGTCGCGCACCTCGGCGACGACGCCGCGCCGGTCCGCGAGGTGCAGCTCCGCATTGCTGCGCGAGCGCCGGCAGCGCACGACGTCGCCGGGCGCGAGCCCCGCGCGGTTCCTGTGCTTGTCGGTGCCGGGGAAGCGCGCCATGGGGAAAGCGTAGCGCAGGCGGAGCCGTGAATCCGCGAGCGGCGCCCCGGCGCGCCTCAGCGCTTGCGCTCCATCCACGCGAGGCACGTCCGCATCTGCTCCGCCATCTCCGCCGCGGGGAAGTGGCAGCGGCGGCCGTGGCCGGGCAGGATCCATTCGAAGCGCCGCGTGGCCAGCCGGCGCGTGGACTCCACGAGCGTGTCCCAGTCGTGCCAGCAGGCGTCGCGGAAGCCGTAGACGTGCGCCAGCCGCTCGCTCCAGGCGAGGTGGTCGCCGGTGAAGAGGAAGCGCTCGCGGAACAGCAGGCACGCGGAGCCCGCGGTGTGGCCCGGCGTCGGGAGCACGAGCAGGTCGTCGGCCAGCGCGACCGGCTCGATGCCGTCGATCGGGCGCTCGACGCCCGCCGTGTCCGCGTGCACGTCGGCCCGGTGCAGCACGCGCGTGCAGCCGAAGTGCGCCGCGAACTTCGCGTGGTCCGCGACGTCATCCTGGTGCGTGAGGAACAGCGTCGCGACGCCGCCCAGCTCCTCCAGCCGCTTCACGAGCGGCGCCGCGAAGCGCGGGCTGTCGACGAGCACGTTCCCGCCCGGCCGCACGATGAGGTAGCTGGCCGCGCCGAAGCTCGATTCCGCGTGGAAGCCGCAGTGGTAGACCGCGGCGGGAGCCGCGCCCGGCGCGGCCGTCGCGGGTGCACGGTCGCCGGCATCGGCGGCCTCCGGCGGATCGCGCGCGAGCAGGTCCGGGAATGCGGCGAGGATCGGCTCGAGGTCGTGCCGTGCCACGGTGCCGATGGACGCGGTCGGGCACGCGACCAGCGCCATGAGCGCGCGGCGCTCCTCCTCCGGGCTCGCCGGCTGGCGGTGCACGCGCGACTGGTCGCCGCCGCTGTCGAAGGTCGCCGGCGCGACCCAGCGGCAGGTGTCGCAGTCGATGCACGTGTCGTCCACGTACACGTCGCCGTCCACATTGGTCGGCAGGCGCTTGCTCAGGCTGGCCATGGCGTGCCGTTCCTCCGGCGACCGGCGTCTCCGGCCGCGTCGCGTGCGAGCGGCTGTCCTAGCCCGCATTTCCCGCGACGTTCGGCCGCGCCGCGCCCTCGCGGCACGCGGCGCTCAGGCGCGCTTGCGCTCCAGCGGCGCGACCGTCGTGGCGAGCAGGCCGCCGATGATCAGCGCGATGCCGATGCCGGGATAGAGGATGCCGACGAGCCACGCCTTGACCTGCGGATCGTACGGCGCGCGCCGCAGCAGCAGCCCGAACACGATCATGAGCCCGACGAGCAGGACCATGGAGAGCGAGAAGACCGTCCACGCCGGCGCCGTCTCGCCGCGCTGCACGATGTTCGCCACCGCGCGCCGCGCGCCCTTCCTCAGCAGCGTGAAGCCCTTGGCGAGGCCGACGAGCAGGCCGAGTCCCAGCGCGATCCACGTGTCGTTGCCGGTGAGCCCCACCACGTCGGGCGAGTGCCGCAGCCCGGCGTAGGGCAGCCCGCGCACGATGAGCATGATGCCCACGGCGACCCACACCACGGCCACGATCCAGCGGCGGCCCTGCTGCGACATGGAAGTCATGCTCATGAAACGGGAACCTCCGGGAAGACGAGGCGCCGAAAGGCGCCCGGGCCGGCCCGGGAGATCCCGCGCGCCGTCGATGAGCGGCGGATGATAGCGCCACGGGCTTCCGCCGCGCTCGCGCTTCCCCGGCAGAGTCATGCGGCGACGAGCTGCACGCCCCGAGGCCCGTCCGCGCTGCCCGCGGCGTGCTCCGCGTACCGCCGACTCCCGCTTCGATGTTATGGGGGACGCGGGCCCCGCGCGTCGCGGCAGTGGCGAGGGCTCGCGCGCGATGTGCGCACCTCGCACCGGACCCTGGCCGCAGCTCTCGCCGGAGATCGCACGTGCGGACCCTGCACCAGACCCTGCTCCTCGCCCTGCTCGGAACGGGCTGGCTGCCCGTCGCGTGCACCACCGGAGAACACCGCGAGCCGTCCCTGGCCGCGGCGGACACGCACGTCCGCACCTGGGGCTTCGAGGCGGACGCGCCGGACGCCGCTCCCGCCGGCTTCTCCTTCGCGCGCACCGGCAGCGGGCGTCCGGCGACGTGGGTCGTGCGCCGCAGCGAGGATGCGCCCGAGGGCCGCAACGTCCTCGTGCAGACCGACACCGACGACACCGACTACCGCTTCCCGATCGCGGTCGCCGACGCGCCGGAGCTCACGGACCTGCGTCTCAGCGTGCGCGGCCGGCCGGTGTCCGGCGTGCTCGATCAGGCGCTGGGCCTCGTGTTCCGCTATCGCGACGCGGACACCTACTACATCGCGCGCGCCAACGTCATCGAGGACAACGTGCGCCTGTACCACGTGACGCACGGCGAGCGGCAGCAGATCGGCAGCTGGAAGGGCACGGTCGCGCCGGGCAAGTGGCACACGCTGGCCGTGTCCGCGCGCGGCGACCACCTCACGGTGGATTTCGACGGCTCCACGGTGATCGAGCTGCACGACGCGACGCTGCCGGGTCCGGGCCGCGTGGGCCTGTGGACCAAGTCGGACTCGATGACGGAGTTCGACCAGCTCCGTCTCGAGCCGCTGGAGCCCTGAGGCGCGCGGAGCCCCGAGGCGCGCGGAGCCCCGAGGCGCGCGGAGCCCTGAGGCGCGCGGAGCCCCGAGGCGCGCGGAGCCCCGAGGCGCGCGGCGACGTCTCCCCGACGTCGAACGGCAGAGGCGACACCGTGCGGCGCAGACGGGCCCGTCGGCTGCGGACCGGTCAGTCGCGCAGCAGGGCCTGCGCGCGCGCCAGTGCCGCGGCGCACCCGGGCGTGTCGCGCCACGTCGCGAAGGGCGCCGGCGCGGCAGGTTCCTGCGGCGGCTCGCGCAGCAGCAGCGCCCACCAGCCCACGTCGTGCCACGCGCCGCACTTGAAGCCGATGCGCTCGTAGGTGCCCAGCCTGCGGAAGCCGAGCGACTCGTGCAGCCCGACGCTGGGCGCGTTGGGCAGCGTGATGCCGGCGTAGGCGTGCACGAAGCCCTGCGCGACGAGCATCGCGAAGAGCGCGTCGTAGAGCGCGCGCGCCACGCCGGACCGCCGCGCCTCCGCCGCGATGTACGCCGTGACCTCCACGCTCCACTGGTAGGCCGCCCGCTCGCGGTGCGAGGACGCGTACACGTAGCCGAGCAGCGCGCCGTCCCGCTCGCACACGAGCCACGGCCAGCGCGGCAGGATCGCGGCCACGCGCTGCCGCATGACGTCCTCGCCCGGAGGGTCGTACTCGAAGCTGATGACCGAGCCGGTCACGTTCGGCGCGTAGATGGCGTGGATTCCCGGCGCGTCATCCGGCGTGGCGATGCGCACGCGCCGCGCGGACGCATCGCCGGCAGTCCCCGCGGCACCGCGCGGCGACGGGTGGCGGCCGGTCGCCGGACGGTCCGCCGCCGACCCCCGCGCGGGATCCGTCACTCGATGACGAGCCGCAGGCCGTTGGTCGCGGCGGCGCCCTGCACCGCCGCGCCGTCCGCGAACCACCCCTGGAGGACGAGCGACAGGCCGGAGAATGGCCCGGCCGGGATGGCCGCGGCGAGCACCACCTTGCCGGCTCCGTCCGCGAGGACCGGCAGCGCGAGCGCCACGGGCGCCGGATCGAAGACGCCGCCCTTGAACGGCAGATTGGCCTCGCTGCCCGACACGAAGAGCATGCCCGCCGCGCCCGGCGCCGCGAGCTGCACGAAGAGCGTGAAGGGCGCGCCACCCGGCGTGAGCGGCCCCGCGCCCGTGAGCTGCGGCACGCCGGCCGCGCCGCCGAGGCCGGGGCCCGTGAGCGCGAAGGCGCCCGGCGCCGCATCGATGTCGATGGGGAAGGCGTTGGAGAGCGCCGCGCCGCTGCTGCCCGGCACCTTCACCAGCACTTCGCCCGCGTCGGCGTCCGCGGGAATCGTCACGACGAGCTGCGTGCCGCCCGCGGCGGACGGCACGCCGGTGACCTTGGCGGGCGTGCCGCCGCCACCCTGCTGCGTGAACCACACCTCGTTCCCCGCCGGCGCAAAGTGCGCGCCGGTGAGCGTGAGCGTGGTCCCGGTGTCGAGCGGTCCGGAGAGCGCGGAGATCACCGGCTTGGCCGCGGAGGCGCTGCCGTAGATGGCCGCCAGCCCGGCGATGTCGTCCGCCGCGAGCGAGCGCGCCGACGTCCCGCCGCCGGAGAGCGCCCCGGACATCGTCGCGCCGGCCACCGTGCTGTTCCCGAGCCCGAGCACGAGCCCGACCTCGTGCGTGGCCACGCCCTGCAGGTCCAGCGCGCCGGCGACGGGCGCACCCGGGCCGTCGTCCCAGACGAAGTCGTCGTTGTAGACGATCTTCCAGCCGTCGCTAGCGGGCGTCTGCACGAGCGCGATCAGCGCGCCGCCCAGGCTCGGAAAGGCCGAGTGGACGTTGTCGTTGACCCCGCCGACGCCGTCCGCGAGGCCCTGCCACGTGTTGTCGAAGTTCGCGCCGCCGCTGCCGAGCACGGGGTTGTCGGCGAGCCCGTCGCCGAGGCCGTTGCCGCCGCGCGGCAGGCTGCCCCACTCCGCGTGCGCCTTCCAGATGGCGAGCGGCGCGCCGGTGGCGCCGGGGAAGTTGGGGTGCGGGAAGGTGTTGTCGTTCGCGACGGCGTCCGTGAAGTTGTCGAAGACGCGTACGTCACGCTGGTCGAGCGACAGGCTCTCGCCCGTGAGCGTGAACGCGCACGTCGCCGTCGGGCGGCTGAGCATGGCGGTGAGCGACACGACGCCGGCGGTGAGCAGCATGGCGCAGCACTGGGTCTTGCGGGTCATGGCGAGTGGTCTCCGGGGAGCGTGGCGCAAGCGTAAGGGCGATGCGCAGGCGCGACAACTCGCCGCGACAGATCGCCCGACAACGCCGGGACCGTTTTCACCACATCACGCCGATTCATGAGTCCCGGCGTCGTGACACCCTGCTCGAGCTTACGGTCTGGGCGGGCGGGGCGGCGCGCCGGGCGGAGAGCACGGCGCGCACGAGCGCTTCAGGGATGTCGCCCGGCGCTGCTTCCCCCGCGGTTCGCAGCGCCCGGCAGAGCGAGCGCGTCGTGCAGTAGCTGGCCAAGGCGTCGCGGCACGCAGGACACGCGGCGAGATGGAGCCCGAAGGCCTGTGCCTCCGCAGCGGGCAGCTCGCCCTCGAGCCACGCACCCAGCAAGTCCGCGATCTCGCGACAGGTCAAGCAAGCTCCCGTGGAAGAAGGGGGCGCGGCGTGCATCGGCGGCGCCGCGGGCAGCACGGACGGCGCCGCGCAGCATCGGCCGCGCCGCCGCGGCAGTGGCTGGTGCGCACTCGGTCCTGGCACGGGGCCGCGGGCCCGCCCGCTCACGGCGCGCCGCTGGGATGCCGCTCGAAGCGCGGCATTTCACCGCCCTTCGCGGAGGCGCCTCCCCGGGTCTCGAGCGGCGGCCCTCTCCCGAGCCCGGCTGGCGTCAACCCGCGCGGTGTCAACCCGCGCGGTGCCGGAACGCTGCTGGCGTCAGAGCCCGGCCAGCACCTCGCGCAGTGCCGGCAGCACGTTGCCGGCCGCGAGCCGCTGCCCCTCCGCAGTGGGATGGATCCCGTCCGCCTGGTTCAGCTCGGGTCTCCCGCCGACGCCCTCGAGCAGCGACGTCACGAACGGCACGCCCGTCTCGCGCGCCAGCGCCGGATAGATCGCCGCGAAGGCCGCCGTGTGCTCGGGCCCATAGTCCGGCGGGAGCTGCACGCCGACGAGCAGGACGGAGGTGCCCGCGGCCTTCGCCAGCGCGATGATCCGGCGCAGGTTGTCCGCCGTGTTCGCGGGCGACTGGCCGCGCAGCCCGTCGTTGCCGCCGAGGCACAGCACGAGGACATCGGCGTGCGTGCGCAGCGTCCACGCCGTGCGCGCCAGCCCGCCGGCGCTCGTGTCGCCCGAGATGCCGGCGTTGATGACCTCGATCGGCCGGCCCTCCGCCGCGAGCAGCCGGCCGATCACCGCCGGGAACGCCTCGTCCAGGTCCACGCCGTATCCCGCCGTGAGGCTGTCGCCGAGGAACACGACGCGCGGCGGCCGGTGCTCCACCTGCGAACCCGCAACCTCGGTCGCTGCTGGCGAGGCCGGCGACGGGCCCGCTCCGAGCGCGCTATCCGTCGCCGCCGCGTCGCGGCCCGCCGGCTGGCAGCCGGGCGCGAGCGCGACGAGCAGGCAAGCCGCAGCGTAGAGTCGTCGCGCACCCATGAACCCAATATAGGCGGGAGCGATGAGCGACGCAGCGCGCTTGCAGTGCACGGGCCTCACGCGGCGGCTGCCGTCGGGCGAGCGGGAGCTCACCGTGCTGCAGGACGTGGACCTCTCCGTCGCCGCAGGCGAGTTCGTCGCGATCCTCGGGCCGTCGGGCAGCGGCAAGTCCACGCTGCTCGCGCTGCTCGCGGGCCTGGACCGCCCGAGCGCGGGCGAGGTCTTCATCGATGGCACGCCGCTCTCCACGCTCGACGAGGACGGCCTCGCGCTGCTGCGCCGCCGCCGCCTGGGGTTCGTGTTCCAGTCCTTCCAGCTCCTGCCGCACTTCACGGCGCGCGAGAACGTGCTGCTGCCGCTGGAGCTGGTCGGCGCGCCGGACGCGGAGGCGCGCGCGGACGAGCTGCTGGGCCTCGTCGGCCTGGCGGCGCGCGGCCACCACTATCCCGGGCAGCTCTCCGGCGGCGAGCAGCAGCGCGTGGCGCTGGCGCGCGGCTTCTCGGCGCGTCCCGCGATCCTGCTCGCCGACGAGCCCACCGGCAACCTCGACGGCGCCAACGGCCGCCGCGTGCTGGAGCTGCTCGCGGCGCTGCGCGCGACGCACGGCACGACGCTCGTGCTGGTGACGCACGACCCGGAGATCGCGGCGCGCGCGGACCGCTGCGTGCACCTGGCCGACGGCCGCATCGCGCGCGAGGAGCGCCGCACGCCGGTGGCCGCCGCGACGTGAGGCCGGCTCTGCTGCTCACGCTGCTGCGGCGCGAGGCGCGCGGCCAGCTCCCGCGGCTCGGCGTCTTCTGCGCATCGCTCGCGGTCGGCGTGGCGGCGGTCGTGATCGTGGCGGGGCTCGCGCACGGGCTCGACAGCGCCGTGCGCGCCTCCGCGCGCGACCTGCTCGCCGCCGACGTCGCGGTGGAGAGCCGCCGCGCGCTCCCGAGGGAGCTGGACGCCGTGCTGGCGCGCCACCCCGAGCTGCGCCGCATCGACGTCACCGAGCTCGCCAGCCTCGTCGCGGCGCCGCCCGCGCCGGACGGCACGCCGGGCCGCAGCCGCCTCGTGGAGGTGAAGGCCGTCGGCGACGGCTTCCCCTTCTACGGCGCGCTCGTGCTGGACCCGCCGCGCCCGCTCTCGGAGCTGCTGGCCGACGACGGCCTCGTGTGCGCGCCGGAACTCCTCGCGACGCTCGGCCTGCAGCGCGGCGACCGCCTGCGCCTCGGCGGCCGCGACTTCACCATCGCGGGCGAGGTGCGCTCGGAGCCCGACAAGCTGGGGCTCAGCTTCACGCTCGGGCCGCGCGTGTTCGTGTCGCACGACGCGCTGCAGCGCACGGCGCTGCTCGGCTTCGGGACGACCGCGCGGCATCGCGTGCTGCTCGCGCTGCCGCAGGGCGCGGAGGCGCGCGCCGCGGAGGCGGTCGCGGACGAGATCGCGGCGGCCTTCCCCGAGCGCTCCGGCGCGCGCGTGCAGACCGCCGCCGACGCGCAGCCCGCGCTGCGCCGCGGCCTGTCGCGCGTGGACGGATTCCTCGGGCTCGTCGCGCTGCTCTCGCTGCTCATCGGCGGCATCGGCGTGGCGCAGACCGTGCGCGCGTGGCTCGCGAGCCGCCTGCAGAGCCTGGCCGTCGCGCGCTGCCTCGGCGTGCGCCCGCGCGAGCTGCTGCTCGTGCACTTCCTGCAGACGGCCGCGCTCGGGCTGCTCGGCAGCCTGGCCGGCACGGGGCTGGGCTTCGCGGCGCTGGCCGCGGTGCCCGCTCTCGCGGGCGACTGGCTGCCCGCCGGCTCGTTCTCGCCGTGGCAGCCGGCCGCGATGGCGCGCGGGCTGCTGCTTGGCCTGCTCGTGTCGCTGTGCGCGAGCGTGCCCGCGCTGCTCACGATCCTGCGCGTGCCGCCGCTGGCCGCGCTGCGCCGCGACGCGGTGCTCGCCGCGGCGGGCCGGCCGGCGCGCGTGGTGCTCGCCGTGCTGCTGCTCGGCGGCGTGTTCGCCGCGGCGTGGCTGCAGACGCGCGTGCTGCTGCAGGCCGCGTGGTTCGCCGGCGGGCTCGCGCTCGTCGCCGGGGTGCTGCTGCTCGCCGCGCGCGGCGCCATCGCCGCGGTGTCGCGCCTGCCGCGCGGCCGCGGGCCGCTCGCCCTGCGGCACGGCCTCTCGGCGATCGCGCGCCCCGACGCCGGCACGTGGGGCGGCGTGCTCGCGCTCGGCATGGGCGTGCTCGTCGTCGTCGCGATGCAGCTCGTGCAGGCGCGCCTCGCGCGTGAGCTCTCCGGCGCGCTGCCGCGCGACGCGCCCACGGCCTTCCTCATCGACATCCAGAAGGACCAGTGGCCCGGCGTGTCCGCGCTGCTCGCCGCCGCCGGCGCGACCCACGTGGAGTCCACGCCGGTGATCACCGCGCGCCTCGTCTCCATCGATGGCCGCCCGGTCGCCGGCCGCAGCGTCCGCCCCCGCGCCGCCGACGGCGCCGGCGACGGAGCCGACGACGAGGACGCCAGCGACTCGCACGCAGCCGGCAACTCGCCCACTGGCGACAACTCGCGCGCAGCCG
>Ga0193753_10003023_pt1 | contig 12771 bp, 12 predicted proteins | sample H1c2metaG_FD_144925 | JGI IMG/M metagenome (GOLD analysis project Ga0193753, IMG submission 144925) | Soil microbial communities from a riparian zone of the East river system, Colorado, United States - H1c2 | ecosystem: Environmental > Terrestrial > Soil > Riparian zone | place: USA: East... | reverse complement strand
CCGTCGTCGCCTATGGACCACCACCAGAGCACGTCCTCGGCCCTCATGACGGGCTCGCTCGGAGTGATCAGCGCGATCGCCCTCGACGGCGGCTCGGTCGTGGCGGTGGCGCGGGCTCCCATCGGCACGACCGCCGCCGTCGGGACGAACGCGGAGGCGTGGACCGCCGAGGCCGCGGCGATCGATCCGCCGAGCGAGAGCGTGGCCACGAGCGTACCGAGCCGGTTCACGGTCGCACCTGGTCCGGGTCGGACGACGGGCGCAGATCGAGCATCGCCTCGGTCGCGATCGATCGAGCCGGGCCAGCCCCGCCGGCGAACTGCGGTCTCTGCTGCTGGAGGTAGTACGCGTGGATGACGTCGCCGGCCTTGAAGTAGACGACGTCGAGCGGGACCGCCTCGGCCGATGACAGATCGAGCGCTGCGTCGGTCAGTCCAGCCATGGATCGGGCGCCGGCGCCGCCGACCCAGATGAGGTCGCCGGCCGGGAGCTCTCGCATGAAGAACTGCCGCCACCAGGGCTCGTGTTCGGCCGAGGCGTCCACGGCGGCGCCCGGTCCGTCCATGGATCCGGCCCTGACCGGATCGAAGACGGCCGCTTGCGTCGCGGAGACGGCGGCGATGGTGCCGCCGAGGGACAGCGCGGCGATGAGTGCATGCGTTCGTTTCATGTGTGTCTCTCCTTTCGTTGATGGGACAGGTGCGATCAGCGCGCCGCGACCGGCCGGCTGTCCGGCGTCAGGTCGAGGATGGCGTCGACGGCGACGGTCGAGCGCGGCGACGTGCCTCCCGCGGCGACGTAGATGTCTCTCGCCGGCGGCGGGTTGAAGAGTCTCAGCAAGACCTCCATCTGGTCAGGTGGCCGGCGCGTCAGCGGTGCCTCCACGGCGACGCCCGGCCCGCCCATGGACCCGGCCTCGACCGGATCGAAGTCCGCCGCTTGCGCCGCGGAGACGGCGGCGAAGGCGCCGCCGAGGGACAGCGCGGCGACGAGTGCGTGCAGTCGTTTCATTCGTGTCTTTCCTTTCGCGGAAGGGATGTCGATCGAGGAAGCGGGCATGCCTGGAGGCCCAGGCGCTGCGAGAGCCATCGCCGTCGCGACGCGATCAGGCGATAGACCAGCCGCGCGACCACACCGGCGCCCGGCACGCCGAGCAAGAGCCCGAGCCCGCGCCAGCCGGGCGTGCGGCGGAGGACGCGGGCGAACACGCGGTGGCCGCCGATGAGCTCGCCCCCGGCTCCGACCATCACGACCTCGCGCCCGAGCCGGCTGGTCGACAGACCGGGGGGGAGTTGTGGTTCGCCCTGCCACGGCCGCCAGACCGCGACGTTGCCGCCGTGGCGCGCGGTCAGCCCGGCCGCGACGCGCTGACAGACGCCGCAGTCGCCGTCGTAGAGGATCACCGGCACCGGCGCCGGGGCGTCGAGCGGGGCGGGGACGAGAGGATGCTCTGCGTGCACGGCGACCTCCGGAAGGCGGCGATTCGGCTCCTGAGCGAAGGGTCATGTACAACCGACGTGCCACCGATTTCCCGCGTGGGTTCGGCGCCTTGTCCCGCTCCGAGGACCTCCCTGCGGCGCGCGATCGCTCGTGCCTGTACCGGTCGCCCCGAACTGGCGGCGATCACGATGGCGACCGCGGCCCGGCCGCGCGCGACGCTCTGTTTCGCCTGTTTCACCCGGACGGTCGGATCGCGCGCGCGTCCCATGGGGCGTCTCGCTCGTCCCGGGCGAGCAACTCACCGGCACGCTCGCTGCATGGGTGCACCTTCGATGAAGATTCGTTCCTTCGCGTCGGGCGACCACACCATCACCGCGTCGGCCAGCTTCGACCGCGCCGGCGTGGAGGGGGCCGCGGTCGACCTCCCTCGCCTGGTGCTGGCGATGTCGTGCCAGCGGCCGCTGACACCGGGCCAGCGCGTCTCGCTGGGCGGCGTGGAGGAGCTCCGGCTCGCGCGTGGACGGCGCCGGGTCGACCGCGCCGGCCGGCGCGCGACGCTGTTCATCGAGGACGAGCAGATGTCGCGCTGTCACGCGGTCGTGCGCAAGGTCGCGGCCGGGTGGGAGCTGGTCGACGCTGGATCCAAGAACGGCATGGCGCTGAACGGCGAGCGCTGCGTGCGGGCCATCCTGATCGACGGTGACGTGGTCGAGATCGGCGGCACCATGCTGGTCTTCCGAGAGAGCGGGCCGGCCGCCGCCGGCGCGATGGCGTCGGACCGCGATCTCGCCGATCCGGCCGAGCAGGCCGCGCCGGCCGCCTTCCGCACGCTCGCGCTCGAGCTGGAGCGGCGCATGACCGAGCTCCGCTGCATCGCCGCGTCCAACGTCACGGTCCTGGCCACCGGCGAGAGCGGCACCGGAAAGGAGCTGGTCGCCCGCGCGATCCACGAGCTGTCGGGCCGGCCCGGTCCGTTCGTGGCGATCAACTGCGGCGCGATCCCACCCAACCTGGTCGAGAGCGAGCTGTTCGGGTACCGGCGCGGCGCGTTCTCCGGCGCGCGCGACGACCGCGAGGGTCTGGTCCGCCGGGCTCATCGCGGCACGCTGTTCCTCGACGAAGTCGCCGAGCTTCCGCCCGAGTCGCAGGTCGCGCTGCTGCGGGTGCTGCAGGAGGGCGAGGTGCGGCCGGTCGGCGCCAGCGACGCGATCGCGGTCGACGTCCGGGTGGTGGCCGCCACTCACCAGTGCGTGCAGAGCCGGATCGCCGCGGGCCGGTTCCGCGAGGACCTGTACGCCCGGCTGGCCGGCTTCGAGCTCACCCTGCCGCCGCTGCGCGAGCGATCCGAGGACGTCGGCAGCCTGATCGCGTCGATCCTCGGCCGGCTGGGCCCCGACGCGGCCGGCGTGACGCTGCACCCGGCCACCGCGCGCGCGCTCCTGACCTACTCGTATCCGATGAACGTCCGGCAGCTGGAGCAGGCCCTGCGCACCGCGGTGGTGCTGTGCGGCGGCGGCCCGATCCGCGTGGAGCACCTCCCCGAGCCGATCCGGCTCCACCGCGCGTCGACCGGCGCGGGTCTCCGGCCGGAGGACCGCGCCGTGCGCGAGAGGCTGGTCGAGATCCTCCGTCAGACCCGCGGGAACGTGACCGCGGCCGGACGCGCCATGGGCAAGGCGCCGATCCAGGTCCGCCGCTGGTGCCAGCGCTTCGCCATCGATCTGGCCTCGTTCCGCGCCCGCGACGAGTCCATCGCGCTCACGCCCGATGACGGATCCGGCGCAGGGCCGGTCTCGGTACCCGCCTGACCAGGTCGGTCGCGAGCGAGGCGACCCGGCGGCGCACACCGGCCACCCGCCGGCCGAGCGCGGCGTACTCCGCGTCGGTGACGAACATGAGGTCGACCGCCATCATGAAGGCGCCGAACGTGGTGAGCGACATGAAGACGATGATGCCGATGTGGAACGAGAGCCCGGCCAGGACCGCGGCGACGCGCAGCCTCCGGCCCAGGAACAGGAGGAACGTGAAGCTCACCTGGAACGCGACGGTGGAGTAGGACAGCAGCGCCAGCAGCGGCCCGTTCTCGAAGATCCACTCGCTGTACCCGGGCCAGGTGAACTCGCCGCCGCGCAGCGCGTAGTAGAGCGCGGTGCCGTTCTGCCAGCTCTCGCCCTGCACCTTGAGCAGGCCGGCCACCCCGTAGACCAGGCAGATCTGCATCGCGCAGGCCAGGACGCCCGCGTTGTGCGCCATCGCGGCCAGGGGCGACATCGGCCCGGCCCCGGCCAGCTCGCGCCGGGTCGCGTCGAACGAGAAGCGGCCGCCCACCTGCGCGAAGCAGGCGAAGATCAGGGCCAGCTGCATGACGTTGTCGCCCCCGTCCCACAGGAACGGGTTGCGCTCGCGCAGCGACCAGATCGCGATCCAGAGGAGCGGCGTGGTCAGCCGGGTGCGCCAGCCGACCAGCCAGGCCACCGCCAGCGCGATGGTGGCGTGGTAGAGCACCTCGAAACCGACCAGGCTGCGCGACAGGGCGTAGAGCGAGAAGCTGCCGGCGTCCAGCTGGTCGAGGAACAGGTCGTACGGGTAGACGCCGTCCGGTCCGAACAGGTAGCGGCGCTGAGCGTAGACCACCAGCAGCTGGTAGAGGAAGGCGAGCCCGGCGACGATGCGGAACACGCTGGCACCGGTCAGGAAGTGAGGCCTGCTGGCGAAGCCGAGCAAGCGGGACCAGGCGCCGGCGATGGACGCGACGACGGTCGGGCGGGGGGACGGCGCGGACGGGTCGGTGGAGCTCATGGTGGTCCTCGCTCAGAAGAGGGTGACGCGCTCGTAGGGGCCCCAGGGGAACTCGACGTAGCGGCTGGCGCTGGTCGACAGCGGGTCGCTCCGGTGCGAGAAGGGCGGCGACTCGGTCACCCGCATCCGCATCGCCACCGCGCTGGTCGCGCCCGCGCCGAGGATCCGGTCGCATGCCGCGGAGGCGACCCGGCGGAGCAGGCGGTGGCCGCGCTCGGCCGCCCGGGCCCGCTCGGACTCGTACTCGGCCAGGAGCGAGGCGAACTGCGCCTCGGCATCCTTGCGCCGGGCCAGCCGCTCGACCAGCCGATCGCCGGGCGCCAGGATCATGTGGAGCGGCCCCATCTGGGTCCGCTCGAGCGGCGCGGAGGGGCCGACCCGGTAGACCGCGCGCTTCTCGCGGAGCGGCGTGGTGATGTCGGCCCACTCGGTGTCGCGGGTGCCGCCGCGCCCGTCGGACACGCGGCACGAGACCAGGAGGTGGCGGGTGTCGACCAGCGGGTCCGGCGCGAACAGCGACCAGTTCTGGCGGAAGTACGGCTCCATGTAGCGGTTCACGATCGGCCGCGCGCGGAGGCCGACCGCGTTGGCCGGCGCCAGGTAGAGCAGGGTGAAACCGAAGTGGACGGCGAGCGCCAGGATCAGCGTGCCGGCGACCAGATGAGGGGCCAGGCGGCGAAGCACACGCACGATCGACCTCCGCGTAGGTGGGCCCGCCGACGGCCGGGCATCACCCCTCCTTTCAAGCGTCGGGCCAGCCGCGCGCCGTGCGATCTCGCGCCTGTCGGCCGCGCCCTCCGGCGCCGCGAGCGGTGGCCCGGTTCGACCGCGTTCCGGTCGGGCCGAAGTGGCTCGAACCAGGGCACCGCCCGCGCTCCGGCGGGCTCGGACCTCATGTTCCGGTCGTACGCCTCACAGCCCGAGGTCGTCGTCGATTGCCTGCTCGCTGGCGAGGTCGACCAGGTTGTCGTACTTGGCCGACCCGAGGCCGAGCACCGCGGCGGCGGCGTTGTGCAGGTGGGTCCAGGTCATCGCCCCGGCCGGGAGGTCGGCCTGGGTGAACAACGCGTCGATCTCGTCGGCCGACAGGCGGTTGGGGCCGTCGGCGTAGAGGCGCCACAGGAAGCGCATGAAGTCCATCTCGGTGGAGGAGTTGGCGATGTGGCTGCAGTACTGGTCGCGCCACTGGATCGAGAGGTCACAGTCCACGCCCATGGGTGGGTCGAGGACGCCGAAGATGATCGAGATCTCCTTGTAGTAGACGAACTTGCAATCGCTCTGGGAGCGCGAGTTGAAGAGCTTGCTGGCGTAGAAGTGGCCGAAGCCCTCGATGAAGCCGGCGGCGTACTGCTCGAGCGACTGGATGCAGTGGAGGCCGTTGGCCGAGGTCACGTGGTCACAGCGGCAGAGCAGGTGGGTGGGATCGATGACCGCGTCGTAGTTGAAGCCGCCCACGGCGAAGTTCTTGAACTGCACCTGGTGGCCGAACTCGTGGGCGACCAGGAACTTGTTCAGCGACTGGACCGGCTTGTCGGGCGGGTCGCCCGGTCCGACGTAGACCGAGCCGCTCGACATGCACGAGTCGGTGGGCGGGATGTTCGGGTTGTCGGTCGGGCAGCCCTTGTCGACGAAGTGAGTGCTGGTGCCCGGGGTGACCCAGTTGTCCAGGCCGACGAACATGCGGGCCACGACGCCGAGCACGTTCTGGGTCCGGTCCCAGGAGCTGGGCGTGACGGTGACGACCTGGGTGCCGCTGATCGAGAACGACCGGCTCCAGGTCTTGGTCGAGTCGCCCGAGGCGGTGTGGAGCTTGACCGTGTAGTGGGCCAGATCGGTCGGGTTGGGCCCGGCCTGCTTCTCGACCTCGCTCTGCATCGTGATGACGTAGGAGCCGTCGAGGTCGAGCTGCGGCGTGCAGCCGGCCGCGTTCAGGTAGCCGTCCCACACCTTGAACAGCGCAAAGGCCGGCTTGACCCACGCCCGCATGTACGAGGCGCTCACCGCCTGCACCGCCGGCACGCCGCCGCTGGCCCCGGCGTTCACGTAGTCCTCGCCGAAGCCGGCGTCGACGTAGGAGACCTTGAGATCGAAGCAGACGCGCGCGCCGGTCGGCGGCGGGCTCCACGGCTGGGGCGCGGGCGCCTGCTCGAGGGTGGTCGACCCGCCGCCCAGGGTGTAGCCCTTGCCGCCCTGGGGCGGCAGGGTGGTGACGTCGACCAGTCGGCCGTCGACCAGGACCCGGCCGACCGGCCGGAGCAGGACCGCGGGGTCGATGCGGCGAGCGCGCTCGGCCGCGCCGTCCTCGTCATAAGAGAGCACGGTGCGGTAGGAGGCGTCGTGCTCGATCGCGAGGTCGCTCGAGATCGATCCATAGGTCCCGGCCGCGTCGGTCACGGTGACCTCGGCGCGCACGGACGACAGCGTGCCGACGCTCTGCACCGGCAGCGCCGAGGCGTCGATGGTGAAGCGGCGGCGCTCGCCCGGCTTCAGCGGCGCGCTGCCCTGGCCGAGCCCGTCGATCCGGATCTGGGCGGCGCGGCCATCGAGGCCCTGGCCGCCCAGGAAGGCGGCCACCTGCACGTTCTCGTCGCGCAGGTTCTCGAGCTCGACCGCGAGCGACGGGGCGGAGCAGCTCGCGCCGCCGCAGCCGCGGTCGAGGTGGACGGCGACCCCGCCCGGCCAGCCCGCCTCCTCGGGTGGGGTCGACTGATCGGCGAGGGTGGACTCTCGGGAAGAGACGTCACCGGCGAGCTCGCCGGTCGATTCGTCGCCGCCGGAACAGGCGGCGCTGATGAGGAGCAGGCACGACAGGAGACGGACGATGGTGCGCATGCCACGAGAACGACGGCCTGTCCGGATCTTCCCCGCCGGATCGGCGATTTCGATCGCGAGGACGCGCGCTGCTCAGCTCACCGCTTTCGCGCCAGCGTCATCCCGTCGCGCACCGTCAGGACCACCTTTTCGACCCGCGAGTCGCCGGCCACGTGGTCGTTGAAGCGGACGATCGCGTGATCCGACTCCGCCTCCGGATTCAGGACCCTCCCGCTCCACAGCGTGTTGTCGGCGACGATGAGGCCACCCTGGCGCACGAGCGGCAACACGGCCTCGTAGTAGGCGACGTAGTTGCCCTTGTCGGCGTCGATGAACACGAAGTCGAGCGGGCCGCTCAGCCGCTTCAGCGTGTCGAGCGCCGGCCCCATGCGGATCTGGATCTTCCCGCCATCCGGATGGCGGCCAAAGTAGCGCCGCGCGATCGCCTCGGCCGCCGGATCGATCTCGCACGTGATGAGCTCCCCGTCGGCCGGAAGCGCCGAGGCCATCATCAAGGTCGAGTAGCCGGTGAACATCCCGATCTCGAGGACCCGGCGAGCCGAGGTCAACTCGATGAGGAGGTGCAAGAAGCGCCCCTCGAGCCGGCCCACCTGCATCTGCGGGCTCGACATCTGCGCGAACGTCTCGTCGCGCAGCTCGTTGAAGAGCGGCTCCACGTCGTCGCTGTGATCCTGCGCGTAGCTCTCGATGGCCTCGGGGACCAGTGTCACCGTCATGAGCGAACTCTACCAGCTCGCGAGCCGGCGACCGTCAGCGCGCGCGGATGAGGTCGGTGCCCAGCCAGCCCTGCAGCGGCGCGGGGACCTTGATCGAGCCGTCCTCCTGCTGGTGCTGCTCGACCAGGGCGGGCACGATGCGGCTGGTGGCCAGGCCGGAGGCGTTGAGGGTGTGGACGAACTCCGACTTCTTGCCCTTGTCCCGCTTGAACCGGATGCCGGCCCGGCGGGCCTGGTAGTCGCGCGCCCACGAGGCGGACGACACCTCCTTGTACTGCTTGATGCTCGGGATCCAGACCTCGACGTCGTAGGTCATGGTCATCGAGGCGCTGGCGTCGCTGGCGGCCAGGAGCGAGGTCCGGTGGTGGAGGCCGAGCTGCTGGACCAGCGACTCGGTCTTGCCCACCAGCTCCTCGAGCCCGGCCTCGCCGCCCTCCGGCGTGGTGAACTGAAACATCTCCACCTTGTTGAACTGGTGCCCGCGGATCGTGCCGCGCTCCTCGGTGCGGTGGCTGCCCGCCTCGCGCCGGTAGCACGGCGTGTAGGCGAACGCCTTGATGGGCAGCTTCTCGAACGGGAGGATCTCGTCGCGGTAGACGTTCAGGATCGCCGTCTCCGAGGTGGGCAGGAGAAAGCGGCTGCGCTCGCCCGGCGCCGTCTGGAGGTGAAAGACGTCGTCGCGGAACTTGGGGAACTGGCCGGCGGTGTAACCGCACTCCTCGATGAGGAGGTGCGGCGGCAGGAGGAACTGGTAGCCGTCGGCCACGTGCTGGCGGCAGAAGAAGTCGAGCAGCGCCCACTCGAGCGCCGCGCCGACGCCGGTGTAGAGCCAGAAGCCGTTCCCGCCCAGCTTGGTGCCGCGCTCGTAGTCGATGAGGCCGTTCCGGGTGCAGAGCTCGACGTGGTCGAGCGGCTTCGACACCGGGGTCGGCTTCTCGCCCCAGGTGCGCACGACCTGGTTGGCCTCCTTGCCGCCGGCCGGGACGCGGTCGTCCGGCATGTTGGGGAGCTCGTCGAGGAGGACCTGCAGCTTCTCCTCGACCGAGGTCACCTGCGCCTCGATCGCCGCGATCTCGGTCCGGACGCCCGAGGCGGCCGCCTCCAGCTCGGCGGTGTCGCCGCCGCCCTTGGCCTTGCGCTGGCCGATCTCCTTGGCGGTCTGGTTGCGGCGCGCCTGCAGCGCCTCCAGCTCGCCGCGCAGCTGGCGGCGGCGTCCGTCCAGCTCGAGGATCGCCTCGAGGTCGACGCTGTCCATGCGCTTCAGCAGCGCGGCGCGAACGCGGTCGGGCTCCCTGCGGATCAGTTCGATGTCGAGCACGACGGGAGATTGCCACGATCGGCGCCGGCTGGGGATGCCCCGGGTCCGCCGTTCGGGGCGGCGCCGGCGGCCAGCTCGGGCCACTCGTAGTCCAGCGCGAGCAGGGCCAGCTCGCGGATGCTGCCGTCGAGGTCGTCGTGGTCGAGCTCGGTGTCCCAGAAGCGGGTGGCCAGGCACGGCTTGAGGATGTTGTCGGTGCCGAGCCGGAGCGAGTGCGACTGCTCCTTGCAGCGGGCGTGGTCGAGGCAGGTGGGGCACCGGATGCCGGTCGGCGGGCGGAAGCCGCGCAGGAGGACCCGGGCCTGCGAGCCGCGCTCGCGCCGGCGGCCGTTCGAGCGGGCGACCACCGCCTCGAGCTCCTCGATCGGGAACGGGTCCGCCGCGGTCTCGCCCTCCGGCAGGATCGAGAAGGCCTGGATGTCGCAGCCGTACGGGATGAGCGCCTCGAGAAACGCCTCCGAGGCGGGCAGGCTGTCGGCCGGGACAGGCAGGTTGAGGCGGAGCTTGAACGCGCCCTCGCGGGCGTGCTGGAGGGTGGGCGCCAGGAAGTCCGGGATCCCCCACGCGCCGCCCGTGCCCGCCTCGATGAGCGACTCGGTCTGCAGCGAGACGTGGATGCGGTGGATGCCGCCGGCAAGGAGCTCGGGGAGCTTGGCCTGGAGGAAGGTCCCGTTGGTGGTGACGCCGACGTCGTCGAGCAGGCGGCGCGCGGCCCCGACGAAGCCGCCGATCTCCTTGTGGAGGAGCGGCTCGCCGCCGGTGAACTGGACCCGGCGGAACCCGACCCGCAGGGCCGACTCGATCGCCCGGGTGGCGCTGTCGATGGTCAGCCGGCCCTTCGCCGGGGCGCCCTCGTTGTGACAGAACTTGCACGAGAGGTTGCAGGTCCCGATGACCGAGATACGGAAATAGAGACTGCGCCTCTGGATCGCGTCGGCGAGCGTCGATCCGGAGACATCGAGTCGGCGGATGATCTCTTTCGTCACCGCGTCGCGCTGCCCGCGCGAGGCGCGGGTCCCGTTCGCGCTGTCGATGAGGACGGGGAGGTGAGCCATGCGGGTGCCCTACTTTCTGCCAGCGGGTGGATGGGGGGCCGCGCCGCCGTCGCTGCCGGCCGGCGCGGTGAGGAGGTCCTGCAGCTGCTTCGCGAGGGCCTGGAGCCGCGGGGAGAGCCCCTGACTCGCTTCACCTGAAACATCGAAACAGTAACGTGGCGCGGACAGGCGGCCTCGAAGTCGCTGGACTCGCGATCGCAGGACCGCTTCTTCCTCGGTTCGCCGGATCGACGACGCAAGGATCGCGCCGAACTCGATCATGTCCGCCTGGTCGGCGCCGAGCCGGGTGGCCTCGGCGACCGAGAGGCGGAGCGACGGCCGGGGCAGGCCGGGCAGTCCGTCGAAGCTGTTCACCACCATGCCGGCGCGGTAGAGCCCCTCGACGCAGGTCTCCACGTCGACGCCGTCGGGCAGCGCCAGCCACACCTGGTGGCAGCCGGTGTACCCGCGCTCGCGGGCGGCCACGTCGAGGCCGCGCTGGTCGAGCGTGCGCGCCAGCGCCCGCGCGTTGGCCAGGACCGCGGCGGCGTACGCCGCGCCGCCGCACTCCTCGAGCTCGAGGAGCGTGATCGCGAGCGAGGCGATGCCGGCCATCTGGTGCTGGCTGATCAGGTTCTCGAGGTGGGGGTGGAGGCGCGCGGCCACCTCGTCGCTGTTGGTGGCCAGGAACGCCTTGTGCGGGCCCGGCAGCGTCTTGTGGGTGGAGCCGCCGAAGCAGTCGGCGCCGCGCTCGAGCGGATTGGGCAGCGCGCCGGCCAGGATGAGGCCGTTCGTGTGGCTGGAGTCGAGGTGGATGAGCGTCCCCGGCGACGAGCGATCGAGCAGCTCGCGGATCGGGCCGGGATCGATCGGGAAGAGCTGCGACGACTGATCGAGGTAGACCAGCGCCGGCCGGTGCTCGCGGGCGACCTCCTCGAGCCGGGCGAGGTCGACCTCGTGCGGGCCGCGCATCGGCAGGTCGACCACCCGGGCGCCCAGCCGCTCGACCACCGCCGGCGTGCTCATGTGGCCGCCGGCGTCGGCCGGGACCGACAGCACCGTCCCGCCGGGCGGACACAGCCCGGCGATCGCCGCGGTCATGCAGTTCAGGCCCGACAGCGGGCGCACGTTCACGTGGCGCGCGCGGGCCTGCTTGCGGAGGAGCGGGATCAGGATCTGCTGCTCGATCGCCCCCAGCTCGCGCGCGCCGTGGAAGTTGTACTTGCCGTGGAAGTGATAGCGGCCGTAGCCGTCCAGCACGAAGGGCAGCCGGGCCAGCGGAGACATCGCGTTCTCCGGCGGCGTGAAGTGGAAGGAGTGGAGGCTTCGATCCTCGTGCGCGCCCAGGAGCGAGAGCAGGCGCTCGATGTTCGGCGGTGCCATCCACTGCACTGTAGCGGCCCGCGCGCAGATGAAAAGACTGCTACAGCGAGTGACACAATCTGCATGTTTCAGGAACAGTTCATTCGTTACACCTCAGTCAGCGTGCGTCGCGACACAGGCGCAGCGAGGCGAAGAGTGGTAGATGGTCGGAGCAGACCTCGTCGGGGACCGCGAAGTCGTCCACGGCGATCGGCCCGCCGACCATCACGTAGTCCGCATACCGCTCCGCCGACCGGTGAAGGCGGCTGCGCGTCCCCGGGATCCCCAGCTCGTGAACCAGATCTCTCCGCCCGTCCGCAAGGAGCGCCAGGCTGCGCGTGTCCGGCCGCAGGTTGAAGTCGCCGCACAGGACGTGCCGGTCGGGGAGCCAGGCGCGGATCAGCCGGTTCACCGCGGCCGACTGGGCCAGGCGCTCGGCGGTGTCGCCCTTGTCCGGCGTCCACAGGCCGTGGAAGGTGGCGACCCCGAGCGGGCCGCCCGGCCCGGCCACCACCACGGCGGCCAGGTTGCGCGGCAGGGTGCCGCGCACCCGCGGATCGAACCGGGCCGGATCGCCGTGGACCAGGCTGGCGCGGACGTCGACGATCGCCAGGTCGCGGCGCACGAACAGGGCCAGGCCGTGTCCGCCGGGCGCGCTCGCCCAGTCGCTCTCGGCCCAGCCGACCGCGGGGAAGAACAGCCCCTGGTGGCCGGGCAGCGCGCGCTGCAGCTCCTCGTGGGTGGTGACCGCGCCCCACGGCTCGCCGACCACGAGGTCGCCGGCCGAGGAGAACACCTCCTGGAAGCAGAACAGGTCGGCGTCGCGGTGGCGGGCGAGGAAGTCGAGGAGGGCCGGCCGGTGGACGCCTCCGTCGATGTTCAGGCAGACCAGACGGCACACGTCACGCATGGCGCACGCCCACCCGCCGCCGTGCCCTACAAGCCAGAGGATCCATGATCAAGACCAGCCTCCCGCTCGTGACCGACGAGCCCGTGGTGGCGCTCCGGCGCCTGTTCCTGTGGTTGACCTCGGGATGCAACTCGCGCTGCATCATGTGCGACATCTGGAAGGAGAAGCTCGGCACCGGGCTCTCGCTCGATCAGATCCGCGCCTGGGCCGCCGACTGGCGTGGGCTCGGCGTCCCCATCGTCATCCTGTGCGGCGAGCCGCTGCTCCACTCCGACGTGTGGGAGATGTGCCAGATCATCCGGGACGAGGGGATCGCGGTCGAGCTGCTCAGCAACGGCTACCTGGTGCCGGATGATCTGG
>Ga0193753_10003022_pt1 | contig 12773 bp, 10 predicted proteins | sample H1c2metaG_FD_144925 | JGI IMG/M metagenome (GOLD analysis project Ga0193753, IMG submission 144925) | Soil microbial communities from a riparian zone of the East river system, Colorado, United States - H1c2 | ecosystem: Environmental > Terrestrial > Soil > Riparian zone | place: USA: East... | reverse complement strand
CCGTCACTGTAGAGTTGTGAGTAGCGTTCGGGATATTCGGGTGAATAGTTGTAATCGAATCCTGAAGCCCTGGCCTGGTAAATGCCAAAGAGCGTCAGCCCTGGCAGCATGCTACGGCGAGTCGCAATGGCTGCGCTTCGGGCCTGATCGATCCGTGCCTGATAGAATTTAAGCTGAGGGTTCTCTTTGATGTCAACCGCTGTCGCGAATAATGCAGGAACCTTATCGAGGAATGAGGTATCGAGGGCGAATGTCGTTGCCTGAGTATTGAGGAGGACCGCGAGGTCCTGGCTTCCCTGCAGCTCGTTATTTTGCGTGTCGATGAGGTTTAGCCTGGCCCTTGCGAGCTCCGAGTTTGCCTGCGATGAATCAACGCCCGGATTCAATCCGGAAAGCACACGAGCCCGCACGTTTTCGCGTACAGCCTCCGCGCGTTGCAAGTTTGACCGCGCATTGCTGACAAATCGCTGCGCAACCAACAGATTCAGATAAGCGCCCGCGATCTTCACGCTGTGAATGAATTCCTCCTGTAGGAGGTCGGCTGAATCCTGATGGGCCTGCGCATCGGCTAATTGTATCCGTGACTTCAGACGGCCAAAGGTAAAGACCTCCCAGTTGGTATTTAGAATGTACAGAGCTCCAAACGCAGCATTCCAGCTTTCGCTGGAGGCGCTGGGACCGGCAGAGGCAACACCCAATACGCCGACCGCTGCCAAAGGACCGAACTGCCCGTTGACAGTACCATAGTTCTGTTGCACGGAAGCGATAACATTGGGGAGATATTCATTCCGCGCGTTTCTCGACAACGCCCGTGATGATTGGTAATAGTTTCGTTTCGCCTGGATACTTTGGAAGGTATTGATGCCCTGATCGATGGCCGCCGGTAGCTTTAGCGGTGCTTCCTGGGCCAGTACATGAGTGGTGAGGCCCAACCCACAAAACCAGATAGCAGCAACGTAACGCGTGAGTTTACCGAAGTTGGTTTGCAATCGATTTCCACCGGATAAGGTGGCAAGAATAAGTTGTATATCCACAGTCCTGCGCAAGGTATAGTCGCCAACGAAGAAAATATACAGCTTTTATGCCTGAGGCAAAGAAATTATTTGCCCTGCTCTACTCCATCAGAAGGTTACCTTTGAGCAAGGAGTCTGGAAAAATTACCAGCAGTCACCTCTGAAGATTCATCTGATAATACTTTCACTCTATAACTTCGTTCTGTAAAAAATTTGGCAAGATCATCCTTGTGGAAAAAGTATCCATGGGTATTTATTCCAGCCGTATAATAACCTGAAGCTTCAATATATTTCTTCACCCTATATGTTGAGTTTTTAAATTCTAATATCTCAAAATCCCCTTTTGGGTTCTCGTCAGTTGCACAAAATCCACCAAGAAATATATTGTCCGCCAGGCTGATCAAGTTTTCCAGAAATAAAAAAGGAAAAACACTGTGATAGTAAACCCCATGAGCAAAAGCGAGATCATATTTCCCGTGTCTGTCTGAATTCACATCATGGAAATCATTCATTATTATATTGAGATTCGTCCAATTAAAGGCATTTGCGGCAGTTAATGTTTTTGTGACATTTTCGCTCCTGATTTCCACACAATCTAAACTCTTAACTCCTAGATTAATCAATCCCGCGCTTTGGCAGCCATCGAACGGTCCAAATTCAATTACCCTTTTGCCTAAGAGGTTAAATTCGTCATTCAAATTTGGAAGTGGACCGAAAAAATCGGTGCCAACATAATAAGGGAAAATTTCATCGAACGTTTTTATATAATAATCAATCTTTTTCTGAAGAAACGTTATTCTTGTGAAGGGTAGCAACAGTTCAGCTATTGTATATAATTCATTTTTAAATTTCATTCTTATTTGAGAGAACAAGTTCCATTCGTCAAAGTCTTTAGGTATTCTACAAAAAACAATAATTTCCTTTTGCGACTTTTGAATAGTCAACCCATTAGCCCAATCCCAGTCCATTACACTAATTGATTGGTTGTGGCATTTGTCAGCTAACTTCCATAAATCAATTGCACTTTTGTCTCCCACCAAAATATAAGATCCTGCACCTAATTGTTTAATTTTAAAGGCCAACAATTCCGGTAGGGATTTACATTTTAATAAATCACCAATAGCCTCTGTCCGACTTTCATCCTTAAGACCTAGTTTATTTTTCCTAAATACTTTATTTATCTTTTTTAGTATTCTTCTAACATTTTGCTGAGGGCTATTAGTATACAGTGCCCGAAATGTACCTTTCATATAGTTTAGATTTTATTATACTTTTATCCTTCAACTCAGAGGCTTGCGAAATTAAATGAGCCTTCCGAATGGACTTCGCTATGCTTTTCACAGGCGACTTTTTTCGCGGCTGACACACCGAAACAAAATGCCCCTAATGACTATCTTTAAGGGAGTGCAAGATAGACTTACCTCGGTTTTCTCCAAATTTGAAGTTCTGAAATCATTAGATTTGCCTGTTTTATTTATCCCTTTTGTGAAGGCTACGGATGGCTACGTAACAAAAGTGTAATGACGCTTAGTGACGAGAATTAGACTTTTTTGGACGATGACTTTGGACGCTACAGAATCAAATAATACCTGGATTTTATGCTATTTAATTCTCTAGCGTTCGCAGTATTCTTGCCAATCGTTTTCATGCTGTATTGGCTTGCCCCAAGAGGCAATTTGAAACTCCAAAACGTTATACTGCTGCTCTCCAGCTACTTCTTTTATGCCTGCTGGGACTGGCGGTTTCTTTTTCTACTGGTATTCTCTACGTTGTTGGATTACTATACCGGCTTAAGAATTTATACCTCTCAGGATAAGAAATCTAAAAAGTATTGGTTATGGTTAAGTATCTGTATCAATCTTGGATTTCTCGGAATTTTCAAATACTACAATTTTTTTATTGATTCATTTGCCGATGGGTTATCCCTATTAGGATTTAGCGCAAACTTTAGCAGCCTCCAGGTGATTGTTCCTGTAGGAATATCATTCTATACCTTTCATGGCTTGTCATATGTTATTGACCTTTACAACGACCGAATTAAACCGGAAAGAAATTTTATTATTTACTCAGTTTTCGTCAGCTTTTTCCCGTTACTTGTCGCAGGTCCAATAGAGAGAGCTTCCCACCTCTTACCTCAGATCCAAAACAAAAGAGAATTTGACTACACAAAGGCGGTAGACGGGCTGCGTCAAATATTATGGGGACTCTTCAAAAAAATTGTCATCGCAGACAATTGCGCAAAATTTGCAGATACTATTTTCAATAATTCCTCTGAGTACTCAGGAAGTACGCTGGTTTTGGGAGCAATATTCTTTGCATTTCAAATCTATTGTGATTTTTCAGGATACTCTGACATAGCCCTCGGAACTGCACGCCTTTTTGGAATAGAATTACTAAGAAACTTTGCGTTTCCATATTTCTCAAGGGACATTGCGGAATTTTGGAGACGATGGCATATTTCCCTATCGTCATGGTTTCGGGATTACCTCTACATACCGCTGGGCGGAAGCAAAGGTGGGACCTGGATGAAGGTAAGAAATACCCTCATAATTTTCATTGTCAGTGGTTTTTGGCACGGTGCAAATTGGACCTTCATAGTGTGGGGATTTCTCAATGCGCTTTATATTATGCCTTTAATTCTTTTTGAAACAAATCGGACCAATCTCGATATTGTTGCAAAAGATGCATCACTGCCTACCATGAAGGAACTACTTTCAATTCTATTAACGTTCTCGCTAACCGTATTCGCCTGGATTTTCTTTAGGTCCGAAAGTCTTACACACGCAATGACTTATATTTCCGGGATATTTTCGAAATCGCTATTCACAGTGCCAGCTTTTAGGCCATTATATCTTTTTGTATTAATTGTCTTATTTGTCATAACGGAATGGATAGGCAGAAAAGATCAATATGCTATTCAATTCTTGGGACATAGGTATAACCGCCCGATCAGATGGATTGTGTACACAGGGATATTGTTGGTGATAGGCCTTTTCAAAGGAGAAAGTCACCAATTTATCTATTTTCAATTTTGATATGAGAAAGTTCCTTCTCGAATTAATGCTTTTTAGTTTATTCTTGCTGCTGTTAATTTCAATTTCAATATTATTACCAACAACACCTAGAGCCGCCAATTCACTTCTATTTGCGAAGAATCAAAAAGATTCTCTTCTCCAACATGTCAAAGGTCCGCGAATAATTTTTATAGGTGGTTCAAACCTTAGCTTTGGACTTAATAGTCAACTAATAAAGGATTCACTGGATTTAAATCCGATAAATACTGCGATCCATGTGGGACTTGGGTTTCAATATATGATTGATGACATACTACCCTATATTCAAGAACGCGATATTGTAATTGTGGCACCCGAGTATCAATGCTTTTACGGAGAACTTATGTACGGACAAGAGGAACTATTCCGAACAATTTTTGACGTTGAATTAAAGGATATTCGAAAACTTAAGACAAAACAAATCGTAAATCTACTGCCTTACGTCTTGCCATATGCTTTTTCCAAGTTCAAACCAAGTGAATATTATGGATTCAAGCAAAGTGATGTCTATAGTGTCAACTCATTCAATCAGTACGGCGATGTGTATGCCCATTGGGGGTTGCCAAGGACAAACTTTTCATCATTCAGTACAATTACCGAACCCTTTAACCATGAATTAATCCCTCTATTGAAGGGATTTAAAGAAGCTGTCGAGGCAAAGAAGGCTGTAGTGTACGTGACATTTCCGGGATATCAGGCTGCTAGTTTTGATCGAAGCATCGCACAAATAGACAAGGTTGAGTCGAAATTAAAGAAAGAAGGCTTTTCGTTGCTGGGCACTCCAAAGCGGTATAAAATCCCTGATACCATGATGTTCAATACGCCATATCATTTATCAAAGGAAGGCGTTGATTATAGAACGCAATTATTAATAGAAGATATAAGAACGAGAGGATTAAATTAGAATAATAGATGGCGATGATCCATTAGATTGGTTTTCGAGTTAACGACTCATACTCTTTGCGTATAGCCTCCCAGATGGCCATCCTGTCATAATGCATGGATACATACCGGTGCGCAGCCCCGGCCAGTGATCGCCTTAGATCAGGATTAATTGCGAGCTTCAGCATTGCGTCCGCCAGTTTGCGTTCATCCTTCGGTGGAACGATAAGACCCGTAACGTTGTGCTCAATGATCTCATTGCATCCGTTGATGTCGCTAACAATACTGGGCACTTCCAACAAGCTTGCCTGCATCACGACGTTCGGAAATCCTTCGCGGTAACTTGGAAACACGAAGATATCTGATGCGATCAAGCCGGGTCTTACATCATCCTGAAATCCCGCCAGGATCACCCGTATGTCTTCGCGAAGGAACCTCATCACGTCTGGCGGCAGCGGATCTAACTCCTCTTCGAATGGCCCGATCATCATCAGAAAAAGTTTTCTTGCATTCCCGCGTGAACCAGGGTCGTTCTTGATCTCGTCAGCTACCCTTTTAAATGCCGACACCAGTTCAATGATTCCTTTATCCTTTACGATCCTGCCGATGAAGCAAAATACCAGATCGTTGGGCTTGATGCCATATTGTTGTCTCGTGATCTCAGCTTTCGTTCGTAACTCCTGCGTGCTTTTGAAGTATGAGGTATCGATCCCATTGCTGCTTCCCTTTCCGATCAGCCGGATCTTGTTTTGGCTGATATTCAATTCTTTGACCATGAATGTCTCCAGTCCTTTTGAATTTGGGAGGACCTTGTGTGCCGAGGCGTAGGTGAAGCGCTCTGTCATTTCCAACAGTGTTCTCTTGAGACCGCTGGTTACCATCAGTGGAAGTCCCGCGACAGTATGCATGCGAACAGGTACTCCGCAGATCCTGCCTGCCATCATGCCCAGCAGTCCAGCTTTCGGCGTATGCGTGTGAATGATGTCGGGCTTTATTTTTCTGATGATGCTTACCAGTAGGATGAGGCACTGCAGATCGCGCAGCGGAGTGATCTTACGGGTAAAGGGCACAACAAAATGTTCAACACCCTCCTTTAGCACTTCAGCTACCTCGGGACCATCGGCGCTGATCGTATAAACGTCGAAGCCGTTGTCTTTCATGTAACGGAACTGACCTTTCAATAACAAGTGAAGGGAAATCGGAACAGTCGTAATGCGCAGCAGCTTCAAGTCAATATAGATTTAACCTCACTTGTTCCGCTGTAGGTCGCAACAACCGGCTTGCGGGGAGACACAAATGTAGGCCTTGACGCATCAATAGGCGTCCCAGTTTGTAGGTATTTTTCTTACCCACCCTTGGTCATAGGCATGGAGGCTGTGAATTAACTGCTTGCTTCGTGCCTGCTGCGGGATCGAAGGCGACGACCACCTGATAGGATCACCTTATAAGTTCCCTAGGGATACCATATGAATGCTCCGTAGATACCCTGTAGATACCCTATGACAGCTATAAGAACCAAATATGTTCGGTATAGGTGAGACATAAGTTCCATATATGTCAGCTATATGTGTGACATAGAGCGGATATATGATAGACATAGGACAGATATAGTAAACACATAGGAAACATATAAGAAACACATAGGAAAACAGCACAAAAACACGGGACATGCTTTAAACAGGTCGCTGTGCGGGAATACGAGGGAACGGATGAGCTGGATGACGCTATCCGGGCGAAGGTAGGGCGGTGGAAAAAAGGCCCCCGCTCATTGACCTCCTCACCTCTCCTGCTTCCCCCATGGTCATACTCACCATGCCATACCTGGTTCTACACTTGTCATAGTTGACCAATATCTTGCGCAGCCCTTCCAAGCTTTCCTGGGGAAAGTTCCCAAAGTTATGCGGATGCCACCAGAGGTGATAGACTTCTCCGTTGCGTGCAGCCCGATCCATTTCAGAATTAATGCGAGCGATCTTCATCGAATTTAAAAATAGCTCCTTTGGATTATAAGGCCGCAATAACCGGCTAGCCGGAATACACAAAGGCAGACCTTCACGCATCACTACACTTCCCAGTTTATAGGTATTTTTCTTGCCCACCTGGACATACGCGTCAAGACCGCGATTTAGCCTTTTCCACCATGACTCCTCCTGTGTACTCTGAATATTCCAGAACCAGTCGCGTGGATTATCACGCACCGCTGTGAATCCTTCTTCAAAACATACCTTAAGGTAGTCAACGTTGAATTGATTTCGCGGAAATACGAGTGAAGTGAGCGTTTTGCCATAAGGTCTGGCGGCTTTTTGCGCTGACCGCAGATCGTCACGGAACTGATCCAGTGTTTGTCCAGCTTCGTTGCAGTAGTAATGGGCAAATGTATGGGACGCCAGCTCCTGGTGGCGGGTTGCAATGATGTTTTCGACAATGCTTGCTCCGTAGTGGAGTGGATCTTGATTTTCAGAAAGCCCGATACCGTGTTGATTGATGTAATGGTATGCCGAGAGCTTCTGGGTATTGTATGAGGGTTTTTGTTCAGGGGAATTGTTGAGCAACGCTTCCCTGGTTTTGTGAAACAACATTCCTACGCTGGCCCAGGTAACGTGCGTTTCGTGTTCGCTGAACAACTGAAGCAGTTTAGGAATAGTGTCGCGGGTATTGGCAAAGTATTGTCTGTATTCGTCTTCGGGCCACTTGTCAAAACCGCCCCAGTGAAGCTCGAAATCAAGGGAGATGATGAAGATTGCAGATTTCATTGTGCTGGTTTCACTTCCGGAACAGGCTGTGGCGGTTTGTTTTGACGTGAAAGGCGGAAGTTGTAGTCCATATATGCCCTTAATTTTTGATTGTCTAAAAAACACACCACGACAAAGAGGAACAACATCATAACCTGACTCTTCTGCCGGATAGCCAGGCCAAGGTTCCCTGATATCTGTGCCAATGCTACTGAGATCATGACAAAGCTCATAAGACAAGATTTAACCAAAAAATTAGAGGTGACGATAAATTGAATAAATCGTGGATTGAATAAACGGATCGTCATCATTAAATAAAATACATTCTCAAATGATACGATGATTCCCAGCATTCCCGGCGCATCAACAAATAGCGGACGGTAGAGGAATGTAAATATTTGAAAAGGCAGGCTATAGTTTGCAATGTCTACACCCGACGTCGCCTTTGTCAATTCTACGGCGCGGTGGCTGAGTCCAAGGCCTTCAGTGAGCAACTCCTCTTCTTTAATACCAACCGCCACCAGCACATTTTGATAGATATAAAAGAAAGACGTTAGGGCGATAGTAAGAAAAAGAATCTTTACGAAAAAGGATACCCCACGGGTTGTAAAAACAAAACCAAGCATCGTAGATACCAGTACGACAAGCATGACGTGGGGCCGTATGTGATAAATGACCACCGAAGATATCAACACCGGTATCCAACGGGATTTTAACGAAGAAATACCATAAAAAAAGAGGCCGATAGCCATAAAGATCAGCGCCCCTTTGCCTAAGGACGAGGACCAAAAATGGAGATTGGGAAGGAGGAAAATAACCTTAATAAGGTCCTTGCCGTAAAAATCATGCTTGAAGTATAATTTTTCTTTAAAGAAGATGTATAGATAGATCCATCCGATAAATCCAAAAAAGGCAAATAGGACCATCATCCCCTCATACGTGAGCCCCAGATATCTTATGAATGGATAGCTGAAATATTCTATGAAAATCGTACCCGTCCCATAGATTGAACCCCACGTTTCACCACGTATATTATGAGAGACTTCATAATAGTAGCCAGTGGAGTCAGAGGAATTGAATGTCGCGTAGGTGTAGTATACGAGACCTAGCCCAAGGTGATAGAAGTAAAGGTTCTTAAGGAAGGGCTTATCAATGGTCGGATATTTCTTCTTCAATGCGTCTATCAATGAAGAAGTTATCATTGATGTTATCAGTATGACGAATATACCTACCAGCATTCTTAAAAAAGTTCAAGGTCTCCCAGTGTTGGGGACCAATTTTTGAAATTGGACAAGGTCCCTAAGTCTCCGAAGTTGAGATCACGAATGGTTACTGAAGGGCCTCGATTTAACTTGTAATAAACAGAATATTTACGCATGATGCCAATCGCATAAGAACCAACCGCTCCGCTAACGGTTGTATAGTCCGTTTGCCAGCTTTTTTCGAGTTCGCCCAATTGGCTCATCAGTGACCTTCCATCGCTTTCATTCGATAGGAACAGATCAGTGATCCGGAGCTCGCGACCGTATTTGCCGTCCTTCGCCCTTGCCATAAGCAGGCCGAGGATTTTCTCATTGTCGTTGTCAATTAGGGCTGTGTACTGGACTACAGGAACATAGCGGTAACGCCAAACCAGATACCGTGCTGAAATATCCGTCGTTATCAGATCCCCGGACTGGCTGGCGCAGCGTTCCACGAACGACTGTACCGCTTCGCCGTCTATCTGTTTGTGCATATTGTACTTCGGTGTCACATAGGGTGCCGGAGTTAGCACAGCATTTCGTGCTAAATTAAAGGGTCTGCTGATTTTGACGCTGATCGGGAGGTTTCCGGCTTCAACCCATCCCATCTTCAAATAACCTGGCTTGCTCTGCGCGTTTGGCGTATTGAATATGAAATCAACGCCATCCTTTCGACACAGATCGACAAGGGCCAGTGTCAATTTTTTAAAAATGCCCTTTCCTTGATGGTCCGGGTGAGTGGCCGTATCGACCGCGCGAATACTGTGAAATTTCTTACCTCCTAGTCGCCAGTCCCATCGCATAAAAGCCCTTACGCCGATGATCGATCCATTGTCCTCGGCCACCAAAACAGGTGAGCGTCCGAATGGATTATCGATGTGTTTCCATCGCCAGTAAGCTTCGGATTTGGGCATCAACGATTGTCCTAAGCTGAGTTTTAACAACTCAACAATTCCCGGAATGTCTGCATCGGTTGCATGCCGTATCTCCATGGTCTATCAATAATATATTTCCGGGTCTATCCGCTTACCCGTATTCCTGACCAAACCATCATATGTACCCAAGACCACAAGTCGCATTTTTCGAAGTTTTCCCGGCTCTTTAAAAAGAATTCTAATCCAGGCAGACATATACAGTGCCAGAATCCTTACCAATCTTCGGCCCAAACCTTTTCGCTGGACATACAGTCTGTAATCCAATGTGTTTCTTACTGTGTAATAGTAATACCAGGAAGGAAAGGTTTGACCACGCTGATGATGATGTTCTACGACAGCCTTCTCACATCTGAGCTCCCGGTATCCGTGGACAAGTGCAATGCGATGCTGCAGGTATTCGGTGTCCTCAATCCAATAAAATAGATCCTTTAAGGGCAGGCCTACTTCCTTAACAATCTTTCTGCTTAACAGTACAGCCCACCAGCCATACGAAATTACCTGCTCGCCGGACGCTTTCATGACCTTGGGAAATACATAGTCCGATTGCTGCGCACAAATCAATAACTCTTTAAGGCTCGAATCGCTTACCTTGATATCGTCATCCATCAGCCAGGCAAAATCGGCATCGTCGTCCATGAACTTTTTAAGGCCAAAATAAAAACCACCAGCAGGGCCCACGTTGTCATGGGTTTCGTAAGACAAGAATCCATTGTGCTTCTGCGCAAATGAATTCACCACGTCCATGGTTGCGGCATCGTGGGAGTTAACAACGACGTGTATTTTTTCTAATCCAAATTCGCGTTGTTTCCAAAGGCTATCCAGGCATTCCTGAAGCAGCAGAGGCCTTTTAAATGTTACCACAATGGCAAGCACTTTTCTCATGAAGCCGGCAATGAATTCAACATCGCTTTCACAATGGTGTGTTTTTTCTTATTAAGCATTAAAAAATTACTCCCACGTTTGGGAATTTCCAATGCAGTTTGTCGCACGTACCCCGTTGGTTCATCGATTCGATAATACTCATAGTCGAGTCCCTTGACGATGATCCTTATTTCATCAGCAACGCGTTCATTTAAAATCTCGATTAAAATTGATGGCTGAAATTCATGAAGATAATGCTCGAAGCCTTTCATGACCTGCGGCTCAAAAGTTTCAACATCCAATTTGACGAGGTCGACGCATTTGATTCCATTTTCCTTGATGAAAGAATCAAGCTTCTTCTTTTTAATGGTTGTACTTGAACTGGCGACCCTTGACGCGTGCTCTGGGTTAAGAGTGGCCTGATCATATGTTTCTGAAATCGTATCTGCCACGTAAATGGCGGCTTGACCTTCTACATCTGCTAAAGCGAATGGAAGCAACACGGGATTGATGTTATTGAGCTTTACATTGTAAGCCAAGCGTCTGAAGACTTCAGGCATTGGCTCAAAGGCATAGACCTGGGCAACCGGATTAACCGTTGAAGCTATAAGCGTGTACAAACCGGTGTTAGCGCCAATATCCAGGATGACGTTTGATTGCTCGCAGAGAGAACCCCACAGTTCCAGGGCATTCGCTTCCCACCCTTTTGCTCCCAGCCAAAACAATTCATTTTCAATTGTATTGCCATAGTTCATCAGCCTAATCGGCGCCTTGTCCCGATATTCAAGGTCGAATATTCCTCTAAACCTTAAATACTTGCGGATCTTATACTGGGGCACTTGCCGTTTCTTAATGAAGTTGAAAATGGCCCTGTTCAAAGGCATTCGGAGGTACGACTGGAAGAGCAATTTTTTCAACGATACAAGGTTTCCCATCGTGACAAAGATTGTCAATTTTTTCGCGAAAACAGCCATGAGATAATTGACATGGTCACGTTCAATTCAGGTCCTGCGGTCTGTTTCTGCTTGATATATTTCCTCCAGGGATGTTACCATTCGTTGCATGCTGAAATCATTCTCAACCCTGGTCCGTGCGTTGACACCAAGTCGAACTAGTTCGTCTCTATCGGATAATAGTCTTCGCGCGAGTTGAGGCAACTTGCCAGGCTCATCCACACTGCATACTAAGCCATCAACGCCATCCCGTATCACTTCCTTTATTCCGCCGGCATCGGTGGTAATAACGGCACAACCCGATGCCATAGCTTCGAGCAGTGCAATTGGCAACCCTTCAAAAATCGAAGACATCATATAAATATCCATCGCTGCAAGGTAAGGGCGCACCTCGGTCTGTAAACCAACCATGTGCACGCGATCTGACAAGCCCAATGCATCGCGTTTCTTAACAAGGTTGTCCTTCAACGGACCTTCGCCGACAAGTATGAAATGGGTATTCTTAAACTCGTTGATGATCTGTGCTGCAGATTCCAGCCACAGGTCCAGACGTTTCTGGAACCTGAAAACGGAGACGCACCCGATAACCGATGATTGGACCGGGATGTTTAATTGTTGGCGAACTTCACTTCCGTTGAATAGTCCGGGCCTGAACTTTACAACATTAACACCGTTCAATACTGTCGTCAATGATGTTTGCAAACTGGGTTTGAATTTCTTGATTGATGTCTCAACGTCGCGCGAAACAGCAATTACTTTCGCAGCCCAATTCAACGTAAGAAGATTGATGCGTCTTGTAGCCCAATGATATCTTTCCTGTTTGTTGTGTTCCGTATAAATGACGCGGATCCTTGTCCGCTTTCCTACGTACCGTGCAAGAACACCTGCCCATGGCAAATGGGCATGTATTAATTCAATGTTGTTTTGCCGGACATAACGGATCACATCACCAGCCCTTAGTAAAAGAGATATATTGTTGTTTGAAGGTATGCAAGATACAATTCCACCCGCTTCACGCAGAGATTCTACCATCTGGTCCTTCCATGGTAGAAAATAGATGTAGTGAAACTCAAAATTTTTCTTGTCGTGCAACTGCAGACTCT
>Ga0193753_10003021_pt1 | contig 12773 bp, 7 predicted proteins | sample H1c2metaG_FD_144925 | JGI IMG/M metagenome (GOLD analysis project Ga0193753, IMG submission 144925) | Soil microbial communities from a riparian zone of the East river system, Colorado, United States - H1c2 | ecosystem: Environmental > Terrestrial > Soil > Riparian zone | place: USA: East River... | reverse complement strand
ATACTTTTATTCCTTTGCCGGAAAGCAGGCGGGCAAGGGCCAGGCCATCGCCACCATTATTTCCTTTTCCGCAAAAAATATGAAAAGGCTGCTGTAAATAATTGTTTTGCTGCAACCATTGCAAACAGCGGGTGGCAGCAATTTCCATTAAATCAACAGCATTGATGGGTTTATTAAGGATGGTATAAGCATCCCAATCATGTATCTGTTTGGCAGATAAAATTAACATGACCTGAAGATAGTAAATGTGGGAATCAATTGCTGATTTTGAGATTTTTGGATTTGCTGATTTGTTCACTATCTCATAGCAAAAGAAATCCCAAGATCCCAAAATCAAAAAATCAGCAATCCGCTACCGGTGTTTGCGGTGAATGGCCTGGTGACGACGTGTACGATAATGTTTTTTAGCAACAGCATTGGGCTCTCCGCCACCCGTAGCGCTGTTTTCTACTTCTTCCCCGGTATTGCCATTTTGCATATAATTGCCAAAAATATCAGCAGCATGTTTACTGGCGTAAATGCGGCGGTTAAATTTATTACCCAGCACAATGATGGTTGCTTTCTCATCTGTGAGGCGGATGAATGCAGCGTTATTACCATGCCACCAGCCATTGTGGTAAAGCAATTTTTTACCGTTGTCCAAAAAAGTCATGCGCCAGCCAAGCCCGTAATTGCGTTTGCCTTCTTTTTCAAAACTATAACCGGCAAAGGCCGAATCAAGCGTAGCCTGTTTAAATAAACGGCCAGCGTATAAAGCCTGGTCCCATTTGAGCATATCACGTACCGTACTGTACACGTTTTTATCTCCGTAAACAGCATCCAGGAATTCCAGCCTGAAAGGGCGGTTATTGTATTCATATGAAAGCATGGCCCTTGCGGTATCTTTTAAAGAGAAAACATAGCTGTCTTTCATTTGCAGCGGTGTAAAAAAAGTCTGGCTGAGAAAGTCAGCATAGGATTGCCCCGATACTTTTTCAATTATTAAAGCAAGCAACGCATAATTGGTATTGCAATAACTGAAATGTTTACCAGAAGGAAATTCAAGCGGCGGCTTCATCATATACAGGGAAGTAAGTACATCCACATTGTTTACCATCCTGTGTTTATCCCAGCCACTCAGGTCAAGGTAATGTACATAATTGGGTAAACCACTTCTATGACTCAGCAGCATTTTAACAGTAATGTCCTTATAAGGAAAATTTGGGAAGTATTTACCCAGCGAATCTTCAATAGACAGCCTTCCCTGCTCCCAGAGCTTTAGTACAGCCATCGCCGTAAAAGTTTTGGAAACAGAAGCCAGGTGAAATGCACTGTTAATGCTAAGTGAATCTTTGTTATTGGAAGGATTTGTAAAACCGGCGTATTTTTCATACACAATATTCCCTTCTTTGGCTACAAGGATGCTTCCGTTAAAAGCCCCGTGGCGCAATAAAAGGGAATCAAAAAAATTAGTGCAGGCATTGTTATACTGGCGGAATTTTTCTTTTGAAAGCGTCTGTGGCACAGCTGCACCAGGATAAGCGGCTGAATCTGCGGTTACAGGGTCTGCCTGGCGCTTAACCTGCTGATTACAGGCAGTAAACAGGCATACTACTGCTAATGAAGGTAAGATGGTTTTTAAAAGGAACATGCTGAAAAATTATTGAATTTCCTTATTGCAAATATAATGCTATACTTTATATCTATAATAATGCTAACAGCCGTTTTTTATTGTATGATGTGAATAAAGGATATTTGCGGCTCAAAAGAATCAACGAATACATGGCAACCGAAAAAAAGACAACCAGCTATCCAAAAGAGAAGATTAATATCCTTTTTTTAGAAAACATCAGCGATGCAGCAGTAAAACAATTTAAAGATGCGGGCTACTCATCCGTAAAAAAACTGGGTGGCGCCTTATCAGAAGAGCAATTGATAAAGGAAATAAAAGATGTACACCTGCTGGGTATACGTTCTAAAACAAAAATCACAAAAAACATACTGGATGCCGCCAAGAAATTACAGGCCATTGGCTGCTTTTGTATAGGTGTAAACCAGGTAGATCTAAAAACTGCCCGGCAAAATGGGGTGGTTGTTTTTAATGCGCCCTACAGTAATACCCGTAGTGTGGCCGAACTGGTAATTGGCCTCGCCATTATGCTTATACGCAGAATACCCGATAAAAACACGGCCGCTCACCAGGGCATCTGGAAAAAAGAAGCCAAAGGCAGTTATGAACTTCGGGGAAAAACCCTCGGCATCATTGGCTATGGCAATATTGGTTCGCAGGTTAGTATACTGGCAGAGAACCTTGGGATGAAAGTAATTTTTTATGATACGGTTACCAAACTACCGCTTGGGAATGCTGTTTCAAAAAAGAGTTTGAAAGAAGTTTTGAACCTGAGCGATATTGTGACCCTGCACGTGCCGGAAACAACGCAAACGAAAAACCTGATAAATAAAAGCAATATAAAATATTTTAAGAAAGGCGGTATACTTATCAATTATGCAAGGGGAGAAGTAGTTGAACTGGATACGCTGGCCAAAGCCATCAAAGAGGAGCAGCTTTCCGGCGCAGCTATTGACGTGTTTCCATGGGAGCCGGAAAAAAACGGGGATACATTTCAAACACCGCTGCAAAACCTGCCCAATGTTATTCTTACCCCGCATATAGGAGGCTCTACCGAGGAGGCGCAAATGAATATCGGCGAAGATGTCAGCAACAAGTTATTTCAATACCTTGAAATGGGCAGCAGCACCGGTTCTCATACCATACCTTCTTTAAGCCTGCCACCGCAGGAAGGCACGCACCGCATACTGCACATTCACAATAATGTGCCGGGGGTTTTGTCTGCCATCAACACGGCACTGTCACAGCACCATATTAATATACTGGCCCAGTACTTAAAAACAAATGATGAAGTGGGTTATGTGGTACTGGACGTAGACAAAAAATTATCGAACCAGGCTTTACAGTTGCTGAAAGAATTAAAAGACACTATTAAAGTAAGGTTGCTGTATTAGAGAATTATTTTAAATTATAAATTTTGAATTTTGAATGCGTTTATCTGAACCCCATATTAGCCCATTTAAAATCTATAATTCAAAATTCAAAATAGATAAGCTGTATTCCTTATGACGAGTGAAACCATCAAAAATTTAGAAGAAGCCCTGGCGTTGTCGCCGGAAAATGTGCCCCTTCGCCTGCACCTGGCAGAGCTGATGCTGGCTGAAAAAATGTACGCTGAAGCGGGTGGGCATTATGCTGAAGTATTGCAAAAAAGCTATGGCAATACAAAAGCCCAGACCGGCCTTGCCAATTGCTACTACAATACAGGTAAGTTTTCCGCTGCCATTATTATTTATGAACAATTGCATAACCAGTTGAACACAGATGATAATATAAGGTTTGTTAAATGCCTTATCAAAGAAAATTCCATGCAGGAAGCCGGTGCTGTTTACCAGAAAATAATTGCTGCCAACCCCTCATTTAAAGATGAAGAGATTGATAATTATTTGCGGATGCCTTCTCATTCAGGTTCCGGGCAGACCGGCGATGAAGACGCATTTGATGAAGACAGCATGTATTTTATGGAAAAGCCTAAAGTAAAATTTAGTGATGTAGGCGGCATGCAGCGGATAAAAAATGAGATCAGTTTAAAAATAATTCAGCCCTTAAAAAATCCGGAACTCTATAAAGCCTTTGGGAAAAAAATTGGCGGTGGTATTTTATTATATGGTCCGCCCGGTTGCGGTAAAACTTTTATTGCCAAAGCAGCGGCGGGCGAAATTGATGCAAAGTTTATCAATATTGGTTTGCACGATATTCTTGATATGTGGATTGGCAACAGCGAGAAAAACCTGCATGAAATTTTTGAACTGGCCAGGCAAAACACACCATGTGTATTGTTTTTTGATGAAGTAGATGCCATGGGTGCCAGTCGCAGCGATTTAAAGCAATCCGCCATGCGGCATGTAATAAACCAGTTTTTGGCAGAGATGGATGGTGTGGGTGCAGATAATGAAGGCGTACTGATACTGGCAGCTACCAATGCACCCTGGAGTGTTGATGCGGCTTTCAGGCGGCCCGGGCGGTTCGACAGGATAATATTTGTAGAGCCACCCGATGAAAAAAGCAGGGAAGAAATATTGAAATCTGTATTGCAGGGAAAGCCTGTTGGTGAAATAGACATAAAAAAAGTGGCGCAGGCAATACCGGAATATTCCGGCGCAGATATCAACGCTATTGTTGATATTGCCACTGAGGAAAAGTTACAGGCATCCATGGAAGCAGGCAGCATTCAGCCCATCAATACAAAAGACCTTATTAAAGCAGCCAAACAGCACCGGCCTACTACCGCTGAATGGTTTGCAACCGCCCGCAACTATGCGCTGTATGCCAATGAATCTGGTTTGTACGATGATATTTTGAAGTACATGAAGATGAAGAAGTAAATTGTTTTAAGTGTTATGTGTTTTGTGTTAAGTACGAAATGCCTGAACACAACACTCAAAACATAGCACACAACATTCAACACGAAGAAATGGTGGTAAGTTTAAGTGATAAATACTTTTAGCACACAACACTTACCACACAACATTCAACACAATAATAAATGAGCGTAATTCTAGACCAGGCAAAATTATTACTGGATCAGGGCCGGCCAAAAGACGCTGAAGTCAAAATAAAACAGTTTCTGCAACAGGAGCCGGATAATGATTACGCCTTGTCCCTGCTGGCCAGGTGCCTGTATGACCGGAAGGAATTTGATGAAGGCATCGCTGTTATTCAAAATGCCATCCGCCTGGATCCTGAAGAAAGTTTTTATTTCTACCTGCACGCATTCGGTCATTACCAGAAAAACAACAGTTTTCTTGCCATTGATAACCTCAGCAAAGCCATTCAACTCAACCCATATCATGCAGAATATTACGGGCTGCTGTCTTTTGTTTTACTGGGCGATAAAAAATTTAAGGAAGCGCTTGAAAAAGCAAATGAGGGACTTGCCACAGAAGCGGAAAATATTACCTGTCTCAACGCCAGGTCCATGGCGCTTAATAAACTGAAGAAAACAGAAGAGGCCATTGCTACCATGCAAAATGCGCTGGCACAGGACCCTGACAGTGAGTTTACGCATACCACCATTGGCTGGAACCTGCTGGAAAGAGGCAGGCACAAAGAAGCGGCTACTCATTTCCGTGAGGCATTGCGGATAAACCCGGTTATGCAAAATGCACAAAGTGGTTTAAAAGAAGCACTGAAATCAAAAATACCTCCCTATAAATGGTTACTGCAGTATTCTTTCTGGGTAAATAACCAGGGCAAAAGACTAAAGACAGCGATGCCCATCATACTGTACGTTGTGTTCAGGCTGCTGATCCTCATTTTCAGGCAGAGCAGCACTACGGCAGGACTGGTCTGGATAGTAGCGGGTCTTTATTTATTATTTGTTGTTGGCAGCTGGACGATGAATTCAATCGCTAATTTTTTCCTGCTTTTTCACCCCGATGGAAAATTTGCACTGACCAATACCGAGAAATGGTCGGCCATAAGCGTAGTAACGGCCATGGGTAGTGGGTTTATTATACTCGGGCTGGCCTTGTTTACAACGCTTGTAAATGGCACCGTATATGAAGATGGTTTTTTTGCCGCCGGACTGGTCTGTTTATCCCTGGCCCTGCCTTTAGGGGAAATTGATTACCCACTCCGGTTCAAAAAAACAAATAAAAGGAATATTTTTTCTCTTTTGCTGGTCGCTATTGGTTTGCTTTCGATGGGCTGTGTTGCATTTTTTCCGGCACAGGCGTTGATTATTATGGCGGTGTACGGGGCAGGCTTCCTGTTGTATAACTGGTCAGGCGTGCTGCGCTACTAATAATTAAATTTTCAATAATTACTGAAAATTTTGTAAATTTACATCGAAATAAAACTTACCTGTATGAAATGTGTCATCGTGGGAGGTGGTTTTGGTGGGCTGCGACTGGCCAGGAAACTGAATAATAAACCGGGTTTTGAAGTTACCCTGCTCGACAGGTTCAATTACCACCAGTTTCAGCCCTTGTTTTACCAGGTGGCTACCGCCGGCCTGGATGCCAGCAATATTTCTTTTCCACTCAGGAAAGCATTTCACAATAGCAAAAATACACGTATCCGCCTGGGCGAGCTGCGCGAAATTATACCCGCGGCAAATAAAATTGTTACTGACAATGGTGATATTACTTACGACGCCCTGGTAATTGCTACTGGTGCAGGCACTAATTTTTTTGGTAACCAGCAGCTGGCGGCAAATGCTTTTCCTATGAAATCAACCATAGAAGCTTTGCAATTGCGCAATCACCTGATCCAGAATTTTGAGGATGCAACCATCGCCGGAGACCCGGCAACAAAAGAAATTTTGTTAACGGTGGTGGTGGTGGGTGGTGGCCCAACCGGTGTGGAAATTTCAGGCGCTATTGCCGATATGCGTTCTTATGTGCTGCCCAAGGATTACCCGGAACTTGATTTTAAGCAAATGAAAATTTACCTGCTGGAAGGTTCGCCAAAAACACTGGCGTCCATGACGGAACAATCATCCGTACAATCAAGAAAATACCTGCAAAAATTGGGTGTTGAAGTGATCACTGGTACGGTAGTAAAAGATTATGATGGCAAAACAGTGACGCTTGGCAATGGTGAAACGATTAAAACAGCTACCGTAATATGGGCAGCCGGAATTAAAGGAAATATTCCTGCCGGCATACAGGCAGATCTGATTGCAAAAGGCAACCGCATCAGAACAGACCGGCACAACCTGGTATTGGGCACAGACAATGTTTATGCTATTGGTGATGTAGCCTATATGGAAACGCCCTTGTATCCTAATGGACATCCGCAGGTGGCACAGGCAGCCATGCAGCAGGCAGATACACTGGCAGAAAACCTGGTACGCATTGAAAGTAAATCAGCACTACGTTATGAATTTGAATATTATGATAAAGGCTCCATGGCTACGGTGGGCCGTAACCTGGCCGTAGTTGATCTGCCAAAACCAAAATTGCATTTCGGCGGTTTTTTTGCCTGGCTGATATGGATGGGTCTTCACCTGATGCTGATACTGGGTGTAAAGAACAGGTTTTTTGTTTTTTGTAACTGGTTGTACAATTATATCACGAGGGATCAATCATTGCGGTTGATTTTAAAAGGGGTTTCGGTAAATAAACCATCAGTATAAATGGCTGATGACTGATGTATTCATGTCTGATTTTTTCTATTCGATATGTGTAACAATTCTTATTTTTCTTCCCCTGGCAGGTTAAGAACTAAGTTACCCCGGCAAAGCAAAAGAAATCAGACATCATACATTTCAGGTTTTATTCCGATCTTAAACTTCTAACCGGGTTCATTAGCGCTGCTTTAATTGCCTGAAAACTCACCGTAAATAATGTAATGATCAATGCACCACAGCCGGCCATTGCAAAAATCCACCACGATAAATTTGTACGCAAAGCATAATTCTCTAACCAGCCATTCATAAAATAATAAGCCAGTGGTACGGCTATTAACAGGGAGATACCAACAAGTATCACAAAATCTTTTGATAATAGCTGCCATAAATTAAAAACGGAAGCACCCAATACTTTTCTTACACCAATTTCTTTGGTGCGTTGTTCTGCCATAAAAGATGCCATGCCAAACAAACCAAGACAACTGATAAAAATGGCCAGCACTGCAAAAAATCCGGCCAGCTTGCTTACGCGTTCTTCATCAGCAAATTTTCCGGCATAGTCAGTATCAATAAACCGGTATTCAAACGGGCTGCCGGGGGCATATGCCCTGAAAACTTTTTCAATTGCGGCAAGTGCAACGCTGCTGTTTATTGCAGGGTTTATTCTTACGTTTACATTGTATGTTTTGCCATTTTCCGCCATATAAACCGTTTCTTTGACCGGCCTGTAAGGCGACTGCATCAGCATATCTTTTACAACGCCTATAACAGTATACGAAGTTGTTTTTCCAAACATAGTCTCTGTAATAACGGTGCCAACCGGCTTTTTCAAACCCATATATTTTACTACTGTTTCATTCAGGATCATGGCAGTTGAATCCGGCGCATAGCCTTTCCTGATATCCCGGCCTTCTACGATTTGCCAACCGATTGTTTTTCCATACTCAGGTGATATATATGCTTTTCCTATCCAGAAATTTTGATCTAATTGTCTTCCATTCCATTGAAGGCCATTGGTTGCAAAACCAAGCGTGGTAACACGGTTAACTGATTCCGCTACCGCTGTAACTGCGCCTGTTCTTTTCAGATCCTGGCGAAAAGCTTCCATATGATCATGAATTTCATCGGTAGGTGTTGTTATTGTAATCAATCCATTCCGGTTGTATCCCACGGGACGGTCTTTCCCTAATTGTATCTGCCGGAAAACTACAATGACACCAATAATCAAAGCGATGGAAACAGTGAATTGCATTACTACCAATATCTTTCTTGGAACAGCAGCAAATCGTCCTGCACGGAATACACCTTTCAATACTTTAACCGGTTTGAAAGAAGAGAGGTAAAATGCAGGATAGCTTCCTGCAATTAAACCGGTCACCAGAATGAAAACAATATTCAATAACCAAAACCATGGGTTTGTCCAAAGTATTGTTATTTTTTTATCGGCTACTGAATTAAAAAAAGGTAAGAGGAGTTGCACCAGCATCAATGACACAATAAATGCAAAAAGCACTACCAGTAACGATTCGCTTAAAAATTGCTTAATCAGTTGTGTACGCATCGAACCAATTGCTTTGCGGATGCCCACTTCGCGGGCCCTTTTTTCGCTTCTTGCGGTGGCAAGGTTCATAAAATTGATGCAGGCCAGCAGCAGTACAAACAGGCCAATGATGCCATACAGCCGCACATATGTTATGCCACCACCAACACTTATTCCATTCTCAAAATCTGAATACAAATGCCATTTGCTCATAGGAAAAAGAAACACCACAGGTTTTGCTTTTGCATGTTCTGCGTCAACCCTGTTTAGTTTCAGATCTTTTATTTTTGCCGAAGCCTTATTCATATCCACATTATCCTGCAGCACAACAAAAGTCTGAAAGCCGTCCTGGTCCCAACTGTCTTTTCTCAGCCATACAGCATTCTGTTCAAGTAATTGCCAGGGCGCAACAAATTCCATATCAGAAAAATCGGTATTAGGAGGGATATCTTCATACACACCAGTAACTGTTACATCTTCCCTGTTATTTATTTTCATGAGCTTTCCAATGGGATCGCTGTCACCAAAAAAAACTTTTGCCACGCTGGCCGACAATAAAACAGATGATGGATCTTTTAGCCCGGCACGCGTTCCTTTCAGCATTTTGAAGCTAAGCATGTCCGTTACGCCCGGTTCAAAATAATAGCCTGTTTTCATCAGGCTTTTTTCACCGGCTGCAATTACCATTTTGTTTGGCCTGCTGGTTATCAGTACCTGTTTAAATTCATTGCCGTACAATTTTCTGAGTTCTCCGGGAAATGGTGGGGACGTGTTCCAGTCAGTATTTGTTCCGCCATTATAGGCCGCATTCTCCATGACCTGCGCAATGCGATCATAGTTTTTAAAGTGTTTATTAAACGATAACTCATCGTATATCCATAAGCCAATCAACACGGCTACTGCCATGCCAACAGCCAATCCACCAATATTAATAAACGAGGATGTTTTATTCCTCAGGAGGTTCCGCCAGGCGGTTATGAAATAATTCTTTAGCATACAAATAGCTTTTAGCTGTTAGCCATTAGCTTTTAGCCGATGGGTCATAATTTATTTACTGCCTTAACTAATAGCTTACAGCTAACAGCTAATGGCTTTCTTACTCCGTTCTTAAACTTTTCACCGGGTTGACAACAGCTGCTTTTATTGATTCATAGCTAACCGTCAGCCAGGCAATAACCAGCGCTACCAGTGAGGCACCAACGAAAACAATCCAGCCAACATTTATGTGATAGGCAAAACTTTGCAGCCAGCTATTGATGGCAAACCAGGAAAGCGGTATGGCAATAACCGTGGCAATAAGGATAAGTCTTGTAAAACCTGTTGATAATAAATAAACAATATTGAATATAGAAGCGCCCAATACTTTGCGTACGCCAATTTCCTTGGTGCGCTGCTGGGCCATAAAAGCAGACAGACCATATAAACCCAGGCAGGAAATAAAAATGGCCAGGATAGCAAACAGGTTGAAGATGCTTCCCATTTGTTGTTCCCCATTGTAAAGATTGGCCAGATCCTGGTCAAGAAAATTATAGGTAAACGGATAAGCAGGATTGAGTTGCTGGCTTATTTTCCCGAGTGCCTTTATCGTTGCTTCCGTACTGCCTGGTTTTGTTCTTATAATAACGGTTCCTCCCCATCTGTTCAGGCGTAAAACCAATGGTTCGATGATCTGTTGAACAGGCTTGAAATTAAAATCTTTCACCACACCGATAATGGTTCCTTTATTATCTCCAAAAGAAAGCGGTTTTCCTACAGCGTTGTCGAGCTTCATTCCCATTACCTGCAACGCTTTTTCATTAATGACATAATTGCTGGAGTCCGCTTTAAAAGCGGTTGAAAAGCCGCGGCCATTTAACAGTTTCATTTGAAAAACATCAATAAAACTTTCACTTACGTCGAGCGAGGGAATAACCACCTGCGAACGCGGATCTTTTCCTTCCCATTGCACATTAACGGTGCCACTCATAATATTTACCGGCAGTTCAGAAATGATAGTATAATTATTTGTTAGTGGGTTTCCCTGCAGTTCAGTCTTAAGTGCCTGCTGCCTGCTCCATAATTCCCCGGTCATGGGCATATAAAGCAGGTTGTCCTTTGCAAAGCCGGGGTTCCTGTTTTTTATAAATTGAAGTTGATTATAGATAACAACGGTACCTACCAGCAACACAATAGAAACAATAAATTGTGTTACCACCAGGCCATTGCGGAATAATAAATTTCCACCCATTGATTTCATATTTCCTTTCAAAACTTTAACAGGTTTAAACCCCGAGAGAAACAGTGCCGGGTAACTGCCAGAAATAAACCCGGTTACCAGAGCGATTCCAATAAGGCTCAGCAAAATCTTTCCATCCAGTAAATTAATGGCCAGTTTTTTTCCCGCCAGGTTATTAAACAGCGGAAGAAATAACAATACAAGCGCAATGGCAAATAACAGCGCAAAAAAGGAGATGAGTAAAGACTCGCCTAAAAATTGTTTGATAAGCTGACCGCGCAAAGCGCCCACCACTTTACGCAGGCCTACTTCTTTAGCCCTTCTGGCAGATCTTGCGGTGGCCAGGTTCATAAAGTTGATACAGGCTACTACAAGAATAAAAATAGCCACTATAAAAAAAATGTTTACGTATTGAACGTTACCATGCCCCGGCAAATCAACCTGCAAACCAGGTTGCAGGTGAATGCTGGTTAATGGCTGCAGTTGAAATGCCACCTTTATTCCATTCGGCTGGTGCTGTTTGTAAATCCGATCCATCTGCTGGTTTAACTTTAACAGCGATGCAGTTGAGGGAACAAAATTTTTATCCAGCTGTACATAGCTATAAAAATTAAAATTGTTCCACACATTATTTTTCAAATCCCAATTAGCCTGCATGATAGCAGACATGGGCAAAATAAAATCAAATTGTACATGTGAGTTGGAAGCAATATTGGCAAGTACACCGGTAACGGTAACATTGCCGCCATTGTCTTTTCGTAAAGTCTTCCCAATGGCATCCTCCTTTCCAAAATATTTAATGGCCATATCCGCCGTTATCAGTATAGCATCCGGGCGTTGCAATGCAGTTGCAGCACTTCCTTTAATCAATGGAAATGAGAAGATTTCCAGGAAAGTTGAATCGGCATAAAACGCTCCTTTTTCTTCGAATTTGCGGTTGCCGGTTTCCAATAAAATCGTAGCGGGGTGACTTAAACGGACGAAGTTCTTTATTTCGGGCATTTCAGCTTTTAATCCCGCAGGCATTCCTGCCGGGTTAACTGCCGCCTTAAAATCACTTGCATTACAGGTGATCCGGTAAACCTGGTCAGCATTTTTATGAAACCGGTCGTAGCTTAATTCATTTTGCACCCAGAGCAAAATCAGGATGCTGGAAGCCATGCCAATAGCAAGACCCGATATATTAATGGCAGCATAAGCCTTGTGGCGTATAATGTTTCTAAAAGCGATTTTGAAATAGTTCTTTAGCATAGTTGGTTATTTCTGATTGCTTATTTTTTGATACCTGATTTCTTTTATGTCATTATATCCTGCAATACTTAACTGTCTATATTCCGGAGTGCTGGGTTTTTCTCATTTCCTCATTTTCATATTTTCACATTTATCCACGCTATGCACGGAAAAAAGTGCCATTTGCAGTGCTGGCTAATAATGAATACTTTATGAATTATTGATCCGGGGGATTTGTACGCTTTTGATACATACTACTGTTCGGTAATGAAACGCGTTGACCCGCCTGGCCAAAGCGATACAGATCAATGAATAAATCCGGGTAAAACTATACAAGCCGCATAGGAATGATACTGCCTGCCCGTTCTGAATAACCTGGATACTGCATACTTTAAGCCGGGTCTAAGCATTCCGTTTCAAAAACTTTTTCGCCCTTGACTTAAATGCGGCAGTTTCACGGTCATAGTTTTCTTCAATCAGTAATTTTATTTCGGGTATAATTGCAGGATATGATTTGGATAGTTTTTCAAGCACCGTTAATGAAAATGCTTTTACAGCAGCCGCTTCCCCGGGAATGGAAATGTATTTGAAACAAGTATCCATC
>Ga0193753_10003020_pt1 | contig 12774 bp, 8 predicted proteins | sample H1c2metaG_FD_144925 | JGI IMG/M metagenome (GOLD analysis project Ga0193753, IMG submission 144925) | Soil microbial communities from a riparian zone of the East river system, Colorado, United States - H1c2 | ecosystem: Environmental > Terrestrial > Soil > Riparian zone | place: USA: East River... | reverse complement strand
CATGAGCATCCCGAATGTCGCGCTCGCCCTGATGAACGGACTGCTCATCGACCGCTTTGGGCCGGCTCGTATGGCGTTCTGGTTGGCTGTCATTGGCGTGTTGGGCGCTGCGTTGACGGCCATCGGCGAACCCTATGAACTCATGGTGGCGGGCCGCTTCATATTCGGGATCAGCGAAGGCGGAATCTTCATCGCACTCGTGGCGGGATTGGCGCAATGGTTCCCGCGCAGCGGCATCGCACTTGCGACGGCCCTGTACCTAAGTCTTGCGCGCGTCGGTTCCTACGCCGCGGACACCTCGACGGCCTGGGCCCATCCGCTCTATACGGGCGGCTGGCAACCGCCGCTTTGGCTCGGTACCGCTATTACGGCAATCGGCCTGGCCGCGGCCGGCCTCTACTACTGGCTGGATCTTCGCTACCGGCCCACGGTCTCAACCAGCATCACGGTCGAACAGGTGAAGTGGCGGCAGCTGCTGTATTTCGACCGCTCCTATTGGTACATCCTCGGTCTGCATGTGCTGTATGCCGCGGTGTTCTTCCCGTTCCGCACCACTTATGTGATTGAGTATTTCCAGCATGCGAAGGGACTCACGCTGCAGCAGGCAGGCGTGGCCAACAGCTGGGTGTTTTTTGCGGCGATCTTCGCCACTCCCTTTTTCGGCCTGCTCGCCGACCGGCTCGGACACCGGGCGCTCATGTTGACCTTCGGCGCGCTGCTGCTGTCGCTGACCTTTGTGGTGCTCGGACTCACCGATCTGAACCTTTGGGTCTCGACGGTGATGATGGGCATCAGTTTCTCGTTGGTACCGGCGGTAATCTGGCCGGCCACGACGCTCATCGTGGAGCCTCGCCGCTTGGGTACGGCGCTTGGCCTCATAACCTTGATTCAGGCGCTCGCCATGGCGGCATCCAACCTTGCCGCAGGCAGGCTTGCCGACATCGCCGGCGCGGGATCCCAGAATCCGGCGGGTTACGAGGTCATGCTGTTGTTTTTCTTCGTGCTGAGCCTCACCGCGCTGCTTTCGGCGGTGCTCCTGTGGCGGCGCGAAGCGGGTCCCAACGGACACCAGCTCGAAGCGGCTGGAACCGCGGCCCTGTGATTTTGGCGTGGGGGTATAGGAAGCTTCAAGGCCCTGCGCTCTTCCGGGCCTTGAAGCTACCTATTCCCCCAGGCTATCCGAGCCCCGCGCTGCGCGAAGCGCGAAGTGCCGCTGAATTTCGCCGACGAAGCCGCGGCGGAAAATCAGCACGCATACCACGAAGATGGCGCCGATGATGACGGAAACCCAAGCGCCCACAAGGTCGGACAGGTATTCCTGAAGCGTGACCACGACGTTGGCTCCGATGACAGGTCCCAGGAAAGTTCCACTGCCGCCGAGCAGGGTCATGAGAATCACTTCGCCGGAATTGCCCTGGCTCACATCCGAGAGCGTGACAAAACCCAGCACCAGCGCTTTCAGGGAACCGGCCAACCCGGAGAGGCTCGCCGAGAGCACAAACGCCGTGAGCTTGTAGCGATCAACCTTGTATCCCAGCGAGATCGCGCGCGCCTCGTTGGCCCGAATGGCTTTGAGCACCTGGCCAAAGGGTGAATGCACGATGCGGCGAATGAAGACGTAAACCGCCACAAATACCGCGAGCACGAAGTAGTACATGGTTCGATCATCGCCAAGGCCGACCACCCCTAAGATGCTGCCCCGAGGAATTCCCTGCAAACCGTTTTCACCGCCCGTGAAGTTCGCTTCGAGACAGATGAAAAATACGACCTGAGCCAATGCGAGGGTGATCATCGCGAAATAAATACCCTGGCGGCGCACCGCGATCGCGCCGATCACCAGACCCAGCAACATCGAAACCGCAACGCCGCCGAGAATTCCGGCGACGCTGCCCCAGCCCATCGCTGTAACCAGCCATCCTGTGACGTAGGCCGAGGCGCCGAAATATGCCGCGTGGCCAAACGACAACATCTTGGTGAAGCCCAGCAATAGGTTGAAGGCGCACGCGAACATGGCGAAACACAACAGCTTCATGAGAAACACAGGATAAAGCCCCAAGAAGGGCGCGATAAGCGCAAGCACCCCCAGCACGACGTAGACGCTTATTTGGGCTCGCATCTATTGCTCTTTGCCGAAGAGGCCCGCGGGACGCCAGATCAACACCACCGCCATGATGATGAAGACCACGATGTTCGACGCTTCGGGATAGACGACCTTGGTCAGCCCCTCGATTAGTCCTAGACCTAAGCCGCTGACGATGGCGCCCACGATGGATCCCATGCCGCCGATAACCACCACGGCGAACACCACGATCACGAGAGACGAGCCCATCAATGGACTCACCTGCACCACGGGAGCCGCCAGCACGCCGGCGAGGGCCGCCAATGCAACGCCGGCGCCATAGGTACACATGACCAACAGAGGCACGTTGATCCCGAAGGCTTGCACCAGCTTCGCATTTTCAGTGGCCGCACGCAGTCGTGCGCCCAAATGCGTGCGCTCGATCAAGAACCACGTGACGAAGCACACCGTAACCGACGCCAGGATGACCCATGCCCGGTAGATGGGCAGCACCATGAAGCCCAAATTGAATCCGCCCTGCAGCAGCGGGGGCACCGGATAGGATTTTCCTGAGGCACCGAATTGACTGCGCATCACCCCCTCGGCGATCAATGCAATGCCAAAGGTCAGGAGCAACCCGTACACCGGCTCCACTTGATACAGATGCCTCAAGAGCAGCCGTTCGATCACGATTCCGAACAAGCCAACCGCCAACGGCGCGAGCAGCAGGGCCCACCAATAGTTGATGCCGAACGATGCCAAGCCGATATACGCCGCGAACGCACCCAACATGTAAAAGGCGCCGTGCGCGAAGTTGACGACGCCAAGGAGCCCGAATATCACCGCCAACCCCAAGCTGAGCAGCGCGTAGAACGATCCGTTGACCAGCCCTAGCATCATCTGGCCGAGGATCGCCGGCAACGGCACGCCGAAAACAGTCGTCACAGATCACATACCATCATTCGGCAGCGTACTTTCAATGCGGCGGCGGACGCGAACAGCTACTTCTTGATCATCGGGCAGGCGGCATCGGGCTGTGTCCCGTCAGCTTCTTCACCCGTCATGACTTTGACGACCTTGTAGTAATCCCACGGGTACTTCGATTCCGCAGGCGTTTTGACCTTCATGACGTACATGTCGTGGATCATCAGACCGTCTTCGCGAATGTAGCCGCCTTTGGCGAAGAAATCGTTGATCTTGGTCTTCTTGAGCTGCGCCATCACCTTGTCCGAATCGGTGGAACCCACCGCCTTGACCGCGTTCAAGTATTGAGTCGTGGCGGAGTAGACAGCGGCCTGATCCATGGTCGGCATGCGGTTAACCTTCGCGAAGAAGCGTTTGCCGAAAGCGCGCGTCTGTTCATTCAGGTCCCAGTAGAACCCCGTGGTCAGATACAGACCTTGCGCGGTTTGCAGCGTCGCGGCGTGAATGTCGGTAAGAAAGGCCAGCAGCGCCGCGGGCTTCATGGTCTTGGTGATGCCAAATTCGTTGGCGGCCTTGAGCGAGTTTGAGAAATCGGTACCCGCGTTCGCGAGCCCCAGCACTTGCGCGCCCGAGGCTTGAGCCTGCAGCAGGAACGAGGAGTAATCCGTCGTGCCCAGCGGCGCACGAACCGCGCCCAGTACCTTGCCGCCGTTCGCCAGCACCACCTTGGTCGCCGCGTCTTGCAACTGTGTACCGAAGGCGTAGTCGGCGGTAATGAAGAACCAGGTCTTGCCGCCCTCTTTGATGATGGCGCTGGCCGTTCCGTTGCCGAGCGCGGTTGTGTCGTAGGCGTAGTGCACGGTGTAAGGCGTGCAATCCGCGCCCGTCAGCGAGGCGCCGCCCGCACCGATGGCGATGAAGGGAATCTTTTTAGCCGCCGCAACCTTGGACATGGCGATGCTCACGCCGGTATTTGATCCGCCGAGCACCATGGTCAGCCCGTTCTGATCGGCCCATTCCCGAAACTTGGATGCGCCGATGTCGGGCTTGTTCTGATGGTCGACGCTGAGCACGGTGATCTTCTTGCCAAGAACGGTGCCCCCGAAGTCGGCAATCGCCATGTTGATGACATCGATGCCGGCCTGGCCCATGACGTCCGCATACACGCCGGACATGTCGTCGATGTCGCCGATGACCACCTGATCGGCCGCGGCGCTGGCCTGGGAGGATGCGTATAGACCAAGCAGTGCGCCGAGCGCCATGATTGTTGATTTGCGCGTCATCTCTTTATTCCTCTCTTGTGTTTATTTCAAACGCCTAAAAATTCCTGCAGCAATCCCATTTGCGAAGCCAGTTCGGACTGCGCGAACTGCTTGACAATCTTGCCGCGCTCCATCACATAGAAACGATCCGCCAGCGGCGCTGCAAAACGGAAGTTCTGCTCAACCAGCACCACCGTGATCCCTTTCGCTCTGAGCGTGCGAATGACCTCGCCGAGCTTCTGCACGATCACCGGCGCCAGCCCTTCGGAAATCTCGTCCAACAGCAGCAGGCGCGCGCCGGTGCGCAGGATGCGTGCCACCGCCAGCATCTGCTGCTCGCCGCCCGACAATCGCGTCCCCGGACTGTCGGCACGCTCGAGCAGATTGGGAAAAATATCGTAAATCTCTTCGAGCCGCATCCCCTGGGCGCCTTTGAGCCGCGGAGGCAGCAACAGATTCTCCTCGGTCGACAACCCCGCGAAAATGCCGCGCTCCTCGGGGCAGTACCCTACGCCCATTCGCGCAATTTGGTGAGGCGCACACCCCACCGATTCGACCCCCTCGATCAGCACCGAACCCTTGCGCGAGCCGACCAACCCCATAATCGAGCGCAGAGTGGTCGTGCGGCCGGCGCCGTTGCGCCCCAGCAGCGTGACGATCTCGCCCTCTTGAACGGAAAACTCAACGCCGTGCAGGATATGCGATTCGCCGTACCACGCCTCGAGATTGGCGACCTTGAGCATCTCACGCGGCATCAGGCCGCTCCCGTCAGATCATTGCTGGTGGTGCCCATGTAGGCTTCGATGACCTGAGGGTTCTTGGAGACTTCCGCATAGCGGCCCACCGCAATCACCCGGCCCCGCTGCAGCACCGAGATCGTGTCGGCGATGGAAGCGACCACGCTCATATTATGCTCCACCATCAGCACGGTGCGGTTGGCCGCGACCTTCTTGATCAGCTGCGTGACGTGCGAGACGTCCTCATGGCCCATGCCCTGGGTGGGCTCATCGAGCAGCATCAGATCCGGCTCGAGCGCCAATGTCGTGGCCAGCTCCAGCGCGCGCTTGCGCCCATACGGAAGATCCGATGCCAGAGTGCGCGCCGATGCTTCCAAATGGACCTCGGCGAGTAACTCCATGGCGCGCCGATCAAGGCGACTCAGGCTCTTTTCGGAGCGCCAGAAGTAAAATGACGTGCCGAGACTTCGCTGCAGGGCGACACGGACATTCTCGAGTACGGTGAGGTGCGGGAAAACCGCGCAGATTTGAAAGGATCGCACCACGCCGCGCCGCGCGATGTCGGCGGGCTTTTCCCGGGTAATGTTTTTGCCGCGATAGAAAATCGTGCCGGAGGTGGGCTGCAAAAACTTGGTCAGCAGATTGAAGAACGTCGTCTTGCCCGCGCCATTGGGGCCGATCAGGGCATGGATCTCGCCCTGTTTGACGCGCACCGACACGCCGTCAACCGCCAAGAATCCATTGAAGTCCTTGACCAGACTGTGCGTTTCAAGGATCGCATCCTCACTCAACGCCATCGAGCGGTGCCCCCTATCATGTGGTCTGGGTGCGCCGGTACTGTGTACGCCCGCTCCAGCATAAAGCCTATTTCGATAGGCCGACGGCAAACTGTACCATGAACCTACCGTTGCTCCGCCAGCCACCGTATGAGCGGACGATAGTCGGCACAGCGCTGCGAGGCGTTGTTCCATACGCAGAATACGGTGATAATAATTCGTTGCATATCAATTAATTACAATGTATATCTAATTTAGAATATTTTAAAGAAAATAGAACCCGCACCGCAAGCAAGTGCAGGGGAAGGAAACCTCGCCACACAGGCACGACAGGTGCCTCAGAAACCGTCATCATTCACGCTGCGCCAATCTTCAGGAGACGCTGCAAATAATGCCCAGTAAAATTCCCGATGGCGAGACACGGGGGTGGATCGTTCCGATCGGCGGTGCCGAAAACAAAGAAAACGACCGCCAAATTCTCGAACGCTTTGTGCGAGTGTCCGGTGGCCGTGCGGCCAACATCGTCGTCATTCCCACGGCGAGCCGCATGCATGAGACCGGCCCCCGCTACGAACAATTGTTCAAGGAGATTGGCGCCTCCGAAGTCGCGGTCATGGACTTTGATACTCGACGGGACTGCCAGGAGCCCGGGCGATTGCGGCGGCTCGAACAGGCCAGCGGCATTTTCTTCACCGGCGGCAATCAATTGCGCCTCACGACGCTGCTTGGCGGAACGCCGGTGGCCAAGCTCATTCGGGTCCGCAATGCTCATGGCGTGACCGTCGGCGGCACCAGCGCCGGAGCCAGTATATTGAGCGAGCATATGATTGCCTTCGGCGATGAGGGTTCAGCGGTCATCTCAGGCAGCGTGCGGCTCGCGCCTGGGCTGGGCTTGACCAACCGCTTCATCATCGATCAGCACTTTCGCCAGCGAGATCGCTTGGGAAGGCTCATCACGGCGCTGGCCTACAACCCCTTTGCGATCGGCATCGGGCTCGATGAGGATACGGCCGCCTTCATCGGACCGGATGAAACCGTCGAAGTCCAGGGTAGCGGCGGTGTGACCATCGTCGATGCCTCCGAGGTCAGTTTCTCGTCCATCGGCGAGGTCAGCGAGGGTCAACCGGTGTGCGTGCTGGGCCTGCGGCTGCACATCCTGGTCGCGGGCGCGACGTTCAACTTGCATACTCGCGTGGCATCAGCCGGCGAACTCAGCACTGTCAAGGACTAACTAGAACAACAAGGCAGCGGAGCATCCATGCGAATTCTCGATCGTTCTGTTTACGTCGGCCCTTCGCTGTATGCGCGCTTTCCGGTTATTCGATTGGAACTCGATCTGGGGGATCTTGAGGCGTGGCCGACAGGCCGACTGGGCGCCGGCTTCGTCGATGCCCTGGCGGCCGCCCTGCCCGGTCTTGCGCAACACGGCTGCTCATATCGCGAACCCGGCGGCTTTTATCGCCGCATGCGCGAGGATGAGGGTACCTGGCTCGGCCATGTTCTCGAGCATGTCGCGATCGAGTTGCAAAATGTTGCCGGCGAGGAGGTCACCTTCGGCAAGACGCGCAGCGCGGGCGCGCCAGGCGTCTACACCGTTGTCTATGAATACGCACAGCGCGACGAAGGCATCGCCGCCGGCGAGCTTGGGCTGCGCCTCCTGTGTTCACTGCTGCCCGCCTCGATCCGCCCACCCGACTCGGTCCCCGACGACTGGAATTGGCAGGAGGCGCGCGATGAATTCATTCGATTTGCGCAGCGGCGCGCTCTGGGCCCTTCAACCTCCGCCCTGGTTCACGCCGCTGAGCACCGCGGCATTCCGTGGCTGCGGCTCAACGAGCAATCGCTGGTGCAACTGGGGCACGGGAAATTCCAGCAGCGCATCCAGGCGACGGTAACCAGCAGCACTTCGCACATTGCCGTTGAACTGGCGAGCGACAAGGAAGAAACCAACAAGATATTGGCGACGCTGGGACTGCCCGTGCCGAAGCAGGAATTGGTGCAAAGCGAAGCGCAAGCGATTCGTGCCGCAAAGCGCATCGGCTTTCCCGTCGTGACCAAGCCCTACAACGGCAATCACGGCCGGGGCATTTCGGTCCGGCTGACCACCGATCAGGAGGTGGCGCACGGCTACGCAGTCGCGCGCGAACATGCACGCTCCGTCATCGTCGAAACCTTCTTGGAAGGCGATGACCATCGTTTGCTGGTGGTCAACGGTAATCTGGTCGCCGCAACCCGGCGCACGCCGGGCCACGTCGTCGGCGACGGCCAGCACAGCATCGAACAGTTGATCGAGCTCGTGAACCAAGATCCGCGCCGCGGCGTGGGCCACGAGAAAGTGCTGACACGCCTGGAACTCGATGCGCAGGCGCAAAAAATGCTCGCGGCAGTGAATTTAAAACCAGATTCAGTGCCCGACAAGGGGCAGGTCGTGCTTTTGCGCTCTACTGCCAATTTGTCCACCGGCGGCACTGCCACCGACGTGACCGACGTGATCCATCCCGACAACCGCGAAATGGCGGAGCGCGCGGTTCGCGCCATTGGGCTGGACGTGGGCGGCGTGGATTTCCTCTCCAAGGACATTACCGAGAGCTACCGGACCATCGGCGGCGGCATCTGCGAAGTCAATGCGGCCCCGGGATTCCGCATGCACGTCGCCCCCAGCGAAGGCACGCCGCGGGACGTGGCCGCGCCGGTGATCGACATGCTGTTCCCCGCCGGCACCTCGGTACGCGTGCCCATCGCCGCCGTCACCGGAACCAATGGCAAGACCACCACGGCGCGCATGCTGGCGCACATCACCAAAATGGCGGGCTACACGCCCGGACTCACCACGACGGACGGCGTTTATATCGATGGCCAACGGACGGTGCAAGGCGACATGACCGGACCCGTTTCCGCCCGCATGGTGCTGGCCGACCCGCAGATCGACATCGCCGTGCTCGAGACCGCGCGCGGCGGATTGCTGCGCGCCGGCATGGGCGTCAATGAGGTGAATGTCGGCGCCGTGTTGAACGTGCAGGCCGATCATCTGGGCCTCAAGGGCATCGACACCCTTGAGCAGCTCAGCGAGCTGAAGCGCATCGTCGTCGAGGTGGCGACCGACTGTGCCGTGCTCAACGCCGATGATCCGTTGGTGCTGAAAATGGGCGGCCACACGGAAGCGAAGACGATCTGCTACGTCACCATGAATCCGCATCACACGCTGGTACGCGAGCACATTCGAGCCGGCGGCCGCGCCTGCGCTCTCGAGGCCGGCGTCAACGGCCAGATGATCACGCTGTACGATCGCGGCGGTCACATCCCGCTGCTCTGGACACATCTGGTGCCGGCCACATTGGAGGGCCGCGCCACGCACAACGTGCAAAACGCCATGTTTGCCGCTGCCATGGCATTTTCATTGGGTATCAAGCTCGACGCCATTCGCCAGGGCCTGCGTACATTCGATTCCACATTCTTTCAGGCACCGGGCCGAATGAATGTGTTCAACGAGCATCCCTTCAAAGTGCTGTTCGATTACGGCCACAACGCGCATGCGGTGGGAATGATGGCCGATCTGGCGTCGCGATTGGATGTAACCGGCCGTCGCATCGTCGTGCTCGCCGGGCCCGGCGACCGGCGCGATGAAGATCTTGTGGCGATAGCCGCGGCTGTGGCCGGCCGCTTCGATCACTATTTTTGCCGGCGCGACGATAATTTGCGCAATCGCGCCCCGGACGAAGTGCCGCGCATTCAAGCGCAGGCGCTGCGTGCCGCCGGGGTGCCCGAGAACGCGATTTCGGTCATTCCCGACGAGCAGGAGGCAATCGATGCGGCATTGCGCATGGGCGAAGCGGGCGACCTGCTGTTGATTTTTGCCGATGCCCTGGTGCGCTCGTGGAAACAGATCACCAAGTTCAAACCCGCGGGAGTTACGGCGCAGAAACCCGCTGCGCGCGCCCCGCGGCCGCCGGAAGCGGCCAGCGAAGACAAATTCGAGCCGACCGCGGCCGGTGCGGAATTCAACATGGAAGGTCTGATCCGGGACGAGCGCGGCGTCCGATTGGCCCCTGAGAGCGACGACTGAACACCGCGGATAATCTGCCGTTTGAAGACTCCAGGCGCCTGACCGGCTGCAATTTGTTCTTCGCCTCGACCGGCGCCGTACTCGATGTGATTCGAGCCCCGCTCGATGAGGCCCTCATCAATGCCTGGCGCTCTCGCGTTGAGCGCGCGGGAGTTCAACTCGGTTGGCCGGATCGGCAAGCCCTTGCCCGCCGACATGCGCGTGGCGTGCTGCTCGCCATTTCCGCCCCGATCGATCAATTGCTGCTCGCCACCGAAATCAACGAGTGGGCGCTATGTGCGGCGCTGATGGAACGCGATCCAAAAAGGTGGGGAGGACTCCAGGCTGCGCTGGCCGCGGCGGCAATCGAGGGCGCCGACCCCGGCGCCGGCTCGGCAGCGTTCGCACCCGTCATCGAGGAGCGCGCGGCGTTGTCGAGATTCGGACAGCTTTCGGCGCTGGAGGCGGATCCCAAATTGCGTGCCCTGCTCAAGAGCGCAGCGGACCGAGGCCTGCCCCACTTTATCGATGACAACGAACTGACGGTCGGCGCCGGCATCGGCAGCCGTACCTTCGCGTTGGGCCACCTGCCCGCCGTCAATGAAGTTCCCTGGAGTGAGCTGTCTGACGTGCCCACTGCGATTGTGACGGGCTCCAACGGAAAAACGACGACCGTGCGGCTGATCGCAGCCTGCGCGCGGGCCCACGGTTGGCGGTCTGGATATAACTGTACCGACGGCGTATTCATCGGTGAGGAAATGTTGGCCAGCGGCGACTATTCGGGCCCTGCCGGGGCCCGCTTGGTGCTGCGCGATCGACGCACCCAGGCAGCCATCTTGGAAGCGGCGCGCGGCGGCATTCTGCGGCGGGGCCTAGCGGTATCACGCGCCGACGTGGCGCTGGTCACCAACATCAGTTCGGATCATTTCGGTGAGTATGGCATCGATGATCTGGATGGATTGGCGGACGCAAAACTCAGCGTCGCCGCGGCCGCGGCACCCAAGGGCACGCTGGTGTTGAATGCCGACGATGCCTTGCTGCGGGCCAAGGCACGAGAACTCACACCGCGATTTGGCCGTCCGCCGACGCTCGCTTGGTTTGCGCTCGATGCGGACCAGCCGCACTTGCGTGAGTATCGCGCACAGGGGGCGTGGACCTGCGGGGTGCGTCAGGGGCAGCTTGTCTTGCAGCAGCCCAATCACGAACACAATCTCGGCAGCGTTTCAGCAATGCCGCTCTCGATGCAGGGACTGGCCGCATACAACGTGTCCAATCTCGCCGGCGCCGCACTGGCCGCGCTGACCTTGGGGTTTTCCGCCGGCACGATCGCGTCGGTATTTGCGCGCTTCGGCGATCAGCCCGCGGACAACCCCGGCCGGATGATGCGCTTCGACTACCACGGCGCGCAGGTGCTGATCGACTATGCGCACAATCCCGACGGATTGCGCGGATTTTTATCGGTGGCCACTCAATTGCGCGGCAAGGGGCGCCTCGGATTGCTGCTCGGACACGCCGGCAACCGCAAGGACGAAGATATTGCGGACCTGGCGAGTGTGGCCGCGGAATTCAAACCGGATTTGATTGTGGTCAAGGAAGACGAGGCGCATCTGCGCGGCCGCGCACCCGGCGAAATACCGCGCATCATTCGCGCCGAGCTGCTGCGCTTGGGGTTCAACGCCTCCGCGCTGCCGATGCGCGACAACGAACTCGACGCCGCCCGATACGCCCTTGATTGGTCGAAAGCAGGCGATGTTCTCGCCCTGCCCCTACACTCGCCGGCCGCCCGTGCGGCGGTCGTGGCGCTGCTGCAAAGCTAGTGTGTGCTCGCGGAGTGGCCGGCGTGTTTGACGGCGGTCGGCTTGGCAGTATGCGCGGTCTTGTGGGGTGACCTTTTTACGCCGTTCTTGTGACTCAAGGTCGCATGAGGCTCGGGACCTCGCGGCGCAAACGAAGACGTAGCCGGGCCTCGGGCCTGACAGACTGCGCTTACGAACATGAGCCCTGCGGCCAACATGATACCGGTGGATAATTTCATGATCTCTCTCCAAACGTCCGGATATGTCACTCTCTTAAGTTACCAATCATGAACACACCGGGCCGCCACCGGTACCCGCTGCAGCCGCAATTTGCCGGATTTGCGACGGGCGTCTCGCGTTATGGAATATCGGGTCTCCGTGTAGACTACGCGCAGCAACAGGAGGGCTCATGATTCGAAGTTCAGCGGCGATTGCAGCCTTGATGGTGATGATGGCAGGTGTTCCGACTTCATCGGCGGCTCCGGGGGGTGAAAGTGACTCCAAGCCCGATCCGGTCAAGGCGCTGGTCGGACGCCTGGATCTCGAGAAATATAAGGCGACCATCAAGGGTCTGACGCGTTTTGGGGACCGGCGCCAGGGGACGGATCGCAACCGTGCCGCGGTCGATTGGATCGAAGCACAGCTCAAGAGCTATGGCTGCGCCAATATTTCGCGCATCAAGTACCAGTATTCACCCACCGAGACACGCCGTCCCAGCGGCCCCCCGGTCGCAGCGGACGCGGCACAGGGCGGCGGGCGATATCGCGGCGTGCGGGCCCACACCGGCGTCAATACCGACGCGATGTTGCAGCCCGACGAGAAGCTGCGGGCACTCAATCAACAGCCCACGGAACCGGGTGAAAGAGAAGAGGTGTATTGCACCAAAGTGGGCTCGACACATCCGGAAGAAATGTACATCGTCGGCGGGCACATGGACGGTCATGGCTGGGGCGAAGCGGCCAACGATGACGGCTCGGGCACAGCGTTGGTGATGGAGCTCGCGCGGGTATTTTCCTCCCCCGATGTCAAAACCGAACGGTCCATTCGATTCGCGCTCTGGAACAACGAGGAGACCGGACTGAACGGTGCTCGTGCCTATGTTGAGCAACGAGCTGCCTTACAAGGGAAGGAAGATCCACCGGGATCGGGCCGCTATCCGGAACCGAAGTGGCTGGGCA
>Ga0193753_10003019_pt1 | contig 12777 bp, 6 predicted proteins | sample H1c2metaG_FD_144925 | JGI IMG/M metagenome (GOLD analysis project Ga0193753, IMG submission 144925) | Soil microbial communities from a riparian zone of the East river system, Colorado, United States - H1c2 | ecosystem: Environmental > Terrestrial > Soil > Riparian zone | place: USA: East River... | reverse complement strand
GACCTGATCGGCAGAGCGGGAACCGACATTGCTCCAAAAAACATCAAAACTAAAAAGGGCCGCGTAAAATCAGGCAGAGAAAACGCGGTGATTGCAAATATCAAAACCAGGGCATCTACAATAAGGGCATTAAAATTTACATTGCCACTGGACAAGGCCCTGGATCTGGAAAAGGTAAGACTTAAAATTACCTGGGATGAGAACGGTGAACCATCCGTGGATGCGCCACTAAGTTTGTTCTTCGGCAGCGGAACATTCTACAACAGGGATAAGAAAGAATTCCTTGTTCAGGGATTCCCGATCAACATCCGTTTCAATTATCCGGAGAATAAGGTTGAGCTTGCCTGTTATTACCCAATGCCTTTTTTCAAATCTGCGAAAATTGAACTGGGTGGACTACCTACGGATGCCGGAACCATTAATTATGAAATAAGGTATGAACCCCTTAAAACCGCAGCAGCTTATTCCTCCTATTTTCATGCTACCTATAAGGATATTCCCCAGCCGGAATTGGGAAAAGACCTGGTGTTGCTGGATACCAAAGGAGCCGAAGGACAGGAAGACTGGTCGGGAAATTTCGTAGGCACATCATTTATTTTTTCACATGATGGATGGCTGGGCACACTCGAAGGAGACCCAAGGTTTTTCTTTGACGACAGCAAGACCCCTCAGGCTTATGGCACCGGTACTGAGGAGTGGGGTGGAGGTGGCGATTACTGGGGTGGTCAGAACATGACCCTGCCCTTCGCAGGTCACCCGGTGGGCTGTCCCAAAATTGATTCCGCCAGGGATCCCAGGGACCTGATCCAGTCTGCTTACCGCTTCCTCCTTGCAGACCTCATGCCTTTTGGCAAGCGCGCGGTCATTCAGCTGGAACATGGCGGAGAAAATCTGTCATCGGAACATTATGAAACCGTCACCTACTGGTACGGTTTGCCCAAACCCGCGCTGATCAAAACCGATGAAATCGACATTGGCAACAAGGCTAGTGAACAACAACATGAATACGGATCGCCGGAAGCTTCCGATGTTGTATCCATCGAGTCAAGGTATGAACTCGGCATTGACCAGTTTCCTGTCAAGGTCTGGGGCATGGATACAAGTAAGATTAAAAATTATTCATCATTGTCGGGCAAGGAGATCTATCCTGCACATAAGGAAGACGGACGCCACACCAGGGGGAGTTCAGAGTTTACCGTGAAGATCGATGCTTCAAATAACGGTGTGTTGTTGCGCCGGACACTGGATTACAGCTTTCCAAATCAGAAGGCTGAAGTATTGATTGCAGATTCCGCTTCCGGTGGAGAATGGAAGTCTGCCGGCATCTGGTACCTGGCCGGATCCAACACCTGTGTATATTCGAATCCACGAGGAGAACTGGATCAACGGGTGTATAATGTACAGACGTCTAACCGCCGGTTCAGAGATGATGAGTTCCTGCTTCCTTCAAGCCTGACAGCGGGCAAATCTTCCATCAAAATAAAACTTAAGCATATTCCGGACGAGACATTACTCTATCCGGATTACCGTTTTCCGAGGGAAAGCGCCTGGAGTGAATTGAGTTACCAGGTATATAGTTATGTAACGCCGGCTTTCGGCACTGCTAAAAAATAAGCATCCATAACCGACCCATATGAAATTGTCCATCGCCATTGCTGATGCGAAAGCATTGCCGACCGCCTTCGTAGTGTTCAGGGGAATAGAGGAGAGTATTGCGAAGGCGGCCAGGCTGGGGTTCCAGGGTGTAGAGCTCGCATTAAGGAGAGCAAATGAGATCCATCCTGGAAGATTAAAAAGACTGCTCGATGAGGAACAAATAGAAGTATCCTGTATTTCCACCGGCCAGGTTTATGCAGATGGCAATCTGATGTTGACAGACGATGTTGCCTCAAGGAGGGAAGAGGCGGTCGCCCTGTTCATGGAGTTCATCGAACTGAGCGTTTGCTTTGGCGGCATGGTAAGTATCGGAAGAATCCGGGGATCGGTGGGATCCCGGAATCGGGGGGAGGTTGAGCAACTGTTTATTTCTGTAGTCAGGGACCTTGCGGATTTTGCAGAGCAACGGAAAGTAACGCTTCTGCTGGAGCCGATCAACCGTTATGAAACTGACTTCATAAATAATATAGAAGAGGGTGTTGACCTGTTGCAAAAAATCGACCGCGCAAACCTGATGTTGATGCCGGATCTTTTTCACATGAATATTGAAGAGGTGGACATGGGGATTGTACTGGCCGACAATCTTGATTACATCAAATACATCCATGTGGCAGATTCCAACCGGATGGCGCCGGGATACGGGCATACCGACTTCACCGCAATATTTGATAAACTTGAAGAGGCGGGTTACGACGACTGGCTCTGCGCCGAAATACTTCCAATGCCCTCGGCCGATGCCGCCGCCAGGCAGGCAGCGGGATTTTTACAACAGCTCAGGAGGCAAAGGCTAAAAAGTTAAGGTTTACGAAATGACCAGGGATGCAGCCCTGAAGGCAGGCACACAGCAAAGACCTCTTTGCGTGAGGCCATTCCCTGCCCTTGAATGAGGAAGTTATCGCCCGGGCCGACTGAATGTACCCCACTTGTAAATGTTTATTTGGTAAGACTCGAACTAATGGTGCGGGTGGAGGGACTCGAACCCCCATGCCTCGCGGCGCCAGATCCTAAGTCTGGTACGTCTACCAATTTCGCCACACCCGCATGCGCCGTTTACCGGATGGCAAAAGTAGCAGATTAGAACCAACAAACTGTGGCAGATTTTTCTTCCCGACAGACCGGTAATTATAGCCGAAAAAGGTAGCTAACCCTTCTCAAAATTTGGCTCTTACACATTGATTGTAAACAGAATATTATATAATTTTTAAAATTATGTTAAAGATTTGATTGTTGGGAACATTAATACCCTACTTTTGGATTGACCACCTGACCACTGATCCAGAAAAAAGCTGCCTTCGTCAGCCTATTTATCCAATCATCCCTACCGCCAACGTTTTTTACTTGCTATGCCATGGTCGTATAGTTTAACCCAAATGTTATATCAAAACAGTTTACGGTCAACCCAATTATATATCAAAAACAAGTGTTATGAGAAAAACAATGCTCTTAAGTCTGATGTGCTTACTTCTGGGGACGGCGTTCGCCCAACAGAGGTTTGCAGTCATCGGAAAGGTGCTCGACAGTAGAGGAGATGCTGTCCCGGGCGCTACAGTTACGGAGAAAGGGACATCAAATGCGGTCGCAGCAGATGATGCCGGAAATTTCAGAATCCTCGTAAATCCAGGGTCTACCCTGAATATTGCGGCGATTGGTTTTACTGCTTATGATGTACCAGCCGCCGCTGCGGTGAAAGTCAGATTGCAGAATTCAAATGCTATGATGGATGAGGTGGTCGTCACCGCCCTGGGTATCCAACGTAGCAAGAACACACTGCCTTATGCAGCCCAGGAAGTTAAAGGAGAAGAGATCACCCGTATTAGAACCGGAAACGCAGCAGCTGCACTTTCCGGTAAAGTTTCCGGTCTGGAAATCAGGCAGGGAAACGCCATCGGAAGTTCCACTAACGTGGTTATCCGTGGTTACAAGTCACTCACTGGTAACAACCAGGCCCTCTTTGTTGTTGACGGCGTACCGGTCGACAACAGCAACACGAACACCCTTGATCAGAGAACCGGCCGCACCGGTTACGATTATGGTAATGCAGGTGCCGACATCAATCCTGATGATATCGCCAGCATCAACGTGCTGAAAGGCGCCGCTTCAACCGCCCTCTACGGTTCACGCGCGGCCAATGGAGTGATCATGATCACCACCAAATCCGGCAAAAAAGGCCTCGGAGTTGTGGTGAATTCCGGCGTTGTTTGGAATAAGATCGACAAGGCCACCATGCCCAAGTATCAGAAGGAATACGGTGCTGGTTATTCCGATCCTTATCAGAAAGACGGCTTCTTCTTTTTCGATGTCAACGGTGATGGCGAAAAGGATTATGTAGTACCGACATCTGAGGATGCATCGTACGGCACCAAGTTCGATCCCAACCTGATGGTCTATCATTGGGACGCTTTCGATCCTGCCAGCCCTTTTTTCCATACTAAGAAACCATGGGTCGCTGCAGACAACAATCCCACAAGTTTTTACGAAACCGGTCTCACAGTAAACAACAGCATCCTGATTCAGGGTGGTTCTGACCGCGCATCCGTGAAAATGGGCTACACCCGCAATGATGACAAGGGTGCACTTCCGAACAGCCGGGTATTAAAGAACCTCGTGAACTTCGGATTAAGTTACAAACTCACTGACCGCGTCACTGTTTCATCCAACATCAACTACACCCGTATTGATGGTAAAGGAAGATATGGTACAGGGTACAGCGGACAGAACGTCAATCAAAATTTCCGGCAGTGGTATCAGACCAACGTAGACATCCAGGAACAGAAGGAAGCTTTCTTCCGCAATGGAAAGAACATAACCTGGAACTGGGCTGATCCCAGCACGCCAGATGGTCTGTATCCAAAATACACCGACAACTACTATTGGATCAGGTACAAGAACTTTGAAACAGACGTAAGGAACAGGGTGTTCGGAAACATCACTGCGAACTATAAGATTACCGACTGGTTCAATCTGATGGCAAGGGTAACAGTAGACAATTACTCCGAAGCCCAGGATGAAAGGGTAGCAGTAGGAAGCAATGGCGTTTCATCATACAACCGCTTCGACAGAACCTACAACGAAACAAATTTTGACCTCATCGGAACCTTCAATAAGGATTTGACTGAGAAATTAAAGTTAACTGCACTTGCTGGTGTCAACATTCGCAAGAACCTGGTCACTTCCGCCAAGTCAGGAACAAATGGTGGAATGGTTATCGACGACTATTTTGCCGTAGCCAATTCTGCTGGTCCAGTGTCTGCACCAATTGAAAGATACGAGCCCAAACGCGTTGATGGTTACTTCGGTGGACTTACCCTCACTTACGACGAGTTCCTCACATTGGATGGAACGTTCCGCCGTGACCGGTCTTCTGCTTTGCCCATAGATGCAAACGCCTATAATTACTGGGGTGTTTCAGGTAGCTGGTTATTTTCCAAGCACCTCGAATCCCTGGATTGGCTGAATATCGGCAAGGTGAGCGTTAACTATGCCATCGTAGCCAACGATGCACCGTGGGGAAGTATCAAGGACGCCTATGCAACAACGGATGCCACAGGCTTAGCCCTGTCACCGTTTGGTTCGGCCATCCTCTACTCTCTTCCTAACTCAAGGAACAATCGCTTCCTGAAACCTGAACAGCTGACTACACGCGAAGCCAACCTGGAACTCGGTTTTCTGAGAGGAAGGATCAGCCTCGTTGCATCAGTATACCAAACCAATTCAATTGAACAGATCATACCTGTTACCACTTCAACAGCTACTGGCTATTCCAGCAAGTATGTGAACGCCGGTGAACTCCGCAACAGGGGTGTTGAACTAACCCTTTCAGGAAAACCGGTAAGCACATCGGATTTCAGTTGGGATATCACCATCAACTGGACGAGAAACAGGAATATCGTTATGAGTCTCTTCGACACGGCCAAAAACCTCTCGCTGGCAAGTACTCAGGGCGGTATCAGCGTGAATGCTACAGTTGGCCAGCCTTACGGAACGCTCCAGGGCAAGGCGATCAGAACATTGAACGGACAGAAACTTGTGAGTGCCACCGGATACTACATGACAACCACCACTACAACCAATGTGCTGGGAAATGTAAATCCTGACTGGACCGGAGGTGTTTACAATACCTTACGTTACAAGAATTTCAGTCTTGGTTTCCTGGTTGACATGAGACAGGGCGGATCACTATTTTCACTTGATCAGTATTATGGCGCACAGACTGGCATATCGCAGCAATGGGCCGGACTCAATGATAAGGGTAATCCCAAACGCGATCTTCCCGAAAATGGCGGTGGAATTCTATTCCCCGGTGTAACGGAAGACGGAAAGCCGAATACACTGTATGTAGTGAAAGACGCAGCAATAGCGGTGCCCGTTCAGAATTTCGTATATGACGCCAGTTATATCAAGCTTCGTGAACTGACACTCAGTTATGCTTTGCCAACAGCATTCATTCAGAAAACAAAAGCATTCAAAGCAATTGAACTTTCGCTGATCGGCAGGAACCTCTGGATCATTCATAAGAATCTTCCAGATTCTGATCCCGAAGAAAACCTGTCAAGCGGAAATATCCAGGGTATACAGAGCGGTGCTTATCCCACTCCCCGTTTCTTTGGGTTCAATTTAAAATTGTCACTCTAAATTCTCGTTCATGAAAAAGATACTGTGGTTATGCGCTTTGCCTGCATTGCTTTTGACAGCCTGCACAAAGCATATCGATAAATACAATGAGGAAACGAAAAATCCGGCGATCGTACCTGCGGGCACCTTGCTGGCCAATTCAACCGTCAACCTGGTCGATGGCCTTGCCAGCGCCAGTGTAAATACCAATGTCTTCCGCTTCACTACAAAACAGTGGGCGATGACAACTTACCAGGATGAAGCTCAGTATGATTTCTTCATCAGAAGAATTCCTGATGCCTGGTGGAATAAAATGTACCGTGATGTTCTGGCTGATCTTAACAACGCCATTGGAGTGGTAAATGCAGTTCCCGCGTTGGAGATCGATGATGCTACAAGAGCCAACCAGCTCGCGGTAATTGACATCACCGAGGTGCTGACCTACAGCATACTGGTGACCACTTTCGGCGATGTACCTTATACGCAGGCATTGGCTGTGGACAGCATTGTGTTCCCGGCATATGATGATGCTGCCACCATTACTGCTGATCTGCTCACCAGACTGACAAATGACATTGGTATGATCAGCCCTGGTTCTGCCGGATTCAGTGTTGACCAGGATTTGCTTGGCGGTGGTGACATGGCCAAATGGGTAAAATTTGCCAATTCCCTGAAGATGAGAATAGGTATGACCCTCGCTGATGTAGACGCTGCTGCTGCTCAGGCCGCCGTTGAATCTGCCGATGCGGGAGCACCGGCCTCGGCTGATGACGACGTTATCCTGCATTACCTGGATGCTCCACCAAACAGTAATCCATTGTATGATGATATCGTTCTTGGCCAGAGGGGTGATTACATCGCTGCTGAGGAACTGATGAACAACCTGCTCGCCAATAATGATCCAAGGAAGACACAGTTCTTCTCCACTAACAATGACGGAGAATATGTCGGCGGTGTTGTTGGAAGGGTGAACCCGCTCTCTGATTATTCCCCACCCAGTGATAAGGTAAGTGATGCAAACGCACCATACGCCGTACTGGATTATTCCGAAGTGGAATTCTTGAGAGCTGAGGCCATTGAAAGGGGTTTTTCAGTGACTGGAACTGCGGCTGAACATTATGAAAATGCGATAAGAGCCTCCATCATCTATTGGGGTGGTACAGATGCAGAAGCTGACACTTATTTAGGTCAGTCAACTGTAGCCTATGCCACAGCAACCGGCAATTGGAAGGAGAAAATAGGAACTCAGAAATGGCTTGCCTTTTATAACAGGGCTTATGAGTCATGGCTGGAGTTCAGGAGACTGGATTATCCCGCGTTTTCACTCGCAGAGGATGCCATCTCAGGTTATCCAAACAGGTTAACCTATCCCGCAAATGAACAACAGGTGAATGGTGGAAGTTACACAAGCGCTGCCGCCAAAATCGGTGGTGATGAAGTAGAGACCAAATTGTTCTGGGACATTAATTAGTGTTTTTCTCTTCTCTTAGACCGTCTCCCGCGTTGGGAGGCGGTTTTTTTATTTTCCGGACGGGGCGGAACCGGAAGAAATTAAAAATCAAAAATGAAAAGTTAAAAATGCTAAGCAATGATGCCGATGCATTCGATCTTGGTCAGCTCCGTAGCACATCATGACCAGGTTTTTCGATTTTCATTTTTCATTTTTAACTTTTGTAAATTTGCAGGGCATGGATACCATAGCAGCGCTGCCAAAATACAACCTAACCCCCGAACAGGAACGAAAGCTGATCATCAGGGAATACCGGGCACTGCTGAGATCCCTGAAACCCAAATTAAAACCTGGTGACAAGGAATTGCTGCGGCTGGCCTTTGAAATGGCAGCCGATGCGCACAAGACCATGCGCAGAAAAAGCGGTGAGCCCTACATCCTCCACCCGCTCGCCGTGGCCCGCATCTGCGTTGAAGAGATTGGCCTTGGCGTGCGCTCCACCATCTGCTGCCTGCTCCACGACACGGTCGAGGATACAGACGTTACCCTCGAAGACATCGAAAAGGTATTTGGCAACGAGATCGCCCGAATTGTGGACGGACTGACCAAAATTTCCAACGTTATCGACGTCACCGCCTCCCAACAGGCGGAAAATTTCAGGAAGATACTCCTCACCCTCACCGATGATCCGAGGGTAATCCTCATCAAGTTGTCCGACCGGCTGCACAACATGCGCACCCTCGACAGCATGAAGCGCGAAAAACAATTAAAGATCGCTTCCGAAACAGTTTACGTCTATGCGCCGCTCTCGCACCGCATGGGTCTCTACACCATCAAAACAGAGATGGAAGACCTCTCCATGAAATACCTGGAACCCGAGGCCTACCGCGAAATCGCCCGCAAACTCGCGGAAACGAAAAGAGAAAGATCTAGATACATCAACGAGTTCATCAGACCTATCCGCGAGAAACTCGAAAAAGGAAATTTCAATTTTGAGATCTTCGGACGACCGAAGAGCATCCATTCAATATGGAACAAGATCAAAAAAAAGGGCGTAGAGTTCGAGGAAGTCTATGATCTCTTCGCCATAAGGGTTATCCTCAACTCACCACCGGACAAGGAAAAGGAAGACTGCTGGAAAGTTTACTCTTTCATCACAGACGAATACACACCCTCTCCTGAGCGGCTGCGCGACTGGCTCAGCAATCCCAAGGCGAATGGCTACGAAGCCTTGCACACCACCGTAATGGGCCCACAAGGTAAATGGGTGGAAGTTCAGATTAGGACAAAGCGGATGAATGAGATCGCGGAGAAGGGGCTGGCCGCCCACTGGAAATACAAGGAAGGCGCCAGCGACGAAAATCGTTTTGATAACTGGTTTCAGCAAATCCGCGAAGTGCTAGGCAGCCAGGATGGCGACTCAGTGGACTTCCTGCAGGATTTCAAGACCAGTTTTCTCACTGAAGAAATCTATGTATACACCCCCAAGGGCGACGTTAAGATGCTCGCCGTTGGATCTACCGCCCTGGATTTCGCCTTCGCTATTCACAGTGCTGTTGGGTCCAAATGTATTGGGGCCAAGGTGAACCATAAACTAATCCCCATCAGCCACCCCCTGCGCAGTGGCGACCAGATCGAGATCATCACCTCCGGCAAGCAGAAACCTTCGGAGGACTGGCTGAATATCGTGGTCACCGCCAAAGCGAAGGCCAAGATCAAGGACGCACTGAAGGAAGAGAAGAGAAAAGTGGCAGACGAAGGGAAGTATATGGTGCAGCGCAAACTCGAAGGCATGGGCGCGGCCTACAACCAACACAATGTGGACGTGCTGGCAGGTTTTTATAAACTCACTTCAGCCCTCGACCTTTTCTACCAGGTGGCCATCAAAAACATTGCCCTGAAAGAAATGCCCGAATTCCAGGTTTTCGGCGACCGCATAGAACCGCCAAAACCGGTGAAGCCAGTCATCGAACCAAAGACCGAGCATGCAGCCGCTCATAAAAAAGACGCGGAGCTGATCATCTTCGGTGAGAGCAGCGACAGGATCGTGTACAACCTCGCCAACTGTTGCAAGCCCATACCGGGCGACGACGTATTTGGCTTCGTGACAACGGGCAAAGGTTTGACCATTCACCGAACCAACTGCCCCAACGCCGCCAAGCTCATGGCCAACTATGGCCACCGGGTTGTGAAAACAAAATGGGCAAAAAATAAAGAGATCTCTTTCCTTACGGGTCTGAAGATCGTAGGCCTTGACGATGTTGGTGTGATACACAAGATCACCAACCTTATCTCCGGAGAAATGAAGTTAAATATTAACGCGATGACGATCGAGGCGAAGGAAGGCGTCTTCTATGGCAATGTGCGCATTTATGTACACGACAAGGAAGAACTCGACGACCTTGTGGACCGTCTGAAACGCCTGCCCGGCATAGAAACGGTGGACCGGTACGACACTGAAACAGTTGAGTGATTTTAATGGGATTCGACTACTTTTGCTGCTTTTTCAAAAACACAATACATGGTTGATGTAATCTTGGGTCTTCAATGGGGCGACGAAGGGAAAGGAAAGATCGTCGATTATTTCGCGCCTCAATACGATGTCGTAGCACGCTTTCAGGGCGGACCCAATGCCGGCCACACCTTATACGTTCAGGGTAAAAAAATCGTCCTACACCAGATCCCTTCAGGAATCTTCCATGAGAACAAAATCAACCTCATCGGTAATGGTGTGGTGCTCGACCCGGTCACGCTCAAAAGAGAGTGCGAGTCCGTCAAACCTTATGTGTCCGACTTCCGCAAAAACCTCTACATCGCGCAGCGTGCCCATGTGATCATACCCACTCATCGTGCCCTCGACAAAGCCTCGGAACTGTCCAAAGGCCATGATAAGATAGGTTCTACGCTTAAAGGCATCGGGCCCGCTTACATGGACAAGACCGGCAGGAACGGTATCAGGGTGGGGGACCTGCTCGACAAAAACTTCACTTCCCATTATATCAAGCTGCGGCTCAAGCACCAGAAACTGCTCGACAGCATGAATTTCAACGAAGACATTCATGAATGGGAGGAAGAATTCCTGGATGGCCTGGACTTCATGCGCCAGTTCAAGATCGTAAACGGGGAATATTTCATCAATGACCAGATCAGCCAGGGTAAGAAGGTGCTGGCCGAAGGCGCACAGGGTACCATGCTCGACGTTGACTTTGGCACCTTCCCTTTCGTCACCTCCTCAAACACGATATCGGCAGGCGTCTGCTCGGGGCTGGGCATTGCCCCCCAGAAGATCAGGGATGTGATGGGCGTGACCAAGGCCTATTGCACCCGCGTTGGCGGTGGTCCCTTTCCTACTGAACTCCATGACGCCACGGGAGAAGAACTCCGTAAGGTGGGCCAGGAGTTCGGAGCTACCACGGGTCGGCCCCGCAGATGCGGCTGGATCGACCTGGTTGCCCTGAAGTTCACCTGCATGATCAATGGCGTAACGAAACTGATCATGACCAAGGCCGATGTCCTGGATGCATTTCAGGAGCTACAAGTATGTACTGCCTACAATATCAACGGTGAACCCACCGAACAGGTTCCTTTTCAGATGACCCGGCTGGATATTCAACCTGTTTTAAAAAGTTTTCGCGGCTGGAACAAGGATATTACCTCCATTACCACCCCGGAAAACCTGCCTGATGAAATGAAATCCTATGTTGCGTTCATCAACCAGTACCTTGGGGTAGATATCACTTATATCTCCAATGGTCCGGGTAGGGATCAACTGATAACGGTCCGGTAAACAGGCGGGAAAATAAAGTGAAACAAAAGTTTGGAGGTTTAAAAACTTCGCTGAAATTTTACAGCACAATATTACCAGTGTATGGCAAAATCTGATAAAAAGCCCGCGGGAAAAACTGACCCTAAATCTTCGAAGGAAGACCCTAAAAAACCTGTTTCCAAATCCAAAAAGGAATTGGAAGATGACGAGTTAGACGAGGATGATGCTGATGAGCAGGATACTCCTAAAGCGCCAGCCAAAAAATCCGGATCAAAGACCACTGCGAGTAAGGGGAAGGAGGGTGATGACGATGACGACGATGATGAATCGGAGACTGATGAGGTAGATGAATGGGACAAGCCCGAAGAGGATGACTCATGGGACCCCGACTTCGAAGAATTTGACCTGCCAAAGTCAAAAACCAAAAAGGCATTGCCCGGCACCGGTAAAAAAGTTGGCAAGGCCGGCGAAGAAGACGACCTCTCCCTGGACCCCGACTTTAAGGACCTCGACCTGTTCAATGATACAGGCACGGATGACGATGATGACGATTATTAATCAGGGTTGGCAAATTCAGATTGTCCAGAAATTTTATTTCTTTCCCCATAGCTGACCTTCAGCAGACAAAAACACAGATGTTGAATTGGGTAAACCGGTTTGAGGTCTGTGTTTTTCTCGACACCCATCAATACTTTTCAAATACTTCTGATGTTGAATGCCTGGCTGCCGCCGGGGTTCTCCACTCTTTCTCGGCGAAGGCCGGCAATGCTTTCGATAGTGTCGCTGATTTCTACAATAAGCAACAGGACTGGCTATTCGGGCACCTGGCATATGACCTCAAAAATGAAATTGAAGATCTGGAATCCGGTCACCCCGACAAGATTGGCTTTGACGACATGTTTTTCTTTGTGCCGGAAGTGATCATGAAAATTTCGGGCAACGAATTACAGATTGGAGTCAGGGACGGTACTCACCAGCAGCATTATGACGATCTATTACGGCATAGCACAACCGAAATCGTCGCTAGCTCTTCTGGCAAGATCAGTGTCTATGGCCGCATAGACAGGGATGAATACATCCGAACCATCAATCTGCTGAGGCAACATATCTTACGCGGTGATTGTTATGAGCTTAATTTCTGCCAGGAATTTTATGCCACCGTAAAACTCGATCCCCTGCAGCTTTATCAACGCCTGAGCAGGAATTCACCGAATCCTTTTTCTGCCTTCTATCGCAATGGCGATCGATATGCGCTGTGCGCAAGCCCCGAACGCTACCTGACCAAAAAAGGCAA
>Ga0193753_10003017_pt1 | contig 12782 bp, 10 predicted proteins | sample H1c2metaG_FD_144925 | JGI IMG/M metagenome (GOLD analysis project Ga0193753, IMG submission 144925) | Soil microbial communities from a riparian zone of the East river system, Colorado, United States - H1c2 | ecosystem: Environmental > Terrestrial > Soil > Riparian zone | place: USA: East... | reverse complement strand
GAGTGGCGGTTCCGTGGTGACAAACTTAGCGCCGAGGAACTTAGCAATTTCGAATTGATCCTTCCACGATTTTATCGTTTTATCGCCACCGATGTACATGGATTCCACGGTTAAGTTATGACCTGCTAACATGTCCTTAACCTTTTGAAGGCCCGCGGGCGAAAGCTGTCCGATCAAAGAGTCCTTTAATGCAGCCCCTGATTTAAAAAATGTCACGGCCTCAACGTAATCGACTCCGGAACTGTCGATCAAAGTCAAAGCCTCCGGGAGACTGAAAGTGTGAAAGGTCCAGAACGCTACACCCAACTTCCAGGGGTTGAAAGCGGAACTGTCAGATACTAGCGCTTGTTCCGCAGGCTTGTCGCGTTTACAGCTTGTCAATAACATCGATACACAGCCTATAACGGCGACTAAAAGGGCGAATAATGTCTTTCTCATGTGTTGATTTTTTCGGGTGATAAAAGTAATTTTAAATTCCTGGAAGAGCACCTGGAGTTAGCAGGCGAAAGTACCAAAAGCATGCCTTTAGAACATCGCGATTAAATTATAATTCCGGGAAGTCATAGATTTATGGAGGAGCGGACCGAAAACAGTAGTAAGGGCAAATATTTTATAATGCTTGCGGATGACGATCCTGATGATCGGGAACTGTTCGAGGAAGCTGCTCAATTGCTTGAACCAAAGATCAGGATTGAAATGGTGAAAGATGGTGTCGAATTAATGGATTACCTCAATACAAGTTCGAACATCCCCGATACGATATTTCTCGATCTCAACATGCCCAAAAAGAACGGCAAGGAGTGTTTACAAGAAATTGCCGCCAACAATGAACTGAAGAACATACCCATTATCATCTATACTACATCGCTCAATCCTGTTGATGTTGACGATACCTACAAATGTGGTGCACGTTACTTCTTTAGGAAACCAAATTCTTTCGACGAATTAATGGAGGTCCTTGCAAAGGCATTCCGACTGGTGCTTGAGGCATCGCCATCGAAAGGGCGGGACACATATATTTTAAATGAGTCATAACTCATAACTCTCCCTTTTTTAAAAGGAAAAAGTCGCCTGAGGAAATCCCCAGACGACTCTTCAACCAGTTGTGAGACGGACTGGTTTATTCCAAAATGGGCTTGCCATCAGCACCAAAACGAAGTGCTTTGGTTTCTGTGCCATTTGTCATTTCAATAACATACATGTCATTGTTCTTGCTGCGATAGATTGGTGATGTTTCCCAACCCTTGTATTGTGGAGCCGCTAAAGTCGCCGTCACTGCTTCAGGAAGATCTGTAGATTGGATCTTGATCATGTCCTGTTTGTAATTCTGAGTCTGAGTTTGTTCAGGACTCGTCTTAACATCCTTGTCAACCTTGGTTGAATCTTGTGCGAATGTAACTGTTGCCATAAACAGCAACCCAGCTACGATAAACATTAACTTTTTCATATTTGATAAATTTTTAGTTAAACATATTTGATGATACATGATGAAATTCTATGCCAACCCATGATATGCCCATATCGCGACTTAAAGGGGTTGTTTTCTGGTCGCTCGATTGCCCACTATGCTGGTGGGTGATGGACATTCTCCACAGAATTCCCCAGATATCTTAACTGCAGAGAGCAATAAATGGCCGTGCGCACGTAAGTGCTGACCCAACGTCACGACGTATGCCGATAGAGGGTAAGAATTCAAACAATGAGTAAATCACCATTGCGCTCAGCGCTAAGCCGTCCATCGTATGAATTTGTTTCCTCATCATGTGAATTTTTTTGTCTATGGGTCGTGACACAGTGCCCCACATCCAACCTGTATCCTCCTAGAATAGGCCTTCACGTCTGTGGAATAATTTTTGGCTGCATTTTAACAAAGCATAGCACCATGAAAACAACCTTGATCTTTATACACGGCATGTTTCAGAATGCCGGAAGCTGGGATAACTGGTTAAAATATTTCTCGAACAAAGGTTATCAATGCATCGCCGAATCGTGGCCACTGCATGAGGGTGAGCCCTCCGAACTAAGAAACGACATCCCTCCTGGATTAGGTGATCTTCGTCTGGACGAAGTGATCGATAAGTTTACAGCGATTGTTGAAAACGCGACCGGCGATGATAGATCAATTGTACTTGTCGGCCATTCCGTTGGCGGTTTGATCGTACAATCGCTGTTGAGCAAAGGTTATGGCAATGCTGGTATATGCATAAGCTCCGTTGCTCCTAATAAGATGCTTGCCTTTGACTGGGGATTCTTTAGAAATAGTATTTCGATTGCCAATCCTTTTAAGGGCGATGAGCCATTTCTCATGACGAAACAGGGCTTTCATCAGAATTTTTGCAATACCATGACGCGACTGCAATCTGATGCTGCCTATGAAAAGACCGCCACTCATGATAGTAGAAATATTTTAAGGGACTGCATGATGGAATCCGGGGAGATCGACCTGGACAATACTAACAAACAAATCCTTTTTATCGCCGGCGAAAAGGACCAGATCATTCCGCCAGAACTGAATAAAAAGAACGCAGATGCCTATCATCAGGGCCAGGCGTCTTTCGAGGAATTCCCTAACCGAGGTCACTTTATCTGCAATCAGCCCGGCTGGGAGGAGATTGTTGATTCGACATTCAACTGGATTGAGAAATTCAGTGTCGAAGTAACATTGTGACCCTGGCCAATTTTCGTAGAATAATAGGCCGCGAAATCTTATTTTTGGTAATGAGCAACTCCGGGCGTCACTACCCGGGGAACGTCATGTTACATAAAGGGGAATCGTCTTGGAGGCAACTTTTTCATTTATTGCATACGGTGGATCCATGTCTCCAATAGCAAACGTCGCTCACGCTGATGGAATCTGCTAGGCCACATAACAAGCAATCATGGGCCGGTGTGCTGATCGCCCTGGGCATTATTTACGGAGATATAGGAACCTCCCCACTCTATACCTTAAAGTTCATCGTGGGCGACAGGCCAATCACGGATGCCCTGGTCCTTGGCGGAGTTTCATGCATCTTCTGGACCCTCACCCTTATAACGTCGATTAAATATATTTATCTCGCGCTGAATGCCGATAACAAAGGCGAGGGCGGCATTTTCGCTCTTTATGCACTCGTTAGACGCTTTAAGCCGACGTGGTTGATCTATGCCGCGATTATCGGATGCTGTACGTTGATCGCAGACGGTTTCATAACGCCCGCTATCAGCGTCTCGTCAGCGGTTGAAGGTTTAAGACTTATCTATCCCGAGATCCCCACGACCAGCATTGTCATAGCAATCCTTATCTCATTGTTCGTATTTCAGCAGTTCGGTTCCGCCGTCGTTGGACGGATATTCGGGCCAATCATGTCCGTGTGGTTTATTATGCTCGCCGTGCTCGGTTTGGAGGAGTTGATCCAAAGTGCTGAGATCATCAAAGCTTTAAATCCCATGTATGCATACCGGCTCATTGCATACTACCCTCATGGTTTCGTGTTGCTAAGCGCCGTATTCCTGTGCACCACCGGTGCGGAGGCATTGTATTCTGACCTTGGACATTGTGGAAAGGAAAACATGCGCATAAGCTGGTTCTTTGTAAAAACGTGTCTGCTTCTCAATTACTTCGGACAAGGTGCCTGGCTACTGACTCAGCGAGGACAGTTACTTGAGGATCAGATCCCTTTTTATGCCATCATGCCTGAATCCTTTTTGTTCATCGGAATCATCATTGCGACTATGGCAACCGTGATAGCCAGTCAGGCCTTGATCTCTGGAACATTTTCGTTGATCAACGAAGCCATGAAGCTCAAGCTTTGGCCAGCCGCACGAATCAGGTATCCAAGCGCCTCCAGGGGTCAGATGTATATACCCAGGATGAATTGGACCTTAATGTTTGGAAGCCTCATCGTAGTAGTGATATTCAGAGAGTCGTCGGCGATGGAGGGTGCCTATGGATTGGCAATCACTGTGAACATGCTCATGACCACGTCGCTGCTGGTATTTTACTTTGCAGCTGTTAAGAAATCGACATTCCGTTCGGCTTTACTGGCGTCAGGTTTCTTCACGTTGGAGGGAATGTTTCTTGCGTCGAATCTGCACAAGTTTGAACACGGAGGGTGGTTCACTTTTTTGATAGCTTTTCTCTATTTCATCATGATGTTCATTTTGTTAAAGGCGCGCATACTGAGGCAACGGCATACGGAGTTTGTGGACTTGCGTCATTATGAGTCCATGCTGAAAGACCTGCAGGCAGATGACACCGTCCCGAAAGAAGCAACAAATCTTGTATTCCTGGCCGTTGCAAACAGCCAAAAGTATATAGACTCGAATATTGTTTACTCCATTTTTAGAAAGCGCCCGAAACGGGCAGATGTATATTGGTTCCTTCACGTTGAAACAGTCGATAACCCCTACACAAGTCTGTACAAGGTGGATGTCATTATTCCCGAGCGAGCGTTTTTCATCAGCATCAAACTGGGATTCAAGACTCCCCATCGCGTAAATACCTTGTTCAACAAGATTATTCATGAAATGGCGGACAACGGTGAGATAGATCTCACCAGTCCTTATCCATCACTCCATAAATACAGTATGATGGGAGACTTTAAATTCATTTCACTTCATTCCTGGGCGTCGGCGGACAGTGTAACGTCTTCCTTTGACAGATTCATTATCCTGGGTTACCGGATGATCAAATCGGTTAGCTTGTCGACGGAGGAGATGTACGGTCTTGAAGCAGCCAATATCGAGATCGAAAAGGTGCCTATTCAGGTGGGGCCGGTGGCGAAGGTAAGGGTTAAAAGGGAGCGTTGAGTTATCCTGCCTGGTCAGTCGTTTCCGTTTCCGTTTCCATTACCACTACCATTACCGTCACCGTTGACGAAAAACCTTCGCAGCATTTTACAAATTTCTTCGTACCTGGATGATTTTGTAAAGAATCCATCAGCTCCCAATGCTTTGCACTTTAGTATTTCACTTTTTTCGGTGGTCGTGGAATGGATAATTACTGGCACACCTCTCAAATAGGAATCCTGTTTGATCTCCTGCAAGAATTGAAACCCATTCATACCCGGAAGATTGAGATCAAGGAAAATAAAATCCGGAAGTACGTCCATTTTCCTCAACGCTCTTAGCGCTCGATCGGCGGACATTGATACAACGCACTCGGTAGTGCTCGCAACCTCCTCCAACGCAGTTTGGAATAACTCCTGATCATCCTCGTCGTCTTCTATCAAATAACACTTCATGGCCTTCTTCATCAATTCCTTTCTCTGCTCTCCATAAAATCAATAGAAAAAAAAGAGAGAGCAAGATGTTCCGACTCTCCCTTGATTAGACTGGGTCGAAGATTAAAGCAGCAACTGGGATTGGACGCTTGTCTGTGACGTCCAGCAAATATCTTCATATTAAAAAACGATAGCTTCCTCAGGTTTCATTCACTTTTCTTAAAACGATAAAGAGGTAACGTTTAGCCGTACAATGACAGACCACAATGACAGATCGAAGCTAGTGCCTTCACAACTCAAAAAATCAGGGTTTTCCCGGATTTGCTAGAATTGGTTGAAATCTACGATATTATTGATGGCTCAATGCCGCATGGTGCAAATTAAACTTCCGAAACTTTCGGTCATTAATTAGTTAGAAGGCAGCCAATAACTTCACAACGGTAAGGTTATTTATTTTCAATACATCCAACCAAGGCTGCAATGGGGCTTTTAAAAAGTCAGTATTGCAATATCATAGAAAAGTTCATTCCGAACGATTGATAAACCGTCCGGGAATACCCTGATTTTTCATCGCGAGCAACCTATGGAACTTAAATGGACCAAATAATTGATTAACTAACAGTCAAACCAACGACGAAATGGCCGGAAGAATACGTGTGTTTCATGTCGAAGATTACAAGATAGCGCGGGATGGAATGAAGTTCATTCTTTCGGAAGAACGTGATATTCAACTGATAGGTCAGGCCCATAACGCAGACGATCTGTTCAGGAATCTTGATAACAAAAAAACTGACGTACTCTTACTTGATCTCTATCTCGATGCAATGACCGACCTCGAGGCCCCCGACGGCTTTGATATTCTCGAGCACGTCCAAAAGAAATACGCAGAGGTAGCCATTTTAGCGCATTCCATTTATGACGATGGCGACACCGTTGCAAAATTCATCAATGGAGGGGGTGCTGGTTTTGTTTCCAAGAAAGCAGGATTTGAAGAACTGATCAAGGCGATAAAGACAGTGGCAACAGGTAAAAAATATATCTGCAGCGAGACGTTAAAGAAATTGAAAAATGCAAACATGTTTCTCACGGGTCGTGACAAATTGTTGATCAGCAAAGAGGAATTATTCTCCAAGAGGGAGCGTGAAGTTCTTGAATTGGTCGCCCAGGGATTTTCGTCAAAAGAGATTGCCCATAAACTATTTATCACAGAAAAAACGGTTGAATCACACCGCAAGAATATGGTCGATAAGGCTGGGGTGAAAAATACTGTTCAACTAACTGCCCATGCTGCATTCGCGGGATTAATTTAATCAAATGCTATGACGGCTTTCCTGGCTCATGGATAATGACAAACTACCGGTCGCAGGTTTAATGCGAATGGGAGACATATCTCAGAACATCGCCTTCATCTACGATATCACTGAGCAGCATTTCATATATCAAAATGCACACGCCACGGAGGTTCTTCAACAGGCCAACTTCGAGAAGTTTTCCGGAAAGACTATTATCCAAAATGTACTGATCGATGATCAACTCTACCTGAAGGGTAAATACAATGAACTGTTTGAGAAGCAATCGCTGACTGGTGTGGAATTCACATGGAACACAGGGACTTTGTCACGGACCCTTTCTTGCGACGCGTACTTCCTCGCAGGATATCATTGCATCTTTTGCATCATCAAAGACATTACCAAGCTGAAGGAGTACGAAAATTACCTCATCGAATACAGCACGAGAAAAAACGCATTGCTCGAGATGATCCCCCACAGCCTGGCCCTCCCCTTGCATGTGATGAAAAACCTGACCACCAATTTTTCAGATGGTTCGAATTTCAAAAAAACAGAAAACATAGAAGAGTTTCTAAACCTTATACAGGACAGTACGGTCCATTGCATCGACATCATAGATGACTTGCTACAACAAGAGCATATCGAATCTTCTGACGTGTACGTAAAAAAGACGCGCTTCAACGTTCTGGAAAAGATCCAGTTCGTCCACAGGCAGCTGAAGGACGCCTATCCGGACCGTAATTTCATTTTCTCAGCGGGTCCGGAAAGCCTTCAGATCGAGGGTGATGAAATAAAATTTTTACAGGTGATCAACATCTTGCTCGCCAATGCTATCAACTTTACCACCATCGGCGGAACCATTGCACTGAAAATGCAGCGCGGAACGAAGGACTTCGTCATTCGGATCTCCGACGATGGAATTGGAATACCAGAGACCCTATACGCCTTCATATTTGACTACAAAACAAAGGCTGGAAGACAAGGCATTGATGGACAAAAGTCCCATGGCATCGGACTCTCGATCAGTAAGAAATTAATTGCAGCCATGGGCGGTAAAATTTGGTTTGAAAGCGAAGAAGGCAAAGGCACTACTTTTTATTTATCGCTACCCATCCAGTGAGAATTTAGTGATTGGGTTATTGGGTGATTGGTCTGACAGCCGAGTCTTACGCTGGATTAGGGTGTAGGTTGCTCCCCTTCACAGATGCTGGTCAACGTTTTAGTTTGCTGATGATCTTCTGCAGGTTTTCTTGTTTTTTGCCTTCGCGGAGGCGCCTGGAGTTTGCGGTGTGATACCGGTGTGTTTCCAGAAAGGTTTTTTGGATAAGGTTCCACTCTCGTTCACTTTCTATGATTCCCTGGCCCTTTAACTCTTCAAATAGTCGTGCGCCGATCGAGCCAAAGTCATCCCTTCCGAGATAGTCAAGGTCAGCATCACAGAGAATTTTTTCAAGGTGCGTCAGCGGCGATTGCGGAATTTTAGTCGCCATGATCATGCCACAGATAATTTGCAGGTGCTGATCGTCGAATCCAAATGACGACAGCAGGTCGCGGGCCATCTGGCAGCCCGTTGCTTCATGCTCGGTGGGAGAAGTTATAAATCCTGCATCATGAAATAACGCAGCGATCCTCAACGAGCGCACTTCTTCCTGACCGATGCCCTCTTCAAGAGCGATGGTCACTGCGGCCTGCAGAACGTCTTGAATATGCTCGAGGTTGTGATATTGAAGATCCTGCGGAAGTCCCGTAGTGAGTCTGTTTAGTATCGCTTGCTCTGCGCCGCCAAAATCCGGCGCGCTTCCTTCTTTTGCTTTGGCTAAAAGCGGATCCACATTCCGCCAGATGAGATCCACGTCGTTACTCAGTTCAGCATTGCTGAGCCACGCTTCAGCCTTCGTTGGGTCGTTCCAGGCCGCGTAAATATGGGCGACGTAAATGTTTACTCCTTTCTCATTTTTTTGGCTGCGTAGTATCAGTTCGTTCAGCAGAATTTCTGCTTGTGCTATATTGCCCAGGTGTAACAACGCGACCGCCATATAGGCGACCATCGAGGGGGGTCTCACCTTGCCGAATTGCAGGCCAAGAGATAGCGTGTCGAGGCCAGCTTCAAAATTCCTCACGGTGATGTAAACTCGTCCGAGGTGGTCATAGAACCTTATCACCTGCGGATACAATTTTATCGCCTCCAGGAAATTCAGAATGGCTTCATCATACGCTTTCGTCAGATACAGGTAGATTCCATAATAATTGAAATAGCTCACGCTGTTGGGTTCGAGCGCCTGTGCCTTTCTGATCAGCTTGAGCGCAGCATCAAACTTTCCCGTCATGCACATTAGATAACTGCCCGTATAATATACAGCTGCATTGTTGGGCCCGAGTTCAATGGCTTTGTCCAGGAATCTACCGGCGGCTGCGAAATCCTTTTCCACAAAAAATGCAACGAAGACCTTCGTCAGATAATCATTGTCTGTTGCCCCGCGCTTAAAGGCTTCCTCAAGATACGTATTGATGTGTTGCAACGATGCGGCTGGGGATAAATCACCGTTCCATGACATTCGCGCAGAGTAGCAGCTCGCGAGATAGGAATACGCAAGTTTGAAATCGGGATCTTTCTTCAAGGCTCTTTCAAAATATTCCGTGGCCGTTCTGTAGCCATCAACGCCCCACTGATTGAATGCATGGCGACCTTTCAGGAAAAGATCGTATGCCTCAAGGTTTGACGTCGGCTTTTCATTCAGTTTTTGATTGTCCTCAGGCTGAAAAGAGGCCTGTAACTCCCTGGCTACAGCTTCAGCTACCTGAGCCTGGATGGCAAAAATATCGTCGAGGTTCTCCGTGAAAGTCTTAGCCCAAACATGGTGATCCTGCCATGCATCGACCAGGTGAACATTTATCCTCACCTTATTGCCGGAAGACTGCGCACTACCTTCCAGCAAGAACTTAACCCCCAGTTCCTGGGCAATTTCTGGCGCAGATTTCGTCGTTTTCCTATACCTCATCACGGAGCTACGGGAAATCACCCTGAGATTTCTGAGTCCTGCGAGTTGAATCAGAATATTTTCCGCAATACCATCCGCGAAGTACTCCTGTGAGACATCATGGCTTAGACTTTTAAACGGGAGTATCGCTATCGATCGCTCGCCCAGGGAATGGTCATTTTGACTCCTCATGTTGGCCGACCTTTCTCCCATTCCGTTTCCTGCACTGACCGATGACGTCGCTGAACCCTGGTTGATCCTGTCAGGAGACTTCATACCATCAATCAGTTCCTTGATGGCGTTAGCAACCTTATTAATCTGGTCACGGTACGATAACCGGCTGGTGTTCTCCAGCCGTTTGTCCTCCCTACGAAGTGGCCGGTTCACTCCCTGCGAACGAAAAATAAAATCTACCGAGCGCACTCTGGTTTGAAGCTGGCGCTCAATCAGATCTGTATCTTCCTGATCAAGGTCATTGATAATGATGGGGAGAATCCTGCTCGCCGTGTTGCCATTGCGAACTTTTATATCGCGGCCGAAAGGGTCGTTGATGGCCCGATGGTTAAAGGCGCAGAATTCGCTGGCCCACGCATAACTTTTTGTGTCACAGTAGGTCTGTGAAAGTATTGGGATGAATACGAGGGAGTTGAGCTTATCGTCGAGACTTTTTTCGACGTTATGTGTTTCCAATAAACCATCGCCTGGATTGGCATCAAAGTAAATTGTTATCTCTTCCTTGAAGGTTTTTTCAAGTTCGGTTTTTAGAGACCTGACAAATTCTGTTACCCAATGCTCTCCCCTGTCATCTTTGTGTCGATAGGAGATGAAAATGTCGTAGGCGTAACCTGAAAGGATGCTGGGCATGGGAAGAGGACCTAAGGTAAAGATAAAATTAAATAGCCCCAAGCTGCAATCCCGGCGCTAAGATCCTACCTTCAATCTCTCACGTCGTATATCGTTACAGGATTTGCCTTATTCTTAAGGTTGACCTCACCTACCCTTGTGCACTTGAATGATTCCCTTATTTTATCGTAAGACGTTTCCTCTATGATAATTTGGCCTGGTTCAGCAACAGATTGCAATCGCTGGGCTGTATTCACAATGTCGCCAATTACCGTGTAGTCAAGCCGCCGTAGTGCTGCCGATCCGATGTTTCCGGATACCATTTCACCACTGTGAATGCCGATCGAGACCTTCGGCGTGTACTGCACATTATCATTCAAGGACGGCAAGCTATCGATCTTCGCCCTTACCGCCAGGCAGGCATCAACAGTCCTGTCAAGGTGAAAATTTCCTCGAAAAACGGCCATGACTGCGTCGCCAAGAAATTTATCGATGTAGCCGCCCTGCGCGATGATCTCTTTGACCATGACGTCAAAATACATGTTCAGCAACCTGACCACGGTATCGGGTGATTCATTTTCGCTGATCGTAGTAAAGCTGCAGATATCGACAAAGGCGACTGTTGCTTCCACGGTCTCATTTGCCATCAGGGAAGATTCAAACTCGCGACTTCCCATGAAGTTCAGGACAGTCTCGTCAACGTACATCTTCAGGATGTTATTTTCCTTGATGGCCTTAATGGTCTCCCGGGTCTGCGCCACGTGCTTAATGGTCTTTTCGATGGTCACGGACAGATCATCGAAGTTGATGGGCTTCGTGATAAAATCAAAGGCACCAAGATTCATAGCGGCCCTTATGTTGTCCATGTCACCATAGGCTGAAACAATAACAGACTTGATCAACGGACTTGAATCATTCAATCTGCTGAGCAGTGTTAACCCGTCCATCTCAGGCATGTTAATATCACTGAGCACAATTTCTATATCAGGATGCAGCATTATCTTTTCCAACGCGTCGTTGCCATTGGCTGCAAAAATAAATTCATATCGTTGCTCCCTGATTTTTTGCCGGAATTTTTGCTTGATGAGCATTTCGAGATCGACTTCATCATCGGCTACTAATATTTTTGCCATCAGGTTATCCTTTTAAGTTTTTCTTTCAACAGGTTGAAATCAACCGGCTTCGTAATAAAATCATCTGCACCAAGCTGCTTAGCCATTTCAAAATTACCGAGATCACCATACGCCGTGATCATCATGACCACTGGAGGTGGTTTTGTGAATTTCGTCTTTATCCTTTCCAGGAGTTCAAGGCCACTCATCCCCGGCATGTTAATGTCTGACAATATTAACACCGCTTCATGCGCATGGTGATTGAGATACGTGAGCGCCTCTTCTCCGGAAAATGCAAAGGCAAATTCAAGGATCTTTTCCTTGATCTCTTTTCTGAAGCGTTGTTCGAACAACGTCTGGATGTCCTTTTCATCATCGACAACAAGTATTTTCATATATTATTATGCTGGTAAAACAATTCTAAATTCTGCTCCCGAAAGCCCATTTTGCAGATCCTTTCCTGAAATCACTTTAAGCTCTCCTCCATGCGCCTTTACAATATCGTAGCTGATCGACAAACCTAGGCCTGTACCCTGCCCGCTGGGTTTGGTAGTAAAGAAGGGTTGAAATATTTTGTCGAGCATCACTTGCGGCACGCCATCACCATTATCAGCTACAACGATCTCCACAGTGCCGGTGCTTCTCTTAGTTTTGATCGATACCACGGGTTCATAACCTGCTGTCGCCTTCTTTCTTTTTTCACTGACGGCAAAAAAAGCATTGGTAACGAGGTTAAGGACGACCCTACCGATGTCCTGTGGAATGATGTTAACCTGCCCAAGACCTGGATCAAGATCGACATTCATCGTGGCATTGAAAGTATTGTCCTTGGCCCGAAGCCCGTGATAAGCAAGCCTCGAATATTCGTCAACCAACAAATTAAGATCAACCGGTTCTTTGATTCCAGCGCTACTGCGCGAATGTTGAAGCATTCCCTTGACGATTGACTCCGCGCGCTTTCCGTGGTGAGCTATTTTTTCTTCATTCAGTATCACATCATTTACGATGGCCTTCGCCTGACTGGCGTTACCCCGCTCAACCTCGGCAACCAATTCCGTCAGCAATTCTTTGTTGAGTTCCGAAAAGTTGTTGACAAAATTCAGTGGATTCTGAATTTCGTGCGCTATCCCAGCCGTTAGCTCGCCCAGTGATGCCATCTTTTCCGATTGGATGAGCTGGGATTGCGTGGCATGAAGGTCTTTTAATGTGCTTTCAAGTTTAATGTTTGAGCGTTGTTTTGAGCTGTTGCTCCGCCAAAGCAGCAAAGAGAAAACAAATGAAAATGCCAGGATCGCGACAAGTGATACGAGGATCAGCCGGGTCCTATCTTCAACATTACGATGGCGAACATCGTACTCG
>Ga0193753_10003016_pt1 | contig 12786 bp, 8 predicted proteins | sample H1c2metaG_FD_144925 | JGI IMG/M metagenome (GOLD analysis project Ga0193753, IMG submission 144925) | Soil microbial communities from a riparian zone of the East river system, Colorado, United States - H1c2 | ecosystem: Environmental > Terrestrial > Soil > Riparian zone | place: USA: East River... | reverse complement strand
CAAACAAAAAAGGATACCTTCCGTACTGGCTGCCATTGAACAAACCAGACTGTTCCCCTATTGCCTGGTGATATAAACTGATAACATGATAAACTGCCTTTTTATAAAGCATACTGTCATCTGCCGCTGACTGCGCTGCTATGCGTGTGGATAGTAAAAAAAAGCAGGTTAATAATAATAATCTGGCTGGTCCAGGGATTTTCATGCGGTGATGTTTAACCGGTTAGCAGTCAATTCTTCTACAACCAAATATAATCTTTACCGGGTTTAAAAAGATTAGGTTCCCATTAAAATTTTATTTTGGAAAAAAGGAGAAAACTTTATAAAAACGGGTGTTTTTATGATGAAATGCCCTGCTTTTTATCTGAAGCAGGTTTGGAGCAATGCAACAATACCCGGCAAAACTTCGCGTGCCATGTCAAGGCTGTTTATCCTTTACATGTAATGCGTATAAATAACCATCCGAACTGCCAAAATAAATGACACCACCGGTTACAGCCGGTGAGGATACAATAGATCCCAGTGAATAAAAACCATCCATCACCTTCTTAGTGGAAGCATATAAAGAAAGATCCATTTCCCGGGCAGCATATACAAAATCGAGTGTATCATTTTTTAAAACCGCTGTGGCGTTTTTCCTTCTCAACGCTGTTGAAAAGCTACCATATATTTTTCCTCCTGAACTAAGGTCAAGAGAATACATTTTGCCGGTAAAATCACCAAAATAAGCAGTGCTGCCTGCAATAGCAGGCGTTCCAAACACATAGCCATTTGTCTTAAACCTGTATTTTTCTTTTCCTGTTTTAATGTCCAGCGCCAGTAATAAATAACTATCGGATGTGCCGGCGTACAGCACCCCGTCTTTTATAACTGCGGAGCTTATAATCCATGAATTTTGTGCATCATACGTCCAAACCAGGTCTCCATTGCCAGCATTCAATGCATACAAATGGGCATCCCTTGTCCCGAAATATACCACGCCGTTTTCTACTGTTGCCGAAGCCTGTATACCCGTCATGGCCATCTGCCCCCCTGTTTTAAACTTCCATAATTCTTTACCTGTTTCAGCATTAACAGCATACAAATACGTATCCCAGCTTCCAATATAAATGATGCCGTTCTGTAAAGCCGGACTGGCATGGATACTGCCATTTGTTTTGAACTTCCATTTTAATGATCCATCTTTTGCATTAACGGCATAAAGATTCCCGTCGCTACTGCCAAAATATACTGTAATGCCTTTGCTGCCTTTACCTGCTACCGGTGAAGAAAGAAAACAATCCCATGGATCTTCCATATAAATACCTGCAGGTTTCATACCCCAATAGGACGTATCACCTACGGGTTTTTCACCGCCTGTCTTAAATCTCCATTTCTGTTTTCCGGTAATAATATCAAGCGCATAATAATAACCATCCATACTTCCAACATATACCATCTTATCGTATACAGCAGGCGATGAATGCACCGCCCCTCCTGTTGTAAATACCCATATTTGTTTGCCGGTTTTTATATTGACGGCATAGAAGTTCTTATCCCCGCTTCCTGTAAATACTATTTCTCCTGAAACGGCCGGCGAAGAAAATATTTTATCCCCGGTTTTAAATTTCCATACCAGCTCTTCTGCCGGCATATATTTCTGCCCGGGCGAATTATTATACCCGTCTTTCTGTGAGTGAAACACAACAGGTGATATACCAGTTTTATTTTGGGCAGCTGCTACGGCATAGACAAAACAGGCGATAAGAATCGTTACAATATATTTCATGTGTTGTTAAAGGCAATTTGGCAAAATGTCCGGCTCCGAAGATAATAGCTGCAACCCGTAATAACTGCACAATGTTTTGGATGGTATGGCAACCGGGTCAAATAAAATTCAACTGGCTGTGCAACTATTTTTGAAAGAACCGGTTTCATGGCAATTGATAAAACCGCCAGTTGGTCTGGTAATCTTCTTTAAGCGGCTGATTGGTTAATATATTGCGCAGCATTTCTATGGGCATGCTGTTTTGCCGCAGGAACGCATCATGAAATTGTTTCACCGCCATTTTCTTATTGTCTACTATCTCTTTCCTGAGTGCCATTATCTGTAATCCGCCAATCATATATGCAACCTGGTACAGGGGTCCGTAATTGGCAGTGAATGAACGGCGCACTTCGCCTTCTGCATTGGCCCTTTCATGATTAACCCTGTCAACCAAAAAATCGATGCATTGCTGCGGGCTCCATTTACCCATATGATAATTGAGTGAAAAAATGATGCGGGCACAACGGTGCATGCGCCAGAACAGCATACCAATGCGGTCTTCAGGAGAAACAGAAAAACCTTCATTCCATAAAGCAAATTCCCAGTACAGCGACCAGCCTTCTGTCCAAAACGGTGTCGGATAATGACGGTAGGTGTTTACATGCTCTTCCATAAACTGTTCCAGGTAATGGCCGGCTATTAATTCATGGTGAACAGTGGCATGAGAAAAATGCGGGTTGTTGCCACGCATGCTCATCATCCTTGCATCATAATCCATTGTATTGGTAGGATAGGCAATGGCAAATTCTTCACCCCCATAAAAAAAAGGCAAAATCAACTGCAGCCTTGGGCTCATCATAGCAATACGCCAGGTCTCTTCTGCCAGTGGCGGAATGGTAATCAGATCTTTATCTTTTAAAAATGCAATGGCTTCGTTATACAGTTTTACCATTGCTGCGGGTTGTTCGCCGGCAGGCACATAAGATTGTTTTACTTTCTCCATGGCCGCTTTCCAGTTGGTACCAAAACCCATGTCCGCACTTGCTTTCAGCATCTCTTTATCACACCAGGCAAATTCTTTATTGGCAATATCAATTAGTTCTTCGGGTGTATACGGTATCATTTCATATTTCAGCTGCCGCATAATTTCATCCCTGCCAATAGGAAAGCCCACAATACCGCTGGAATCTTTATTTGGTGCAGTTTTATCAGCAGTTGCTTTAAATGCCTGCCCATAAGCACCCAAAGAACTGTCTAATTTCTTATAGGTATCCGGTACCCACCAGGTAAACAGCGGATCATAGGCATTGTAAAAAGTAAAAACGTTTTTGGCTGCTGCCTGCAACCCGCGTATAATAATATTTGCACGGCGACTATTGGCCACCGTAATATTTTTATCCTGCGACAGTTTTGCCTGCAGCTGTTGCAATTGTTTTGCAATGGTGAAGAAGTTAGCAGCTATATTCTTACTGTCTACCGTACCGCCCCGCCTGCGGATTTTTTCCAGTGCATAAATGGAATCCGCAAAAGGAAACCAGGATTGCACGGCGGCAAATTCTTTTGCTTCTGCCCCCGCTTTGTAAACATTTTCTTTCAGATCTCTTTTGAAAAGTATATAATCAGCCTTGCAACCCTGCGGGAGGGCGGCAAAATTAATTTTATCAAGGCGCTCCAGGTATTCAACGGATACTTTTTTATACCGTTCTCTTATCTCGGGTGATCCTTCGGCAATATAAACACGATCCAAAGCCCGGATATCAGCATAAAAATTCTGTATGATATTGGGCATATCGTTACAGGGCACATAGTCTTTGTTCATTTGTGCAGAGACTGATAAAACAGCAACAATAGAAAGGATTGAAATACAAATTACTTTGCGCATAGGTATAAGCATGTCTGATTTATTTATTTCTGATTTCTTCTTTTGTGTATGCTGGCAGGGGCGGGCTGTAGGGGCAAGCCCTGCCCCTATAGCACCTGGAACCCAAACGCATACGGATCATCTTCTTCATCTATACTGATGGTATTGTAACCATAAATTCTTGCCCAGCCCTCTATGCCGGGCCTGATAGCTGTTTTCCCGGTTCCGAAAGCGTTGAAAATCTCTTCTTCAATGGTACCGGTAAAAGTGGATCCAATTATACTTTCATGTATAAAGACATCGCCTTTTTTCAATTTTCCTTTTGCATACCATTGGGCCATGCGTGCGGAAGTGCCCGTGCCGCAGGGACTGCGATCAATGGCCTTATCGCCATAAAAAACAGCGTTGCGTGCGGTAGATCCTGCATTCAATACTGTGCCCGTCCATAAAATATGCGAGCATCCCCTGATGGTGGGATCCTCCGGATGCACAAATTCATATTTTACGTTTATTCGTTCACGTAATTCCCTGGCCCAGGCAATCAACTTATCTGCACTGTAATGTTCAATGCCTTTAAAGTTTTTCTGTACATCTACAATCGCATAAAAATTACCCCCATAAGAAACATCCACCACCAGTTCACCCAGTTCTGGGCAATCAACCGTTACACCTTCTGCTGCTAAAAATGAAGCCACATTGGTGAGCTTAACACTTTTTACTTTTTTACCTTCCTGCCTGTAACTTATCAAAACCAGTCCGGCCGGGACTTCCATGCGTACAAAACCCGGTTGTTTAGGTGTAATCAGCCCTTCTTCTATGGCAATGGTAATGGTGCCAATGGTGCCATGACCGCACATAGGCAAACAGCCACTGGTTTCTATGAATAATACGGCTACATCATTGGCGGCATCGTGCGGTGGATATAAAATACTGCCGCTCATCATATCATGACCGCGGGGTTCAAACATCAATCCTTTGCGTATCCAGTCGTAGGCTTTTAAAAAATGCTGGCGTTTTTCACTCATGTCATTGCCCTGTAAAAAAGGGCCGCCGCCAGCTACCAGCCTTACCGGGTTACCGCATGTGTGTGCATCTATACAAAAGAATTTTTTTGCAGCCATATCTTTAATGTCTGAGGTCCCCGCCTGACCAGTCATTGTTTTTTAAATTTTCAAGAGACGAGAACGCCGGATGGGTGTTCGGGATGTACTACACCGTTCCGGCAAATTCCTTTTTCGAGAGGTGCAAATAATCCGGCAACACCGGTCTTGTTTCTATAGCCTTACTAATTGTTGCCAGTACTTTTTTCCTTTCTTCCCCTTCAATGCTCAATCTTGGCGCCCTTACATATTCTGTACCAAGGCCGGTTTGTACAGCGGCTAATTTAATATATTGCACCAGTTTGGGATGAATGTCCAATTCCAGTACCGGTAAAAACCAGCGGTAAATTTGTAACGCTTCCGCATACCTGCCGGCCTTCATTAAACGAAAAATAGCCACCGTTTCGGCAGGGAAAGCATCCACCAACCCTCCCACCCAGCCATCAGCACCCAATGCCAGTTCTTCCAGCGCCAGTGTATCTACGCCGCACAATATTTTATACCGATCGCCAAAAGCATTTTTTAATCTTGTCACATTGGATACATCCCTGGTTGATTCTTTGATTGATTCTATGCTGTCAATTGCCGTGAGCTCTTCAAACATGGCAATGGTTATTTCAATCTTATAATCGTATGGATTGTTATAAATCATGATGGGCAACCCGGTATTGGCCGCAATCGTTTTAAAATATTGCACCGTTTCCCGTTCATCTGCTTTGTAACGCATAGGTGGTAATATCATTAAACCATCTGCGCCGTTTTTTTCGGCGGAATGTGCCACACTGATAGCGGCTTTGGTAGATTGTTCTGCTACGGTAACAATGGCCGGCACCTGTCTGTTCATTGTTTTTTTACCATGAAGTAACAACGCTGTTTTCTCTTCATTCTGCAAAGTGCTGGCTTCGCCGAGCGATCCGCCCATTATTACGCCATCAATACCTGCATCCAACTGCGCATTGAGGTTGAGCGTAAACATGTCGAAGTCTATTGTATCATCTGCTTTGAATGGAGTCAGCATTGCAGGATATACGCCTTCCCATTTTGGATTTGCCATAATTGAATGATTGGTTATTACAAAAATAAACTTCTGCAGCTAAACAATGATAACCTAAAATGACCGGTTGTTTACAGATTTTGTCTTGTTAATTACGAACCCAAGTCCCCCTTGCATTCGTTTATCTTTTGGGTCCCAATCGGGGAGACGCGGGGAAGCGTAGATTATTACAGCCTCGGATTAACAGGTTTATATGTTCCTTCAAAAAGATTAACGCCCTTTGTTTTTAGTTTACGCCTGAACACTTTATCGCCGCAGGTAACATAGAGTATATTAAAACCGGGTCCACCAAAACAAACATTGGAAGATTGATTATTGGATGGCGGCATGGGAAGAATAGCGTTAACCCTGCCCAACTGATCCATAATTTGTAAACCAAGTTTTGTAGCAACAAATACGCGCCCTGCTGTATCGCACCTGAGCCCGTCTGACCATGCATTCTCCTCAGTATCCAGCACATGCAGCCAGCCATAGCGTTGTTTGTTGGTAAGTGTACCGTTGGGTTGTATCTTATAAATCCACACCCAGTGCGTAGCCGATTCTGTAACATACAGCTGCTCCTGGTCGGGAGAAAGTGTAAGGCCATTGGCAAATTTTAATCCTTCATCCACCACCAGTTTTTCTCCATCGGGACGAAGCAGGTATAGTTTGCTTGGCTTGCTCACGCCATCCGGCGATGTAACATAGATATTCCCATTGCCTGCTACCGAAATATCGTTACCAGCAACACTGTCTGCTACTACCGTTTCTTTTTCATTTGCATCATAGCTGAGCACCTGTTTGGTGGCGCCGGCAACTGTATAACGTTTACCATCAGGTCCAAAACCGGTGCCACTCGCTTTTTTAGCATCTACTGGTAAAACGGCCGGCTTACCATCAGGCCCAACTTTATATGTTTTGGCATTGGGCACATCCTGGAAAAAAACTTCGCCTTTTGCATTTACCCCGGTGCCTTCTGTAAATGTATATCCCTCTCCTACCAGTTCCCATCCGGCGCCTGGCAATAATAAATCACTCAACACCTGGTTTTTTGATGCTCCTGTGGTAACAGGCCTGGGCCAGTCTTTCCACAGCCAGCGCATGGCATCAGGAAATAAGGCAGTACCCTGGTTACCGCTATGACCTTCTTCTCCCCATACATGGTTTACTTCATAACCTGCAAAAGTCAGTGCACGTTCCATCATTTCATTTGCCTTAAACCAGTCGCCGCCATAAATATTTAAATCATTGGCCCCATCCTGTAAAAAAACCCGGACAGGTTTTGGTTCATATTTACGGATAAGAGACGGATAACGATCCGCGCCACGTAAATTAACATAGGTACCGATGGCACTGAACACCCGAGAAAACTGGTCAGGATATTCCCATGCCGCGGTAAATGCACATACCGCACCGCTGCTGGAACCGCCAATCGCGCGGTCATTCCCGCTTTTAGACAAGCGGATGACCCGGCCATCGCTTGCTTTTTGTTTCTCTACCTCTGGCAAAAGTTCATTCAGGATAAATTTCGCATAGGCATTACCGAGACCATCGTATTCAAAACTCCTGTTGAAACGATCCTGGCCCGCAGTCCCGTTTGCCGCTATTACTTTACCCGGTGTTACAAAAACCCCAATGGTAACCGGCATTTCTTTTTTAAAAATAAGGTTGTCAAATACGGTGGGGGCTTTCCATTGTATGCCATCCTGGTTTACGTATACACAGGCAGGTTTATCCGGTTTGTACGCTGCCGGAATATAGATCCAATAATCACGGGTAGTGCCTGGAAAAATAGTACTGTGATCAAAAGTAAATTTCAATACTTCGCCTTTGGGAACGCCTGCATGTTCAACACTGGCTGAATCTACAGGATATTTTACAGCAGGCGCCTGTGCAAAAATATTTATTTGCAAAAGCATCAATAAAAAAAAGAACAAATTTTTCATATTGCAATTTTGACCTCACCCCGGCCATTCTCTACCTTCGGTGCAGAGGGAGGCTTCACGGTAAGATTGTTTATAAACTATAGTCAGGGATTGATAATGACAGTCAGTCTTTTATAGGAATTTATCTTACACAATTTATTATATTAAACGTTATGCTTAATTTTTTATGAGCTCTGTAATTTCACGAACCCATAGTTAATTTTTATATTGAAAGATGCATTAAGGCACCCTTCTCCACTCCGTGGAGAAGAGCCGGGGATGAGGTGTTATTCTACACCCTTCACCTGCATCTGCAATGTATAAATAGATTCTGATGCTGTAATGAATAGCATTGTCCGATCTTTTCCGCCAAAACAGATATTGCCCACCCAGCCGGAAGGAACAGGAATGTTCCCCAGTTTTATCCCCGATGGATCATAAATGGTCACGCCCCTGCCCGTGAGATAAAGGTTTCCTTTTTCATCCAGCGTCATACCATCTGAGCCCATGGGCGCAAACAATTGCCGGTTTATCAGCATACCATCTTTATTAATTTCATATTTGTATGTTTTATTGCCACGTATATCAGCCACATAGAGCCATTTGCCATCCGGTGTACCCACAATACCATTGGGCTGCACCAGTGTGCTGTCAACTATAATTGCATTATTTTTTCCTTTTTCCAGGTAATACACATCCTGCTTTTCCAAATCGGGTTTTTTTCTTTCCCAATAATCACGCTGGTAATAAGGATCTGTAAAATAAATACCCCCCTTGCCATTGATCCACAAATCATTTGGTCCGTTAAATTTATGCCCGTTGAAATCATTTACCAGCACAACAATTTTCTTATTTGCATCAATAGCCACAAGCTGGTTTTGCGCATCAGCACAGGCAATCAATCTTCCTTTGCTATCAAAATACATCCCGTTGGACCGGCTGGTCTTGTCCATGAAAACAGACAGTTTACCATCAGTATCATATTCCCATATTTTATCATTGGGCTGATCCGTAAAATAAATATTTCCTTTTTTGTCAACAGCAGGGCCTTCAGTAAAAATAAACTGTTTGGAAACCTGTATTAAAGAAGCGCCTGGCTTCACCAATTTTACAGCATCAAGCCCCTGCTGGGAAAAGGCAGTGGCTGACAGGAAAACTAAGAAAAATAAGAAACTGATTTTGTGGTGCATGTTATTAAGTTGACTGGTTGATGAGTTGATTGGTTGAAGGGTAACAACACTGGTTTATCACAATACCGACAGCGCATATTTTTTTCCTTTCCCGGTATTAAAAGTTGTGGTGTAGCCATGTGCATCAGCAACAGATTTTGCTTTCACGCCTTCTATCTTTACCGGAACCGCCGTCCTTATTTTACAGGTTCCGCCAGAGGCGGCAATAATTTGCGCATGCACAATGCTGTTATTTTTCCAGTCAACAGATACTTCAAAATTTCCCCTTGCTTTTAATCCTTTGACGCTGCCTGCTGCCCATGCATTCGGCATAGCAGGCAGCAGGGCAATTTCATCATTGTGACTTTGCAAGAGCATCTCCGCCATGCCGGCTATGCCACCAAAATTTCCATCTATCTGGAAAGGCGGATGCGCATCAAAAAGATTTACATAAGATCCCCCGCCGTTTGCATAGTTGGTGCCGGTTTGCCCGGTTAGGTGCAGTAAGCTCCTTATCATAGTGTAGGCATGATTGCCATCCAGTAGTCTTGCCCAGAAATTAATTTTCCATGCAAGGCTCCAGCCGGTGCCTGCATCGCCCCTCAGCTCCAGTGTTTTTTTTGATGCCGCCGAAAACTCTGGTGTACTTATGGGTGAGATTTGCCTGCCCGGATATAACCCAAACAGGTGCGATACATGCCGGTGGTGCGGATCAGTATCTTCCCAGTCTTTGTACCATTCCTGCAAATTTCCTTTTTTGCCAATATGCAACGGGTATAGTTTATCTCTTTTTGCTATGATGAGATCACGGAAAGCGGCATCTTCATTCAGTTCTTTTGATGCTTCAATTAAATTGGTAAAAAGATCCCAGATAATAGACATATCCATGGTAGTGGCAATGGATACACTGCCTTTTTTACCACTGTCATCAATAAACGTATTTTCCGGCGATACGGAAGGTGCAGTTACCAGGTAACCGTTCTTATCTTCTACCAGCCAGTCGAGGCAGAATGCAGCGGCTCCTTTCATTAAAGGATAGGCGGTTTCTTTCAGGAATTTTTTATCTTTCGTAAATGCATAATGCGTCCATAAATGCTGTGAAAGCCAGGGCGAACCCATCGTCCAGTTGGCCCAGGTAGGATCACCCTTACCCAGGTCACCTACAGGGTTGGAAAGTGCCCATATATCACTGTTATGATGAACAGCCCATCCTTTTGCATGATAAAATTCCCTGGCAGTCACCGCACCTGTAACAGATGCCGCTTTTATAAAATCCATCAATGGAAGATGCATTTCAGAAAGGTTTACCGCTTCTGCAGGCCAGTAATTCATCTGCACGTTGATGTTGGTAGTATAATTGGAGCTCCACGGCGGTCGCAATTCTTTGTTCCAGATACCCTGTAAATTGGCAGGTGCACCGCCCGGGCGCGAGCTTGAAATCAGCAGGTAGCGGCCATATTGAAAATACATGGTTTCAAAAGATGGATCCGGGGCTCCTTCAGTATAATGCAGCAGGCGTTCATCTGTAGGCAAAGCAGCATTGCTGTTATCTGCAGGCACTGCCAGTTTAAATGAAACCCGGTTAAAATATTTGTGAAAATCTGCTAAGTGATTGTTTAATAAAGTTGTCCAGTTTTTTTTTGTTGCCGCATTCAAATATTGCGTCGCAATTTTATTTTCATCTTTCCCCTGTGCGTCAGGGCATTTATCAAAACCATTGAAGCTGGTAGCAGCAGAAAGAAAAACAATTACTTCTGTAGCATTTTTTACCTTTATGCCGCTTGTATCTGCGCTGACAGTACCGCCTGTGCTGATTGCTTTTAAGCGCATCTGAAAACGCATCCCCCTGCACCCAGCCGCATCATCCTGTATAATTGGCTTATCACTTTGTACATAACTGGGTTCAATATGGGAGGCAGCTTTTCCTTTAACAACCAGCTCACTGTTACCAATAACCGACTTATTATATGGCAACAATCCTTTGATGCCTGTTGTAAAATTTAATTGCCCGGGTTTACTGGCCGTAAAACGGATAACAATCACCTGGTCGGGAGCCGTGCAGATGATCTGCCGGGTAAATATAGTTCCGCCAATGGTAAAGCGGGTGGTTGCCATGGCATCATTAATATTCAGATCACGATAGTATGCCGAAACAGCGGTATTGGCAAACTGCTGGCGGATAAACAAATCGGCCATTGGCAAAAATGATTCGGAATAATAGCCCTGCATCTTCTTTGTAAACTCATAGGCTTTTGCATAATTTTCTTCCTTAAGCAAAGCATCACGGACAATCAGCAAATTGTCATATGCTCCGGGGTTTACATTGGTGCGCACCGGTCCGCCTGTCCACAAACTGCCTTCATTCAATTGTATCAATTCATCCTGAACGCCCCCGAAAATCATGGCACCCAGCCGACCATTTCCTACAGGCAATGCTTCTGTCCATACTTTCGCGGGTTGTTTGTACCAGAGTTTATCGGCTTGCTGGGCAGATGAAGATGTACTAATGAGGGCAATAAAAATGCTGCAAATGAAAATGCTTCTGATCATATTTTTTTATTGAGCAGTGATCTTACTTGTTTGCCTTGTGGCCTCACTCCATCCTTCTCTAAAGAACTATTGATAAGGACAGATTTTTTTCCGCAAAAAGGTAATGTATAATTTTTTTTGTTTTTCCTGGTACACAGGCACATGTCACCCCTTCAGGGTTTTGCAAATGAATGTCGTTATAGTTCTATATTAATGTCAGCCCTGCCTGTCCGGCAGGCAGGCTTTCCGGCTTTGGTATCAGCAAATAGCAAGCTACGGCTAAATAGTATTTTATCAAGCTAATATATTTGATATACCTGTAATTCACGTTTAATCCCGAGGGATGACATTTATATAGAAATAATATGAGTTTCGAATAAAACCCCGGGGGTGATATTAAAAATCATGGTAAAAGAAAAAAATAATTTTCAAACCGCTTCTAAGACTGCCCATGAAAACCAATTTCAGTTACTTTGTTGTTGCATTTGTGTTTTCACGGTAGTCCAGGGAGGGCAAAACCTTTATCTGCCCCATAACCTACACCCTACTACTTACAACTTAAAACTTACAACTTAACACTTTCACCTTATTCCTTACTCATGATCTGCAGCGCTTCATCATCTTTATACTGCCTGATAAGATCTGCCAGTTGTTTTTTTAAACCAGCAACCAGTTTCTCATTCGCTTTTACTGCATATATGTTTTTCATTTCATGCGGGTCTGTTTGCAGGTCATACAGTTCCCAGTAGTCTGCCGGGCCATAAAAACGAATTAATTTATAACGTTGCGTACGTATGCCAAAATGTGGGGACACATGGTGCGGTTGCGGGTATTCATAATAATGATAATACATGGCTTTTCTCCAGCCAGCACTGCTACTGTTCTTCTTAAACAAAGGAAGGAAAGATTGGCCCTGCATATCATCCGGCACTTTTACACCCGCCGCATCCAATAACGTGGGTGCAAAATCTATATTCACTATCATCTCATTTACCGACGTGCCGGGAGGTATCAAACCCGGATAGCGCATAACCATGGGTGTGCGTACGGATTCTTCGTACATAAAACGTTTATCAAACCAACCGTGTTCGCCCATATAAAACCCCTGGTCAGAAGCGTAAATAACAATGGTATTCTCTGCCAGCTTATTCTTGTCTAAATAATCCAGCAGGCGGCCAATATTCCTGTCAAGCGATTTTGCCGTAGCAAGGTAATCTTTCATGTAGCGCTGGTATTTCCATTTTACCAATGCCGCACCTGTGTAATGATGCGCATCAAAATCCCTGCTTACTTTGTTTTCATAATAATTATAAAATTTTTCTTTTTGATCAGGCGTAAACTGCCCGTATATGCCTTTGTCGTAATTGGCATGTACTTTCAGATCTTCTTTCAACCGCATTGTTTTATCGATGGTCATATCCT
>Ga0193753_10003015_pt1 | contig 12787 bp, 8 predicted proteins | sample H1c2metaG_FD_144925 | JGI IMG/M metagenome (GOLD analysis project Ga0193753, IMG submission 144925) | Soil microbial communities from a riparian zone of the East river system, Colorado, United States - H1c2 | ecosystem: Environmental > Terrestrial > Soil > Riparian zone | place: USA: East River... | reverse complement strand
AAAGCTACAATCGACGCTACGGCGCTCAGTGTTCCGATGGCCACGTACCCGCTCAAAGCCTTACGAAGCAACTTTGGACTCGCTCGTAGCGTGTCTGCGATAGCAAGCAGGAAGTAAATTGCGAGCGCGATCTCGAATATACGGGAAATCGACAATACGATTGGGGCTTTAAGCAGAGAAATCGACGACGGCGCATAAAAACGTAGTCGAATCGCGGCCGCGGCGAGCACGGAACTCAGCGCCAGAAACACCAGAAATCCCCGGCCATAATCACGCCAAACACCGCCAGTGGGAAGCCTGGCGCCAATCTGCGCGAAAAATAGTGTTACCAGTAGTGCACGGAGTAGTTGCAGCATCTCCAGTGCCTGCACATCTCCCAATCTCAACTCCGGAATTGCGCTCAGAACCACTAAGGTCGCTAACCAAAGCGCTGGCACTTGGTGTATCCGCCGTGCCAAACTCAAGTTCAACCCCCCTTCAGCCACTGCGCTCACGCGGTTGTTCTCGAAAAACAATCCAAAAAGCTGATACCAGAAGAGTGGCGAAAACCGTGGCCAAGACTAGCAGCGCTCTCGGCGGCCAGGTTTTTCGTTCCGGTGTCACCGCGCGGTCTACAATCTGAATCAAGGCCGCGGACTTCGCCTCATCGAGCCTCGCCGCTTCGTACTGCCTGGACAATACCTCGAATAGAGTCTCGTGGTACCTCAGGTCGCGCATGGCACGGAGATACTTAAGACTGGCCTCCGGTAGGCCCCCGGTCGGAAGTTCGAGCGTACCTGGCTTGTATTCGCCCTGCTCCAATTGGTTCAGTTGACTATGCAGTGCACCCAACTCCCGTTTAACGATTTGCAGGCGCGGATTCTCATCGGCCGCAAAGGTCTTCATCGCCTCGAGTTGCGTCTCGCGGGTCAGAATCTCGGCGTGCAGTTGTGCGCCCACGCGCAGCAGCACGTCGGCTTGTCCGGATGGCGCAACAAGACCTGTTGCCTGCTGCGTATTGCGCATTGCGATCTCGGCGTCTGCAAGCCCATCCTTCTCTTTTTTCAATTGCTCTTCAAAAAAAAGACGTCGTTGTCCCGCTTCCGTCAAAGCGAGCCGTGAGTTATTTCGGGAAAGCTCCTCGACATAGGCATTCGCCAGCCTGGCGGCCCGGGTAGCGTCGTGATCGTCCACCCGGACGCGAATCAGTGAATCTTTTCCGCTTTCGATGCGCGTATTTCGCGCCAGGCGCTTGCGAGCCCGCGTATAGTCGGGCACGTCGTAGACGTCTTTCAAATCAAACTTAGTGATAAGAGCGTCGGCAATGGTCCGGCTCTCGAGAACTCCGACGTATAAGTCAGCCGGATTCCGCAAGCCCAGACCGGATAGTAATCCGAGACCCGACGCGCCCGCTGACGGTGCCAGGCTTGCTAACGGTCCTAAAAAGGACGAAAGTGACGATTGCGCCTGTTGCGGGGTAAGAATGACTGCCTCCGCCGTATAACTAACTGGTATGAGAAAGACGACAATTCCCGAAACCACAGCGGCGATGGCAGCTACTATCAATAGGCGCGACCGGCGCCGGTAGAGCGAATTAAACAGCTCCACGAGTGAAACGTCCGAAGATGCTTCGAGGGTAGTCAACGTCTCGCTCCTCAATGCAGAATGTTCACTGCCGCCGCGCCGAGAGCCAGGTTGCTGAAGATTTGTGACCAGTCCATCAGGCCTCGCAGGAAAGTCGTCTTGTTGATGTAACTGGGAACCACCAGCGTGTCTCCCGGAAACATCGGCACCGCGTCGAAACTCTTACTGAAGAGCACGCTGCCTGCACCATGGCTGACAACCGATCCATCCGCTCGCACCACCACCATATGCGCCTTATCCGCGAAGCGCGAAGGACCGCCGGCTTTTTTCAGATAGTCGCCGGCCCGTAGGTCGTCACCATACAGAAACGCCGCTTGCTGGAACACGGTCCCAATCACATTCACGGTCGACGGGCGATTCGGGATATACAGACGGTCGCCATTCTCGAGCGCGAGGGCCGGCAGCGCGGCGATTCCTTGACTCTTGGGGTCTAAATCCAAAACGATGCGCCCATTTACCGGAATCTCCTTCAGCCGCGCAATTAGATCTCGTTGACTCGCGAGCGTCGCCTGTGTCGTCGCTGCTTGCTCGGTCGATGTGACCCGCCCCGAAAGATTCGCGGCGCTTTCATTCGTTTCACGTTCTAATTGGCTCAAAAAGTCGTTAAATCGCTTTTGCTGTTCGCGGCGCGTAGACTCGCGCGTAAACTGAGCCCCATACAGGTAAGCATTGGGAGTAAGTCCGCCGGCGCGTGCGACTAAGTCCCGCAGCGTTTCACCTGGCAAAGCTGTGTACATTCCCGCCATAGCCACTTCTCCTTCGAGCCGAATCTGTTTGGCCTGTTGCGTACGCGGCAGCGAAAAGTCGGCCTTCGAAAAAATGGTGATGGAATCGCCCGGCTCGAGCGCGAGGTCTTGCGCAGGGTCGCGTTTCAAAACGGCGCTCCCAAGATTGAACGGGATAATTCGACTCGCCAGAGTGTCCTTATCGGTTCGCTCCACCACCGCGTATTCCCAGTTGATCTCGGGCGCGGCCGGCTGGATGCTGTTGCGCGGCACAAAATTGCGCAGTGGCGGCGCGTCGTCAAGACCCGTGGCCGCCCCCAACGAAGTATCTCCTTGCGTATTGCGCTGATTCTCGTGATAATTCGGAGGTTGGCTCGGGGCAGGCGTGGCGGTCTTCGTCACCGCCATCGCCGGCACTAGCTGTGGTTGCCCATTCTCTACAGGGGTAGGATCCGGCGGCGTTGCGGGCTCCTCGGTTACGCGTGCGCCGAGATTGTTACGTTCTTTCCAATAGTCGCGTGTGAGCAGGTATTCCTTGTTCGGGATCACATCGCTAATTCGCATGCCGGCCCGCCATGGATACCGCCCCGGATCGGCCACATTCCCGCGCAGCGTCACCGCATTCTCAAAGCGCCGAACTATCGGCAGCAGCCGCACGATGTCGCCATTCTGAAGCTTGCTCTGGAGACCCGCCCCGGCGGTCGGAATTCGCCGAATTTCTAACCCTGCTCCGTCTGCCACGCGCTCCACCACCGCATCCTGCACCGCGGCGATCGCCGACAATCCTCCTGCCATGCGCAGTGCGTCCGCGAGCGTTGTACCATCCGTCAGTTCATAAATGCCCGGCCGCTCGACGCTTCCCGCGACTGCGACTCGAGGCCCGGCTGGCGAGATCAGGATCACGTCACCGCCTTGCAACTGGGCGTCCTTCGAAGTGTCTCCGCGCATCAGTAAGTCGTACATATCGAACTCGCAGATCTTCTTGTCGCCGCGCTGCAAGCGAATACTTCGCATCGAACCGCGCGACGATGGTCCACCGGAAACGAACACGGCATTCACCAACGTCGTGAGCGAACTGAGCGTATAGTTGCCCGGCCGGCGTGCGTCGCCCACCACAAAAATCTGAATTGAGCGTGCCCGGCCGAGCGTCACGCTCAATTCGAAATTCTTATACGCTTTCTGCATCGCGGTTTTCAGCACAGCCCCGACTTGGCCGTATCGCAAGCCTGCCACTACGACCGGTCCTACGTCCGGAAGCACTATCTCCCCTCGCGTGTCCACGACAAAACGGCGAACTAGATTGAGCTGCCCCCAGATATTGACTTGCAGTTCATCGTCTGGTCCGATGACATAGTCAGGCCCAACCAGCGCGCGATTGGTCGGCATGAAAGTTCCGGGGACGCGATCGAAGAGCGAAGCGCCAAAAATCTGGAGATTCTGTCCAATGCTCTCTGCGACATATCGCTGAAATTCGGTGGGCGGCTCGGTAACTCGATAAGGCCTTGCGGCCGTCCCCATCGGATAACTCGACTGGTTGCTCGACATGGCCGGCGTCGGAAACCCCTGTGTCTGCGGATTCGACAGATCGTAGCCCGTCCCGCGATCGAGCCCAGGATAAGGGCTCTGCTGCGGCAAAATGCCTTGCGGCCCGAACGAATCCTCGGTGCCCTGTGGCGAAAGGCACGCGGCTGAATTGGCGTTTTCCGGCAAACTGCAAAGATAGAGTGCCCTCTGCTGCTGCTGTTGCGTCGGTTGCGTGAGAAGGTTGTTGTTTTGCGAGCGCTGGTTCGTCGGAGCCTGGTCGAAGATCTGCGCGCAACACGCACCAGTCATCGCGAAAAAGAGTACAAGTCGCCGCATTAGTCGTCTGTTACTCATTGTGAGGTCGGACACCACGCCCCCGCCACGTCTTCTGGCGGGTTTTACAGCCCTTTTACAAATTCGCAGCGAAACACATCACTCCGCGAGCGACAGTAAGTAAGTCAGGATCGCGCCTTCCTCGGTTTTCGAGAAACGATACGGCGGCATCACCGATCCCGGGGAAAGAGCCTGTGGAGCCGCAAAATGCTTCAGAATCCACTGCCGGTCTCTGCGCAGCGCCACGCCATTGAGCGATGGCCCAATCTCGCCGCCGCTTCCATTGACCCGATGGCAGCTACCGCAGGCATGCGCGGCGTACACCTCCGCGCCATCGATCAGGACTTGCGGAACCTCCTCGAGTTCACGCCCGTGCTCTGCCGTGAGTTTCGCCAGCAACACGGATAGCGCGTTCAATTCCACGAGCGTCAAACGCGACACGCCCGTCGCTTCGCGGTTTGGGTGATTGAAGTGAACGATCCGCCATTCTCGCGGCTTCAGTAGGTCCGCTCCCGCTAAGTTCGGCCCCTCTTTAGGCTCTCCGTTCACTAAGTTATGACAAACGCCGCATCGCTCGCGGCGAAACAATCCCATCCCCGCCAGCTCATCTGCCGGAAATTGAGTCGATTGAATCGCGATGCCCGGCAGTGCGCCCGGCGCAGTGCGGGGCGGGGAACCGGCAACCGCCGCAAACGTGAGCGCTCCCCAAATAGCCACCGACAAGACAACGACCCCGATCGCCATAACCCGCTGACGAACCCGGCGGATCGTTGTTCGATCCACGAAGGGAACCGCAAAGAACGCCAGTACCGCAAGCGTAGGAAGCCCAATGCTGCCGATCGCCTCGAGTGGCCCGCGAAATACCTTCAGCGTTTGAAAAAGAAAAAGAAAGTACCAATCAGGCCTGGGAACGTATGCGGTATCGGTCGGATCTGCCATCCTCTCGATCGGCGCATCTATCAGCGCCGCGGTCAAAAACAGGATCACAAACGTGACAAATACCGCGACAACGTCTCGAAAAGCCTGCCGGGGATAGAATTTCTGATCAGGCCCGCGTACCTCGGCGGCGGGCGTCACTCCATGCCGTCGCACGAGAAATAGATGGAACCCGACGAGTATGGCTGTGGCGGCCGGCAGCACTAGCACGTGCAGCGCATAAAAACGCGACAAAGTAAGTCCGCCCAGTTGCTCCGCCGCCCCCGCCAGCTTCACCAAGTAAGCTCCGGCCAGCGGCGCCTGCGACGCGATATGTATCGTGACCATCGTCGCCCAATACGCGCGGTTGTCCCAAGGCAGGAGATATCCCGTGAGACCGAACGAAAGCGTGAGCAGTAACAACAGCACTCCCACGATCCACGTCACCTCACGCGGCTTCTTATATGCGCCGTACAGGAAAACCTGCACCATATGAAGCGCTACGCCGACGATCATGAAGCTCGCGCCCCAATGATGCAAGCCACGAATCATCCTGCCGGCCGTCACTTCCCGCATGATGTAAGTAACGCTCCGGTACGCCTCATCGCGCGAAGCCGAGTAATTGATTGCAAGTAGAATGCCCGTAAGCGCCTGCGTCAATAGCAAAAACAAAGCGACGCTGCCAAACACCTGCGGCCATCCCGCCGAGGCGGGAATGTCCTCCATTAGAAATTTGCGTAGGCTCGTCTCAGCGCCAGTGCGGCTTTCTAGCCACGCTCTACTTTTCCGGACCAACTCGGAAACCACTTACTTGGCATTCCCTAGCCACAATCTGCTGCCTTCGAGTTTCGTGACATATCGATCGAGCGGCCGTGTGGCTGGCCCCTGGATCACCTCGCCCGTGCGCGAAAACGTCGATCCGTGGCAGGGACACGCGAAGACGCCGTCTTGCGTGTCCCAGTGGTAAGCGCACCCCAAGTGTGTGCAAGCCGAGTTGAATACGGTGATTTCTTGCGGACCGTCTTTCACTATCCAAGCCGTATCTTTCGTGCTACGAACGGACCAACCGTCTACCCGGTTTCGTAAGAATGTGATTTGCCGCGGCGCACCCGGCGGCAAATTCGAAATGTCGCCCGCGTCTGCCCAATCATCCTTTTGCCCGCTATTCCGCGGCGAGCCAAACAAATAGAGCCCCGCCGGAAGTCCTAGCGACGCCGCCACCATAGCGGCCAGCACATAAATGGCGGTCTCAAAAAAACTTCTACGATGGACCTGCATAGCGCCATCTTAGTGAGCAAACCGAATGTGGGCTGTTGCGAACATGTAAAGCTTTCGAAAATACGGCGCGGTTCTGTCGCGACGGGATGAAATCTGTGTTGCTTTTAGTAAGTACGCATGGGATTTCTGGCCATTGGGCTGTTGCTTCTTAATCTGGGATCGCCATACGTTCCCTTGGACAGTTGGGTCTATCCAGCCTTTGAACGATTGAACGCGCTCGGCTATGCGCCCGACGCGGAGGGTCTCGCACGGCCCTGGACGCGCGCGCAGTGCCTCGTCCTGACCGAAGAAGCCGCCGACATCGCCTCGCGCCGCTCCACAAAAGTGTCAGCCGGCGTCGCGTTGAACGATGAAGCCCTTCATCTGATCTCCGCTCTGAAGGACGAATTCGCCTCCCGCCCCAAAAACGTCAGCGGCGTGCGCATCGAATCGCTCTACACGCGCTTCCTCGAAATCGCGGGACCCCCGTTAAACGATAGTTATCACTTCGGTCAAACGCTCGCCAACGACTACGGCCGGCCCTACGGCCGCGGCGCGAACGGAGTCGCCGGCTTCTCGGCCTCTGCCACGTGGAATCGGTTCTCGGCGTATTTTCGCGGCGAGTATCAAGGCGCCTCGGGCACTCCGCCGTATTCCCTCGGGCTGCGAAGCTTTATCGCGCAAGTCGACCAGAACCCATTGCAGCCCGCCATCGCGCAAACCAGCACAAACCGCTTCAATCCGCTCGAAATGTACCTCGGCGCGCAGTTGGGCGACTTCAACGTCACCTTCGGAAAGCAGAGTCTCTGGTGGGGGCCTGGCTCGGACAGCGCATTTCATTTCAGCGACAATGCCGAGCCCGCCTACATGCTCCGCGTCGCGCAAACAAACCCGATCGTCTTGCCCGGCCCGTTCCGGTTTCTCGGCAGAATTCGCGGACAATTCGTCGTCGGCCGCCTCAGCGGACACCAGTTTCCGCCGCGCCCTTTCTGGAACGCCCAGAAAATTACGCTACAACTAACCCCCGATTTCGAACTTGGCTTCACGCGTAGCGCCATTTTCGGCGGCGTTGGTCACCCGCTAACAGCACACGCGATCGCGGCTAGTTTTTTCAGCACTGCCAGCAGCGCCTCCTTCGATGCCGGCGATCGCCGCAGTGGTTTCGATTTCAAATGGCACGTGCCCGGATTGCGGCGCTACCTGACCATCTACTCCGATTCGCTTGCCGATGACGATCCCAACCCGCTCGACAATCCGCGCCGCGCCGCCTGGGGGCCTGGCCTCTACCTCTCACAACTGCCCGGCTTGCGCAAACTTGATTTCCGCCTCGAAACCTACTCGACATGGTTGTATCTCAGGGACGCAGGCGGTCAATTCATATACTGGAACGGCCAATATCACGACGCCTACACCAACAACGGTGTCTTACTCGGTAGTTCGATAGGCCGCGACGCGCGCGCGTATAGCACCTCCTCGACCTACTGGCTTTCCGCTCGAAACAAGATCGGCGGCTCTTATCGCCAAGTCAAGACTGGTTCCAATTTTCTTCCCGGAGGAGGCACGCAAACCGATGTATCGGTAAACACGGATTGGCAACTGCATTCTGACTGGCAACTGCACGCCTTCGCGCAGTACGAACGCTACTTTCTTCCGGTACTAGGCCCGCCGCGCCACGATTTGACCGTTGGGTTGGAAATTACTTTCTTCCCGCGAGACTGGTCGTCGGCCCGGTAGGCAAGCAAGAGACCTCCGCCGACAACCGTCCCGAGCGAATCGATCAGAACATCCTTCCATTCGAAGGGATTGTGATAAATCGCGGTCTGCGCGCCTTCGATCAAAAACGCCATGCCAATCGCTCCCGCGCAAGCCACCGCGACCCAGGCGTTGCTCCCTTTGTTCCAGCAAACCACCCAAACCGTGATCAGAAAAGCCAGAAAATGCCCGGTATTGTGAAATCGTCCGTGCGTTTCGAGAAAGCGCTTGAACGGCATCGGAAGTAACGAAACCAGCAGGATCAAAAGGATCCAGCCGGCCAGCGGCCAAACGCGTTGCGCCGGTGTGTTCATGCTCCAATTATCGCGGTTTATGCTTTTTACAAGTCTTTTACCTGCCCGTTGCATCTGGAATGGCCTCGCACCGATATCCTCCGGATGAATGTATGCCACGGCTTTGAAACGCATTTCGCCTCAGGAATTACAGGTTGCGCCTTTGTCCGCGCTCGATCCGCTTGGTGCGTCAACTCCCCTGCCGTACCACCACGTTTTGTTTCCACACGGCTTCCCCGTTCACATCAAGACGAATGAGCAAGGCATCATCCGCGCCGCCGAACAGAGCTGGGCCGCCTTCCCGCAGCGCTTTCGCGAGCCCCCTTTGCAAGTGCGTATCATCGTTTCCGATTCCGCCGGCACGCGGCGTCCTCCTATTCCCGTTGTTCGCGCGCAAGCAAATCTGCTGACCATGGTTGCCGACGCGCAAAACTTTGCCTGCGGCGATCTGGCCGCCGGTTTCGGTTTTGCTTCTCTTTCGAAGGGTGCGCTGCTCAACCGCGACTATCTTCGCTACCACTTTATCGAAGGCCTCGTCTATGCCCTACTCGAAATGCAGCACGTCGTCTCGGTGCATGCCGCCTGCGTGGTGAAAGACGGACACGGTGTTCTGTTCGTAGGCGATTCTGGCGCCGGAAAATCGTCTCTCGCCTATGCCTGCGCACGCCGCGGCTGGACCTACGTTTCCGACGATGCCACCTCTCTAGTCCGTCGCCGGCCCGGCCGCCAGGTGCTCGGCAATCCGCATGGCTTCCGTTTTCGCCCTACTGCCATTGCCCTTTTCCCCGAATTGCGCGGCCGCGTCAAATTGCGAAACGGTAAACCCACCGTTGAAGTTAGGACGGAAGGTCTAACTAACTTAGTAACGGCCAATGAGTGTACCGTCGACCATGTTGTATTTATTAATCGCCGCTCCGAGTCGAACGGCCCGCCACAACTCATCCCACTCTCGGAAGAAGAATGTCTTCGTGGTCTCTTCTCGAACCCCTGGCCGCCTGAGCTCCCTGTTCACCAGGAACGTCTCGCGGCCGTAGAGCGCTTGCTGAAAGCCAGCCTCTATCGCATGGACTATCTCGAGTTCGATCCCGCTATCGACCTGCTCGAACGCGCCGTCACGGGAGTGAGTGGATGAAGGAGGCTCTTTTCCTACTGGCCTTTTCTTCGCTTCTAGTAAGTCAAATCTCCTCGGGGAGCTTCTACGGATCGATCGAAGACCCATCCGGCGCGCTTCTAGCTAATGCCCGTATCGAAATTCGTCAGGACAAAACCGGCTTCGTGCGCAGCACTTCGACAGGCGCAACCGGCCTCTACCGTCTTCCCGACCTTGCCCCCGGGATCTATTCGGTCACCATCGAGCGTCCCGGCTTCCGAACCTCGATCGCCCCGCATGTATCTCTCGAGATCAATCAGGAAGCGCGTCTCGATTTTCGTCTTCAGATCGGCGCGGCTCACGAAACGGTTACCGTCGCAGCCGCCGCTTCGCCGCTGCAAGCTGCGGATAGCTCCGAGGGTTATCGTTTCGATTCTCCAACCTTCACGCAATTGCCGATCGATGGCCGCAACGTGCTCTCTCTCGTCACCGTCGGCCCCGGCGCGATTCCGCGCCAGCTTGGCGGCTTTGGCCATGACATCGACAACGACACGCAGCAGGGTTCCCGCGGCTCGGTCGCTCTGAATCCGCCCATCAACGGTGCGCGCCCCTCCATGAACGCCTACCTTCTCGACGGCGCATACAACACCGACCGCAACACCTTCAGCACGGTCGTCATTCCACCCATGGACGCGGTCGAAGAGTTTCGAATTCAATCGTCCCTCGCCGCGCCCGCTTTTTCACAAGCTGGCGGCGGTGTCGTCGATATCGCTACCAAATCCGGTGGCCGCGATTTCCACGGCAGCGCCTTCGAGTTCCTGCGAAATGAAGCGACGGATGCCCGCAACTTCTTCGACGATCCGACCCTCGCGCGCCCCATCTTCCGCCGCAATCAATTCGGCGGCAGCTTAGGTGGTCCGTTACCCTTACCGTCTACATTCTTTTTTGTCGCCTACGAAGGCTTGCGTTCAAAATCTGCCAAATCATCGGTGCAGATAGTTCCGGATGCTACCGAGCGCTCTGGCAACTTCGCCGGCGATACCACGATCTACGATCCACTTACTCCATTAGGGCGAGCTCCCTTCGCCGGTAATGTCGTTCCCGCTGCGCGCGTTGACCCGATTGCCGCCAAGTATCTCTCGCAATTCGAACCTCTACCCAATCGGTCCCCTGGCTCCTCGAGTAACTACCTCGATTCCACGCCGAGCACCAGCGATCACGACAGCGTTAACGGACGCGTAGACCACCAGTTTCGCGACGCCGGTCTGCTGTTCGGCCGCTACACGATCAACGATGAGAGCGGCGATCTCGCCGGGAGCTTTCCGCTACGCCCCACCTCCGAACAACTGCGTGCCCAACAAATCACCATCGGCCACACGTTCGCCAAGGCAAATTGGATCAACGATATTCGCGCATCGTTCACGCGCCTGCGCCTTTACGATGTCCCCCTCAGCGCGTTCACCGACAATACCGCCGCCGCTCTGGGAATCGCCAATCCGCCCACCGATCCGTTCGCCTTCGGCTTGCCTTATTTCCTTCTGACTAATTTCTCGACCGTTACCGACGATCCCACGCTGCCCCAAACCCAGCGCGACAACACCTGGAGCTTGGCTGATTCGCTTTCGATTATTCGTGGCCGCCACACCTGGAAGCTCGGCGTCGATTGGACCCGTTTTCAATTGAACTATCAACAAAGCAATCTGATTCGCGGCAGGTATACTTACACGGGCGCCTTCACCGCGAGCGCCACCGATCCTGCCTCGGGCAACGCACTAGCCGACTTTCTGCTGGGCTTTCCTCAGAAAACGGAGCGGACTGTCGGTTCCCCGCTAGCCTATCTTCGCCAGAGTAACTACGGATTGTTCCTCCAGCACGACTGGCAAGTGACCAATCGGTTGACGATCAATACCGGTCTGCGCTACGACTACAACGCACCATTCTCGGAGACACGTAATAAACTGCTGAACCTTGACTATTCGGGGACCGTGCCCACGCTCGTGCCTGTCAGCACCGCTTCGAACCCCAGGCGTCTTAACTTCTCGCCTCGCATGGGGCTCGCTTGGCGGCTGCCGTCCGAGACCGTGTTCCGCGCTGCCTATGGCGTATACTTCAATCCCGAAATCGCGCTCGAAGCCTACGATCTGGCTTTAAATGGTGTGCAGAGTCAAGTCAATACGACCGATGGCTCCGCGTCTCCGGTACTCACCACTAGAAACGGTTTCGCGGCCACCTCCGCCACCGGCTTTCCGAGCTACTTCGGGCTCGATCAAAACGCCCCCACGCCGTACATTCAGCAATGGAATGCCGGTTTCGAAAAAGAATTGCCCACCGGCGTCTTGTTTGAAGCCAGCTACGTCGGTAGCAAGGGAACCCATCTCGGCCTCTTCCGCCGCGGTAATATCCCGCTCCAACTTCAGCCCGGCGATCTGCAAAGCCTTCGTCCGTTCCTCGAACTCGGAACACTTTTCCAGCGCCAGCACATAGGCAACTCGTCCTATCATTCGCTTCAATTGAAAGCCGAAAAGCATCTCAAGACCTCGCTCACGTTCCTTGCGAGTTATGTATGGTCCAAATCGATCGACGACGCGGACACCATCGCCGCCGGCCAATTCGAAAGTGCGGGCGCGCAGAACGAGAGCAATCTGCGCCTCGAAAAAGGGCTCTCCTTTGCGAATGTCCCGCGGCGCGTCAGTGCCGGATTCGTCTATAACTTGCCAAAAATGCTGCGAAACTGGCAACTTAGCGGCTTGATTACTTTGCAAGACGGCACACCGCTGAATCCGTTTTATTTTGCCACTGACATCGCCAACTCCGGCACACCCAATCGGCCGAATGTCGTGCCGGGTCAGAGCATCAGCCTGCCTTCGAGTCAGCGAAGCGCCGACCATTGGTTCAATACCGCGGCATTCAGCGATCCCGCTCCCAATACCTTCGGCAATGCGGGCCGCGACATCATTCCGGGCCCCGGAAATGAGGTCGTCGACATTTCCCTCAACCGGCGCTTCGTGATTCGCGAGCGTGTCACTCTCCAGATCCGCGCCGAAAGCTTTAATCTCCTGAACCACCCGAACTACGGAATCCCTAGCCCCTATCCGGATTTCGGACCGTTCTTCGGTAAGATTCTGTCGACCGGCGACCCGCGCCGCCTGGAATTCGGCACGCGGATCGATTTCTAGTGCCGCCGCGAATTCCTCGTTATGCGGAGGCTTTACTCGAGTCGCTGCAATATTCCGGCGGAAACACTGGTCTGCTCAGCCAACTGGACGATGCCGAGT
>Ga0193753_10003014_pt1 | contig 12788 bp, 8 predicted proteins | sample H1c2metaG_FD_144925 | JGI IMG/M metagenome (GOLD analysis project Ga0193753, IMG submission 144925) | Soil microbial communities from a riparian zone of the East river system, Colorado, United States - H1c2 | ecosystem: Environmental > Terrestrial > Soil > Riparian zone | place: USA: East River... | reverse complement strand
CACGCGCTCGGCGGGCCGAGCGACCCCGGCCGCGCGGCCTACCAGGTGGCGATGACCGTGTGCGAGCAGTGCGGCCACGGCACCCGCGACGGCGCCGGGCGCACCTTCGCGGTCGCGGCGGAGGAGGTGGACGCGGCTCGCTGCGATGCGCAGGTGCTCGCGCGGGCCGTGACCGGCGTGGGGCGCGGCGGGGCCGCGGGGATGCGCGCGGGCGGACGCATTGAGGTCGAGTCCGCGGAGGTCGAGTCTCCGGAGGTCGCGGCTCCTTCCGACCCGCCGGGGAAGGTACGTCTCGCGACCCACGTGGGTCGCGGCGGGACCACGGGAATGCGCGCGGGAGGACGCCCAGAGGTCGCGTCCGAGCAGATCGCGTCCCAGCAGGTCGCGTCCGAGAAGATCGCGTCCGGGGAGGTCGTGGCCGAGAAGGTCGCGTCCGAGGAGGTCGCGTCCGAGAAGGTCGCGGCTCCCTCCGGGGCGCCGAGGGTCGACCGAGCGACCCACTTGGGTCGCGACCGGGCCGAGCAAGGCGTGGGCACCGAGGCAGCCGGCCGCGCAGCACCGGCGGAAATGGAAACAGGCGCGGGTCGGCAGGCGGGCGAAGCGGACGCGGTCCGAGTCGTCGAGTGTCGCCACGAGCCGCCCGAGCCCATCCGCTCGACCCTCGTGGGTCGAGCAGCGCCGGCCGCGTCGCAGTCGATCCCGCCGCGGATCCGGCGAGAGGTCTGGCGGCGCGACCACGGCCGCTGCCAGGTTCCCGGCTGCCGGGCCGCCAGGTTTCTCGAGGTCCATCACATCGTGCCGCGTGCGCTCGGAGGGCCGCATGAGCCCGGCAACCTCCTGGTCATGTGCTCCGCCCACCACGCCCGGGTCCACGACGGCGCGCTTCGCCTGTCCGGCACCGCGCCCGATCGGCTCGTGTTCCAGCGCGCCGACGGAGCTCCCTACGGGCTCGAGGCCGGCATCCACCCGCCGCCGCGAACTGGCCCGCCGCGATCGGTCGCGGCAGACATGGGCCCTCTCGAGGCCGACGCAATCGGCGCCCTGCGCCGGCTCGGCATCGCCGCGGGCGACGCTCGCGCGGCGGTGGCCGCAGCGGCCCGAACCGGCCCGACCGACATCGAGGCGCTGCTGCGCGGCGCACTCGGAATCCTGCACCGCGGGGTGTACGCCGCGCACGTCTCGGTGATCGGGGCGTGACGATGTTCCGCTTCGACGCGGCGGTGGCCTGCCCACCGGTCTCGCTGGCGGAGAATGGACGCGCGCCGTCGTCCGGCGCATTCTGTCCTGCACCGCGGCGTGTACGGCGCTCGCGGCTCGGTGATCGGGGTCTGACGACGCGCCGCTTCGACGCGGCGCGGCCCGCCGGCCGGTCTCGCTGGCGGTCGAGAATGGCGCGCCCCGTCGCCTGGCGTGTTCGGGTCCTGCACCGCGTCATGTACGGCGCGCACGTCTCGGTGATCGGGGCGTGACGAGGCTCGCTTCGACGCGGCACTGGCCGGCCCGCCGGTCTCGCTGGGCGGTCGAGAATGGACGCGCGCCGTCGTCCGGCGCCTCCGGGTCCTCCACCGCGGCGTGTACGCCGCACACGTCTCGGTGACCGGGGCGTGACGAGGCTCCGCTTCGACGCGGCACTGGCCGGCCCGCCGGTCTCGCTGGCGGTCGAGAATGGACGCGCGCCGTCGTCCGGCGCCTCCGGGTCCTGCACCGCGGCGTGTACGGCGCGCACGGCTCGGTGATCGGGGTGTGACGACGCGCGCTTCGACGCGGCGCGGCCCGCCGGCCGGTCTCGTTGCGGTCGAGAATTGACGCGCCCGTCGCCCGGCGCGTCCGGGTCCTGCACCGCGGCGTGTACGGCGCGCACGTCTCGGTGATCGGGGCATGGCGACGCTCCGCTTCGACGCGGCGGTGGCCTGCCCGCCGGACATCGGCTCGGCCCACGAGAACCCGGCGATCGACGCCCCGGCCGCGTGGCCACGGCATCCGGCTTGCGACCCGCTGCCCAACCGTCACGAGTGCGGACGGCGGAGCCACCGGCGACCGCGGCCAACCGCTCGCGACGGGCCCCGCGGCCCCGAGATCCGCCGCGATCCGCGGCCGGCGCAGACCAGGCCGCTCCTCCGCCGCCGCCCGCTACTTCCCCGCCGCCCGCTACTCCGAAGCCCCCCGCCGCCTCAGAATCCCGCCCCGGACGCACGCCGGCCCGGGCTCGACGCGAGGCCCGAGACACTCGTATGCAGGGCGAAGCTCGCACCGGCCGTGGCGTCGGGGCTTCGGTTCATGGAGACTCCATCCACCGACGACAGGCTGGACGAATAGCTGTTGGAGTCGACGGTGGCGCCGGCCGCGTCGCGCAGCACCACCGAGTCGCCGCCGTTGGCCAGGCTGAGCGCTCCGGTCGATGCGGCGATCGCGCCGGGGGTGCCGGCCGGGATCGAGGCGGCGCTGGCGAAGACGACGATGGCCTTTCCGGCGGCGAGGGTGGTGCCGGGCGCGAAGGTGTGGCGGGTGGTGGTGGCGTCGCGGAGCTGCCAGCCCGACAGGTTGGCGGCGGATCCGCCGAGATTGACGATCTCGACGAACTCGGCGCCGGTGTTCGATCCTGGCTCGTTGGCGAGGATCTCGTTGAGGATGACCGCTCCGGGCGGTGGCGGAGGTGGGGTGCCGCCGCCGAACCGATAGCGGACCAGGACCGGGAAGTGATCGCTGGTGGTGTTGCAGTAGGACGGGATCTGCGCGTCGAGCTCGTACGCCTCCACCGAGCCAGAGACGCGATCCGCCGCGATCTCGTTGGTGACGAGCTGGTGATCGATCGCGTCGGAGAAGTCGCAGGTGGTGGCCACGCCGGCGTCGGTGAGGACGCGGGTCAAGAAGGTGTATCGGCCCGGATCGGCATTGAGGTTCGCGTAGGGGGTCGGCCGCCCCGACGTGATGGACGTGTCGAGATCGTCGTTCCAGTCGCCCAGCACGATCACCCTTTGAGTCGGGTAGGTCGCGTCGAGGAAGCTCTTCAGCGCGGCCGACGCGCTGGCTCTGCGCTGCCAGCTGGTGGTGTCGGCGAACGCCTTCATGTGGAGCACGATGAAGATGCGCTCCTGGGTCACACCGCCGAGCGTCACCGAGAGCTTCACCTCGAGCGGGGGCCGCCCGGCGAAGTCGGAGTCGCTCGCGGTGAGGATGATGCGCGCCGAGACCAGCGACGCCAGGCTGGTCTTGTAGACCAGGGCGGGCTTCTGCTCGCCGGCGCTGTACGACGCGGTGCCGCCGGCGACCACGGGGTCGCTGGCGATGACCCCGGCATATCCCGGGAGCTGGCCGACCAGGCTCCGGAACGCGCTGGCGCTGGCCACCTCCTCGAGGCTCCACACGTCGAAGTCGGTGCCCTGGATCGTGTCTCGAGCGTTGGCGAGCTGGAGCGCCTCGTTGGTCGGGCCGTTGCCGGTGTCCCCGAACCACTCCAGGTTCCAGTTGGCGACGTCGAGCGTCGCCCCCGTGCCTCGCGGTTGCACCGCCACCAGATCCAGGCGGTCGAGCGGCTCGGACAGGTCGTCGATGAGCTCGGCGTCTTCGAGCGCGCCGCAGGCGGCCAGAAAACCGACGCCGATGAAGCACACCCTGCGGAGGGACACGACACGGGCCATCGGTCACCTCTTCGGACCGCGATGAGTGCGGTCGCGAGAGGAACTCTATCGACCTTCCGTGTCGCGACTCAATCAGGGAAGTGACGATGTGAATTGCTCCCGCCTCGTCGACTGCCACGCAGGCGGAAGACACACACACGCACCGACCAGCGCCCGTCCGGATGACGCATCGCCGGTCGACTGAACCTGCGATGAGGAGACAGTCCCCTCCGCTGCACACGGTGATCCGCGATGGCCGAGCCCGCGATGGGACACGCCAGCGCTGGCTCGACGGAGCGACGAACACGGGTCGCGTCATGAGGCTGGATTTCTGGCCTCACGAGCGTGAGCCGGCTCGCCTGTTGAATTGCGATCCTCGCCGTCTTCGGCCATCGATCGGCGCTGCCTTGTGCGGTCGAGTGCGACGGGCTCGGTTCATCGGCTGGCGGCCCCTCGCTTGCAACCAAGCGGCGCGCAACGCGATCGACGACCGAAGACCGAAGAACGACGAACCACGAACGACGAACGAACCAGCTGTCGGGAACCCGATGGTTCCCCTTCGAAAGGGAGGAACGACGATGGTACGCACCGCTCTCGCGGCAGTCATGGCCCTGAGCCTCGCCGCAGCTTGCTCGCAAGACGATCCCGAAGTGGGCGATCCCCGCCTGGATGACCTGGCCGGCGGAGGAGGCTCCTCGGACCTGGTTCGCGGCGGTCAGAGCCACCAGACATCGCTGGCCGCGTCCCTCGGCGCCACGCCCGACATCGCGGCGCTGCTCTCGGCCGTCGATGAAGACCTGCGCGACCAGGTCGGCCCGCTCGACCCGGACGACTTCATCGTGCGCGGCGACACCACCACCCAGTCTCCCGCCGGCGGCAGCCTCCGGCACGTCGATCTGGTCCAGACCGTCGACGGCGTGCCGATCCATCAGACCTATCTCCAGCTCACGGTGCGCGAGAACACCGTGGTCGGATCGACCTTCCGCCTCTACCGCGGCGCCCAGGCCGACACCAAGGCCAGCGTGAGCGCGGACTCGGCCACCGGGATGGCCCGCCAGTCGATCGGCGCGACCGCGACCGCGGACATCGCGGCCCAGGATCTCGAGGTGCGCGAGATGAAGGGCACGCTCGAGCTGGTGTGGGCGACCGCGCTGCGCGGCAGCCACGAGCGCTCGCTGGTCATCGCCAGCGGCCCGCGCGCCGGTCAGTCGGAGAAGGTGGACGAGCGCGTGTTCGAGACCACCGGCAACGTTTCCGGCTTCTTCGTGACCGGCGGCGCGCCGGGCGGGCTCGGCGTGGTCACCCAGGGCGGGCTCGCCAACCTGACCGTCGCCTCGGCGTCCGGTTCGGCGCAGACCGACGCGGCCGGCAACTACGCGATCGACGTCCCCGCGACCGACACCCTCACCGCAAACCTGAGCGGCACCTCCGGCAGCGTGGCCACCGACGTCGGCGCTCCGCTCACCGCCTCCGGCGCGGCCGGTCCGGTCCTCGACCTGGTCCTGGGCAGCGCGGCCGGCGGCGAGGCCGAGCTGGCGCAGGCGACCGCCTACGTCTTCGTCGACGTCGAGCGCAGCTTCCTGGACGCCAACGGCATCCCGGCCGCCTCGCTCGGCGGACCGCTCGCGATCAACACCAACATCGCCGACGTCTGCAACGCCTTCTACTCGCCGTTCGATCGCAGCATCAACTTCTTCGCCAGCGGCGGCGGCTGCAACAACAGCGCCTCCGACAGCGTGATCGCGCACGAGCACGGCCACTTCGCCGACGACGAGCTGGGCGGCATCCAGGACGGCGGCCTCTCCGAGGGCTGGGGCGACGCGCTGTCCTGCTACATCTTCGGGGTCCCCGATGTCGGCTTCGATCTGTTCCCGGGTGAGGCGATCCGCAGCTGCGAGAACGACTACGTGTTCCCGCCGGGCGGCAACGACGAGGTCCACAACCTCGGTCAGGCCTGGGCCGGCTTCACCTGGCTGGTCCGCGAGAACCTGATCGCCAAGCTCGGCGACGTCGACGGCGAGGCGCTGGCGCGGGCCCTGGTCCTGCCCTCGCTTCCGTCCAACGCCGCCGACATCCCGGGCGCGGTGCGTGAAGTGTTCCTCCGCGACGACGACGACGGCGATCTCACCAACGGGACGCCGAACTCCGACGCGCTCCTCCCGGCCGCCCAGGCTCACGGCCTCGACTTCGCCGCCCAGTAGCGACGACAGAACAGCGAGAGGTCGAACAGACCGTCAGGGCGCCGCGCGCGTCCTGGCGGTTTTGCTTTTCGCGGACCCGACGGCGCCGGCTGCCTCCTCGACGGATCAGGTGCGGTACGGCCCCTTCTCCGGCTCGACGACCACGGCGGTGCCATAGGCGAGGACCTCGGTGACTCCGCCGGCGATCTCGGTCGCGTCGTAGCGCGCGCCGATGATGGCGTTCCCGCCCATCTGCGCCGCGTGCACGAGCATGATGCGGAAGGCGTCGATCCGGGTCTGCTCGCACAGGTGAGTCCAGACCGTGATGTTGCCGCCCTTCAGGGACTGGAGCACCGCGGCGAGGTTGCCGAGGATCGACCGCGACCGCACGACGATCCCGCGTACCACGCCGAGCGACTTCACCGTCCGGAATCCATCGAGCGAGAACGCGGTCGTGACCATGTCGGCGTGAACTCCCTCGGCCGGCGCGATCTCGTACGGTTGCTTCTTGATCAACGCCTTGATGTCGTCGCCCATGGCGCGACTCTACCGCGGTCGGGCGCGGCGCTTGCAGACCCACATCCTTCAGGTGTTCGATGGTGCGATGCCTCGCCACCAGACCCGCGTCCGCCTGGCCGCGGTCCTCGCGCTCGCCTCCGCGCCGTCGTGCGCTCACCCGTCCGACGACGATCGCCCGCCGCAGGCGCCTCCAGCCAGCCCGACCGCGCCGCGCCCGGTCGAGCAGGATCCGTTCCTCTCGTTTGCCAGCACCGCCCCGACCGTCGGCCAGCCCGCGCCGGCGTTCGAGCTGACCTCGATCGGCGGCGAACGCGTGAGCCTGGCCGAGGCGGCGAGCCGCGGTCCGGTCGTGCTGGTGTTCGCGTCGTTCACCTGTCCGCCTTCGCGCATGAAGCTGCCGCGGTTCGAGGCCCTCGCCGAGCGGTGGAAGGGCAGGGCCTCGGTCTACGTGGTCTACTCGCGCGAGGCTCACCCGCACGCGAAGTCGAGCGAGAGGCTGAATGGATTCGCCGACCAGGTCCAGGCCCGCGATCGGGACGGCGATGGCACCGTGACCGTCGCCGAGTACGGCGACCTCGGTCCGCGCTACATGCTCGATGCGTTCGACCTCGACCACGATGGCGCGGTGCGGTCATACGAGTTTCTCGCCGCGCGTCGGCTCGACCAGTTCAAGGACATCGACGCGCCGGCCAGCTACGAGCAGCGGGTGGCGCTCGCCCGGCAGCTCCGCGAGGACGTCCCGGGCACGATTCCGGTCCTGGTCGACGGCATCGACGACGCGGTGGCGACCGGCTACGGCGGCCTGCCCAACATGGCCTACCTGGTCGGCGCGGATGGCCGGGTCGCCTTCAAGATCCCGTGGGCGGCGGTCGCCGACATCGAGCGCGAGCTGGCCAGGCTGACCGGCGCACCCGCGCCGTCGCCATCGGTGACCGCGCCCGATCTCGCGATCGTGCAGCCGCACCTCGCGGCCGCCAGGGCGGCGCATAGGCCGCTGCTCATCGAGCTCACCGCGACGGGGTGCCACGCGTGCGAATCGATGGCCAGGACGCTGGCCGAGCCCGAGCTGAAGCCGGACCTGGCCCGCTATCACATGGTGCAGCTCGGCCTCGATCAGGACGCCGTGTGGCGTCTCTTCGAGTCACTCCAGCTCGCCGCCACGCCCAGCTTCGTGGTGCTTTCGGCCGACGGCAAGGTGGTCGCGACCCTGCAGGGGGCCCGCGATCGCGACGCCGTCCGCGCGTTCCTGCGCGACCCGGCCCGGACCGCGGCGAAGTAGCAGCCGGAGCCTCAGGGCCGCGCGAGGGTCAAGTTGACGGCCCGGCCGCGCCGCCTCACTCGAGCGAGCCGTCGTCGAGCGCGTCCACGAACAGGGCGTGGTCGGCCAGCACCTGCGCGGTGTAGTCGAGCGCGAGCCCGCCCACCTCGCCGGCGAACTCGCCGCGCCGCCCGTCGAGCAGCGGCCACACGCTGTCGTCGAAGCTGGTGTCGACGTAGATCGGATCGAAGTCGCGGTCGGCGCGGGCGTGCGCGCCGGCCAGGAGCCAGGCCCACTGCTCGGCCAGCTTGCGCAGCCGCTCGCCGGTGTCGAGCTCGTCGGTGTCGAGCGCGTCCTTGAACGGAGAGCGCTCGCGCACCGAGAAGGACTCTCCCATCGCCGACAGACACCCGATCTGGTCCTCGGCGTGGGCAAGCAGCGCGCGCTCGGCCTCGGCGACGCGACAGCCGGCCTCCTCCTCGGGGAACTGCTCGGCGAAGCGGAGGCGCTCGTCCTCCGGCAGGAACGGCACCAGCGACGGCGTGCCCTCGCGCTTGATGTCGAGGATGCGGTCGTCGTCCGGGTCGTCGGTCTCGCCCGCGACCAGCGCGAAGTAGCGCGCGGTGCCGAGCGAGCCGATGCCCTGGTCGAGCCGGCGCGCCACGTCCTCGACGCGGAAGAACCCGGCATCGCCTCGATGCGGGCCGGCCACCCCGCCGCGGTAGGCCGCGATGCCCGCCACCAGCGCGGTCCGCTCCTCCTCGGTGACCGCGGCCAGCTCGGCCGGGTCGAGCGCGAACAGGCGCTCTCCGCCGTCCTCGACGGTGAAGTCGTCGAGCATCGCCCGGCGATCGCCGTCGCGCTCGACGTCCTCCAGGAACTCGTCGAGCCGGCCGTACGCGTCGGCCGCGGTCAGCTGGGCCCCGTGCTCCTCGTCGTTGTCCGGGCCGCGCACCTCGTCGATCCGATCGACGTACGCGCCGGCCAGCGCGTCGACCGCGTCGGACGCCTCGTCGGCGTCGAGCTGGTTGGCGTCGGCGACCAGCGCCACCGAGGTCGCCAGCCGCCACACGTCGTGCAGGTAGCTGGCCGGCAAGCTGTCGTCGAAGTCGGTCAGGTCGTAGACGACCGTGCCACCGTCGTCATCCAGCGCGCCGAAGTTGTCGGCGTGGGCGTCGCCCTGGACCCAGGTGACCGCGTCGTCGGCGCCGAAGGAGCTCTGCCCCACGCGGTCCTCGGAGGCCAGGTCGAAGAAGAACAGGTGGGCGCTGCCGCGGAAGAAGGCGAACGGCGTCTCCCGCATCGCGGCGTACTTGGCCGCGCGATCGGCCGGCGCGAGCCCGGCGTTGTGGCGGGTGAGCTCGGCGATGAGGACCTCGCGGCGCGCCTCGCCGTCACGCACGTCCCACGGGGCCGGGCCATCACCCGGGTCGTCCGCCTTGCCGTCGCCGCCGCCCACCGGTTGTCCCGCCGGCGGCGCGGGCGGCGCCTCGGCCAGAGGACCGCACGCCGCGGCGGTGACCAGCACCAGGGACCAGGATCGCCACATCCGGCCAGCCTGCCACGCGACGCAGGGAAATGGGGACGGGCCCGGTCAGGTCGGGCTTCGGCCGCGGCCGAATGCCTCGAAGGTCAGGATCGTGAACGTGTCGCGCACGTGAGAGATGCTTTGAACGTCCCGCTCGATCAGTCGACCCAGCGTGTCGATGTCGTCGACGTACAGCTTGAGCAGGAGGTCGTACTCGCCGCTGGTGCTGTAGACCTCCGAGAAGCTCTCCACCTCGGCGACGCGGCTGGCGACATCGGTCACGTGGCCGGGCTCGGTCTTGATGAGGACGAAGACGGCGCGCATGCCGCCTGTATACCGCGGACCGCCTGGCCCGGCGAGCGGGGCGCGCCTCTGCTACGAGCCCGGCGCGCCGGCGAGCGCGTCGCGCGCCTGCTCGACGGTCTTGCGGCACGTCCACGAGCTCGGGCGGTGCTTCAGCCCGGCGGTCGCCAGGACGAGCGACTGCCTCGCGCGGCCGCTGGCCAGATCGACCCGGGCCACCGCGCACCGCTGCTCCGAGGTCCGCGCCACCCGGCGGAGGCGCTCGGCCGGCACCGACGCGTCGGCGCCGCGGCGGAGGAGGAGATCGATCCTGGCGTGGAGGACGGCGGGAGCGTCCGGCTCGAGGCGCAGGCCCTCCTCGATGTCGCGCTCGGCGCCGGCCCAGTCCTCGTCGGGTCCGTCCAGGCGGAGCAAGGCCTTCAGCACGTACGCGTCGGCGCGGGTGCCAGGGTCCTTCATGGCAGCGAACAGGTGCTCGCGCCGGTGCGACGCCGCGTCGCCGTCCTTCAGCAGCGTCGACCACAGCCATGCCCAGTGCAGGTTGGCCTCACCGGTCGCCATCGCGCGGATCCGGGGCGCGGCGCGAGGTGGCACCGCGACGGGACGGCGCACGAGGGCGAACTTCTCGCCCGCGATGTACGCGTCGAGCCGCTCCTGCAGCGGAACCCCCTCGAAGTGCTTGAGGAACAGATCCTTCGGGTCTGTCTCGCTGTGGATCAGGTCCTGCTGAAAGGCCACGAACCGCGGCCGGAGCTCCACGTCACCCACCATGAGCATGTGGACGAGGGCCCAGGCGGCGGCGTAGTTCGCCGCGCTGCGAATGAGGCCGTGCTCCCCGCCGCCGGCACTGGCCGCGAAGAAATTGATGCCCATGAGGTCGCGGATCGGCGGCAAGAGATTGGTCGACAGCACGACCACGCGGACATCGCGGAAATAGCCGGCCCTCGGCTGGATGCGCTCGGGAACGAGGACATAGGGCGGGATCCCGATCTCCACCTTCCCGGCCTTGACCAGCGCGGTCTCGACCAGCGAGGCCATCCCCTCATCCAGCCAGACCGGCGCCCGCGGCAGACACATCGCCATCAGCCGGTGGCTCAGCTCGTGCTGGAAGACCTGCCGCGCGTCCTGGCTCAGATCGTCTCGCATGACGATCGCGGACTCGTAGTCGGCCAGCCAGGTGACCTTCGCGCGGCGCTGGAATCCGGCCAGCGCGGGGGGCGCGATCTCCGTGAACCGCGAGGCCGGCAGGATCGTCACCGCGACCTTGTCGTCGTCGGCGATGACCGGACAGCGCACCACGTTCCCGGCCAGCACGTCGCGGACCACCTGCATCTCGCGCGCGAGCTCGATCGCGCGAGACCTGGACAGGCTGGTGCGCAGGCGGATGTGCTCGGTCTCCACCATCACCCAGCCCTGGGCCCGCGTCTGCGCCTTGTAAGCGCAGCCAGTGACGGCGACCAGACTCAGCAGCGCCGCGACGACCGACCATCCCCTCATGGGCGAGAGAATAGGCGGCCCCTGAGATCGATCGACCATCGCTCGACCATCGATCGACCAGCTCCGCGAGCGCTCCCGTCCTGACGCGCAGCGGCAGACTCGCCCCACGCTCGCCACACGCTGGCCACACGCCGGCCACACGCCGGCATGGAGGCCTCGTCATTGATGGATTCGTTTCAGCTGACGTAGAGTTTCAGACCGAGGGTGATGCAGGAATCGCTGGCGCAACAGGGGGCATGGCGCGCGCGACCCTGCTCCGCCGCCGAGAGCGTCGCGGATGTGACCTGCTCCATTCGCTTCATCCAGCCGTTTGCCAGGTATCTGAGAGCGACCGGGCACGACGTCGAGGCCTGGCTCGGCCCGCACGGGCTCAGCGCGGCCCACCTGGTGGAGCGCGAGCTGCGGATCTCTCAGGGCGAGGCCAGCGCGCTCGTCCGCGAGGCGGTGGCGCTGACCGGTGATGCGGCGCTCGGGATGCGCGCGGCCCGGTGCGTCGGTCCCGGCGACTTCGACGTGGTCGAGTACGCGGCCGCCAGCTGTGCCACGGCTGGCGAGGCGATGCGGCTCGCCGCGCGCTTCATCGCGCTCATGCACGAGGGGATCTCGATGCAGCTCGACGTCGAGCCGCCGCTCGCGGCGCTGCGGGTGCGGGTCCTCCACGGGGCGGAGCAGGTGCCGGCCTCCATCGAGCTGGTGTTCGCGTCGCTGCTGGAGTACGGGTCGCGGTCGCTCGGCCACCGGACCCGACCGCTGCGGGTCGAGCTCGCCCACGCCGGGCCGGCCGACGCGGGCATCTACCAGGAGATCTTCCGCGAGGTCCGCTTCGGGGCGCCGGAGCACGTCATGTGGGTGAAGGCGGCGGCGCTGGATCTGCCGCATTGCGCCCCGGACCGCTCTCTCGTGCAGATCCTCACCAGCCATGCCGACGGTCTGCTCCAGCAGCTCGAGCGGCGACCCCGGCGCTTCGCGGAGCGGGCGCGCGCCGCGATCATCCGCGATCTGTCGGCGGGGAGCGTGGCGGCGGAGCACATCGCGCGGCGGCTCGCGGTCTCGCTGCGCACGTTCTACCGCCGGCTCGCCGAGGAGGGGACCACGCACGGCGAGCTGGTCGACGATGTGCGGCGCACGGAGGCGATGCAGCACCTGGCCGCGGGCTCCTTCTCCATCGCAGAGATCTCGTTTCTCCTCGGCTTCGCCCACCCGAACGCATTTCACAAGGCGTTCAAGCGCTGGACCGGGAGGACCCCGGCCCACTTCCGCGGGGACGCGCTCGCTCGCTGGGCCGTGAGTCGCTGAGCGCGCGTGGCAGTCTGGGATTGGCGACTGGCACGCTGGGATTGACTGCCCACATTGCGGCGAGCCATCCGCGGCGTCTACGGTGGCCGACGACTGCTCGACTGGTGCGTCGACGACACCGCGGAGGTCGGCAATGCAGAAGTGTATGGTCTCGTCCCGGATTCTCCTCACCGGTCTGCTCTTCGCGTCAGGCGCGTCGTGTCAGGTCGATTCCCCGGCCGCTCCGGCGGACTCTCCGCCGGAGACGCCCGAGCTCGAGACCGCGGCCGCGGTCGGGCCGCCGTTCGTGGAGTTCGAGAGCGGGCAGGTGCGGCCGCTGGCCATGTCGCCCGCCGGCGACCGCCTGTTCGCGCTGAACACGCCGAACAACTCGCTCGAGATCTTCGCGGTCACCGCCAGCGGCCTGCAGCTCCAGGCGCGCGTACCGGTCGGCCTGGAGCCGGTGGCGGTCGCCGCCCGCAGCGACGACGAGGTCTGGGTGGTCAATCACCTGTCCGACAGCGTCAGCGTGGTGAGCGTCGCGGGCGTGCCGCACGTGGTGCGCACGCTGCTCGTCGGCGACGAGCCGCGCGACGTCGTCTTCGCGGGCG
>Ga0193753_10003013_pt1 | contig 12790 bp, 8 predicted proteins | sample H1c2metaG_FD_144925 | JGI IMG/M metagenome (GOLD analysis project Ga0193753, IMG submission 144925) | Soil microbial communities from a riparian zone of the East river system, Colorado, United States - H1c2 | ecosystem: Environmental > Terrestrial > Soil > Riparian zone | place: USA: East River... | reverse complement strand
GGGACGCGGATCGCCCTTGGCCTGGCGTTCCGCTTTGGTGGCGGCAAACGGAATATAGCCGCCGGTATTGCCGCAATAGCGCCCCTGTTCAAAACCCGAAGTGGTGATGTTCCAGCCGACATAGCTTCCCAGCGGTGCGGACAGCAGCGGCGAGCGGATGCCATCCAATTCATTGCCGTCGGCATCGGCGCGCGGCACAAGCTGCGGGATGGTCTTCACGATGCGCGGCGGCGTGGTGCTCATCATCCCGGTCATATCGGGATAATGGAAGCTTTTGCCGAAGTCGTACTGGTAGAGCGGGCTATAGGCGGGACGCGGCTGGCCCGGCACCAGCGGGAATGCCTTGGAATAGGCCTCCGGCGTGATCAGGTTGCCCGCTGAAAGCAGCGGGTATTTGCTGGGCGGCGGCTCGGTCCCCTTGGTCACCCAATCCACCACGGCGGCAAAAATCGCGTGGTTGGTGTCGGAAGAAAAATCGCGTGGTTGGTGTCGGAAGCCGGAGCGGGATTGGACAGCAGCATGCAGCCATTGACCGGCGGCGTGACCGGATCAAAGCCGCCGCGGCCGCCATTGTGGTGCACCCCGGCGTTGTAATAGCGCCGCACATTGGCCGGCAGCGCAATATCGGCCTTCAGGTCGGTGCCGACATAGTTCACGCTGGCGCGCAGATTCCAGAATTCGGCCGAGCCCATGATCTCAGCCACCTTGGGGCAGCGATCATCCATGCGGCAGCGGTCCAGCAGGCCGTGCCCGGCCTGGCCGCGCACCGTATCGTCATAGTCGCTCCACCAGTTGATGCCGTCATTGCCGACCTCATACAGGCCCACCAGTCCGCCGGGTGAGGCAAAGCGGTAGCTCATGGAATTCATCCGCATCGCCACAATGGGATTGATGCCGTCAAACACGATGCGGCCGTCTTGCGCCGTGTTGAAGCCCAGATTGACGAAGGCGCGCAGGAAATTTCCCGACTGCGATACGCCGCGCCCGATCGCCCAGCGCATCTTGCCGGCCAATGGATTGGCGGGCGAATTGTCATAGCGCAGGAAAGCGACCAGATCGCGGGTGGCGGCAAAACCGATGCCCAGCACTTTCGGGTTCTTGGCGGTGAAAGCGAGCGTATAAGCCAGCTTTGGGTCAAAGCCGCCCTTGACGCACAGCTTGGTCAGATCCGCCTTGCCCGGAAAAGGCGTGGCGCTGCAATCCGCGAAAGTCCAATCGCCGCGCGGCACTTCTTTCTGCTCGGTGGGCCGGTCATCAGACGTGCCGGTGTAAAGCCGCGCACCCGCAGCCATGGCGACGTCAAAACCGCGCCCGCCCTGGTTGCCCTGCGGTCCGCCCTTGACCGGCATGGTGGTGGTGCCGGCCGGCATGTTCATGAACCGCACTATCGCGGGACCGGTGACCGGCGCCGAAGGGACATGGATCAGTTGGACGCCGGGTCCCTCTTCCAGGTCGCCCTGCCAGCCGCTGACCACATCGACATGGCCGTCGCCAATGGCGGTTGCGGCGCCCCTGCCGCGATTGGGCACGTCATAAACCAGCACACCGGACATGGCGCCAATCGGCCGCGCGATGGCGAAGGTGGCGGAATATTCGACCCGGCCGGCCGCATTGCGCGGCGCCAGCATGATGTCGTTGACCAGGGCATTGTGCTTGTCACCGGGGTCCAGCGCTCCGGAAAAATGACCTTCCAGCAATTCATAACCGCCGGCCATGGGCGTGGTCTTTTCCACCGCCAGCTTGGTGACCGCGGCCTGTGCCGGCGCCGCCAGCAACGAGGCCAGCAGAAGAATCCTGAGCTTCATGTCCCGCCCTTTTTAATTGGGGCGGTCCGCCATACGCTGTCGCTATGGCCGCCTAACGCCCCATATTTTGGGCAGAGCATAGCTCAGCGGGGTTTGCGGTCCAATGAGGCGAATTCCGCGTCCGTCAGGGTGATCGCGGCCGCGCCGACATTCTCCTCCAGATGCGCAACCCTGGACGTACCGGGAATCGGCAGCATCACCGGCGAACGTTTCAGCAGCCAGGCCAGGGCCACCTGCCCCTGTGTCGCGCCCTTGGCCTTGGCCAGCCTGTCCAGCGCACCGCCCGGGCGGGTCAGCTCACCATCACCGCCCAACGGGTAATAGGGAATGAAGCCGATGCCGTTGGCTTCGCAGTAATCCACCACATCGTCGCTTTCGCGACTGGCCAGATTGTAGCTGTTCTGCACCGTGGCGACGCGGAACACTTGCGACGCCTCTTTGATGTCAGCTACCGAGACTTCTGACAGGCCGGCATGGCGGATCACGCCCTCATCCAGCAACTGCTTGACCGCACCGAACTGCTCGGCACGCGGTACCTTGGAATCGATACGGTGCAGCTGCCACAGAGCGATCTGCTCCACGCCCAAATGACGGCGGCTTTTATGGGCCTGGGCGATCAGATATTCGGGACGGCAATCGATGCGCCATTGATTGGGACCGCTGCGGGTAAAGCCGGCCTTGGTGGCGATCAATAGTCCATCATAGGGATGCAGCGCTTCATGGACCAACCGTTCGGCCACATCCGGGCCATAGGAATCAGCGGTATCGATGAAGTTCACCCCCAGTTCGGGCAAGCGCTTCAGAACCCTGATCGCCTCGGCGTGATCGCGCGGCGGGCCCCACACCCCGGGACCGGGGAGCTGCATCGTGCCGTAACCCAGACGGTTGATCGAAACCTCATCGCCAATCCGGAAAGTACCCGATAAGTCCGCTGTCATATTTTCGTCTCCTTGGTCATTTGCGCAAAGCCGACAGAAACGTCACCGCCACTGTCTTTCTGTCCGAAAGGCAATGCTTCCCACCGCCGGGTCGAAGCACTTGTGATCACTGTGATTTCGCCATGTCACCGCCGCATCTCTGCTGGCTATATAGGGCTGGGAATCGCGACTTCCACGGGACGGAGACGAAATTCTGTATTTGTGGAAGATGAGCGGCGCCATCCGGCTACCGTCAGGATCCCAGTCCGCGCGGCTCCTTGATCACCTGGCGGGCGGACCAGGTGCGTGGCGTGTGGCCGCTGATCTCGGTTCCGGCTTCATGGCTGAAGCGCCGGTTCCAGATGGTGGCGCTGAGCGAAATCAACGCGACGGTCCAGAGCGCCACGGTGAAATCGGAGAATTGCGGCAGGTGATGTCCCCCCAGCACCATCGCGCCCTGCAATGCCGCCGCGCCAGCGCAAATACCCATCGACAGCATCAGTTGCTGGAAGGTGGTATAAAAGCTGGTGGCGGAGCCCATGCGATCCTGACCAATCTCGTCATAGGCGATGGTGTTGTAACCGGTGAACTGTATCGACATGAAAAAGCCGCTGATCACCATCACCAGGAACATCACAGGCAGCGGCCAGCCGGGGCGGAACAACCCGCACACCGCATAGCCGGCGCTGGCGAAAAGCCCGTTCACCATCAGCGTGTCGCGAAAGCCGAACCGCCGCAGCAGGGATGGCGCGACCGGTTTGGCGGCAATGGAGCCGAGCGCGGTGGCGAGCGTCATCAGTCCCGATTGCGCCGCCGACAGGCCGAAGCCCAGCTGCATCATCAAGGGCAGCAGATAGGGATGCGCGCCCTGGGTGACGCGGGTAATGGCGCCGGCGATCACCGAGGTGCCGTAAGTGGGAATCTTCATCAGCGAGATATCGAGAATGGGGTCCTTGGTATGCCGCGCATGACGGACATAGAAAATGGCCAGCAAACCGCCGATGGCCAGCAGCATCAACGCAAGATGGAATTGGCCGTCATGGCTGGCCAGCTCGAACCCAAACAGCAGCAATCCCAATGACAGGCTGGACAGGACGATACCCAGATAATCGTTCTTCTCGGGCACCTCGCCGCGCTGGTTGGCGATATACAGGCTGACCAGGATCACGCCCAGAATGCCGATGGGCACATTGATGTAGAAGATCCAGCGCCAGTTCAGATAGGTGACGATGAAGCCGCCGATCGGCGGCCCCAGGATGGGTCCGATCACGGCGGGAATCAGAACCCAGCTGGTCGCCTGAATCAGATCGCGCTTTTCCACGCTGCGCATCAGCACAAGCCGCCCGACCGGCAGCATCAGCGCCCCGCCCACACCCTGAAAGAACCGTGCCGCCACCAGGAAGGCGACATTGGGCGCGTTGGCACAGGCGATGGAGCCCAGCATGGGGGCGCGGAAGCGGTCGGCGATCCGCCCCGAGATCGGAATGAAGACCGCCAGGCTGATCAGGTATGACGTCAGGGCGATGGACAGGCTGGGGGCAGAGACGCCCAGCTCGCGCGCCATGCTGGGCAGAGCGGTTGCCAGCACCGTGCCGTCCAGCTGCTCCATGAACATGGCGGCGCCGACGATCAGGGCGATAGTGCGGAAATGGGGTTTCGGGGCGCCGGACTCGGGCATGGTCTGTCCCGTTTAGGCCCCGTCTCCGCCGGGCGCAAGGCAGGATTTTCGCGCGATTCGGACCATTTCGTCCCTCCCCCGCCCCCGCTATAAAAGCCGGGAATGACCCTTCAGGCACAATATGATCAGGCCGTTGCCGCCCACAGGCGGGGCGATCTTGGGGAAGCCGAACGGCTCTACCGCGGGGTGCTGGCGGTCGCGCCATCCAGCTTCGCGGCACACCATATGCTGGGTGTTCTCCGGGCCCAGTCGGGTGACACCGCCGACGCGCTGGAGTTGATCGGCACGGCGCTGGCGCTGAAGCCAGACGCTCCCGAGGCGCTGTTCAACTATGGCAATGTGCTGAAGAGCAGCGGCCGGCTGGATGAGGCGCTGGCAGCCTATGAACGCGCCTTGACCGTCAGGCCCGACTATGCGGTGGCGCGGATCGCGCGCAGCGAGACCCTGAACCTCCTGGGCAATCGCCTGCGGGAAGCGGGACGATTTGAGAGCGCTTTGACCTGTTACGAGCGGGCGCTGGCCGATGCGCCGCACTATCCTGACGTCCTCAACAATCGCGCGGTGGCACTGTGGAGTCTGGGCCGCTTCGATGAGGCGCTGGCAGGTCTCGATGCTGCGCTGGCGGTGAAGCCCGACTATGTCGAGGCGCATTATAATCGCGGCAATGTCTTGCGCGACATGCTGCGCCTGGACGACGCCATGCAAAGCTTCGACCGCGCGATCGCCATCGATCCAGTTTTTGCCCCTGCCTATCGCAACAAGGGATTCTGCGCCCTGCTGCAGGGCGATTTTGCGCAAGGACTACCCCTGTATGAATGGCGCAAGCGGCTGAGCCCGCCGATTGAGGCGCGCAGCTATCCCCAACCCTTATGGACCGGCGCCGAAGACATCCAGGGCAAGACGCTGTTTGTCTACATCGAGCAGGGTCTTGGCGACACGATCCAGTTTTACCGCTTTCTCGCACCGCTGCTGGAACGCGGTGCACATGTGATCCTGTCGGTGCAGGATCCCGTGTTGCGCCTGCTGGAGAATGCCAGCCCCAAGGTGGAATTGGTGGCAGCTAAGGCCGTGCCCGCGGCGTTCGATTATCACGTTCCGTTGATGAGCCTTCCCTTGGCGCTTGGCCTGACGGTCGCTGCCATTCCCGCGATTGCGCCTTACCTGACAGCGCAACCCGAACGGCCGGCGCAGTGGCGAAACCGGATTGGCGAAAAAGGCTTTAAAATAGGCATTTCCTGGCAGGGGGCACGCGGCGGCGTCACCAGTCGCGCCATGCCGCTGACCTGTTTCAAGGGACTTTCGCGCCTTCCGGGTGTGCGGCTGATCAGCCTGCAAAAAGGTTTCGGCACGGAGCAACTGGCCGACTTGCCCGTTGTGGAATCCCTGGGTGAGGATTTCGATTCAGGTCCGGATGCCTTTCTGGACAGCGCGGCAGTGATGCAGAGCCTGGACCTGGTCATCACCCTGGATTCGGCGTTGGCGCATCTCGCTGGGGCAATGGGGCGGCCGGTCTGGGTGGCGCTGAAACGGGTGCCCGACTGGCGCTGGTTTCTGGGCCGCGGCGACAGCGTGTGGTATCCTGGCATGCGGTTGTTCCGTCAACAGACGGAAGGTGACTGGGCCGGGGTCTTCGCCGAAATGGAATCGCAGGTGCAAAAATGACCATTCCCGCTCCCGCCCTTCCTCAAGTGCCCATCTCCTGGGGTGAACTGCCCGCTCCCGCCCTTCCTCAAGTGCCCATCTCCTGGGGTGAACTGATCGACAAGATCACCATTTTGGAAATCAAGGTCGAACGTCTTTCCACCGACGAGGCCAAAGCCAATGCCACGAAGGAGCTGGGCCTGCTGCGCCAGATCGCTGGGCCGGTGCTGGCCGGCGGCAAAGCGGGCGTGCTGGTGGCCAGACTCAAGACTTTGAATGAAGCATTGTGGGAGATCGAGGACCGTATCCGCGACCACGAGCGTTTGGGCGACTTCGGCGCCGGCTTTATCGAGCTGGCGCGAGCGGTCTACAAGCGCAACGACGAACGCGGCGCTGTGAAGCGGGAAGTCAATCTGGCGCTGGGATCCCAACTGATCGAAGAAAAAAGCTACAGACCTTACTAGGCAGCGCCAGCCTGCGCGCATCGCGATCAGCTTTAGGTATCACGAAAGCCGTAGAGCAGAGTGCAGTTGATCCGCCGGTTCTCATAACCTTCCCGGAAAGTGATCGTGTCTGTCTCGTGAAACAAGTCAGAATCGAAGATCACGGCGCGGTTGGCGCGATGCGGAATGGTCACGCGCCGGGCGCCTGAACGCTCCAGAAAGTCGCGGGCGGCGGGAATGTCTGCATTGAATTTGACGAAGTCCCAGTCCAGCGGCGCGGCCTTGTCCCACACCACCAGCCCCCCATGGTCGGGGTCGAGGTTGGCTTCGTCCGCCGTGATCCAGAAGTTCACGTTGACCGCCGCCTGGTCGGCATGGACCTCGATGCCGCTAAGCCGGCTGTCATATTTGAAGCCCCACAGATAAACCAGCGGATGCGCGCCGAAGATCGCCGGAAACACCATGCGAAATTCCTCGGCAATCTGTGCCAGCAGGGGGCAGGCGAAGCCGCTTTCCGGGAAAGCGCCGAGATAGCCGCGCGGATAGCTCTTGCGCCAGATGGTGGACTCCCAGCAGAAGCGCCGCAGCGCGGTCAGGGCCTCCGGCGTCAGCAAATTGTCGATCACCACCAGCTGCGGGTCGGTTTGCCGCCAGGCGCGCTCGCCCTCTGCGCCATTGGCGGGATTGATCGCGGGCCCGGGCAAGCGCGCCCCGGCTTCGACGTGCAGCGGGCCGGTCACCGGCGTCGAAACGCCTGCCGCAGCCAGCCACGCCTGTTGTTCTGCGTCATGACGCGCCTTGTGCGGCGGCCCGGCACCGCCAGTGCCGTGCTTTTCGAGGATGTCCGCTGCACGCCGGAAGTCCGCCAGGCCCTGCGCGATGCTGCCGCTTTCGCACAGGGTGCGGCCGCGATTGTAAAGCGCATAGGCATAATCGGGCTGCAGCGCCAAGACGGCATCGAAATCGGCCAGCGCATCGCGGTGCCGCCGCATCTTGATGAAGGTATTGCCGCGATTGTTCAGCGCCGCCACATCGGCGGGATTTTGCGCCAGGACCTGGCCATAGCCGGCCAAGGCTTCATCGAAGCGGTTCATTTCCTGCAGGACATTGCTGCGACTATAAAGGACAGGCGCGAAGCCAGGCCGCAGCGCCAGCACGCGGTCGAAACTTTCCAGCGCTTCGGCATGGCGGCCCAGGCCCTGCAACGCATTGCCGCGATTGGCGATGGCCGCGGTGTCGCCGGGCCTGAGGCGCAAAGCCGCCTCGAAATCGGCCAGCGCCTCGTCATGGCGGCCCAGCATCTGTAGCGCCATGCCCCGGCCGTGCAGGGCGGCGAAATCAGCTCCGAAGAGCAGCGCTTGTTCGAACGCCACCAGCGCGCGTTCGGGACTGCCCTGGTCCAGCAACCGTTCGCCGGCATCGATGCGCGCGGCGGCCGAGCCTGCCACGGTGTCCAGGAATGGATTGTCGGTCTGCGCCATGAACCCTTCGTCACCTGTATGACGGGCTTTATCGCGCTGGCGCGCCGCCTACAAGCGCAACGACGGGCGCGGCGCGATGGGGCGGGAAGTCAGCCTGGCGTTGGGCTCCCAACTATCAGGCACGACTGAAAGCGAAGGGCCCCGGCGCAGCCGGGGCCCTATCACTCAATAGCGGTAGCCGTAGCCATAAGCCGGCGGGGGCGGGGGCGGCGGCGAGCCGTAGTCGTAACGGTCATAATAGCGGTCATGCTGAGACGCCGCGATGGCGCCCAGGGCGAACAGGCCGACGCCGAGGCCGATCAAGGCGCCATTATCGCCGCGGCCATGCCAGCCGCCGCCATGGCGGTAGCCGTTATGGTGGCCAAACCCGCCACGATAGTGGGACTGCGCAGAAGCGGCGGTGGCTCCCAGCAGTGTCAGAGCAAGAGTGGCGCACATCAGGCGTTTCATGGCTTTGGTCCTTTCATCAGCGGCGCGACCTGCGTCGTTGAGGAGCACCATGAGGCTTTGTCCATGAACCGGGACTGAGGCGGCCATTTATCTGCCGTTCATGTTTGCGCCAAAGAAAAAGGGCTCTTTTCCGTTTTGCGGAAAAGAGCCCCAATTCTGGTCCTGCGTTTCGCTTAGTTCGCGAAGCGCACGCCGATGCGGTACATGCGGCCAACCACGTCATACAGCGTGTTGTTGGAGTTCTGCGCGCCCACATCCGGCGGACGGGTATTGGCGACATTGTCGATGCGGCTATAGAGCTGGGTCGTGTCGCTCACATTCCAGTTCGCGCCGACGTCCAGGTACAGGATCGCGTCCACCTTGTTGAAGTTGATGGTCGGGGTCTGGACGGTCGAGGCCGGGCAGGTGCCGGGCGCGCAAACCAGCGTGTTGCGGCCGTTTGTGAACACACCGCCGGAATACCAGCGTTCGGTGATGTTAAAGCCCCAGACATCGTTCTGGTAGCTCTGGGTTTCCTGCACCTTCCAGTTCAGCGTGTTGCCGCCGGACTGGTTGTAGGTCTGGCTGTTGCCGCCACCGCCCACTGCGCCGGCCAGTTCGACGTTTCTCTGCGTGCCGGGAATACCGGAGTCAGAGATGAACTTGCTGACATGGGTGATCAACGAACGCAGCATGAAGTTGCCGGGCACGTCATAGTCCTGCATGTCGAACTGATAGCTCGCTTCCAGGTCAAAGCCGTCGGTCAGGTAGCTGGCGGAATTGAAGGCCTTGGAAGAGACCGCGTTCACGGCATTGGGTGCTCCGGCGATACCCGTATTCGACAATGGCGGTCCCAGGGTCTGAGGCAGGCCATTGGCCGTGGTGATCGCGTCCTGCGCGCAATAGGTCGCGACGCCCAGGAAGCAGAGATGCTCAACCTGCTGCAGGGTCAGGGACTGAATCGCCCCCTTCACGCCAATGCGCCAATAGTCGATCGAGGCCTGGAAGCCCGGGATGAAATCCGGCTGCCATACAAAGCCCATTTGGGTGGTTTGCGCCTTTTCCGATTTCAGCAACGGATTGCCGACGTTCAGCTGACGCACCTGCTGGGTGTTGCACTGGGTGGCGCTGCCGCCCGCGGCCGTGCAGAACTCATTGTTGATGTTGCCGTTCAAGCCTTGAGGCGGCGAGAACAGTTCCGACAGGTTGGGAGCGCGAATGTCGCGCGACTGCAAGGCGCGGAAGCGCACGCCGGGGATCGGCGTTTCCCAGGTGATACCGGCCTTCCAGGTATTGGCATCACCGGCCGTGCTGTACCGCGCATGGCGGCCGGCAACTTCGAGGTCGGCTTTGCCCCAGAAGGCGTCGTTCAGCAGCGGGATGCCCATTTCCAGGAAGACTTCGTTCACATGGAATGTGCCGCGGCCGTCGTGATAGTTGCCTGCGTTCCAGGCGCCCAATGAACCCAGGCTGGTCGTGCCGCAGTCGACAAACGGATCGGTGCAGGGCTCGTTGGCCGTGGCGGGAGTCGAAGCAGATACGCCGCCTGAGTACGGATCGGAACGCTGGGAATAATGTTCTTCGCGATATTCATAACCCGCCGCGATCACCACGGGGCCGGCCCAGCTGTCGATCGGCGAACCGTTGACCGAGAAGCTGAACGCTTCCTGGCGCTGGGTCATGATCGCAGACGGTCCGATGGTGGTGCCGCCGGGGCCATTCTGGCCGTCGAAATAGGCGACCTGACCGGGGGTCAAGGTGCTGCCGAAAGGATTGAAGGGCACGCAACCATAGGCCTGGGCAATGGTATTGCGGCAGACGATCTGGCCGGCTGAGTTGAACACCGCATCCTGCGCAAGATTGAACCGCGACAGGGGGTTGCTAACGCCCGCCCCAAACGCGTTGGGCGCGCCAGACAAAGGCATGTTGTAGATCTTGATGCTGGTGTCGGTTTCGCCGTGCTGGAAATAAGAACTCCAGGTCCAGTTCTTGCCGAGGAAATTGAAGTCGCCATCGCCGCCGACCGCGACGCGGCGCATGGTGCGCAGCAGGAACATCTGCTGGTCGACGGGGATATTGGCCCAGTCCGAACCGTAGGTGAAGGTCTGGCCCGCCGGGTTGTTAAAGCCGGTTACGCCTGCTGCAGCTATGGATGCAGGCGTGGGTGGAATAGGAGTTGCGGTAGACCCTGGCGAAGCCGTCGCAGATCTGGCCGTCTCGTTCAAAGTCGCGATCTGCGAGCCGCAAGTCGATGCAAAAGCCGACGGCGTCGCCGCGCTGAGGCCGAAGGCGGTACCGCCAAAGCTCTGGTACAGATAGGCGTTGTCGCACTTCATCACCAGGCCGTTCTTGGACGAATTGCCCTGGGCCGGGGTATTCTGGGTGCGGCTGATGCCATAATTCAGGCTCGCCCAGACCTGGGTCGTGGGCGTCAGGTCATAGGAGACGCGGGCATAAAGGTTGCCGCGGGTCAGCGGGTCAGCCAGGCCCTGGGTGAATTGCTTGGAATCATTCTGGTTGCCCGGATCGGACGGTGTGCCAATGCAAGTACCGTTGAGCGAGCCGCCCAGTCCATTGGTGGCCGTCTTGAAGCACGTGCCCGCCAGATCGTAAGGAACGGGTCGGCCATTGCCGTCAAAAGTGGTGAAAGCCAGCGGCCCCGACTGGATCAGGCCATAGGCCGCGCTCTGCGTGGGTTGCTGAATATTGATATAGCTCGAGCGGGGATCGCCAGCCGGCGGTCCACCGGCCTGACCGGTATCGGCGCCGTAGCTCGCAGTACCCGACTGACGGGCGATGGTGCGGCCGCCGATGTTGGGCTGCGCGGTGTGCTGCTGCGCGACAGGATAGCGCGGCAGCAACCCGTCCTGATATTGATATTCGCCTGCGACTTCGAAATGACCTTTGCCGCCGGCAAAGCTGGTGCCCGCCGCCGCCTGGAACAGCGTGTTGCCCACATCGCCATAGGTCGAAAGACCGGCCTGGGCATTCATCTTGAAGCCTTCGAACTTCTTGTCGGTGATGAAGTTGACCACACCGGCAACGGCGTCCGAGCCCCACGAAGCCGACGCACCGCCGGTCACAACGTCAACGCGCTGAATCAACATCTGCGGCATCTGGCTGACGTCGACGACACCATTGAAGTTACCGCCGACCACGCGCTGGCCGTCGAGAAGGACCAGGGTACGCAGGGGCGACAGGCCGCGAAGGCCGAGGGCCGACAAGCCGATCAGGCCGGTGGTGGTGGAGCCGGTATTGTAGCTGACACCCGTGGAGCCTTGCAGGGCTGGCAGCTGGGTGATGGCATCAAAAATGCTGGGCTTGGCCGCAGCTTCCAGATCGGCGGCGCTTACGACGGTGGTCGGGGTGGGAGCGTCAAAACCCGCGCTCTGAAGGCGGGTCGAGGAGACGACGACCTGTTCGACACCTTCCTGCGCCAACGCAGCGCCGGCGCTCAACGCCAAAATGGCGGCGCCGCCGGCAAGGCGCACGCGTGTCTTGGTCAAACCATAGTTCATGGAAATAGTCCCCCTGGACGGTTGTTCTACCGGCATGATGCCGAACTTCGGGGGTTGGATAGCAGAGTGGCTGGTGCCTGATCGAGCTAAATTGGGCTCTTCAAAACATCTAGTCCATGGAAGTCACATAATTGCAACGCTTATTGCTGCGTTGCAGCATTACATAACGTTCAGTATAAATGCACACTTGAGCGACATCGGACCGGTTGATGTTGTGCTCCGCAACCTGCGCCCCATGACGAGGGTGAGCGCCAGGCGAAGATGCGCCCCGCCATCTCAAGCTTGGCTGGCGAATCAGGCGCAAGTCATAAAGCGGCCGACCTCCCCTTCGCACAGTGATCGCATTGCCGTTCAAACGACTTGCGGGGCAAAGCGGCTTACTGTCTAGACACAGCAATGGACCCGCGGGCCCTCCTCGATCAGGCAATTGCCTTCCACCAGACCGGCAAGCTGGCGGATGCCGAACGACTGTATCTGCAGTTGATGGCGGCGGATTCCCGCGATCCCACCGCCCGGCACATGCTGGGCGTGGTGCGGGCGCAGCAGGGCCGCAACGGCGAGGCGCTGGAGTTGATGGGCATGGCGCTGACCTTGAGGCCCCATGCACCGGAAATCCTGTCCAATTTCGGGAATGTGCTGAAGGCGCAGGGGCGACTGGATGAAGCTCTGGTCAGTTACGACAAGGCCCTGACGGTCAAGCCCGATTATGCCGCCACCTGGAACAAGCGCGCCCTGGTGCTGCGCGATCTCGGACGGCTGGATGAGGCATTGCAAAGCGCCGACCGGGCGCTGGCGCTTCAGCCGGATTATGTGGAGGCGCTGAACACGCGCGGCATCCTGCTGGCCGGCCAGGGCCGCCTTGATGAGGCGCTGGCAAG